>Ga0182024_10013659_pt1 | contig 15811 bp, 9 predicted proteins | sample P32metaG_FD_120480 | JGI IMG/M metagenome (GOLD analysis project Ga0182024, IMG submission 120480) | Permafrost microbial communities from Stordalen Mire, Sweden - P3-2 metaG (Illumina Assembly) | ecosystem: Environmental > Terrestrial > Soil > Wetlands > Permafrost | place: Sweden: Stordalen... | reverse complement strand
GCGCCCAATCCGTCGGCATGGCCAAGGAGCTTTGCGGAAAGCTCCCCGCCGCCCGCCAACGCTTCGACGAGGCATCGGCGATTCTCGGTTACGACCTGCTCGGCGTCTGCTCAAACGGCCCCGAGGATCGGCTCAATAGCACCGCCGTCAGCCAACCGGCCATCTTCGTCGCCAGCCTGGCCGGGCTCGAAAGCCTGCGTGCGAGCCAACCGCAAGCCGAAGCTGAATGCGTGGCGACGGCGGGCCTGAGTTTGGGCGAATACACGTCGCTGGTCTTCGCGGGCGCCCTGAGCTTTGCCGACGGCGTTCGGCTTGTGCAGAAGCGCGGCGACGCGATGCAAGCGGCCGCGGATGCGACGCCTAGCGGCATGGTGAGCGTGCTGGGATTGGATACCGACAAGGTGGAGCAATTGTGCGCCAGGGCCAGGGCGGTCGGCAAGGTGGAGATCGCCAACCTGCTCTGTCCACGCAATATCGTGGTTTCGGGAAGCCGGGCGGGCTGCGATGAGGTGGAACGGCTGGCTCCTGAATTCGACGTCATGAAGACGATTCGACTGGCCGTGGCCGGGGCGTTCCATACGGATATTATGAAGCCAGCCGATCAGGTTCTGGCGTCGGCCCTCGAGAAGGTTAACCTGCAACCGGCTCGATTGCCCGTATGGTCGAATGTGGACGCTCAGCCGCATACGGCTCCTGAGGAGTTTCGCGGCTTGCTGGTGCGGCAGGTGCTGCAGCCGGTGTTGTGGGAACAATCGATGCGCAATCTGCTCGCCCAGGGAGTGGTCAAGTTTTACGAAATTGGTCCAGGCCGAGTGCTGGCGGGGCTGCTCAAACGCATCGATCGCAAGATCGAATGCGTCAATGTGACAGTGTAGTCCTCACGCTCCGCGTGAGGAAAGGGCGCAGCCCTCAATAGCCCGCAAGTTTAGCCTGGAATCGTCTTGCGCCGGGAATCCCGAATCGCCGTGGTCGCCCAGACGCTTCGCAGGATTAAGATGTAGGCAATGAATTCTGGTTATCAAGGGCTGCGCCCTATCCTCACGCGGAGCGTGAGGACTGCACTGGGGCTGTTCTTTTTACCCGGATTGCATATTTTCTCTCTTTTGGCATTGTCGAGGGCACTTGCCAGGTCGTTCCTGGTCAGGACATATTGCTCCATTCGGCAAGCTGTGGTAAATAAGCCCAAGTAAAGGCGGTCCAGGGGAATGCGTCTCCGGGATCCAGAGAGCCGTGCTGGGAGGTAAGTATTGTGGCAACGACTGAAGAACGTGTGATCCAAATTGTTTGCGACAACCTCGGCGTCAGCAAGGAGCAGGTCACGCGCACGACTTCCTTCACGGAGGACATTGGCGCCGACTCGCTGGACATCGTCGAGCTGGTCATGGAACTGGAAGAGGAGTTCGAGATCACCATCCCCGACGAGGAGGCGGAAAAGATCAAGACCGTCGGCGAGGCGATCGATTACATCGACAAGGAGTTGGGCAAAAAATGACGAGGCGCGTCGTCATCACTGGCATGGGCATGGTTAGCCCTCTGGGCTTCGATCTCAAAAGTACCTGGCGCGACCTGCTCGCAGGCCGTTCCGGCGTCGGTCTCATCGAGCAGATCGATACCAAGGACTTCAAGGTCAAGTTCGGCGGCGAAGTCAAAAACTTCCATCCCGAGCAGCTTCTCGACCCCAAGGCGGCCCGGCGCCTCGACCGGTTCGCCCAGTTCGCGCTCGTGGCTGCCATGTCTGCGTTCAAGGACAGCGGCCTGGACATGGGCAAGGAAGATCCCACTCGCGTCGGCTGCATCTTCGGCAGCGGCATCGGCGGACTGCACGAATACGAAGAACAGCATACCCGCTTCGTCAAAGGCGGGCCGAGCAAGCTCAGCCCCTTCGTCATTCCCAAGCTGATGAGCAACGCCGCGGCCGGGAATATCTCCATCCACTTCAACCTGTGCGGCACCAATACCTCCGTCGCCACCGCCTGTGCCTCGGCCGGCAATGCCGTCGGCGACGCCCTGCATTGCCTGCAGCGCGACGAGGCGGACGTCATCGTTTCGGGCGGCTCCGAGGCGGCCATCACCGACATGGGCCTGGGCGGCTTCATCGCGGCCCGCGCACTTTCGATGCGCAACGACAATCCCCAGGCGGCAAGCAGGCCCTTTGACCGCGATCGCGACGGCTTCGTCCTGGCCGAGGGCTCTGGCGTCCTCATCCTCGAAGAGCTGGAACATGCCCGCAAGCGCAACGCTCCAATCTATGCCGAGCTGCTCGGCGTGGGCACTTCGGCCGACGCCTACAACATCACGGCTCCGCATCCCGAAGGCAACGGGGCGGCCAACGCCATGCGTCTGGCCCTGAAATACGCGCGCACCAATCCGGATGAAGTGCAGTATTGCAACGCTCACGGCACCAGCACCGAGCTGGGCGACGCTGCCGAGACGCGGGCGATCAAGCGCGTCTTCGGCGACCACGCCCGCAAGCTGGCCATCAGCAGCACCAAGAGCATGCTCGGCCATCTGCTCGGAGCGTCCGGCGGCGTCGAGCTGATCGCGACCGTACTGTCCATCAAACACAGCGTGATCCATCCAACCATCAATCTCGACAATCCCGATCCGGCCTGCGATCTCGATTACGTGCCGAAGACGGCCCGCGAGATGCGCGTGCGCCGGGCCATTTCCAACAGCTTCGGCTTCGGCGGACACAATTGCTGCATCGTCGTCGGGGCGCTCAGCTAGCCCCAAAAAAATCCCCAAGCCCCAGGGCGAGGTACTCCGAGCCCTGGGGGTCGCACCGCCAGCAAATCAGCCACATTCGATTCCGCCCCCAACCCCGATCGTGAATTCTCTCTCTTTCCCTTGATTCGTTTTGTGAATGCCAGTCGATGACGATGAGAGACTACCATCGCTTGCGGTATCGCGCTCGCGCCGCGCTGGGCTGGAATGGATGCCCCCAACGGGAGAGTCCGGTGAGAAAACATCTGCTCGTTTTGGCGATCGTCGCTGGCCAACTCCAGTTCAGCATGGCCCAGAGCCCGTACGGTCCGCCGCCGGGATATGGCCCAGCACCGGGCTACGGCCAAGGCATGCCGCAGGGATACTACCAGGGCCCGCCGCCGGGCTATTATCCACCGATGCCGCCGGGCTATTATCCGCCGATGTCGCCTCCGGGATACAATCAGGGGCCGCCAGGCTATAACCCAGGCATGCCACCGCCAGGATTCAATCCGAATCAAGGCCTACCGCCAGGATTCAATCCAAACTTCGGTCCGCAGGGCATGAGCCAGGGTCCTCCGCCCGGCGTCAACCCGTTTAGTGGAGGCTTCGTGCCGCCGGGAGCCGGAGGAGGATTGCCGCCGGGAGTCACGCCTCCTGCGGGTGGCGGCTGGATGGATATCAAGGAACGAACACCGCCGCCCGAGTCAGGACCTGGTTCAATAATCCCGACTCCCGCTCTGCCGCCCCTGTCAGCCGGCGGACCACCGCCGGGAGGCGCCCAGGAGCCGCCGCTGCTGCCTCCCGCGGCGTCCGATGCCCTGCCGCAACCACAGGAATCTCAGCCACAGAACCGGGCGCGATCCGCCGAAGAAGAACAGACGCCGATCCCGGATGCCAACGCCTACCCGATCCATCCGAAGAAGAAGAGCTGTCCCAGCTGCCAAAACGGCGGCGTCTTCCCGTGGTATCCGCAAGAATATCAGCCGAGCGTTCCTGGTTGTTCGAGCGAAGAGCCGTGGAATCCCCAACCCGCCGATCAGTATCCGCGCGGAGGATACACGTTCCAGACCATGGGCGGCTACTATCAGAACCTGGGTTCAACCAAGTACCAGTACATCCCGTTCGCCTTGCGCTGGGGCAAGCTGATCAACTGCCCCTGCCTGGGCGGTCTCGGCTGCCTGGAGCCGATCATCGAACTGAACGGCGCTCCGACGCGGCAATTGGGCAACGAGTTCGTGGGCGCCTCGTTCATCCTGCGCTACAACTTTGTGCAGCCGACTTGCCGGATTGTGCCGTATGTGCAAATCGGCGCCGGCGTGCAGTACAACAACGCTTACAAGGATCAGAGCCAGGATGCGCTGGGCCAGCCGCTGGAGTACGTCGGCCAGGCCCAAATCGGTGTGCGCTGGTTCGTGTGCCGCAACTTTTCGCTGGACGTGGAAGGCGGCTACATGTACTTCACGAACTTCAACCAGGCGCCGCGCAATGCCGGCATTCAAGCGGTGGGCGGCTCGATCGGGATGACGTACTATTTCCCGATTTGTCACAGGTAATGTTGCCCAAAAAAAAGGGAAACGTAGCCGCGTTCGTGAGAACGCGGGTGGAGCAAGCAGCGACAGAAGGTTCAGCCCGCGTTCTCACGAACGCGGCTACGTTTCGGTTGTTCTCCTAGTTTCGGGGCGATGTACTAAGTGCAGCACTTCAAAGTTGGAGGTCCGAATTCGTGGGGCAGGTTGCCAACCTGCCGTTCGACAGGCAGGTTGGCAACCTGCCCCACGAATTGAGGTTCTAAGCTCGACACTTTCCCGGTTTCGGCATAGAACGGCCTCAGAAACCATTCCTGCCGGGAGCCTTTATGCGTTATCTGCCGACGTCCATCTGCTTGCTGTTGCTGGCGATCCCCTGCGGCACCGCCGGCGAGCCCAAAGCCGACAAGATCGTGCTCGACTTCTGGGACGCCGCCTATCTCAAGGGCAACAAGGCCGGCTACGTTCACACCTTCACCACGGAGTTCGAGGAGAACGGCCAAAAGCTGCTGCGTACCACCGTGGAGATGCGGCTCACCGTCAAGCGCAACGACGACGTGAAGCAAATGAGCATGGATTCCGGCACCGTCGAGACGCCGCAGGGCAGAGTGGTCCGCATCTTCGTGAAGCAATACCTGGCCAAGGACAAGTCGCTCGAAATCAGCGGTACGGTCATCGACAATCAGCTCAAGCTCATGCTCGATCAGACCAAGCTGCTCAAGACCTCGGCGTGGAACGACCGCGTCATCGGCCTCTATCGGCAGCAGCGCATTTGCAAGGACCAGAAGGTCAAGGCGGGCGACGAGTTTTCCTACCTGAGTTATGAGCCGGCCATCACCGCCATCGTGCCGATCCGCCTGAGCGTCAAGGATTATGAAGTGGTCGAATTATTCGCCGGCCAGGAAAAGAAAAAATTGCTGCGCGTCGAAACCAAGCCCGACAAGATCGACAACGTGCAGCTGCCGACGCTCATTTCCTGGCTCAACGACAAGCGCGAGGTGGAGCGCTCTCAGGTCGAGGCGCCGGGGCTCGGCTTGATGGTCCTGTACCGGGCGACCAAGGCCGTCGCCACGGCCCCCGGAAATCTGGATGCGCTCACCGATATCGGGCTGAGCCAGGCCGTGCCGCTCAAACAGGCCATTCTCAAGCCCTATGCCACCACCGCGGCCGTCTATCGCATCACCATTCGCAACGAAGATGATCCGGGGTCCGCTTTTTCGAACGACGATCGTCAGAAAGTGAAGAATGTGCGGGGAACTACGCTGGAGCTGCATGTGCGGGCCGGCGGCCCTGTCGGCGCCGACACTTCGAACGGAAAAATGCCCGGTGCCGAGTTTACCCAAAGTTCCTACTTTATCAACTCTGACGACCCATTGGTGCGAAAGCATGCCCGCAGTGCCGTGAAAGAGGAGAAAGATCCTTGGAAAAAGGCCCTGCGCGTGGAAAAATGGGTGTACGACAACATGAAGGGGACGAACTTTGAAGCTCTCGCCACGGCTGATCATGTAGCCAAGACCCTGGAGGGCGACTGCACCGAGTTTGCGATGCTGATGGCCGCAATGTGCCGGGCGGAGGGCGTGCCGAGCCGCACGGCCGTGGGCCTCATCTACGGCGAGGCCAAGGAAAGGCCGGTTTTCGCCTTTCACATGTGGACGGAAGTGTTTGTGCGTGGCCGCTGGGTGCCGCTGGACGCCACGTTAGGACAGGGCAGGGTGGGGGCGACGCACCTCAAGATCAGCGACCAGAGCTGGCATGAAACGCGCACGCTGACGCCGCTTTTCCCGGTGCTGCGTGTTTTGGGCCGGATTTCGATTGATGTAGTTTCTGTGGAAAATGTGTTAAAACCTTGATATTTTGCTTGAGATTCCTGGAATAGTCCGATACTCTGAACGCTGCCAAACGTCTATTAGTTTAGCCGCTTGCCTGCTGCGAGCGTGAACGAATATGCGGATAGAGGAAATTTCCCGCCGTCTAGGGCCATTCTTGAGAGTTTCCAATCTGCGAGCATGACCACAGTGAAGGCGCCCAGTCGAGGATCGTCGATGAAGTCACGGGAACGGCAAGCATCTGGCGGGAGTGCCCCCCAGGCATCGGCCGGTGTTTTCGTGCGCGAATCGACGAACGGCGCCAACGGTCATCGTCCCGTACGTCCCCTGGAACAAAACGGGCCGTTGATATGGGAAGATTGGTATCGCTCTGCCAGCCCCGAACAGCAAGCTGAGTTGCTCGCCTTGGCCCGCCGCCAAGGTCTGATTTACGCCCAGCAAATCCCGGCCAAGACCAATGGCAATGGGCATGCACCGGTTGCTACCGCCGCCGTGGAAGCGCCGGAGCTGCTCGTGCTCAAAGATTTGCTCGCCGGCCGGGTGGACAAGCTCGTCGCTGTCGAACCGCCGATCATCGAGGTCACGGATGCCGACCTGGATCCGTTGCAGCGGCAAGCCGTCGCCCGCGCCCTGGCCACGCCGGACGTCTGCTTGATCCAGGGCGGCCCAGGCACGGGCAAATCGCGCGTCATTGCCGAGATTCTGACCCAGGCCAGCGTGAGAGGATTGCGCGTGCTGTTCCTGGCCCAGAACGCGGCCTGCGTCGATGCCCTGCTTCTTCAGCTTGCAGGCCGGGAAGGTTTGCTGCCCATTCGCGTCGCGGGTCCAGGCGAATCGATCGCCCCCGCCATCCAGCCGATGCTCCTGGCGCCGCGGCAAACCGCTTTTCGCACGCAGGTCCTGGAGAGGGCGATCCGGTCGCGCGAGGACGCCGAGCATCAATGCCGCGAGCGACAGGGCCAGGTGGATATCTGGTCGGAGTTTCTCGCCATCCTCGAAGGAACCCAGGCTGCCGAGGAGAAGTTAGAGGCCGTGCGCCGGCAGTTGGCCCAGGCATCCGCGGAGGTCGAACGGGATGCCGCTAACATTCTCGGCGAGCCGTACGTGACGCTTGTGAAGAAACGAGACGAAGAGCGGACCCAGGCGGTGAAGCTGCTAACGGAAATCGAAGAGAAGATCGGCCCCGCGGAACACGAACTGACTCGTCAGTCCGAAGCCCTGGCCGTAGCGGAATCGTCGCAAGGAGCTCGCTGGTGGTCGCCGGCGTGGTGGCTTGCCCTCATCAAGGGTCAACCGCACGCCCGCAAGGCCGAGCTGAAAACCCAGGTGCAAAAATCGCGCGATGAACTGGCGGAGCTGCGCCGCCGCAAAGCGGATATTGAATTGCAAGAAGCCGAGGCGGAGCAGCCGTTCCAGGCCGAGCGCCAGCGCATGGTGCATGAGGAAATCACGGTTCGGCAGACGAGCTTGACCGAGAGCGAAACCGGCGTCCGCGCGGAGCTGGATCGGCTCGACAAGAAATGGACCGCCCTGGCCGAGCGATTGCGCCCCGACAAACTGCGTCCCCAGGCGAGGACCAAGCAAGCCATCGAGGACGCCCGGCAGCTCTGGCAGCAGCAAAGGCAGCACGACGAGGAAAGCTGCTCTCTCGCCCGCCAATGGGTCGCTTTCCTGCAGGACACCGGTGAACGTCTGGCCGAACGTCTGCCGGCTCTGGCCGGAGTCATCGCGGCAACTATCGCCGGCTGGAGTCAGGCCGGCGCCGCCATCCCCGGCACCTTCGATCTTCTGGTCATCGACGAAGCGGAGCAGCTTTCCGAATCGGCCCTGACACAGCTCGCGCCGAAAGCGCGCCGCTGGGTGCTGGTCGGCAGCTATCTCGGCCCGAGTGCCGCGCCGTCGCCGGCCCCCGCCAACGCCCGCCAGGTCAGGCCGGTTTCCACGAATCGAACCAGCTTATTCCATCGGCTCTGGCAATTGCTCCACGCCGACCTGGCCCACCTCCCCTATGCCTGGCGGCAGGAAAACGATCGGCTCGTTTGCCAGTTGCGGACGCTTTCGTCCGCCGAACGAGGCCGGCTCGAGCTCGAATGCCTCGCCGATTCTCCCGAGATCGAACTGCACATTCTGACCATGCCGCGCGCCGAGCCGCTCCTGGCCCAGGTGGCGTTCCCCGCCGGCACGACTCTGTTCCAGGCCAAGGAATTCATCTTCCGCGAACTGCAGGAAATCCCGCTGCAGACCGCCGGCCGCAACGCCTGGCTCGAGGAACATGCCGAGCACTTCCTCTGGCGGCTCACGGCCAATTCCCTGGGCGATGCCGCATCCGTCACCCTGGAATCGGGCCTGTATGAACGAATCGCCGGCGAGCAGACGGTTTGCCTGGAATTCGCCAAGAGCCACTGGACCCGCGCCCGCGTGCTGGAATGGACACAGCGCCGCTTCCGTCATCGCGACCTGGGCCGTACCGTCTTCCTGCAGGTCCCGCATCGCATGGCCGAGTCCCTGGCAACCTGGGTGGACGACGTTCTCTTCCCCGGCACCCTGACCTCGCTTGCGGTTTCGCGCCCGCCGACCCCCGTCGTCACTTTCATCCCCGTGACCACAAAACCCGAACCCCAAAACGGCGTCAAAAAACAATCGCGCGACCTGCCCACTCTGGAAATCGACCTGACCACAAACCGCGGCGCCGACGCAGTCCCCCCCGACCTGCTCGCCGGCCTGCCGCGCCACGGTTATGTCAACTATCGCGAAGCCCAGGCCATCATCCACGCCCTCGAAACCCTGCACCAGTCCGAGCCGCCGGCCTGCTGCCAGGTGATCGCTTTCTTCCCAGGACAGGCCGAGCTGATCCGCCGTTTGCTGGCCAAATCGACCGCCCTGGCCGGCCGCGACATCGCCGTCGGACTGCCGGGCCAATTCACGCATGGCCAGTGCCAGGTCGCCTTGCTCAGCCTGACGCGCAGCAACGTGCAGAAGAGCGGCATCTTCGTCGCCGAGTTTGCCGACCTCATCGTCGCCCTGTCCCGCGCCCGAGAGAGATTGATCCTGGTGGGCGATCCGGATACGCTATTACGCTGGAGCCAGGGCCAGGAGCCGACCGAGTCCGCGGACCCTGGGCCAAGCAAACAATGGCTGCGTCGTTTGGCGTCCTATCTGCGCGGACAAGGTTCTCATCAGGCGGCGTTTCACCTGTGCGATGGTCCTTTTTCATAACCGCGCTTCCCTTGCCCCGCTTGCGGACTCAATCGGCGTGCGCAACTCGGCAGCACTCTCCCGTAGCCGCATTCGCAAGAATGCGGGCTTCGCTCGCTTCACCCGCATTCTTGCGAATGTTGTTTAGGAACCGGTTAGAAACAACTTCCCGATTTCAACGAGAGCCGGTGCCGGCCCCCCTCTCCCCCGAGTACGGGGGAGAGGGGAGCCGACGCTGGCCGCTGTTCATGGAAATGCGGAAGTTATTATTCGCGCGTCTCCCCGCCCCCCTTCCGGGAGACCCGCATGATTGCCGCGTCCTCCCTGGCGTTCCCCGCCAGCAAGACCCTCGCCCTCTGGTGGCGACAACTCGCCCCATTTCAACCCGAGTCCCTCTGGGTGGGCCATCTGTTCGTCCATCGCATCGAAGCCCTCGCCCAGGTCGTTTGCACCGTGCCCGTCGAACCATTGCCGCTGCTGCTCTTGCGGACGGTCGCCCTGAACCTGGCATCCGCGCCGAAAACCGAAACCGGCTGGCTCAAACGCCTGGATGATCGCCTGCACCTGGGCCAGGCGGTGATCGGCCGGCTCATTCGCGACTTGCAAACCGAGGGATTCCTGTCCACCGCGACTCTGCCCGGCCTGACGGATCCGGGACGATCGGCCGTGGACAAGGGCGGCTATCCAGAGCAACAATGGCAGCGGCGCGAGTTTGCCTTTGTGGAACGCTCCAGGCCCGATGGACAGCGGTTGGCGCCGCCGCACTTCCTGGCGCTGGCGCCGAGCGCGGCGCCGGCATGGCAGCCCGACGCGCATAGTTCATTCGACGTCGCCGTTCTGCAGCTCGATGCAAAACCAGAGGCGTGGAAGGAGCGCTTTGGGTTTCCCGCCGACGTGCTGCGGATCGCCGACCCTGCCGACGACGCCGGCCTGGACCCGCCGGCCTGGCAGCGCGTCGTCGTCGATCGCCCCGAGCGCCTGCTCCTGGCCGTCATCGCCGTGGGCCAGCAGCTTCTGGGCTTCGCCGCCCGCCAGGAAGGCTGGGAGCTGCAGCACGCCAGGCCGATCATCACGCTGCCCCTATCCGCCCGACAAGACCTACCCGAGCTGGCCGAGCCAATCGACCTGGCCGGCTGGACGAAAGTGTGGCGAACATGGTGCCAGGGCCGGCAGATCCCCGCCGCCGAGATCGAGGAGTGCCAGCTGACCCAGGCCGGCCAACGGCTCAACATCCAGGCCCCATCCGGCTTGGTGAGTCGTCTGGAAGCGGCGAAGAACGACATTCTGAAGGGCGACACCTGGCTCCTGGCCGGCGCCGGCTACGTGCGACAGGCGGTGCAAGTGCAGGTAGGTCAGGCTTTCTAGCCTGACGTTAACGTGAGTCGTGGCCGGGGTTTCGGTACTCCGAAACCCCGGATCACGTGCAATAACTCCGTCCTGTTGCAACGTACGCGACCCAAAGCCGTTGCACGGGATCCGGGGTTTCGGAGTACCGAAACCCCGGCCACCGCTCCCAAGCAATGAGCGCGCAGGGCTAAAGCGTCGAGACGTAAGTCCTGGTGACGAGGAGTATACTCCATGCCAGCGCTGTTCTACCTGAGCCATGATCGGCAGAAACGCGGCCCCTTCACCGTCAGCCAATTGCAGGAGATGATCTCGGCCGGGCGACTGCAGCCTGCCGACCTGATCTTGCCCGACGGAAGCGGGCGATGGGTGCCGGCCCAATCCATCGAGGCCCTCGTGGAGGCCTTTCGCACCTCCACGGCGATCACGGAGTCGCCCCGGGGGTTGGCCGATCCGCCCTTGCTGGAAGCGATCACGCCTTCACGCCGGCGAAACCGACGAGATTCGTTCGACGACGATGACGACGTCCCTTCCGTCGCCAATACGGAGATCAATCGTCAGCTGATCACCAACTTTCGCCAGCAGATCCATGCGCTCGGCGCCTTCTGGATCCTGATCGGCGCTCTGTCGCTTCTCGTCAGCGTTGTCGCGCTGAACAATCAAGCCGCTCGCGGGGTGGTTGGCGGCGGCGGATTTGTTGTCATTCGCCTGGACGTCGGGGTTGCCGTGGTCGTCGCCGCGCTCGGCGTGGCCTGGATCGCGATCGGCATTCTCGCATGTTTGAAGAATGTCGTAGCCGTCTATGTTGGCCTGGCGCTCAGCTATCTTTCGCTGCTCGCGAATCTCGTGCAAATCAATGTGATCGGCATGCTCATCCTGGCGCTGGTCATCGCCCAGGCCCACCGCGTTCTCAGCTGGGCAAACAAGATGCGCCGGGCCGGCGTGGCGTTCACCGTGAAACCTTGAGGCGATCCGTCAGCCGACATCGCCTTCGCCGGGATTTTCCGCCGACAAGTGTTCGCCCCCAACTTGCTGATACAAGTCGTTCAACGCCGCCACCGCTTGCTGTGCCAGTTGGTACCAGTCAGGCCGAGCGACGCAAGCCGGGTGTTCCAGGATATGGCTCTCAACGATATTCGCCAACATCGCCGTTCGATCGAGCAATTCATGGCACCCGGCGGAGCCCGGCCGATATTTCTTCATCCAATCGGCACCATGCTCGCCGGCGAGTTCTTGCACCTGCTCCCGGCGATATTGCTCAATTTCCTGATCGCTCGCGCTATCAATGCTCATGGATCTACTCCTTCTCCCGCAAGCTCGAACGTCACGCAAGCGGAACATGTCGGCCCGTCATTCATTGTCCCCAACTGTCCTCAAAACGACTTTCATTTCATCGCAAGCCGATTCATTTCAGGGGGGTGTGGGGTAGTGGATGAAAGTTATCTTGACGACACATCGTGCCACTTGTGTCCAACGTCTTACGGAACGCTGATGAACTCCCGCAGATTGAAGAGGGTATGAGCCACGTCGCGCCAGACGATCGCGCTGCCGAGAATCCCCTCGGCCGGCACCTGATGCAACCCCGCCACCTGCGACACGAAGCGACCGAAGCGCTCGCGTTCCTCCGGCCTGGCGTCGCGGCTTAGCGCCTGCCGAAACATCGCATCCACCCGGTCGCCGATGCTGTCGTTCTTGCTCTGAATCAACCGCTTGCTCCAGACGTCGGCCTGATCGAGCACAAACGGATCGTTGAGCATGGCCAACGCCTGGGCGGGCACGTCGGTGATGTCGCGTCGCCCCTGAGAAACCTTGCCGCCGGGAAAGTTGAACGCTTCCAGAAACTTGGGCGGCTCCATCAAGGTCACCTTGATGTAGATGCTGCGCCGGCCCTTGCCGTCGAGCGGGCCCTTGAAGAGCCGATGATACGGATCGTCCTTCTCGCGATAGGCCGGGATGCTCATGCCAAAAAGCTCGCGGTCCAGCCGGCCCGAGGCGAACAGCAGCGAATCGCGGATCGCCTCGGCCTCCAGACGCCGGGCCGGGTAGTGCTGCAGCAGCCGATTGAGCGGATCGGCGACCAGATCCTCCGGGCTCGGTTGGTGCGAGGCCTGAAACGTCCGAGTCAGCACGATCGCGCGGATGAGTTTCTTGATGGACCACCCGTCCGCGACGAAGCGCTGGGCCAGATAATCGAGCAGTTCGGGATGCGACGGCGCTTCACCCACATGGCCGAAGTCGTCCACGGTCCGCACGATGCCGGTGCCGAACAGATGATGCCAGACGCGGTTGACCATGACGCGGGCCGTGAGCGGATTGTCGGGAGAAGCGAGCACGTTCGCCAGCTCCAGCCGGCCGCTGCCGCCGGACGAGAACGGGGCCGGCGCCAGCACCTCGACATAGCGGCGCGGGGTGCCGGGGCCGGGGCGAAAGCAGTCGCCGCGCGTGAAGATCGGCTGCTCGAAGCCGGGGCCGAAATCCGCCAGGCCCGGCACGATCCGCGGCAGTGACAGCTCACTGTCAAGCTTGCGATACTCGGCCATCAGCTGGGCCAGGCCCGGCGTCAGGTTGGCCTTGTTACTGAAGTAACCTCGCTGCAAAAACGGCTCCAGCCAGCGGACGTCGTCCTCTGAAGCGGCATCATTCATCCAGGCCGTCAGCGCCGTCTCCAGCCGTTTGGCGCAGCGGCCGGCCAGTTCCTCCAGAGACGCGGGAGCGGGGCCGGTGAAGATCGAACGCAGATGGGCCATGCTTGGTTTGGGCGGCGAACCCTGATCGTGCACCACCACCTGCGTGACGCCGAAGAACGAACGAGGGTCCTTGGCCGCTTGCTCCCAGGGCACGCGATAATCCATCTTGTCGCCGCCGAGCGTGGCAAGCTGGTCGGGAAACTTCGGGTTGTCGAACATGGTCATCAGCTCGGCGTAGGGTCGCAGATTGTCCTTCGGATCGGGCAAGGGAAACGTGATCCACTGCGGCTGTGTCGAGGTCAGGGCCCGATAGTTCGTGTAATTGAGCTGGCAGTTATTGGAGACAAGTCGAACGCCGCTGTTGTGCTGGCCCAGCACTTGAAAGCTGATTCGCTTCTTGTCGGTCATCACGACCGGCGACCGCAGTGTGCCATTCAATTTGCCGGAAACGGTGTGCGTGTAACATCCCGCCGGCAGGATCGCGGACAGGGCCGAGTCGCCGTCGGGAGCGATGACCAGGTCGCCTGGCTTCGACGGTGGGCCACGCAAGCCCTGACCGCCAATTTGCCAGTCGGGCCAGGTGCCCTGACGAAAGTCCGCGTACATCGTGAAGTTCTGATTGAACTTGGTCCGCTCCGTATCCTCACGCGCAACCTCGGCGGCGACGGTCTTCCAGGAATCGGCGAGCGGTACCTTTTTGTCCTTTTGCACGGTGGTTGCGATGCGGCGCCAGACTGCCAGCGGATTCTCCAGCGGGGCCTTGTCGTCCGTGAAGGTTTTCAGCCATTTCTCCAGGCGCTCCGGCGAACTTTCCCGCAGCCAGGCCTGGGCGAGTTCGCGGCGAATCTCGGCCTTTTTCAAGCGCATCTTCTGCTGAAGATCGGCGTTCACTTCGGGGCTGTCGATCGTATGGCTCACGCAACGGGAGCTGCGCAGCGTGCCGAGCAAGCCGTAGTAGTCGCGCATCGACACGGCATCGAGCTTGTGATCGTGACAGCGGGCGCAGGCGACGGTCATGGCCTGAAACGCCTTGCTCAGCGTGTCGATCTGGTTGTCGAGCAGGTCGTAGCCGATCTGGCGCAGGCCCACGCAATCATCGTGATTCACCTCGCCAAAGCGATAGAACGCGGGGCCGATAATCGATTCGTTGAACTTCCCGTGGGGACCGGTTGGCAACCGGTCCTTGAGTCCTGGACCGGTTACCAACCGGTCCCCACCAGAATTCCAGCGTGGCTTGGGCAGCAGATCGCCGGCGATGTGCTCGCGCACGAACTGGTCGTAGGGCACGTCGTCGTTGAAGGCGCGGATCAGGTAATCGCGATAGCGCCAGGCGTGATGGACTTCGTAGTTCCATTCGTTGCCGTGCGTCTCGGTGAAGCGCACCACGTCCATCCAGTGGCGGGCCCAGCGTTCCCCGAAGTGCGGCGACGCCAGCAGCCGATCGACCAGTTTTTCCACCGCTTGCGGCTTGGCGTCCTTGACTTCTTGGGCGAATTGCTCGACCTCCGCCGGCGTCGGCGGCAACCCGGTCAGTACCAGACTGAGGCGGCGAATGAGCGTCTGCGGATCGGCCGCCGTCGCGGGGGCTAGGCCCTTCTCCTCAAGTTTCGCCAGCAAAAAGCGATCGATCGCATGTCCCGACCAGGCCGTGTTCTTGACCGTCGGCACGCCCTGATTCCGGACCTGATGGAGACTCCACCAATCCCGCCGCACGCGGACAACATCCTCCCAGGCGGCATCCTTTTTGACGACGGTTGCCTTGTCGCGCGGATCGGGCGCTCCCATCTTGATCCACGCCTCGAAATCAGCGATGACGGTCTGGGGCAGCTTCTTTTGCGGCGGCATCTTGAGCGCTTCGTCGGTGTGGCGGATCGCCTTGATGAGCAAACTCTTGTCGGGATCGCCGCTGATCAGCGCCGGCCCGGATTCGCCGCCCTTGCGCAAGGCCTCGCGGCTATCGAGCAGCAGGCCGCCGCGTACCTTCTTGGCGGTCACGGCGTGGCACTGGTAGCAGTGCTCGGCCAGGACGGGGCGAATCTTTCGCTCGAAGAGCTCGATGCCGGCGTCGTCGGCACGGATGGACGGGGCGTACTGGAAAAAAGTGAGCAACAGGGTCAGTGTGGTGAGCGTCGGTCGCATGAATGCCCCAGGATGTTGGCGAGCGCGTGAATTTGGGGCCGTTGCCCCGGCTGTGGCGCCAATGGTCAGTTTAGCAAGGTAAACTGGCGATGGCTCGCCTTGCCCGGTAGAATCGGCACAATAGGGTGAACATAGCCGCGTTCGTGAGAACGCGAGTTGAACAGTCGGTCGCTGGATGCTCCCCCCGCGTTCTCACGAACGCGGCTACGGGCAAGCATCTCGCTAATCACGCCAGGCCGCTAGCGATGCCCAGATTGCCCTTTAGGCTCTTACCGCTGAGGATCGCCGCAACATGCAGAGAACTTGCGGGTCACGAGAAAGTCGTCTTTCGCTCCGCGAAAGAACGTTCTTTCGCGGAGCGAAAGACGACTTTGCGGCTTGGCCGCGT
>Ga0182024_10013658_pt1 | contig 15811 bp, 11 predicted proteins | sample P32metaG_FD_120480 | JGI IMG/M metagenome (GOLD analysis project Ga0182024, IMG submission 120480) | Permafrost microbial communities from Stordalen Mire, Sweden - P3-2 metaG (Illumina Assembly) | ecosystem: Environmental > Terrestrial > Soil > Wetlands > Permafrost | place: Sweden: Stordalen... | reverse complement strand
CACTCCCCTCACCGGGGTTCTTTTCACCTTTCCCTCGCGGTACTTGTTCACTATCGGTCGCCAGTCAGTATTTAGCCTTACCGGATGGTCCCGGCAGATTCGTACAAGGTTTCTCGTGCCCCGTACTACTTGGGATACTTCTGAGGAGAATCGGATTTCGCCTACCGGGCTACAACCGTCTATGGCGTGTCACCTAAACACTTCGACTATCGTCATCTCATCTCGTATGAAGTCCCGCAACCCCTACGTGACTTGCGTCAAATAGGTTTGGGCTGTTCCCCTTTCACTCGCCGCTACTAAGGGAATCACTGTTTTGTTTTATTTTCCTCCCGGTACTAAGATGTTTCAGTTCCCGGGCTTACCTCGCTCAGTCCTATTTATTCAGACTGGCGTCACCAGGCATGTATTCTGGTGGGGTTGCCCCATTCGGAGACCCACGGATCTCAGCCTGTAACGGCTCCTCGTGGCTTTTCGCAGTTTACTGCGTCCTTCTTCGGCTGCTGGCGCCAAGGTATCCACCGTGCGCTCTTCGTAGCTTTTCCAAATTTGTCTGGACTCATCTGTGGGCCAGGACATGGCTAATCACAGAAAATCCAAACAACTACAATTGGTGGAATACGGACCTCAATATGCAGTTTTCAGGGTACACGACCGGTATTGAATGGCCTCGCGGCTGGCCATCAGGGTTTCGCTTTTCTTTTGCGGCCCTGGGATTTTGTATCTTACCAGATTCTTCTGGCTCGCTGTCAAATTGTTTGTGAATTTTGCTTGAAGTTTCCGCTTGGTCCGACAGCTGGTGGCCGCTCGCCTTCTGGTTATTCACTCACACCAATCGATCGCGATGATCATCTGGTTTCGACGATTTTGGAGGCTAGCGGATTCGAACCGCTGACCTTCTCCGTGCAAAGGAGACGCTCTACCAACTGAGCCAAGCCCCCGTCCAACGGGAAGTTATTCTAGCGTCTTCGGCTGAATCTCTAGCCAAATCGTTGAGAAATCTTGCTACTGTCGGTCCGCATCCGCTGCAAACGAGTGTTTCGCCCGTCTTCGTCTTCCGGAGGACCCAGGAACATTCATTTGTTATTCTACCCTAAACTCTTGGCGCTAGAACACGGTCCCAACAATTCCTTAAGACTGTTGTTCAAGCGGTAATTGATGGGAACGGCTGAATATCAGTCCCGCAATCGAATGTATATATCTGCGTAGGCGCACAGCGTTGGGGCGATACGCATCGCCCCGGGCGAAGAGACAGAACGGGTGATCGCCGGGCAACCGTCCTGTGCCTGAATCCGGGCGATGCCGGGCATCGCCCCTACTTAAGTTGAACAAATCAGAAGCGTCGCAGCCGAAGCGAAAAACGCGCGGAGCCGGCGAGGAACGCCCAACCGAGCGTCTACAAATTGGAAACGAAAGCTTGACCGACGACGCGAAAACTATCTTATTGATCAAATAAGTCAGCATACATAAGGATCTGGGTGAGGGCTGCTTCAGGAAATAAAGGACAGCCTGAAGTTTTGAAACTTCGTATCAAGTGGTTTCTCAGGCGTCTCTTGCAAACGATGCCAATCGCATGACAAATGCCTGATGTGCCGGCGAGTCTATTCCCTGATTGAGAACGCCTTGTGCTTGCTGATAATTCGATTGCAAGAGGGCAATGCCATCAATCCAAAGACCTGGAAAGATGATCGAATGGAAAATGCCTTTGTCATCTGCCTGTTTGCGAACAGTAGCCATCGCTCATCCCCGCTGCAACAGCATTGTTATTGCTTGAACTGTTTCACATTTTACTTCACTTCGCGTTCGAAGTAAGTTAGAGCAAGGCGTATGTGATCGTATGAAACCTGCTCACCAAGCGCGAGATAGATCGGTTTCAGTCGCTCTTTTCCGAGGGCAGCAGCGGCAATCTTGACCTGTTCGAAAACCTCGTCTGGAACCCAGCATGAGATTGACGGGGGCGCTTCGTCTTTGATGTACGCGCATAAGAATTTCAGGGCGGTCGCATGCGAGACATTACAAGTTTTGGCCACATCCTCTATTAATGCAGACTGACGAAACAAATCGAATGCCTGCTGCCGCCTCAAATTTGTTCGTGGCATCTTTTCTTCTGCGAGAACATTCATTGCCGCTGCTGCTGTGGTTTTTCGCAGTGAGGCAAAGTCGTCTGTTGTTAGTCCGCGAGCATCGCAGTGCTCTTTGATTTCATGCAAGAATTTCTCACCGAAGTCTTGCAGCTTTGTCGTGCCTACACCCTTCACCAGCAGCATTGTGGACAGTTCGGACGGTCTGACACTTGAGAGTTCGCGCAGCGTCGCGTCACTAAATATCATGTATGGCTGCCAGCCGCGCTCCTGGGCTAGCTGGCGTCTCAAAAGTCGCAGCGCTTCGAACAGTTTTTCATCGATGTCTGCCAACGAAACGCCGTTCATTTGTGGCTGAAGTGCACGACTAATTTTGATACGGCGCATTGGTTGAAGCAGTCTGACCGCGAGTTCTTTGCGCAGCACCTTTAAGGATTCGGCATTTAAGGCGACAACAGGCACGCTGTGCCCATTCGCAAGCGCCAATCTGGATCGAGCCAAAAAACCGCCACCAATTAGTTGATCGATCCAGTCACGCAAGTCCGCTTTATCATACGCGCTCATAATTCCATAGGTGCTGAGCGAGTCGTGCTGCCATTTGCGTACCGACTCCGTCTGCTCACCACGCAGCACCGAAACAATGTGCCCGATGCCAAATGGCCTTTTGACTCGGGCTACGCACGAAACAATCTTCTGAGCAATTATGTCTGCCTCGGCAACCTCTGCCGTTTCGCCCAAGCAAATATCACATCCCAGGCAGTTATCTTTTTCATAGGATTGATCAAAATATTCCACAAGCGCACGATGGCGGCATACCGCACCACGGCAATAACGGCTCATTTCTTCCAAGTGTTCGTTGGCTGCGTCCAGAAAAGAGCGAGTCATACCAGATTCAGCGCGGCTTTCGTTGGTGGCATTCTCCATGATCGAGCGCCACAACATGAGGTCGGCGTTCGAGTAAAGGAGAACGCACTCGGACTCCAATCCATCGCGTCCGGCTCGCCCAGTCTCCTGCTGGTAATGTTCCAGCGATTTAGGCATACCGGTGTGCATGACAAAGCGAACGTTTGATCGATCGATTCCCATGCCAAACGCCACCGTGGCCACGATCAGATCACACTGCTCTTGGGCGAAGTATTCCTGCGCCTCTCGGCGTTGATCGGACGTCAATCCTGCGTGATATGCGACGGCTTTCAAGCCATTCTTTTGCAGCAAGTGCGTCAATTCGTCGACTGCCTTGCGGCTGATGCAATAGATGATGCCTGCTTCGTTTGGATGTCTCTGGATTACCTCGATCACCTGCTTCAACGTGTCCCGGCGCGAGAGTACGCGATAAGTCAGATTGGGACGGTATGCACCGTCACGACGTCCCGCCATGTTACGTGCCGCTATCAGAGCTTGGTCCCAACAATTCCTTGTAGTCTATTAAATGGATGCCAAGCAAAAGTTATCCGTTTAAAAGGGATACCAAGCGAAAGTTATCCTTCTAAAGGGATAGGTTTTTCGATTTTCTATCCTTTCAAATGTATAAACTGCGCTTGACTATCCGGCGTTGTCTATGAAAAGTGGCAACAAACTTCAATCGATATCGATTGAAGTTTCTCAGGCGCTGCCACAGCGCAGACTTCAACTTCAGCCGAGACTTCAACTTCAACCGATATCGGTTTAAAGCTTGCACCGCTCGGTGCTCATTTTGTTAGGATCGGAACACATTTCTCGATCGAGTTGACCAAACCTTGCACATATTTTGCTTCTTCCTCAGGTCCTAAGCCGATGCCGCCGACCTCGTTGTAGATCCAGGGAACAGGATGAGCGCCGGAACCGGCGTATAATGCTACTTGAGGAATGTTGCCGGGCTCGATGCCGTGCCGCCCGTTGAAGCTGATGCTTGTTACTTCGACTTTATGTCCTTCCGCTCGCGTGCGCTCTGCGGCGAAAATTTGCGCCCAGATCCGGCTCCTGGCTGCGATTGGGCCGTCGGAGAATACGGCTTTGGGTTTCTCCACAGTTCTACCGCGCCACAGTCCTACATTTTGCGCGTACACTTGCGCGAACGTGGAGAATTTCTTGCTGTGGTCATCATGGATGCTGATGCCCAGTGCGGCCTGTGCTTCCTGCGCCAGCTTGGCGCGCTGGTGCAGTGATACCGAATCCGCCACCGCCTCCTTAGTGCAAACAACTCGATAGCCCTTTTGCGCGAGCTTTGCTTGCACTGCTTTCGCTATGCGGAAGCATTCTTCCATCTCGGGATGATTGGGATAGTCGTGATCGATCAATCCGGTGGCACGATCAACGCTTTTGATATCATGCCCACTGTGACCGGGATCCAGCGCTATTAGCGGTGATTTGACCGAACCTGGCTGTAAAACTTTTGCTGGTAATGCAATGGCCGATGATGCAAGCCCCCAAGTGATAAAGATTGCTATGACAGAATCAGTAGTCTTCATCAAACCCACAGTTCAGATAAAGAAGTGTTCTTTGCCCAAATAGAAACTGCACCTTTGAGATTATATTGGTCGAGTCGGCTGCAACCTGACTAAATCGGGTATCAAAAATATAGCAACGAGGTGAGGATATTGCCATGCCCCTGGTTTTTGTTCATGGCGTGAATGTACGCCACGATGACCGCTATGTGCGCGAGACTAAGCAGCGCAATGAGAACTTCGCCAAGATCTTTTTTCCTTTGATAGGACGAGAAATAGAAGCTGCTCATGTCCTTAATCCTTTTTGGGGGGATCTGGCGACTAATTCGGGCAGCCCATTTATTCCGCCCGACCCGCAGTGGATGATCACCAGGCTGACACAGCGATTGACTGCGGAGAACGGCTCTCTGCTCAAACTAGCCAGACGCCGCCCGATCAAGGAAGTCTTCGACGTGATGGTGGCAGCATCGATGGAACACCAGCAGAATGAGCCTCAATTTGAGGAAGTCTCCAGCCTGGGAATGTCATTGATCAAACTCGGCAATCAATTCGAATCCATAGAAGCTCAAAATGAATGGCTCGGCAGCATCAGCAGCGACGCAGAGTTCCTCGCCAAGTTGGAGACGGAGCTTAAGCGAGAAGAGATACGTTTGGGCTTCAAGGCGAGACAGATTCAACAGTTGCATAACTCCGTCGACTGGCTCAAGGCGCGATATTCGCTGCGGCGGGAACAAGCGACGAGCGGATTGAGCAAAGCGCGCGAACGGTTGCGACAGGATGTTTCGCGGGTGCGGCAGCGAACAAAGGCACACGCTAAGGCGGTCGCTTCAATTACTCGCACGGCTGCTAGCGAAGTGAGCGCAACGGCGCTAACTCAACCAATGCGAAGACTCTTTCATGAGCGAATGTTCTTCTTTATTGGCGACGCCTTCACATACTTTGGACAACGGGGCACGCCTGACGCGCCAGGTCCTGTGATCTCGCGCATGTCTGACGCGATCGCCCACGCCCGCGGCCGCATCAGCCCCCAAGATCCCGAGCTGATTGTAGTGGCGCACAGCATGGGCGGCAACATAGCTTGCGATCTGGTTTCGTACTTCGAGAAGGACCAGCCGATTGATTTGGTCATCACCGTCGGATCGCAGTTTCCGCTTTTTGCCGATCTGCACATGTTTCCCGGTCTAGGCAATGAAAAACCGTTCCATAAGCCAGCTTGCGTCAAGCGCTGGATCAACATTTATGACATGAACGACGTGTTCGCCTACGCAGCTCAGCCCCTGTTTGACGGGATCGAAGACCACCACTATGCCAGCGGACGCATAGGAACGACCACGCATGCGGATTGCTTCAAGTTCATTTCCTTGTACGAGCATATGGCGCAGGCGGTGATCGGTGGCCGGCGATAAATCCGGTCGCAAATAATATCACTGCATCGTACTCTTACGCAGCCTCGCCGAGACCTTCTCACGGGAAATTCACTCTTTTTGCGGATTATTACCCGTACATCCCGTGAGAAGCATCATGCAATCGAAAAAAGATTATCGCTCGGAAGAACCATTGGCTGAGAGTGTTCAATCATCCTCTCATGGACAGCGGCGTAGTCTTTTTTCAGGCAGGACGCTGCTGGTGATGGGCTTGTTGTTGGGGGCTGCTATCGGATTCGCAGTCACTACCTTGCAAATTCATGCCGGAGAGAACACCGTAACGGATCCGCATGGGCAAGTTCCCTCCGACGCTTCGCCTGCTTCTGCCACGCAATGGCAGCCTCCGATTGGCGCGACGTATGAACTGCTGAATCGAACGAATATCCCCGCAGCCAACAACGCAACAACAGTGGACCAGTCCGCTTTTGGTCAGGCTGTGGCCAACCCCGCGGCGCAGTCCGTTCCCGGTCAGTGTGAGCAGAGCACCGCCAGTGGTGAGTTCGTCAACTCGCAGGGTATAGCCTACACGCGAATTTACGTTCCTGGTCCCGATTATCCTGTCAATCCGAACTGGACGGTCAGCCGCAACGGACTGATCGGCAATCCCTGCGTCGACCCACCCTCTTCCCACGGCCGGGCATTCAGCACGCCGCTCAATTGACTCCGCTGTTTTTTGCTGCTTGCTGTTCTGGCAGTCGTTCTTGATGTTTTTGCGGATGCAGATGTCCTGGCCGTCCGAACAATAACTTCAGCAACGGGCGTTTATTATCCAGAATCTGATTGACCTGTCGAGCTGCCAGATCGAGGTGCTGAACAGCGTCTTGCGTTTGCAGCAGCGTCGTTTTTACTTGCGGATTGACGTTTGGACTTGTCACTAGCGTATTGATTTTGGTAACTACATTATCTGTTTTATCCAAAATCTGTTTCATGTCCGTGCGCAGCTTGTCATTGGAGGACAGCTGCTGTAGCGTTCCAACAGAATTCTCAATGTGCTCCGTCGATTGATTGAGACTGCTCAAACTTTCTTTTAGATCGGTTCGCATGTCTTTATCCGCCAATGTTTCATTTAACTGATGCACCGTGGATTCAATGCTTCTGGCTGTCTGTCGCAAATTTGCGGCGACTTGAGGATCGCCGATCACCTTATTGAGGTTGCGCGACGTAGTGCGTAAATCTTGCGCCAGCAATCCGAATTTGTCTGCCATGACAAGGGCTTTGTCAGACACGCCATCTAACTTGTGACTGAGCACTGAGACGTCGTCGGACACGCGGGAGATTTTGCGCATGTCTGTTGTTAACAGAACATTGATCTGATCGAGATCCACTTTGTCCAGACTTTTCGCCAACTTGTCTGCCACCAACTCCGTGCGGGTGGGGTCAATCCCCTGGATCACATCGGTCGCTGCCAGCGGTCTTGGTTGCGGCTCGTTGGGCTGCACATCCGGCAGTGTGATGTCAACGAACTTAGCCCCCACCAGTCCATAAGAAAGGATCGACATCTTCGCATTTTGCGGCACCTGCACGCGTTTGTTGATATTGACTCCGACGACGACGTTATCTTTGCTCTCCAGCTCGATGCTCTCGACTGAGCCAACCTGGACGCCGCTGATTTTCACGGCGGCGTTGAGGTTCAGCCCGTCGATGTCGTGCCACCGCACACTAAATTTTTGCACCGGATGGAAAAGCGGAATGCCCTTCAACCATACCCAGTCGGCAGCGAGAAAAAATATCGCCAATAGCGCAAACAAACCTGACTGCCAGTCTACGTTTCGTTCGTGCGCTACTTCTGTCATTCGAAACTCCTCAAAACAAATAAACAACAGCCGAAACCAGGTAATTGACGATCGCACCGGCAATGAACAGTGCCGCCACTGTTCTGGCGGCAGAAAGCGGGGTGGCATCATCTGTTGCCTTGCCGCAGGAACAGCCAACCATGAAAGCCACTGTTGGGTTGATCAGCACCAGCTTGGTAAAGTAGACGCAGACATCCTTGTCTTTTATGGCTAGACGTGCGGTTTCCAGGAAGTCGGCGCTGGAGCTGACTCCGATTAGCGGGGCATAGGCTGCGGCTGCCGTGAAGCCAATCACAAGTCCAAAGGCGGACAATCCCAGTCCGGCCGCCAGGGCCGCCAGGTACCGCGGTAAGATGAAACCGGTGCCGAAATCCTCCTCGCCGTGAGCGCGCCGGAACTCGGCTGTGTCCTGGCTGAGGAATACAGCCACTTGGGCGCACCAGGCCATGCTGCAAGTGAGCGGGCCTAGCTCGCGCAGCAGTCCGATGGCGATCAGCGGTCCAGCCATGTCCTGGGCTCTGTATTTGGTCAATTCGATGGTCGCTTGTGTCGTCAGCGCCAGGGCGATAAATATCGAGGAAAAGGTGATCAGAGGCAACGAGCCAGGACCCATCCAGTGGAAATGCTCGCTGAAGTCTGCCAGATTGAGGTTGCGCCATGATCTGGGCGAAAAGGCGAGAATAAACTGTCGCACCGTCCAGCCGAACGACGGCAGCCAGCCGTAGGGTTGGGCTTGATTCTCCGCGTACTGCCGCTTCCAAAGGGCATGCATGGGCGATTGTCTCCGGCGCTGTCATTCTCGGCCAGGGACACTGACGCGGATGAGCCAGAAAAGTTCTGGCAAAACTCAACTGATATCGGTTGAAGATCGCGGCTGGCAGATTGTGAAGATCGTATGTTGGCTTATAACCAAGTTCGACGCTAAGATGATATATTCATTTCTCGAGGGCTATTAGCTCAGGTGGCTAGAGCGCACCCCTGATAAGGGTGAGGTCCCTGGTTCGAGTCCAGGATAGCCCATTTTTCGATCGCGAACTTCAGCGGCATAGGCAGCTGAAGTTTCTTTTTGCAGGGTCTGCTCACCCGAGTCCGGGTGGGCCATGTTCGGGCGCCACTTCAAGGCTAATCGTTTCTTTGAGACTAGTCGGAGCCTGTTCCTCTGCTGAACGGCGAACCTTCTGAGGTTGTGGAAGAGGCGCGGGCTCTATGCTGCTTTCGAATCTGACCCCAGAGTCTTGTACGCGCGATTAGATATGTAAGGATTGCGGTGTTCTGTTAGCCATCTCAGCATGATCGGTGGCGTCTGCACGTTTTCGGCCAGTTCGTACCAGATATCGACAGGCTCGCGGCCGGTCGCACGCCCTGTGTCGATCGGTGGAACAAAGTCTTGGGTTGATTGATTGCAGGTTTCAGTCAGTCGTTTGCGGTGCAACATGCGTTGCAGTCTCTCGTCTATCAATCGCAGCTGGAAGCGCAATGAAGCAGCGTCGCCGGTTGCGAATATGCGCGTGCGTTCGCCGTTTGCCTTAATCGCTTGCATCTCTGTTTGCCGCAGCTTGGCGCGGATCTGTTCTTGCGTTGACTGGTGGTATTCTTCCAGCGATCGATTTTGCGAGGCGAATTGATGATCTTGCCAGGTTGCTTGCATTTTCAGCAGGTTCTGTTTCAGCGATCTGTGCAGCGAGCAACAGTCAAAGGTCAGAGGTCCATGGTCACGCCAGTAGGAGACCGCGTCCTCATCGCTGACACGAATGTTGCGCACTAACGGAAGCAGGCAAGAGTTGTTAAATAGATGACTTCGATGTTGTTTCTGCAAGCGCTTCAACTGAGAGGCGTATTGCTCAGGAGTATTTAGATCGCGCGCCTCGCGCGCTCTTCTAAACTCGAGCCTCAGTGCATGAAGTAGTTCGAACATGGGTCTCCCTCAGTGATCTTGCCCTGCCCAGACGAGGCGCCGCGCAGATTTGTTTCAAAACGATGGGAAAACTACGAAGACGCCCAGGTGGTCCCTCTTCCTGTGCACCTTAGGCATAAATAATCAACAACTGAAACAGCAGTCATGCATCCTCTTGGCGTTTGGTCGATGATTAGCGGTGAATGATTATGAGCGGCCAATCTGTTTGTTAAAAAGTCTGAGAAAACCCGCCACGATTACACCGATCGCGATTGTGATTTTCGCGGTCTTTTTTGTATGCCTCCGCAAGCCGATCGGCAGGGCTATGAGGCGAGCATTATCGACAAGCATCGCCTTCTCGATCAGTCCCATTCCCCCAAAATTGTGCTGATTGGCGGCTCTAACCTGGCTTTCGGTGTGGACAGTGAGCGCGTGCATGCGGCGACCGGTCTGGATGTCGTTAATATGGGCGTCAATCGTTTTTTTGGCATCCGCTACTGCCTGGAAGAAGTAAAAGAGTCCATTCGTGGCGGAGATATCATTGTGATCGTGCCGGAGTATGAAAATTTCTACGGCGACATGTACGGTTCAGCACATTTGATGAATGTGCCGGTTCTCTATCCGCGCGCCATTCCCTGGCTTTTGCGGTCGTATGGATCTTCGCCGCTGCGGATAGGCGATCTTGGCGTACACATATACGGTGTGCTGGCTGCCAAATCAGACGCATGGCGCCGCAGCACATGCGAGTCGATCGTGGCAGCATTGCCGAATCCGACGAGATTGCGGGGCACCGGATATTGGCCGAATTTCGATCGCGCTCATTTCACCAAATACGGTGACTTCGTCGGACATCTTTCGCAATTGCCGCCCAAGCACAAAGACCTGAGATTGCTAGTGGACGCCGGAAACATCGATCCAGAGTCCGCAGCTGTTTTGAACAGTTTCAACGACTTCGCCACAAAGCAAGGCGCAACGGTCGTTTTGCTGCCACCGCCGATTACTCAAACTGCCTATGAAACGCATCGGCAGCAGCTCGATCAGCTGACTAAATTCTGGCACGATCACTTGAATTTGGTGATGCCTGCACCACTTGAGCGTTACGTTTTTGCAGACGGTTGTTTCTTCAACAACACCTATCATCTGTTTGGATCTGCAAGAGAAGAACATACGCAAATGATGATCGATGATCTGCGCTCGACGATGCAAACTGCAGCCAATTTGAAACACCCTGCCACAACGCTATAACCACTCGTCTTGCCGCTGCGACCAACGCTCGTTGTCGCAGCCGATACCCTTCCATCCGATTGGCCTTATCAGTTTACATCACATTTGATGTACGCGTTGACGCAATTTCATAAAGGTCAATTACGGTGTAAAGCTGCATGGAACCAAGGTTTCTAGAGATTCGGCAGCGTGTTCGGCTGACTGTCAACATACATCATATGGGTGTAAACTCATAAGGGAAAACCAGGCACACCAGTAACCGTGCGATTCTCAATCAAAACTATTCGGAACGTCTCTATCTTTTGTTTCGCGAGGCGATGGTGGTGTTGCCCATTTTGCCCGGACGTACGGGAGAGGCGATTCGGCCAATGACCGGGATCGCTCCTAAGCCGGCCAGAACAAGACCGCCGAGAAGCCATCCGATGGCGCTTCCGGTGTCGGGACGATCTCTTTTCTCAAGCACCCAGACTGTTTTGGTATCGACATCAGGAAAGTGCATGCCGCTAGGGGTTTTGGGCGGGGAGACGCTGATTACACCGTTGGCGACGATGCCGTCAAATGTTGGCTGTTTTCCAAATTCGTTCAAGTCTTGCTCGTTGGAGATGGCATCATCTTTGAGCACAATTGGCTTGCCAGCCTGACCAGCCGCTTTGCCTGCAGGCATGATCTGCAACCAGACTCTCGACCAGTACGATGAATTCTCTTTTGATTCGATGATGTATTCGTTGTTCACATCGTAATCAGTAACGTGAACATAAGCGTTGTCGCGAGGCGGTCCCGATTTGCTCAACTCTGCTGCCGTGATTGATGCTGGTTGCGCCTTGGTTTTTGAGGAGATCGTGAAATCTTCCCAACCGACGAACATAAAACCCAGACCCAGACCGATGCCGATTATTGCTAGCCTGAACCCCAATCGAGACAAAAAGCCACGCATTTATTCATCCTCTCAAGCAAGATTTGCCCCTATTTGACTGTTCCGCCAGAAAGTCCATTTCAAACCGTGAACGCGCGATTTAATTCTGACCTGGAACAGGTGCCAGTAACCGGATTAAATGCGATCCGGTTTCTAGTGCGACCGCATTCCTATATGACCGGTTTTGCTAAGCGAAATGGTTATGGCACTAACGAGAGAACGGACCGAGAGCATGCACTGAGAGCGGATCGAGAGGCGCATCGAGAGCGGATTGTCGCCCGTTTCTTGCATCGACCAGGCACCCAGTCCTGTACACAGATGACCGTGGGTGCGTGTTTCTCCCATCCTTTAAAACGCATGTTCACAAAATTCACCGTATTGATGACGTAACCTCAGGGAGTTACGGTGCAAAAAGAATAAACACGCAAAACGCGGGCAGTACATCACGTTTGTCGATGGTCGCCATCGAAGGTATATCCAAATGACGTTTGAAACTCAAGGGTTGCAGATTAAGAATGCCACGCCGGAAGGCCAGTCATGGGACTCGAATGAATTGCTTGACGCTGTCGTTGCACAGAGAAACGCGAAGATGGCAGCGACTCAGCCCGCTGATGCCTCACGACACTCTAACACCAGCTGGTTGGAAAACCCTTTAGCGGTTAGCGCCGGAGCCGGCATCGGTGTCGGACTCGCCCGTGAAGTAGTGCCTTTGGGATTCGACACGCTGGCGTCTCATAGCTTCGCCAGAGGCGGACGGTGGGGGAAATCGGCGGGAACACTGGGATCCGAGTTGTTTGGAGAAGGATCGAGGTTAGCCGGCAGATTTCCCGGACTGAACTTAGGTGCGCCGGAACGCGCGATCAACGAAGTTTCCCGAGCCGGACTGCACCCCCTGGCCAATGCTTGGAAGGAGAATGCGCTGCTGCGAAGCACCGCCAGTGCGGCGACCACTACTGTCGGCACGGTGGAAAGTACTGCGGCTGCGGGTACGGAAGCCGTTTCCGGACTGCGAGGACTGCGCAATACTGCATCCGGCTTGCTCGGTACTGCCGGGCGATACGTCGGAGGCGAGCAGGGCTTGCGTCAAGCGGGAGGCGCCGCGCTGCTGGTTGGCGGTGCTGCGATTGCCGACCGGGCTCTGGACGAAAATGGCTACCATCTAGCTGTGCCTGGTGTAGCACTTGGATTGATGGCGCGCCAGGGGTTGGCTGGGCCTGCCGTTATCGGGCTCGGGGCGCTGGCCGTGAGCAAAGCGCTGGGACCAGCAGATCCCGACATCGAGCGGATCATGCGCCCAGGCTTTAGCGATACTGCGCTTCTCGTGGGTGCTGCCTCATTGCCGCTAGCCGGTGAGGCGAAAGCGATCACCGTCGGTGGTGCCTTCGTCCTGGGCCGCATGGCCCACATGAACAACAGCGAAGCAGCGCTGGCCTCCAGCGCCGTCGGACTGGCAGCATACGCCAAAACGCACAATCCTTACGTCGCCGTCGCCGCCGGTACCGGTTCGTGGTTAAGCAGCCGCGCCCTCGGCTGGATGGCCTAAAGGCCTACTGGGTCAATGCCAATTATCGATCGCAGCATTTCAAGCATGCCGTAACTGCTCGCAAGCAAAAGGGCGAAGGGCGAGTGAATTGGCGGGAAGCGGTTGCTGGGTGAAATCTCAACCGATATCGGTTGAAGATCCGGCGGTGGGGTTGCCGGGTTAATTTGCTTGTTTGAGCTTCTGATCGATCTCTGCAATCTTTGCCCGATAGGATTCTAACTCTGCGTCTTTATGTTGGGCGGCTAACGCTTTCGTCATTTCTTCGTACTCAAGCTTGAGAACGTTCAGATTCTTGCACTTTAACAGCAAGGACTTTCGCAAAAGTCCTTCCGCTTTGCTGGGATGTCCCAGTTGATTTTGCGTTTTGGCGCAAAGCGTCAATATAGTCGGTTCCCAATCTGGACCTGCGCTTTCTTGATTGATGCGATACATATCAGCCGCCGCTTCATAGTCTTTCAAAGCCTCAGCATAACTTCCCATTGCGCTGTACATGCTGGCGCGATTGTGAATCACCCCCGCCGCTTGAAGCGAGTGGCCCTGACCGAGCTTCTTGTATTCATGCAAGGCGGAGTCAAAGAGTTTTACAGCTTTAGCATAGTCGTGAAGAAAGCCGTAGTCGCTGCCTAGCTGAAGAAGGCTTGACAGGGATACGTCGTCGTTTCCACCGTTGGTCTCATAGAGTTTTCTTGCTCGCTCACGAGAATTTACTGCTTGTTGCATCAAAGCAGTCAGCGCTGGTCGTTCCTGGGTCAAGCCCGTTTTATTCTCGTATGCCGCAGCCTTATGGCCATAGGCAAGGGCCTGAAGCCGAGGCGACAGCGCACCGGATCGAATGACTTTATCGTCGTACGAGATTAGACTGTCTAGCACTCTGGTGGCGGAGGCATTGTCAGCTAACTGGCGATAGTCCGCTGCCAGAGTGATAAGCATAGACAAAGATAGAAGTTGATCGGAGCGCTTGCCTGCGTCGCCTTTGCCTGCGGCGATTTTCCACGCTGATTCTCGAGCCGCGCAAGCTTGTCGCAACGCGCCGCGCGACTCATTCTTGTTGGTGCTTGAGCTCGATCTGTTCTCGCACATCGTCGCTTGATGAATGTACAGTCCAGAAAGAAAATCTGCTGGAACATCCTGGGTCTGCCGTGCTCGCTCGCACTGCTTGATCGTCTGATCGAGCACCTCGATGCCTTTCAGATTATCGTGCAACATTTCATAGTCAGACGCAAGCTGGCTCAGGTTAGACCAAGCAGTGAGATTATTGGCGCCGTGGCGTTCATACAGTTTGCTCGCCTGTGCTCTACAGTTCACGGCCTGTTGAGCAAGCTGCTTTTGCTCCTTGGCACCTGCGGCTAGAGCTTCATATGCTGCCGCTTGCTGAGTCAAAATACCGGCAAGCTGAAGCTCGTTTTCCGGTGAGTCAGCGAGCATCTCTTTGGCTGTTTGGCAGCACTTAACCAACATGTGGTAATCATGAAGCTCGCCCAGGCATTCACCTCGAAGTGTCAGCACGTGCGCGATCAGAGGGTTGTTAGGAATCGATTCCCGTTTCAGCTCTGACAACAGTGCGGAATATTTAGCGTCCGCTGCTGCCCATTTCAGTTGATCTCGCAGGGTCCGCGCCTCGTCTATGCGTTTTCGTTGTTCATCACTAAGTTGAGTATCAAAAGTTGCATCTGTAAAAACATCGCACTTAGGGAGAACCGCTCGGAGTCTCAGAATGGCTGATTCAGACAGATGCGAACAGTTGCTCAGGTTCACATATACCAATTTCTTGAGGGCGCCCAACTGTTGCAGATCGGCATCTTCAATGCCGGTGCCCTGGAGATAGAGCCGCTGAAGGTTGTGCAGTCCGCCGATTAAATGCATACCTGAGCCATCTAATCGAGTGTAGGAAACATCCAATGCATTTAAAGAAACCATGTTCTTGATTGGCGTTAGCTTCTGAACATCTGTATGGTCAATGGTAAGTTTCTTGAGCTGCAGGTTTTTCAAGTATTGGAGCCCGGTATCAGTGATCTCGTGCCCATACAAGCGCACACTAATTAACGCATTTGTGGCATTTTGCAATGGTTGCAGATCGCTTTGATTGAAAGGGGCCACTTCTTCTAGTTCCTTGAGGCGTTCCGCGATGTCGAACTCTGGCTCCCGCTGTTTGACTTTGTCATCAATCATTTCTTTGAGAGAAAATGTGTCGATCTTGTGCTCGTCTTCCATAAAACCGGTCGTTGTTAATGTCATTGGAGCCTGAGGGGTCGGTTTGCTCAATGACTGCACAATGAATGCAACGGTGGCGATTGCCACTAAGACGGCAGCGGCGATCAGCGCCATGCGAGGGAGTTCTCGGCGCTCGCTCTTTCTGCGTCCATCTTGCTTCTCCGGTGGCTTGTAGATAAAGCGCAACTTTTTGCCGCCGATGATCGCATCTTGAAGGTTGAGCAGATCAGTCTCCAGCTCATTGATTGATTGGTAGCGCTGGGTTGCATCTTTTTTCAGCAGGCGGAAAATTATGTCCTCAAGACCCT
>Ga0182024_10013657_pt1 | contig 15813 bp, 10 predicted proteins | sample P32metaG_FD_120480 | JGI IMG/M metagenome (GOLD analysis project Ga0182024, IMG submission 120480) | Permafrost microbial communities from Stordalen Mire, Sweden - P3-2 metaG (Illumina Assembly) | ecosystem: Environmental > Terrestrial > Soil > Wetlands > Permafrost | place: Sweden: Stordalen... | reverse complement strand
GCTCATCGGGACATTGTCGAAGGGTTTCCGGCAGCGGGTGGGCATCGCGGACGCGATCCTCAACGAGCCGGACGTGATTTTGATGGACGAGCCGACCATCGGGCTGGATCCGCACCAGATTTTGAGCATCCGGCGGCTGATTGATTCGTTGCGCGGGCGGCTGACGGTGCTGCTGTCGAGCCACATTTTGCCGGAGATCGAATTGTGTTGCGACCGGGTGATGATCATCAACCAGGGGCGGCTGGTGGCGGCGGGGACGTCCGCGAGCCTGCGGCGGGAATTGCTGCCGCGGGTGGAATGGCGGCTGCGGCTGCACGGCGACGTTCCGGCGTTCGAAGCGCTGCTGCCGGAGGTCAACCCGCACCTGCGCCTGACGCTGCGCGGCGGCAAGGATGCGGACGGATTTGTGGAATTGCGGCTGCAAGCGCCGATGACGGAAATGGCAGCGGGCGAGGCATTGCTGCACGCGGCGATGCGCCGGGGTCAATGGCGGGTGCGGGAGTTCGCGCACGTCGACCCGGGACTCGAGGAGATTTTCATGGCGGCGACGAGCCACGGCCTGGACGAGACCATGGCGCCGTCACCCCAGCAGCCTGCGCGGTAAACCACCGGACTCACGCGATTTTTCCTCCCCAAAATTTTCACCATGCGCTATTTTTTCACCTTGTTGGGACACGAGCTGCGGATGCTCATGGTGTCGGCGTCCACCTATGTGGCGGGGGTGCTGTTCCTGGTGGTGATGGGTGTGTTTTATTTCTTTATCCTGTATTTTTACGACACCCAGATTGAGGTCGATCTGCCGTCCACGCAGTATTTCCAGCTCTTTTGGGTGCCGGTGCTGTTCATGGTGCCGTTGCTGACGATGAAAAGCCTGGCGGAGGAGCGGCGGCACGGGACGTTGGAGGCGCTGCTGACAACGCGGGCCTCGGCGCTGCAAATTGTGCTGGGGAAGTTTGGCGCGGTGTATTTGCTCTATATATTTTTGTGGGCGCTGACGCTGCTGTATCCGTGGATTGCGCAGCAATACCTGCCGATCGGGCGGGTGGATCCGCGACTGGTGGACCCGGCTTCGCTGCTGGGAGGCTTTTTGTTTATCGCGGTGAGCGGGGTGTTCTACGTGGCACTGGGCTTGTTCGCCAGCAGCCTGACTCGCAGCACGCTGGTGGCCGGGATGCTGTCGTTCAGCCTGCTGTTTGTTTTGGTCATCGGGAGCAGTCTGCTGCTGAAGCTGCCGGCACAGGAGTTGGCCTGGCTGGGCGGCCTGCAGCCGGTCTTCGATTATCTGCCGACGTTCCAGCATCTGGCGGACTTCAGCGTCGGGGTGATCGATACGCGGCCATTCTTCCTCTACCTGAGCAACACGCTGCTGGTGCTGGGCCTGACCACGCTGGCGGTGGAAGCGCGCGGGGGAACCTAAAATCCGGGAATTGCGCGCCATGTCCTTTCTTTCTTCCTGGATTTCCACCGCGAAAACCTCCCTCGAGGAGTATCGGGTGGCGCGCTGGGCCAAGGGCGTCAACCGGGTCGTGCAGATTGTTTTGAGCCTGGCGGTGGTGGCGGGGTTGAACGTCCTGGCGTCGCGGCATTTCGAGCGGTGGGACCTCACGGAGGGCCACCGCTTCTCGCTCAGCGCCGAAACGCGCGCCTACCTAACCAACACTTATTTGGAGAAAAATGCGCATGTCAGCGAGCTGGAGCCGATTCAGTTGATCCTGACGCTGCCCAGCAGCCAGCCGGACCAGAAAAGCGCGGAGCAAATCGCCCCGATGTTGGCGGATATGCGCCAGTTGCTGCGCGAATACCAAAACACGGCGCAGGGGGCGCATGTGCCATTGACGACCGAGGAAGTGGACACGTTCAAGGACAGCCGTCGCACCGAGGTATTGACGCACGAAGGGCTGGACTCCGAAACAGTCCTGCTGGTGCGCCAGGGTCCACGTTCGCATTCACTCAAGCTGGCCGACCTCTACGAAATCAAGAACCAAGGAGAGCCCGTGGCCTTCCTCGGCGAGAGCGCGGTGACGGCGGCGATCCTCGATGTCATCCAGGCCAAGCCGCAAAAAATTTATTTCACACTCGGTCACGGGGAAATGCGCCTCGACGACACGAACCCCGACGCGGGCATGACGGCACTGCGGCAGGCGCTGCGGCAGCGCAATTTCGCGGTGTCCGAGCTGGACCTCACGGCCGGGATGGGGGTGCCGGATGACGCCGCGATGGTGGTGGTGGCCTCGCCCAAGATTCCCTTTGAGCCGCAGGAGGTGGAGAAACTGCGCAGCTATTTAAGTCAGCCGCACGGGCCCGACCAGGTGAGCGGGCGCGTCATGGCGCTGCTGAATCCCGGGGAAAGCTCCGGCTTGGAGGATTTGTTTTACCAATGGGGCATTCTCAGCGACGACGCGCTGGTGATTGATCCGAGTGCGACGGACGAGGCGATGCAGGGAGACATGATTCTGGGGGGGTATGCGGACCACCCGATCACCCAATTTCTGTTGCAGAACCAGCTCCGGGTGCGGTTTGGCCCGACGCGGCCAGTGCGCGAAGACCTCGCCGCGCCACCCGATGATCGCCGTCGGGTGACGCAATTGCTGGGCACCACCAAGGACGCCTGGGCGACGCGCGACTACCGCACCGGCGATTTGAAATACCACAAAGGGGCGGACTTGCCCGGCCCGGTGAGCGTGGCGGCCCTGTCCGAAAAGCAGTTGCTGGGCGCCGGGCAGTCCTCCCCGGGTGTGGACTTGCCTCTGACGGGCGGCCGCCTGATCGTCTTTGGTAATGCGGACTTCATCGGCAACCAACGGTTCAACATGCTGGGTAACAGCTATCTTTTCCTCAACACCGTGAACTACCTGCTGGACCGCCAAAACGTGCTCAATATCCCGCCGAAGCCGCCCTTTGAATTCGACCTGAACCTGAGCCGCGAAAACTTGTCGGGGCTGGCGTGGCGGTTGATGCTGCCGCCGTTGTTCCTGGCGCTGCTGGGCTTCGGGGTGTATCTGGCCCGGCGGCGGTAAGCCATCCGGCTTCGTTTCATCCACGCAAAAAAACTTAAAACAAATTTCGCACCGCCGGGAGTTTCCGGCCAAGATTCCTCCACCCAATTTCCCCGGCTTGCCGCCATGCGCCTGAAAATCACCCTTGTCCTCCTCTTGGCCAATGTGGCCGTGTTTTTCCTGTTGTGGCGGCTGGACCGCCAGACCGAGGAGGTGCTGACGCCGTCCGGCCCCCTCACCGTGGACATGGTGGACCTGGACAAGTTGCAGATCAGCGGACGGCTGCTGCCTGAGCAGACCCGCATGCTGGCGCGCGACCACGGCGGCAGCTGGCGCATCACCGAGCCGGTGCAATGGCCCGCGAACGACTACGCCGTGCAAACGTTGATCAACCAACTCGAGTTCCTGGAGCAGGAGGCGAGCTTCCCGGCCAGCGAGCTGGCCGCCAGCAATCAAACGCTGGCCGATTACGGGCTGGCCGACCCCGGGCTCGTGCTCACATTGAGCGCCGGCTCCGCCAATGAAACCCTGCTGGTGGGCGCGCCGACCAAGCTGGGCGGCCGCCTCTACATCATGAATCCGGCCGACCACATGGTGCGCGTCGTGCCCCAGGAACTGCTGCAGGACTTGACGCTGCCGATGGAGGATCTGCGCAACAACCGCATTTTCACATTGGGGTATTTTGAGTTGCAGGAGCTTTCCGTGCGCGGGACGCCGCCGGACACCACGGGGCTGGGCGTCGGCGCGCCGACCACAGGCGGCCAGGGGTTGGGTGCACCCAAGGTGACTTTGCGCAAAACGGGCGACCAATGGGCGCTGGACACTCCCGTGCAATGCGCCGCGGACACGAAATTGGTTGGCGTGGTCCTCGCACAACTGGATGCGCTGACGGTGACGCGCTTCCTTTCGCCCGAAGAAGTGGACCCGGTGCGCCAGGGGCTGACGAATCCCTCCATGCGGGTGACTCTTGCCAGCAACACCACCAGCCAGACTTTGCTGCTGGGCCAGCGGGTGCCGCAGACGATGCCCGACGGCAACCTGTCCAACGCCCCGGCGCAGTATTACGCGCAACTGGAACCGGCCCCCGGACAAACCACTTCGCCGCCGACGGTTTTCACGGTGGCGGCCGAGCCGTTTGAAATTTTGCAAAATGCCCAGGAATCTCTGCGCGAGCGCAAGTTCCTGCCGTTCAACCCGGCGGCGGTGTCGGCGGTATCCGTGGAGTTTGGCAACAGCAGCGTAAAACTGCAAAAATCGGAAAGTGGCCTCTGGCAAATATTGCCGGGGCTGGATTCAGCCGATGCGGCGGTGGTCGGGGGATTGCTGGACAATCTGCAAAAGCTCGAGGCCCTGAGCTTTGCCAGCGACGCGCCGTCGGATGACGACCTGCGCACCTTCGGGCTGGATGATCCGCAGCGCATCGTCACTTTGCAGACTTCGCCGACGGACAAGCTGGTTTTCCGCCTCGGCGTCGATGACCATGCGATGCGCTACTACGTCAAGGTCGGCGACGAACCGTTCGTCTATGAAATCGGCCCGGCGGTGCTGGGCTGGTTGCATACGGACCCGTTGTATTACCGCGACCGCGTGTTGGAGGCGTTGCCGGACGCGGCGCAGGTCCAGTCCTTGAAGCTGGTGGACTTGCTCTCGGATCAGCCAGTATTCGATTATGCGCTGGATGCGCAAAACACCACTTGGGAGTCCGTGCTGGCCCAAGCGCCGGAATCGGTGCGCACGGCGGTGCTGACCTTGGAAAACACAGTTCGCCGGTTCGAGGTCGCATCCTACCTGCAGGGAAATTTTACCGCCAGTTACGGCTTGGACGCGCAAACGCCCACACCATGGCGCTACCGGCTGGAAGCGGGCATCCTCCTGCCCGGAGCGAGCCCGGCGGCGGCGCAAACCCCGCCGTGGATTTGCTATTTCACCGAACGCCTCGGGGGAACGGTGCAACTCGGTGGCACACCGCAGCCGTCCATGATATTCACCCTGACGCAGCCGGTGGTCGACGCGCTGAACGCGCTCACCTTGGCGCGCACACCGCCCGCGGTGATCGGAAAGGGCTTGCAGGAAATGACCCAGCCCATTGACACGCACACCGCGCCGGCGCCCGTCGCGCCGGCCAATCCCGCGCCCGCCACCGCGCCCGCCGCGAAACCCTAGGCCCACCGTGGCGACCCCTTCCCCGCCTGCCCCCGCCCGTGCCCGGACATCGTGGTGGTTCCGGCTGATGCGGGCTTTCCTGAACGGCATGCTGCTGGCATTGCTGGTGTTGCAGGGGCTCGCGTATCTCAGATTGCGGACGCATCAGCCGCTGCAATTGCCGGACTTTGTGCGCAACGCGATCGAAGCGCGTTTGCGCTCGGAGGGCGTGAGCGTGCGCTTCTCGGCCATGGAGGTCACGCTCACGGGCAGCTTGTGGCTGCGCGAGCCGAAGATTTATCTGACCGGCACGGCCGACCCGGTGGCCGAGGCCGATGCGCTGCAGATCCAGCCCAGCTGGCTGGCACTGGCGTTGAACCGGAAGCTGGAGCTGAGCCGGCTGGGCCTGCAAAACGCGCGACTGTACTGCCCGCCGGAGATTTCCCCATCGGGCGCGCGCGAGACCATTGTCGGCGATTTCGACATCGCGCTGGCCCAAGCCGGCGGCGGCTGGTGGCAGCTCAACTATTTGCGCGCCCAGATTCTCAACGCCCATGTGCTGGCGCAGGGCACTTTTGTCGTGCCCATGCGGCCGACGTCGCCGGTGTCCGCAGCGCCGGCCGCGTCCGGGAATCCGCCGGTGGCGCGGCTGACGCTGGCGGCGCGTTACCGGGCGCTGGCGCGGCAACTGGAGGGCATGCAGGAGGATTTCGCGCGTGCGCAAAATCCGGCAATAACCCTGCGTCTGGATGGCGAGGATTCGGGACGCACCGCCATCAAAGTGTTCGCACAGGTGGACGGTGCGCAGCCGCCGGTGGAAAACGCCAACCTTACCCTCGGGCGGCTGTGGGCGCGTGGAATGGCTGAGTGGGACGGGCAGACCGTGCGGGCGACGCAACCGGCGATCGTTTGGCTGGAGTCCGCGAAATTCGTGGAAAACTCGCCCAAGGGCAAGGAGCGCAACACCATCGCCGGCGGCCCGGCTTGGCTGCGGGTGCAATTGGCGGACGGCGCGCAGGGCGTGTTTGCCCGGCCCGCGCAGGCGTGGTGCATGATTTCCCCGGTGAGCGTGTATGGCTTCGACTTCGACAGCATGGGGGCGGTGATGAATTTGTCTTCGGCATCGAGCCTCGGATTTGATTATTTTGCGGCACGCGGAAGCTATTGGCTGAATGCCAGGGGGCAGGTCGATTTGCAGGCGCAAACCGTGGCGCTGGATTTTGGCGCGTATGCCGATCCGGCGGTGGTATTGGCGGCGGCGCGGCAGCAGATGCCGAAGGAGCTGGCCTCGCTGAAATTCGACCGGCCGCCGCGGGTGGACGGGCACATCACGCTGGCACCGGGATTCAAGCCCGAGGCGCTCGACTTCACCCTGCAAACCGGCGGCGCGCATTTTGACAACTTCAACCTGTATGCGCTGCGGGCCAGCGGCCGGCTGACACCGGCGGACTTGGACGTGAAGCAGGTTTCCCTGTGGAATCCGCGATGGCGGGTGGATGGAAGTTATGCACAGAACCTGAACACGGATGACTTTCGCATCCTGGCCAAGGGCAATTTGGATCCGGCGACGCTGGATCCCTATATTCCCTCGTGGTGGCCGCAGGTGTGGGAATTTGTCATCCCGGGCGCGAACTGGCCGTATGCCGACATTGACTACGCGGGCTGCTGGGACAACGCGTTCAACCAGACCTTGTTCGGCTCGGTGAATGTGGCCGCGGCGCGGGCCAAGGGGGTCTTAATTGATGATTTGGCGGTGCGCATTTACCAGCGGCGCGACGTGGTGGGCGTTTATGATGTGACCGCCTCGGCGAATGGGGGCGGGAAGCTGACCGGCGCGTTGTTGTGGCTGAAAATGCCGCCCTACCATCACAATTACGAGATACGCTACCTGTTCAACAGCACCTTGCCGCTGCCCTCTGCGGCGATGCTGGCGGGCAACGACGTGGTGGAGTTGACGCGGCCGCTGGAATGCCCGACGCCACCCCATATCATCGTGGATCAGCGCACGGGCGGGTACGCCAATCCGCAGGCGAATGTCACGGTGACGAAGCTGGAGGCCAGCCTGTTCGCGCCATTCAAGGCCTACAACGTGCCGCTTGATTCATTGCAGGGCAACGCCACCCTCTATGATGGCTTCACCGACATTCCGGAACTGCATTTCGGCATTGCCGGCGGTCAGGCGCGCGCTACGGGCACGATCACCAAGGTGAGCGCGGGCAACGAACTGGCGTTCAATGTCACACTCATCGGAGGCCGCCACACCGGAGTGCTGTATGCCCTGAGTCAAATGAAGTCGCCGGACGAACCGGCCACGGCGTCACCGGCCAACGCCACGGTTGCAGCGACGCCCTCCGCGCCTGCGGCGGTTCCGGCATCCGCATCCACGCCGCCGCCCGAGACCAATGTGATGAACGACCTTTCCCGTCCGGGGAAAATGGACCTGACCATGGGTGCGCAGGTGCTGCTGGGGCACAAGGATACGTTCGCCGCGATGGGGCACGCGCGCATCTACGAGGCGAATCTGGGGCAGCTCCACCTGTTCGGGCCGTTGTCGACGCTCCTTTCCGGCACGTTCATCCCCATCGGTTCGTTCGACTTGGACGAAGCGGAGAGCGAGATCCAAATCGCGCATCAGTATGCGCGATTGCCCAATTTGCGGATAACCGGCCCGTCGGCGCGCATCGTGTCGGCGGGGCTGTATGACTTCACCAACGAGCATTTGGATTTCAACGCCCTGTTTTTCCCGATGGCCTCGTGGGATGTGCCGGTGGTTTCGCAGATCATCAATGTCTTCAGCAGCCTCAATAACACGGTGACGGTGAGTTTGACCGGCAACCTGGACAATCCGGATTGGAGCCTGAACATGAATCCCATGCGCGTCTTCACAGCCAAGAATCTGGTCGCGCCGCCCATCCCCGGCTATCCGGCCAATCCCGACGGCAGCCCCGTCATTACCAAATTACTGTTTCCAGCGCCGGCCCCAGTGGTGGCCACCGCGACCCATTTGCCGTAATGAGAGAGCCTCGGTTCCTCTGCGCTTACGGGGTCATGGAACCGGTCGCGATGCCGCCGGGCAATTAAAAGTGAATTTTGGGTGACACGCGCACGCGTCTGCCTCCGGGATTGGCAATCGGCGCGAGACGTGCATCATGCGGGAAACCACCCGCCGCCGCCATGCCCCACGATCACGACCATGACCATGACTGCGGGCACGGCCACGGCCACGGCCACGGCGGCCATCACCACGAGCATGTGGACGTCGCGCAGGTGCCGGCTCGGCGGCTGTTGCAGGCGCTGGGAATCAGTTCGGTCATCACAATCGCGCAGGTGGTGGGCGGCTTGCTGGCCGGCTCGCTGGCGTTGTTGTCCGACGCGCTGCACACGCTGACGGACGGCATCGCGTTGCTGGTCAGCTACGCCGCGCTGCGCCTGTCGCGCCGTCCCGCGAGCGAGCAATTTACCTTCGGATTGAAGCGGGCGGAAACGCTGGCGGCAATTGTGAATTCGGGCGTCCTTATCGGCATCAGTTTATGGCTGCTGGGGGAGGCGGTGCACCGGCTGATTTATCCGCCGGCGGAAGTCACCGGCTGGATCATGGTGAGCGTGGCATCGGTGGGCCTGGTCGCGAACATCGCGAACACGGTGCTGCTGCGGCGCGGCGCGGAAAAGAATTTAAACATGCGCTCCGCGTATTTGCACGTGATGAGCGACGGCGTCGTGAGCCTGGCGGTCATCCTCGGTGGCGTGGCCATCATGTATGACCCGGCGTTGAAGTGGATTGACCCGGTGCTGACGTTTTTGATTTCGCTGTGGCTGATCTACGAAAGCTGGGCGATTGTGTGGAGCGGCACGCGCGTGCTGCTGATGAGCGCGCCGGACGACGTTCCGGTGCGCGAGATCCAGGCGGCACTGGAGGCCCTCCCGGAAGTACGCAATGTCCACCATGTCCACTTGTGGGTGCTCAGCGACGAGTCCATCCACCTCGAGGCGCATGTGGACATCGCGGACCGGCCAGTGAGCGAGACGGCGTCGCTCGGCGACAAAATCGGCGATCTGTTGCGCGAGAAATGGGGCGTCACGCACGTTACGCTGCAATTTGAGTGCGGCTGCTGCGGCGAAAAGCCGGCGCTGGTCGTGCAGCACGGGGATTGAGGCGCGAATCCGGCTCAACCTCCGTTGCCGGGGCCAGTTTGCGGGACCGGGGTGCTGCTGTTCGGGGTGTCACCGAAATGTTCGCTATAAGCCGTATAGTTGTTGGACGTGATACCGGGGACGGTCTTGAGAAAATCGTACACGGCGCGGGCGTCGGATTCATTCTCAGGAACGGGGTGCGGAAGAATCGCCAGGCGCGCCACGAATTGGTTGAGCGTGCGCCAATAATTGTGGATGGCTGTTTCGATGGGCCTGCCATCGCTGGGTTCGGCCCAGTTTTCGAGCGTGGCGATGGGGGCACGGGTGGAATCGGAACTCATGGCCGCAGGATCCTGTTTCCGGGCGGCCTGCGCCAGGGCGAGTCCTCGGATGGCATCGGGGCTTTGTTGCGCGAGGAGATACCAAGGCTCGGGATTGTAGGGATTGGTTGCGATAGCCTGGGTCAGCAGATTTGCGCCAAGGGTCTTTCTAGAGGGCGCAGGCAGGGCGTCGTAGAGGTTCACGGCAATCCGGGTGTCGATATAAGACCGCAAGCCGGCGTTCATGGCTTGGGCAAGACCGAGGTGGTATTCCGAATCGGCGCTGTCCTGGCCAATCATGAGCCGGGGCGCCGGCACCGAGTCATGAAAAAGCCAGCGGGCATGCGTCACCGGCGGTCCGCCGGCAAAAGCTTGCTCAATGACGGCAAACCATTGGCCGTGATTGATGTTGAAGGAAATGAGATTGGAGTGGTGCGGCTGGGCCGCGCGGACGGAGGGTTTGCCGAGGGCGCTATATAGATCCGTCGTGATGCCGGACATGACGATGCACTCGCCGCCGGCGTCAATGCGCGAGGGCCACGCGCCCCAGCTCCAGGCGGACGGTTGCAGTTCGTGAGGGATCACTCCAGCCGGGCCGCGATAGGGCCCGTAGGAATGAAAGCGGTCGGGGCCGTGCTCGCCTTGGAATTTTTCCCATATGTAACGCGCTTCCCCCAGCGGGACCGTGTGCGTGAACGGCATGAGCAGGGGCCACGGTGCGGTGGCGATGGGGAAGAGCGGCCACGCTTTGCCCTTGGGCACGGAGGAGGGCTTCGCCTCATAAATAGACGCAAGGTAACGCAACCAGGCCACTTGGTCCGGTTGGGCTTCGCGACGGGCCGGGCGCTGGCCCAATTGCACCATGGCGGCCTTGAGCAGCGCGACATAGCGCCCGGGACGTTCGTCTTGGGCGAGCACGCGTGGCGGAAAGCCTTGGGTTTGCAAGTTGGCGAAGAGCAACGGCTGCTGGGCGGGATCCTGGTAAAGTTGCAGTGCCGAGAGGTTATGCTGCTTCATGTAATTGACGAAGGCGGTCACGACCGGGTTGTTTTGCGGAGGAGGGCTTTCCGCCGCGGCGGTTTCGTCAGACACCTGGTCTTCGGGAGTGACGGCGGAATCATCCGCGTCATCCAGACTGGCGGAGTCGTTTGCGGGCGCAGGGCGTGTGCCCGCCACATGGTGCGTCCGCCGCGCAACGGCAATGCCGACGACCAGCGAACGGTATTTGCTCATATACGCCGCACCCAGGGCATCGCGCAAATACGCGTAGTTTTGCAAAATGCTTGGGTCGGGCGGATAAACGGCGGCGAACATTGCGTCACGCAACGTGGCGTCCGCGTTCACTTCGGCGAGACACGGCGCGGACACCGTCACGTTGGCGGCGGCGAGCTGGTCGAGGACGGATTGCTCGGCCCAATCGAGGTAAGCCGCGCGGACTGGCGGCGTCAATTGGCCACCACTCTTTTCGAGGGCTTGAAAGAGGGCGGGGGAAATCTCGCTGGAAGCCGTCGATGACGCGCCGGCGCCTTCGGGCGCGGCCAGCGCGGTGAGACTAAAGAGCAGCCATGTGCCCTGCAAAATAAAGCGGTACGAGGACATGGGATGGAGTGGGGCTTTTCCGGAACACGTCTGCAGTCACGCCCATCACTCAAAAATCCCGTTCACCGAAGGGATGTTGATCTGGCGGCCGCCGGCGCGGGTTGGTTGCTGAAAAGGACGAAATTGTCGTCGGAGAACAGTTCGTGGTTCGGGGCGTCGGGGTAGAGTTTGTGGAAAGCGGGGTATTGCTGGGCGGCAACGACCACATAAACACGCCCGGGTCCGCGCAGGATTTCGAGGAAGGGGTTCATCAGTGTGGCGTTGATGACGGCCCGCGACGGCGGCGGGTTGGCCGGAAGCGCGAGGTAATCGGCGAGACCGGGATAGCGGCTGGCGGCCTGCGCGGTTTCCAGCATCGCGCCAAATTTCTGCTCCTCCGGCACCTGGCCGGCGACGCCAATGGTCTGCCCGAGATATGTAGGCAGGTCCGAGAAGGGCCCGTAATCCCAGAGCGTGAACACGCGGTCGCCCGGTTGCAGGCGGGGTTTGAGCCAAGCCGCGACCGGCTCCGTCGAGGGACGCTGCACCAGCGACGCCAGCGGGCTGAAGCAAAGCAGAAAAACCGCCAAGACGCCGATGAGGACGCGCAGGCTGCCGCGCCGCCGGCGTTCGTTGTCGAAGGTTCCCATCAAAATGGCGAGCCCGCCAAGCAGAAAAATACCGGCGCAAAACCCAATCCACCAATAGGCCTGCGGAGGAACCGATACGCCCAACGCACCCAGCGCCGGCAATGCCGCACCCAGCGCGATGCCGAGAATTCCCAGCAGCCGCAGTGGCCAGCGCAAGGGGGTCGTATCGGGCTGCCGCAGGGCTTCGGCCAGAAACCGCCCGGTCAACAAGGCGAGCGCCGGAAACAGCGGCAAAATATAAGGAATGAGCTTCGAACTCGAAGCAGAGAAAAACAGCAGTGGGAAAAGCGCCCACAACAACACGAGCAGCGTTGCCGGCTCGGCCTTTAACCGCGTCCAGCCTCCGGCGCAGGCGCACCACAGGGCTTGCGGCAGGAAGGCCGTCCACGGCAGGAAGCCCAGCGGCAGGATGACCAAAAAGAACCAGATGGGCTGCACGCGCTCGCTGGTCGCCGGATCCACGTAGCGCAGCACATGTTCGTGCCAGAAGTAATACCACACGAAGCCCTGCCCGGCCCAATCTTTCGAGAAGAAATGCCCCCAGCCGCCCGACGGTGGATTGGCCATCGCGGCGAGAATGTGCCAGGGCAGCGCGATCACGAGCAGCAGCAGCAGGCCGCTGCCGAGGCTGGCGTGACGCAGTTCGCGCAAGCGGTTCAGCAGCAGCATCCACAGGAAAATGATCGCACCGGGGATGAGCGCGCCGATCAGCCCCTTCGTCAGCAGCGCCAGCGCCATGCTCGCGTAAAAGGCGTAACAAAACAGGCGGCGACGCCGGCCCGGCGGCGCCGACACCGCCAGCAGGAAGGCGCACAGCGCCCAAGTGATGAAGACCGACACCGCCATGTCCAGGATGATGATTTGCCCCAGACCATAATAGAGCAGGCTGGTGCCCTGAATCCACGCAGCCCACCAGCCGGTATTGCGGCCCCACAAAATTCGGCCCGTTCCATACACCGCCGCGCACCCGAGGAGCGCCAGCATTGCGGGCCAAAAACGCAGCTCCCACAAATTCATGCCGCCGACGGACACCGCGCCAGCCTCCAGCCAGTAGAACAACGGGGGCTTTTCAAAATACAGCAGGCCGTTGAGGTGCGGCGAAACCCAGTCGCCCGTCGCCACCATTTCGCGCGGGATTTCGACATAGCGGCCTTCGTCGGGGTTGGTCAGCGGCCGCAGGCCCAGCAGCGGGAAGTAGAGCAGCGCGAGGCCGAGCAGCAGCAGGGCCAGATCGCGCGCGGCGGATGGGGGCTGGGAAGCGGGCGGATTCAATTCGCCTCCGATCCAACGCGGCCCGCCCCGGCCTGCCAAGCTTGGTTTGTCGGGATCATGCGGGTGGCACTCCTTCGGCGGCGCGCGCCAGCACCTTGAAGGTGAAGGCCACGGGACCCGAGTTCATGGGGCGTTCCTCGATCACACGCGTAAAACCGGCGCGGGTGAAAAGTTCGACCGGCAGGAAGGTGTCGCCATCGAAATCCTGATGAATCACGGTGAGATAAACGCGTCCGGCCAGCGGCAGGGACTCGCGATAAATCTCCGCGCCGCCGCCGATCCAAATCGGACCCGGATGTTGCAGCGATTGCGCCAGCGCGAGGGCCTCGGGCAGGCTGCGCGCTACTTGCGCACCGGGCAGCTTGTACGCGGGATTCCGACTCACCACGATGACCGCGCGGTCGGGCAGCGGCGGCCCATGATGGTCCTGGCATTTGCGGCCATGCACGAGTATGCCGCCACGCGTCAACTCCAGAAAATGCCGCCAGTCCTCCGGCAGGTCCCACGGCAGCCGGCCGGCGCGTCCGATGACGCCATTGCGCGCCACGGCGACGACGAGGTAAATCGGCTTGGGGACATTCACGCGAACCAGCATAGACCGCCCCGCCGCGCGAAAGGATGAAAATAAATGCCGCCGCCGGAAGGCTTGACATGAACGTCCGAGCATGGTAAACACCCGAACACCATGAAAGACCTCACCCTTCGCCAGCAGGAAATTCTCGGTTTCATCCAGTTGCACCAGCGCACGCAGGGCTACTGGCCGAGCATCCGCGACATCCAGGGGCATTTCAAGTTCGCCAGCACCAACGCCGTCATGGGCCACCTGCGCGCGCTCGAGCGCAAGGGCGCGATCTCCCGCGTGGCTGGTCAGGCGCGGGCCTTCCGCGTCACGCACGACCCGGCGGAGACGCCGCCGGCGGGCGCATTCGACGTGGTGGACATCCCTGTTTACGGCAACATCGCCGCCGGGTATCCCGACGGCGTGGAGCCGGGCGGCGAAATCGGCCGCCTGCAAATTGACGCGCAGACCGTGGGCATCCGCCGCGCCCGCCGGGCCTTCGCCCTCAAAGTCCGCGGCGACAGCATGATCGACGTCGCCATCAACGACGGCGACATCGTCATTTTCGAGCACGGCCCGGCCAAGGACGGCGACATCGTGGCCGCATTGATTGACGGTGAGACGACCCTGAAGCGCTTCATCCAAAAACCTGGCCGCCATCCCTTTCTCAAGGCGGAGAACGCCAAATACCCGCAACTCCATCCGGTCTCCGAGCTGATTGTGCAGGGCATCGCCAAGGCCGTTGTGCGGAGCTTGTAAGGGACAATTGCGGAGGGCGTGAACAATCCGCCGGAAAGTGAATTTTCGGCTTCATCCGGTCGAAGCCAGCGCTCATTGTGCAGGGCATGCCCAAAGTTGATCTCGAACTCGTCAAACTGATTCTCCAGCGCAACGTGCCGGATGTGCGGCAGGTCGCGCAAATCCTCGAGGACCTGCACCAGGAGCTGGCCGCGCTCGTGGACGAGGAGAAGGCCCCGCCCGTCAAGAAGCAGTATGTCATCCTGCTGTCCGACCCGCGCGGGCACCTCGAGGGCAAGGACTTCACCGGCTGGGTCGTGCAGGTGCCCGAGGAGGAAAGCCCGGCCACGACCGAGGACAAGCTCATCCGCGCCGCCTATGAGTTCAACGCCACGCCCAAGGGCCGCCGCCTCGCGCTCAAGACGATTGGCGAGGTCTGTGAAAACCTGCCCGCGCGCTTCCTCAAGGAGCAGCAGGCCTGGGTGCGCACGAAGGAGCCCGTGCAGGTGGTCGTCAGCCGCAATAAAATTCCCACCGCCACCCTCCAGAAAGTCGGCCGCGGCGCGGGGGATTGATGAGCCCCCATTTACTGCCCGGTGCGCTATCTGCCGCCATTCAGCATTGCTGCTGCTAGTATTTCTTGAGGTAACCGGCTAGCTGGCTGGCCATCTTGGCGACGTCCTCGCCGGTGCCGGTTTACGACTGGCGCAAGCCGGACACGCCCCCGCCTCACTTCGGCAGCTTTTTCAAGCTGGAGGTGACCAGCACCAGCACCGCCGGGTCGCTTTTGGGCACCCGCTCAAAGCCGGTGGAAACGAGCGTGCCGCCGTCGGCGGTGAGCTTCAGGGTTTCGGTCATGCTGAAATCAGTTTCATCCTTGTCGGGATCATGGGTGAACCAGACCAGGTCGGCGCCGCGCGTCCGGGCGAAGAATTTTTCAACCGAATCGCCGCTGACGACTTCGGCCAGAATTTGGTCGTTCTCGACCCAGCTGCGGGTTTGCTGGGTGACGGGTTTGCCGTCTTCGGTAAGGTGGGTGGTGGCGACCAGCACGCTGCGGCCGCTGGAGTCCTTTTCCATCGTATAAACGGCGTCAATGGGGAAGCTGTTCAGTACGACGCCTGCGCTGGAAGTGATGGTATAGTTGCCCTGCCAATGGCCGACATAGGCGGCGAGGACTGCCTGGAGTTGCGCGGGGGTGCGGGATTCCGGCGCCGCGCCCGGGCTGAGGCTGGGCGCCGGGATGAGGTCGTTTTCGGGGGTCGACGACGAGAAATTGCCGGCGTTGATCGGAAAATCGCTGAAAGAGCTGCCGGTGGACTGCGCCGAGGGCGTCGTGTTCTGGGCAGAAAGCCCTCCGGGAAGCAGGCTCAGCAGCAGAAATAGGAAAAAACAACGGCGCATGGTGGCCCAAAATGGCCGTTTTT
>Ga0182024_10013656_pt1 | contig 15814 bp, 15 predicted proteins | sample P32metaG_FD_120480 | JGI IMG/M metagenome (GOLD analysis project Ga0182024, IMG submission 120480) | Permafrost microbial communities from Stordalen Mire, Sweden - P3-2 metaG (Illumina Assembly) | ecosystem: Environmental > Terrestrial > Soil > Wetlands > Permafrost | place: Sweden: Stordalen... | reverse complement strand
GGCACGATGCGCCCGATGGCGCCGAGCGATGCTCGAGAACACTCGCGAGCGGGATGATGATAGTATTATTCGGCAGGTTACGGCGGCGCGGTCGCCAAGTGGTAAGGCAAAGGTCTGCAAAACTGTTCAGGATGTTTTCGCAACTCCCTCGAAATCAGTAACCGCCTTAATTCTCCGTTGGTTAGACTTTGCGAGCGGCGGTTTGATTTCGTTTGTTTTGGTCTGTTTTGGTTTAGTTTGGGGCAGTTTCGGGGCAGTTCTCACAGCGCATCGCAGCCGTTTCGGCGCGTCATTCCGCTTCCGCGTTCGTGATGGTTCTCTTTGGCTCCTGGATGGAGCGCGGCTCCTCGGCAGGTTGCATAACGGGAGGTGGCGAGGGAACTGCCTCTGGCAGCTCAGCTACTTGAGCTTCAGCGGGGGAATTTAAATCTCGCCAAAGTTCTCTTGCTGTTTCCGTCCGCTTAGATACGTGGCGTCTTAGCGCTTTTTCCAGCGCGAAGTTAAACGGGGCTCTCAGTTCAAGGGCCATATTCCTGGGTTTGCCTTCGAGAATTTCTTCCTTCGTGAATCGGAGTTCCTCAGAGTGTTCCAGTTGGAGGAGCAGAAGTCCGCAATGGTAGATGTCAACGCGCTGGTCGGGGGCTCCGTACTCCGATTGGTTTAGGACTTCGGGCGGAAGCATCCATTGAGCTCTGGTATTTTCAGGGCGAATTTCACTGAAGAGTTTTGCAACTCCGAGATCTCCAAGTCTGAATTGTGTTGCATTCGTCTTGGCGGGATTCATTTCGTTTCGTGCACGGAGAGCGAACACATTCGCGGCGTGTATGTCCTGATGGGCGTATCCGTTTAGGTGAAGGAACTGCACAGCCTGGAGAAGGGACCGCGCGATCGCGAGTGTCCATACGGGGCCCTTAAACCAGTCCGTGGCTAGCAATTCCGCGACGGAGTATTCGCATCGTTCAGTGATGATGTAGCAGGTGTCCCTGTACTCGAAGGCGTCGAAAAAATAGGTGATCTGCGGATGACGGAGTGCTACGAGTTTGTTCATTTCTGCCAAAGCGGCAACCTGCATTTCCTGTGGTGGCTTGGTTGGTTTCAGGACCTTCGCAGCGAGTTGGTTGTTCCAGTCGTCGACGCAGGCGTGGACAATGCCGAAAGTACCTTGGCCGATTAGTTCTCCGATGGTGTACGTATTCCCAGTCAGTGCTGAGGTGATGACCTCACCAGGTGTGGGAAGGACTGCTGACGCAACTGGGGGAGCGGGTTCCACGGCGAGCGCTTGTGCTTCTGCGGCTTCGGGCGCGGGGGTGCTTGGGGACGCGGACATAGGCTCACTCCTTCAGCTCCAATTCTAGCATTGGAGGTCCTTCCACCGCGCCAGCCGCGTGACGCTGTGCGCGACGGTAATTTCTTTCGAGCCTAGCGCCCAGAAACACCTCCCGGTTTCCGCGATTATCAGCTAGCAGCCCGCGAGAAAATGTAAGATCGGAGTAGGAGTTTCCCGTGACCGAGCCTGATTTAGCGAACGAAGTTGGCCTCGTCGGGTCCCTGTCGAAGCTTTTTGCCGTTGCTCTCGGTGTTCTATATCTCCTGGGTTTTCTCGTGGTCACTTCTTATCTTTCTCGATATGGGATATCAAGCTTTGCCGTGTTACAACTTCAGTATCTGATAGCGGGAGTCTGGGTGCTCGGGCCACCCGTACTGTGTTTTTCTATCATGTCCACAGCGCGCAGATTTGAAGAAAGAGTCGCGCCTGCCGTCCCAGGAAAATACAATTGGCGGCGTTTCGCCTTTTCCATGTTATTTACAAGCATACCTTTCGCGTTATTTGTCACACTCCTGGAACTAATTCCGCAAGCTTCGGAGGGTATGACTTGGGGACCCAGTATCCGGCTCTACCTGTTCTATTTGGCGATGACCAGTTGTGCTAACTATTTTTGGAGTTCTTGGAGAATGGACCCGAACAAAGAAACGAGGATGATCAATCGCAGCCACGCGGCGCCCTTCTACCTAACATTCTTGATCATGATAGTGATCAGCTACGCCGTATGGTTCTCGGCGCGGATATATCCGCTGATTCCGTTCTCCTTTGGCGGCGGGAGACCCTTAACAGTGGTATTTTTCGAAGGGAAGGAAAAGATGCCTGACGAAATTCAGAAGCCGGATCAGTCTGCAAAGAGGTCCATCCCCTATAAGTTGATCCTGACGACGGACAGGTCCTACGTGGTTGTGTCCCCATCTGATAGAGAACTCGGTATGGAGATCAGCCGAGAATCTGTCGCGGGAATGGTTGTCCTGAAGTAGGGCGGTCGGACAGCTAGAGGCTCACTTCTTGGGATTGACCGAAAGCCAAGCGTTCAGGAAATGATCGACGCCGTCTTTGATAATGTTGCGGACATCCTCAACGTTCGGATGCAGCATTACGTAATCCACGCGCCACGTTGAAACTCCAGGTGCGTCTTGGTCGTTGCGTTCTAACTTTGCATCTTGACATAGCTCGACCGCGATTGCCGCTGCTGCAGCATTTGCCGTCAGATTCAGATTAACGTACACGTAAGGGCCGCCGGGAAGCCGATTGTCTTCCTCTTGTGTCACGACACGCATTCCGGCCAGCCGCAACTTCAACTCCACATCGGTTTTGATTGTGTCTTCCGATATGCCCAGCACCTTAGCGCCGTCCGGAAGCTCTTCAATTAGCACACTCACGGCACTAATGCCCTTCAGCGTCCTTATTGCCGTGTGTTGCGCTTGAACGGGCGGAGATGTAAGCCCAACCGATAAAATCGCAGCTATACAGATCGTTGCCAGCCGTCTTGTCATGAGAGCACGTCCTTCTCGGTAGTGGTGCCGTAGGATCACGTTGTTTTCAGCTAACCTATACTGGAAAGTTACGCTGTGATCAACATGGATGGCGGCGCGGCTAGTTCGCACCTCCGCGCAGCACGCGCTCCAGTTTTTCGGCGCTGTTAATTTCCTGATTGACGTGCGCACCAATCAACAGCCGCTCCAAATCTTCGGTGTTGGAAATCTTTTTGTTCGCCGCGAACAGCGTTTGGATCAGGGGTAGCTCGAAAACATCGAGCAGATATTCAATACAGTCGAGCAACACGGCTTCGCGAGCGAGTGCTCGCTGCACGATGGCTTCGGCGTGCTGCTCAAGTTTGGTGACCGCTGCGAACGCGGCGGCAAGCTCCACGCGCGGAGCATCACGCTCCGTTGCGGGCGCCAAGGCTCGGAAAAAACGCTCGACTGATTCGCCGCTGATAATTCCTTTGTGGATCGCACGTGCTACGGCGTCCGTATTTGCCGGGATCGGCACGCACGAAATTTCAAGCAGTTCCTGGCCGTCGAACTGATAGCCGCCCGTCCATTGATCGTCTTGATCGAGCAGCCTTTTTGGGGGTTGGGTAGGCCGGAAGCCAACCGAAACGGAATTCAGGAATTTCCCTTTGTAGAGCTGGTAAATTTGGTCCGCAAACGGGCTTGCCGAAGCTGGGGCGAATTCGGCTGTGTGGACCAAAGCATCCGGATTGCGTTCGGTGTGAATCTCGACGGTTTTTGCAACGGGCGGTTGCGATGAATCGTGGCCGAAAAGCACCACGGGATTTTTCTTGTACGCGGAGAAATCCCACCCACCTACGGAAATCGAATCTCCGTACCGATCAATTGTCGGAGTGCTGGCCGTGAACGTGATTTGACGTTTCGCTTCGTCAATCGCGCGCAGCGTCGGCACGAAATCTCGGAATATGATTTGCTCGGGCATCTTCGTTTTCTCCTTCAGAAAAAGATTCGGGCCGGAACTTTCACCCCGGCCCGAATGGGTTTAGGTTGTATAGATCAATTGACTCCGGCGAGAACAATCACCCCGGCTGCGGGTGCCGCGCCGAAATCTAAATGCGATGTGCCGCGAATTGCCGTGGCGTTTTGGTCAAAGAAACGCTCAGTACTTATTGCCAACTCAATCACACCGTCTTGGGCCAAATGTAAATATGTTGCGTTGGTAAAGACGATATGTGACTGATTAGTACCTGAGCCGACTGCCTCCACTTCGGAAATGAACGGCGTCACAAAAACCGGCCATCCGAGCAACGTAAATTGCACGTTGTTGTACAAGCCGGACAATCCCGGAATCACGATCGGACGGCTCTGCCCATCGACCATCCCGAGCACCCGCGTGTAGAACGTGCGCGGGGACATGGCCCACACGAAAGGCGGTTTCGCTTTTACGCTGGCGGCTTTGGCGAGGACGGAAAGAATATCGGTGTACCCGATGTTCCCGCCGTTCGCCGAATTGCTGCCAGCGTTGATAACGCTGATGCCCGGTTGAGCCATCAGCGGAACCGGAGCTCCGGTTACCTGCGTGGTCGCAAAGAAAGCCGTATCCTCGTGCTCGGCCGCCGCAAGCCCGATCAATTGAGCGAGCAGCGTGTCAAATGCAGGACCTATTTGTTACGTTCGCAATTCGCGAACGGGCCGGTCATTTCTGCCGACCTCTTACGGTTTTTATTCCCGTAAGAGCAGACTATTGCATCGCCGACTTTCTCGGCGCCCTCTCGCTTAGTCGTTCAGCCTGCGATTTCTCGCTTGGCCCTCGTTGGCGTTTCAGCGTTCGAGTCAATCAGAGAAGGTTTCAAGTCGGCCACTTTAGTTAACCGACGTCTTGAGCAACTGATTCGGTACGGACGTCAGCACCCGGCGCTCAAGCAAATTAAAAGCCATCTGGCCGAGGTTGGGATCCGTAGGAGTTTGGATGGAATTTTGTGCCATCCACACCCACACGGGCGATGAAAGTGCAACCGGCACATTCATTTTTTGGACGCCCGCCATGTCCCAAATGCGCGGGCCCATCGACCGCAAAACGCCGCCCGTCGAAAGCATTTCGACGATTTCGTCGGCTTGCAAAACGGGCACCAAAAACGATCCCGGTTGCGTCCCGGTGTCGAGCGCCTTGACGTAAGTAACGTCATCATCCTTTGTGCGTTCGTTCAGCGGAGCCTGCCCGCTGATGACTCGCATGCCGCGAATCATTTTGCTGAGCGAAATCTGGCTCCGTCCGTTCGCCTGCTTCGACGCGGATTTCGCGACGATCGCTGCCACGGCTTTGTCAAGATCCGTGATCGTGCTGAATCCGTGCTTTTCTTGCAGAACTCTTGCGATTGTTGTTGCGATTTCTGTGGAGATTTCCACGTTGATTTCCTTTTCTCGCCTTACGGGAAAAGGTTGAGCCCCGATTGATAACTTCAGCATCTTTTTGTCGCGGCGATTCCGCGGATTTTATTTTTGTCGAGCGATCAAACTCGGGCGACTTTTTAGAGACGTTTCGCCAACGTCGAAATATGATTACGAATTTATGCGGAGCCGCTTTCGGGGTTAGCGTCCACGGCTCCGTCTCGGGTCGGCTCGTCGTGCGGAGGTTGTTCACCGCTTCTGGGCGCCGATTATTCCCTAGTTGCCCAAAACTTTTTTTAGAAACGAAGGCGCGGAGCAAGGAGGAATCTCCGCGCCCTCAGTGAGTGCCCGATTCGAGGTCCGCGATGAAAGCGCGGTTTGCAGCTCGGGTCACTCTCTTGGCTGCAAAATTGTGGGGCACAGCACACGGGTGGGCGCTGTGCCCCTGTGAGCGCTCCGGCAAAAAAGGGCGACGATGGAAGCGCCGCTTTGGGCCACCGGAACGCTCGAACTACGGGCCCAAACTTTTTAACCGAGTTTTTGCCAACCTCCGCGACCGGTCGGGCAATCGTCGTCCTGCGAATCGTAAAGCGACACGTATGCAACCCACGGTTCGCGATTTGCTCCCTCTTTCAATGAATGGGCCAACAGTGCGAGCACGGTCGCATAGTCGTCATGCTGGCCGCGCGGTGCGCCGATTTTGTAGCCGCCGCCGGAAAGCCGCACGCTTTCGAGCGCACGCAACTCGCGCAGCGCTTCCGGGTGTGCAGGGAGTTGCATCGTTCCCTGCGCGAGAGAGTTTTTCAAACCGAAATATATTTCGGGCTTGCTGCGCGACGTAAACGGCAACTGCACGAGCTCGATGTCGCGCTGCCTCATCAGCTCGGCCAAAAACGAAAACGAATACTGGTCGGCGACGATTGACCGAACTCCGTACAGATCCCTGAGCGCTTTGATTTCGTCGCACACTTGCGGAACAGCCGCACGCCGCCATCCACGCAGCAGCAGAACTGTTGAGTTGCCCGCGGACTCGGTGCCGACGCCGTACGTGAAAACGTCGCCGCCAGTTAATCCAGAAGCATCGAGCGCCGCGACACAGTGCTGTCCTGGCGTTGGCGGAAGTTCCCGCCAGCTTTGCGTCGCGCTTGTGATGTCGCCGATTGGCAGGAAGCCTTGGATATCAGAAACGAACTCAGCTAAAAATTCTCGGCAATAATATAATTCGTCCGCTGCTTTTTCCTTCGCCAGATCTTGCGGATCAATTGTCGGCTTCATCGTTTGCGTTGATGCCTGCCAAACGAGGATGTCGTGGTTCTCATTTCGCTGAGAAAATTCTTCATGGATTACACCGCTGCTTTGCCACGGTGTGGACGCCTTCAGAAGTCGACGCGCATTTCCGAATTCAAGCATGCTCGGTTTTACTTGTCTCACGAGTTCGCGATCGGTTGCGCCCTCAATTGAAACGAATGCAAGTTCGTCCAAAAACACGAAAGGGCAAGATCGCGATCTGACGGACGCTTTCGACGCCGGTAGTCCAACAAACGCGATTCCATTTTTCAGAAAAAGTTCGTGGGCTCGAATCTCCAGCACTTCTTGCGAAAGTATTGGAGAATTCGAAATCAGACTTGCGAGGGTTCGCAGAATATCGGTGGATGTCCTCGTATCTTGCGCGATCACGGGAACCCACAAAACTTTTGCGTGCGCTCCCGGACGCGGCGGCGCGGATTTATTCGATGGAGATTTGAAAGAATCGGTCACGCATTTCCAGAGCAAGAATTTGAGAGCGGTGGAAGTTTTTTGGCCGCGTCGTCCGACAATTGCTGTTGCTTCAGTATAAATTCGCGCCTCATATTTCTCGCGGCCAGCGCATTTGCAAAACAATTCCTGCTGTTCGGCGTTGAGTGGCAATCCTTCCATTGCGCGATAGAACGTAATCCAGGCTGTGGATATTGGTTCGTTCAACAACTGTGCATCCGCGCAGAACGTAGCGGAATCAACTTGCATCGTCGGCAACCTCCGCTTGTTTCGCTTTGTTTGCCAAGTATTCTTGCAATCCGCCGCGCGGTTGTGCGTTAACATCAGCATCAGCAGGCGATGAGACGCCAAGTACGCGCAATGAACGCTGCAAACTGCTCACGAGTGGATTCAACTGGATGATCAATTCCGCGAGTGTTTTATAGGGTCGCGCGGTCCTTAGCTTGTTCAACGTAATCTGCAATGCAGTATATGTAGCGACACACGCCAACACTTGTCCGCGCTGAATAGGCGTCGGTGTATCTCCAAACGTCGCGAGCAATTGCTGCTCGTATTCAGCGCTGATTTTCTTGACGCTCGCGGATGTGCGGCGCGCTTCCATCAGCATTGGCAAGCTTGCCAAACCTGCCGTGGACATCGCAGCGCGGGCTGCAGGCGATAGGCGACGTTTCAACGCTGCTTTTGTGGCTGCTTTTGACACTGAAATCCTCCAAATAAGTCGTTGTGAAAGGTCTATGTAACCATTCACTACATGTGATGGTTTTATCGCGGTTGTTTACCGCGCTTTGCGAGCGCGTTTTTCGCCGTGCCCCGCAAATGCCCCGCTTTTTGGACGGCTCAGCGCGCGTTCCACGTAGGAATCCAAATCCTCGACCGATACAAAGTCCTTGCGAGCGAGTCGCATCGCTTTCACGTCGCCGCTGTGAATCAAACCGCGCACGGTCCAAATTGTTGCGCCAGAAAATCCGAGCGCGCACAAATGCGACGCTGCGTTTTTCAGATCGAGAACTTTTGTGCGTGTTTCCATTTTCTTTTTCTCCAGACGAAATCGTTCGCAAGAATGAAAAAAGAAGACGAAAAATTCGAGAACGGAAAAGTAATTAAGTGCGCAAGCGTGTGCGCCACGCGGTAGCTATTGGGCCGTCCTGAGCTCGGAAATTGAAGTGCTTTTCCGGGCCGGAATTGCCTTGCGTCCATACGGACTCGTTTGTAAGTCCTTTAGATTTGAAAAAAGTTGGACGTGTTGGACATGTTTTGCCCTATTGGTGGAAACTATCCCTAGAAACGTGTCTATGGGGATTTCCTGCAAAACAGCCAAAACGTGTCCAACACGTCCAAAACTGTGTATGTAGGAAAATGCCCAAAATGATCAAACTTCGCTAGGACGCCCGAGGCGTAGCCCCATCCAGAAATGCGATCCGCTTTTTTTGGATTGATACCCCAGTCGTTCCAACTCAATCCCAAACAAGGTCTTTGACCATTCGGCGTGGATGCCGCTCTGTTCTTTCCATCGTATGAAGGAATTGAACAACTCTGCGGCCGTAACTTTTTCTCCAGCTCCAATCACACAATCTTCTTCGATGAACTGCATTACGATGTCTTCTCGCTTTCGGTATTCCGCAGTCGCAGCGATCACCTCTGGCGGTTCAACCAAACCACTTTTACGCCAATGCTGAAATCCCCTCGCCGCGAGCGCGAGGATTCCAGGTCCTTCTTCACCGATGAGAATTTCGTCTAAATATGGAATTCGTTTTTCAGGTGGAACGAATACCAAGAACGGTACGGGTTTGACGCGATTCCAAAACGAATCGTCCGTTTCTCGGACGACAGGCTTGTGATTAACAGCAACTATCAATTTCGCTTTCGACATAAATTCGAAATAGTTTTGGTATTTCTTGGATGCTCCGATCCAGTCTTGTCCTGTGATCTGTTTTACTTTTGCTTCGTCGTATCGTTTGCCCTGCGCGATTTCAACGAGCGTAGCTAGGCGCACGTTCGCTAGTTCAGCGAGCGCGTGCTCGGGATTACCGAAATGATTTACGACCACGGCGCTTTCTGGTAGCGACGTAGCGTATTCGCCGAGCAGGTGCCGCAATATTTTTACAAACGTGGACTTTCCTGTTTTCGACGTACCGTAGAACATCCAAAAACAAATTTCTTCCGTGAGTCCGCTCAAGCAGTAGCCCATGAGCAAAACTAAATACGATTTCAGGCGCTCGCTTCCGCCACATGTGTCGAGCAGCCACTTTTCAAACTTCGGACACGTAGCATCGGCGTCATAAGCAATCGCGGTAAGTTTCGTAAGCCGTTTCGCCGAGTCGTGCGACTGAAGTTCGCCCGTGCGCAAATCGAGGATGCCATTCGCGCAATTCAAAAGGTAATGATCGAGATCGAACGTCTCGCTAAATTTCATCACCTCAAGCGCGCGCTCCGAACTAGCGTAGTTCACTATTTTGTCCAGACTAGATTCAGCGTTTATCGCCCGTTTGAGTTTCGCTTTGCGCTCGCTCGTCGAATTCTCGCTGACTGGAAGACGCGCGGCTTCGTCGTACAAAACGGCTACGGTTTCGCGTGCGCGGCGCATAACTTCGCCCATGTTTTTCTCCGCGAAGCGTCGCTCATCCCACGCAAACCAAATTCCGCGGTCGCGGCAATAGACGACGTATCCCGCGTGCCTTCGGGCGAAAAGCGCCGCCTTCGCCACTTCCACTTTGAAAGGAGATTGATCCAGTTCGCCTTCCGGATATTTCGCGATGCTGCGCGCGACCTGGCGCACTTTCTTTTCATTGTCGTGCGGAGGCGCGCAATTATCGTGATAATCGATGAGCAACTTTTTTTCGATTGTTTCGGCGCTGTCGCCTCTGGAAAGATACAAACCAGCGCGCGAGGCGAGCCATTTGTCTTGCTTCCCCTTGGGGATTTTTTCCCCCGACGTTTTAGCGCTGGCGCTTTTTTGTTTCGCGGTGTCACGGCGCACCAGAGCGAGTAGCCACGAGGGCGCGACAGCGGGATTTCCGTTATGAGTGACGGTGTATTCGCGGCCGGTGTCGGGGTGAATTGAAGGCGGCGCGCAGACATATCCGCCATCTCCTTTTACGTCGAACTTCAGTCCCAAAAATCCATCGTCGCTGATTGTCCGAACACCGATCGGCTGCTCAAGATATTCATGGAGTCCGCCGTCGTCGCGTCCTGTGCGTACGGTATACGTCTCTGGCAGCGGTCCGTGCTTCGCGATTAGCTTCTCGCGCGACGCTCGGCCCTCTGGACCATCGCCGTCAATCACAAAAAATCCGTTGATAGATCCGGTCGGTAGACCGACATTCGCGTTCGGCCACTTTTTCCACCATCCACGAACGACGGATTCGTCCATGCTCGCGTCAAGATGCCCGTGTGTGTTCGCGAACGGAACTTTTCCGCTGAGAGGAAATACGACTAAACCGCGACGGGCGTATGCGAGTGCGGCGTCAAGAAGTTTGTTGCTGTCGGACATAAAATCCCCTGAGCTTCTCCCCCGAATGAATTGATATTTGTGATCGTGCGAATTCCCGAGCGGAAATGAAAAGGGCGCGAACGCTCAGGGGAGAGTCGCGCCCTAGTTCTCGGCACGCCGTCGCGGGCGCAGCCGAAACTCGTTTGTGTTTAATACCAGCAGCATTTCGCGACGACATCGCCTTGTGAATCGAGCGAAACTGCGAAACCATCCCCAGTGATTACGTATCCGCGCGGTGGAGATCCTTGTAGGACGAACGTTTCAACGTGATACTGCGCCGATTTATACGCATCAGGTGGCGACGGAGAAACGAGCCACTCGCGTTCTTCGCCGTAGCGTTCCACGCGCCTGCGCGCTTCAGCGATAGCTTCGTTGCGTGATTTGCAAACTTTAGTTTTCATTTTCGTCTGTCGGCGACTTTTGGAATTCGCCAGTCAAAAGCAAATTCACCGCGTAAAAGTCGAGCTGCTTTTCACCAATTTCTTTCGCAAGGAGCGTGTAGCATCGAGCCGACAACCGTTCCATCGCTTCGTCGCGCGATGCAAAGCCTTTCGAATACCCGCTGAAAAGCTCCGCGCCCACGATCGTGCAAATGGATTTCGCCCATGCGATCATCCAGCGCTGTGCTGGCGCCGAAAATATCGTGGCGTTCGCAAGAGTTGTGCGCAGGCATGTGATGCGGAGGAATTCTTCCGGTGACATTTTCAGATGGGCGCAAAACTCTTTGATGAAATCGATGCCGTATTCTTGGTCGATTTTCGTCGGTGGTCTATTGCGGCCATCGTCTTGAATTCTTTTTCGAAGCGCGGGGATATTCGAAAAATCTATGCGCGCGCCTTCTGGCAGCGTCTTCTGATAAGCTAGCAAATTGTTGAGCCATTCGTCGACGCGGGCGACGGCTCCGGCGGAAAGCTTTTTTGTCCGTCCATTTCGCCACCGCGAGAGATTTTCTTCCCCCACGTGGGCCAGCTCCGCTAGGTCGGTGGCATTCCATTTTTCGCGGTCGATAACCTTTCGATATTCGTCTGGTCGCAGCATTTGTTTCCTCCAATAAAAAAAGCCACCCAGAGAAAAAGGCGGCCGTCAGAATTCGTGTGTGGGGATTTCTACTTCAGGGAATTAAACGGGACATAGCGCAGCCATCAAGAGATTCTCTTGCGATCGTGAAAGGAGAACGCGCTGAAAAATCGTCATCGAAATTTTCTGCTGCATAGCTTCCGCTTCAATCGGGGTCCCTCATCGATCATGAGAGGTCAGTGCGCCGAAAAAGCATCCGGCGAAATTGTCAACCTCATGTTGTTCGTCTTCCCAGTCGTTGGCAAGGTGTACTTAAGTATACGTTAGTATACCAGTTCACCTTACGCGCGCAGTCAAAGTTAGGTCTATACGATCTACTCCGCCGTCCAACCTTTAGCACTTGCATGCGCTCAGCGCTGTGTGGTAGTATGGGCCATGCCTAAGAAGAAGGACCCAAACGCGGTCGCACTTGGACGCAAAGGCGGACTCGCCGGTGGTGGGAAGAACTTGCTGGCGTGGATGGCGAAGCTAACGCCGAAAGCGCACAGCGCAGCAGCGCGCAAAGCAGCAGCAGTGCGCTGGGCGAAGCACAAACGCAAGAAAGGGGGCTAATCCAATGAAGAGTGAAACCGAAAGGCGAAAAGTCGAAAGCCACGATTACGAGGACCTTTCGAAAATGATTGCGCCTCACGTCGTCGAGCTACTCAATAAGGCGACGCAGGGCGAGTTCGTACCCCCATTTGAGGTTGAGATTACAGACGGTGGCGGTGATCTTGTTTTTCACGCCGAGGTTGAGATAGGCACGAAGATTCATTTGACGAGCTTAACGGAAGACAGGCCCCTCGACGCTCACTACCCGCTCACGATCACGTTGAGCGAAGGCGGCGGCAGAGCGTGGGTAGGGCAAGTCGAAGCGCCTAGCGTCCAGTAGAACTAAGCGCGCCGCGCCGGTGTTTCAGCACCGACGCGACGCTAACCGAGTAGCACCATGGGGGTGCCACATGGCTGCAAAGAATCTTACTGCGTTTTTGTTGATCGTGCTGCTCGCCACGTGTTTCGCTGCGAGCGACGAACGCATCGCCGACAATTTGGATTTTTTCAAGCACTTCCACGAGGAACAGGAACAGCATTCGCTCGCGGTTGAAAAAGCACACGAACCGACCGAGGTCGGTCGATTTATCACGGAGGGAAAATGACAACGAAACCGCGCACAACGAAGTCCGGCGAGGATTACCGCGCTCAAGGCGCGGGGCGTGTATGGCTGCCTGTAGACTCCAAATTTTGGAGAATCCAATACTACTCCAGCACAGGCCGACAGATCCGCGAGTCAAGCAAGTCCACGTCCGAGCGCGAAGCCGAAAAACTCCTGAAAACGAAAATCGCCGAGGTTCGTCTTCACCTCGACGCGCACGCGGGCGGGCTCCGCTACGATGATATTCGAGCGTCGTACTTGACGGCCTGCGTGCAGCGCGAGGACAAATCCCTTCCCCGCAAGGCGGACGGCTCGCTTGTTCTGGGTGCAGACGGCTTGCCGAAGTATTCGCCGATTGGGCTGCTCGATGAGTTTTTCGGCGGCCTGCGCGTGAAGAAAATTCAACGATTGCTTGTGGATGAATTCGTCAACCGCGAGCAAGCGCGGGGACTCGCAAACGGCACGATCAATCGCAGCATTTCCAAACTCAAGGCGATGTTCAATCTCGCAAAGGAAAAAGGCACCCTGCGCGACGCCGACATCCCGCCAAGCTGGCCCGTGCTGCCGGAGGCGAGCCCTAGGCGGGGTTTTTTCGAGCCGGGGGAGTATCGCGCCCTGCTCACTGCCCTTCCGGGCCACCTGAAGCCCCTGCTCGCGATCGGATACGCCACGGGGCTCCGCGTCGGCGAAATCCGCGGCCTGCGGTGGGAACAAGTCGATTTCCTAGGCGGGTTGATCCGGCTGCGCGACCGCGAAACGAAAAACAACGAAGCCCGTAGCGCTCCGCTAACGAGCGACCTCCGAGCCATTCTGCTCGCGCATCGCGCCGCGTGCCCGAAGGATTTCCCGTGGGTTTGCTTCGCATTCGACACAGCGGGCCACGCTCAGAAAATCAAATCCTTTGACCGCTGCTGGCAAAACACGTGTGTTAAGATCGGCCTTGGCCGTTGGGCGCAGGCTGTCCATTCCGTGACGGGCGAGCCGCTGTTCGACAAGCCAGGCGGACCGCGCAGCGAGCCGAAGCCGAAAATGACCTACGACGGCAAACTTTTTCACGATTTGAGGCGCTCGGGCATCCGAAATCTGGTTCGCGCGGGCGTCACGCAGGACGTTGCCCAGAAAATTTCGGGGCATCGGACGGCGAGTGTTTTTTCGAGGTACAACGTCACGGATGAGCGCGACATTATCGACGCGGGAAAATTGCTCGATAAATTCAACGGGGAACAAATCAGGGGCAGTTCTGGGGCAGTTTTGCAAATTCCAGAGGAAGCGAATCAGCTAAAGAATTGAGTTTTCAACAGGATGGCGCGGTCGCCAAGTGGTAAGGCAAAGGTCTGCAAAACCTTTATCGGCGGTTCGATCCCGCCCCGCGCCTCCAGATTGTCTCCAGCCCCTGGCCGTTTGCAGCAGAGCGACTTTGCCTCGCCGCCACGTAATAAGTTAAACTCCACGTTTCGCTTTTGATCATGGGAGCCGCCCATGCTTGTCGTGATGCAATCCAACGCGACCGAGGAACAGGTTCGCGCCGTATGCGAGCGAATCGAGTCGCTCGGGTACCGTGCGCATCCGATGCCGGGCGCGGGCCGCACGGCAATCGGCATCACCGGCAATAGCGGCGCCATTGAAACCGGCTCTCTTGATTCGATGCCGGGAGTCATCGAATGCATCCCGGTCAGTAAACCTTACAAACTCGTCAGCCGGGACCTCAAACCTGAAAATACTGTCGTACGAATCCCCACGCCCTCCGGGGAAGTCAGTTTTGGCGGTAAGGCGGTCGGCATGGTCGCCGGTCCCTGCGCCATAGAGACGCGCGAGCAGGCTTTCACCATCGCCAAGGCGATCCGGGCCTCCGGAGCCCGGCTATTTCGCGGCGGAGCGTACAAGCCGCGCACGTCGCCCTATAGCTTTCAGGGGATGGGAGAAGAGGGCCTGAAAATCCTCGCGGAGGTGCGCGACACGTTTGGCCTCGGCGTGATTACCGAAGCGATCGACAACGAATCGCTCGATCTGGTCGAGAAATACGCCGACGTAATCCAGATTGGCGCCCGCAACATGCAGAATTTTTCGCTCTTGAAACGTGCCGGGCGGGCTCGCAAACCGGTCCTGCTGAAGCGAGGAATGTCCGCGACGCTCGACGAATTCCTGATGGCCGCCGAGTACATCATGTCCGAGGGAAACTACAACGTGATTCTATGCGAGCGCGGCGTGCGTACCTTCACCGACCATACCCGCAACACGCTTGATTTGAGTGTCGTCCCTGCGGTTCAGCGGTTAAGCCATCTGCCCATCGTCGTCGATCCCTCGCACGGCACTGGCCGGCGCAATAAGGTGCTTCCGCTTTCGCGAGCCGCCGTGGCCGTGGGCGCCGACGGTATATTAGTTGAAGTGCACCACGATCCCGCCCGGGCACTGTCGGACGGGCCGCAATCGATCCTCCCCGAGGAATTCACTCAGCTCATGCGCGAAGCCCGCGATATTGCCGCAGTGCTCGGCCGTACACTGAATTGAAAATCCGCGTCAACTACCGGCTGGTGATTCTGTTGATTTTGCTTGGGGGCCTTGCGGCCCGCGAAGTCGCGCTCGAGCTTCGCCCCTCCTTTCTGCGTCCTGGGTTGCACCTTTTCGCCTACGTGGGCAACACCGGCGATGGAACCGTCACAGCCATTGATCTGGTAAAACTTTCCCCTGCCGCAACAATTCCCGTGGGCAACGGGCCTTCCGGCATTCGTGCGCATCCGACGCGCAAGGAAATCTGGGGACTCAGCTCGGCGGGCGGGTACGCCTGGGTGCTCGATGCCCCTTCGAATCAAATCGCTGCCCGCATCCCGGTCGGCCTGGCACCTTATGCCCTGGATTTCTCGCCTGACGGCTCGCGCGCGTATGTCGCCGCCTCCGGATCAAACACGATTGTCGCCATTGACTGCTCAACGCGCGCAGTTCTGGCGCGGGCCCGCGCCGGACGGCGTCCCTGGATTGCCCGTGTTTCCCCAGACGGCAAACTCGTCCTAGTTTCCAATCGCGATGACTCCACGGTTTCCGTACTCGACGCCCAATCGCTCACATCGCGAGCTACGATCGCCGTCGCTCCCAACCCCGAGCAGATTGAAATCCTGCCCGATAGCTCGAAGGCCTTTGTTACCTCGGGTTCGCAGAATCTGATTTCCGTGATCGATTTGCAGAAGAATGTGCTG
>Ga0182024_10013655_pt1 | contig 15814 bp, 9 predicted proteins | sample P32metaG_FD_120480 | JGI IMG/M metagenome (GOLD analysis project Ga0182024, IMG submission 120480) | Permafrost microbial communities from Stordalen Mire, Sweden - P3-2 metaG (Illumina Assembly) | ecosystem: Environmental > Terrestrial > Soil > Wetlands > Permafrost | place: Sweden: Stordalen... | reverse complement strand
GTTGCACCGGGTGACAGAATTGGCCGAGAAAGGCGATGCGTATAGCGCCTATTGCCTGGGGGTGTATTACCAGGATGGGTTTCGGGTCCCGAAGGACTTGGCGAAGGCCCGGGAGTGGCTGGGGAAAGCAGCATCCCAGGGAATCGGCGGCGCCAAGATTCAGTTACATGCCCTGCTGATGCGGCACGGAGATGAGATTTGAATCTACCGGGCAAATTCGACACTCGTCAAATGGAAAAAAGTTTATAACGTGAGAGGCACTATGGGGCCAACGCCAAGAGCATACAAACGGTTCTTCGTTACGACCCGCCAATTCCTTCGCCAGCACTGGCAAAAGGCATTGCAGGTGCGGCAGAAACTGTGGCTTACGGAGGAGGCGCTGCACCTGGTCATGGCGGCGGGTGTCGGGGTCATGGGCGGGGTGATCAATGTGCTTTTCTATCTTTCCATCGAAAAAGTCCAGGTCCTCCTCGTCGGGCATCCGGGCCAAAACATTGTCGAGGTTGCGGAATCGATGAATCTGCCGTGGCGTTTCATCACTCCGGCGTTGGGTGGCCTGGCGGCGGGGTCGGTATTGTATTGGGGACTGCGTTTGGTGGGGAAACAGCGCACCACGAACTTGCTGGAAGTGGTGGTGGCAGGCGATGGCCGCCTGCCGCTTCGCAGCGGGATCGTGCGGGCGGTATCATCGCTCATGAGCATTGGCAGCGGGGGCTCGATCGGACGCGAAGGCGGCATTACGCAATTATCGGCGACTGCGGCTTCGAAGTGGGGACAAATCGCGGGCTGGCAGCCTTACCGGCTGCGGCTGTTGGTGGCGTGCGGGGCGGCGGCCGGGATGGCGGCGGCGTATAACGCGCCCATTACCGGAGCGATATTTGCGGCGCATATTGTCCTGGGAAATTTTTCGATGAACCTGTTCGCCCCTCTACTCTGCTCCTCGGTGGTGGCGACGATGGTCTCGCGGAGCTTTTTTGGAATCAAGCAATGGTATGAAGTGCCGAATTTCGACTTTACGCACATCGCGCAACTGCCGTGGTTCCTGGTTCTGGGCGTCCTGGCCGGGGTGATGGGGGCGATGTTTCTCAAACTGTTGCGCGCCAGCCAGGAAACTTTCAAGCGGGTGCCGGCGTTGCCGCTGCGCATGGCCGTTGGCGGGTTGCTGGTGGGGGCCATCGCGCTAAAATATCCCCAAGTTTGGGGCAACGGCTACGTGGTGACCAGTGGGTTTATCCAGCATCCGGTCGCGGCCAAACTGTTGCTGGGAATTTTCCTGGCAAAATTGCTGGCCACGGCGGTAACCATTGGATCCGGGGCGGTGGGCGGGGCGATTACGCCGACGTTGTTCCTGGGCGCATGCCTGGGGAGTCTGATGGGCATGAGTTTGGAGGACGTGGGTCTGGCCCCCGAGCACATGCCCATCGGGATATTTGCGCTGGTGGGAATGGGCAGCGTTTTTTCGGCCACGACCCGTTCGCCGTTGCTGGCCATTGTCATGATCCTGGAAATCTCGTTGAATTATTCGCTCATGCCCGCGCTGATGCTGGGCTGCGCGGTGTCCACTTTGGTTTCGCAGCGTCTGCACCCCAATTCCATTTACACCGAGCCGCTGAAATTGCGCAGCCTGGAGGTGGAAAGTTCCCGGCTGGGCGCGGCCACCGAACAAACCATCGGCGATTTGATGCGGGCGCCGGTGCCGCCGGTGCGGGAAAACACCACCCTGCCGCAGATCGCGGAAAGATTCCTGGGCAGCCAGAACAACTTTATTCCTGTAATTGACGCACCGGGCCGGCTGGTCGGGGTGGTGGCGTTGCAGGATTTAAAAGGTTACCTGGGCGGCGGGCCGGAGTTGAACGCCATCATCGCCGGAGAGGTCATGCGGGCCGTTCCGCCCTGTTTGCGGCCGGGGCAAAAACTGATGGACGCGCTGCCCACGTTGCTGGCCAGCGAGCAGCGGAACGTCCCCGTTGTCAATACGTTTGAGGAGAAGCTCTTAATCGGCTCAGTGCCGCGCGCGGAAGCGCTGGCGGCGGTTTCCGAAGCCATTGCCGCCAGCACGTCCACCACCTCGTCCACTGAAATCATTGCCAAAGAAAAGCAAGCGCTCCCAAAACAGCCGCCAGCAGCCAAATAACCAGCACGGCTTGGGTGGCGCTCAGGCCGCGCCGAACCAATCGATGGGACAAGTGATTGTTGTCGCCAAGGTAGAACGGCTGGCCAATGCGCCAGCGCAGCAGGACGACCCAGGCCAGGTCTCCGAGCGGGACGGCCAGGATCAACAGCGGGGTGAGAACGGCGAGCATTCGCGGATGCCGCAGCGTGTAGAAGTGGGGCAAAATGCCGAGTATGGCCAGGAGGTACCCCACGAGGTGGCTTCCGGAATCGCCGAGAAAGGCGGTTGCCTTGGGGAAGTTGTAGGGCAGAAAGCCCAGCAACGCGCCGGCAATCAAGCAGGCCATGGTGGCCACCAGGTATTGGCCGGCTTGGGCCGCGATTATGCCGAACCAGGCCGCCCCAATCGCGCCCAGCCCGGCGCAAAGGCCGTTCATGTTGTCCATGAAATTGAACGCGTTGACAACGGCCAAAATCCACAGGGCCGTGATGGCGTAGCTGAAGATGATGTTATGAACGAAGAGAGTAATTCGAACGCCAGTGGCGGCGACGGCCAGGGCCGCCAGCAATTGGCCGCCAAATTTTACGGCCGGTTGCAACTCGACTTTGTCATCGCGCAAGCCGACCAGCAACATGCCAAAAGCGCCGGCGGTAATACCGAGGAGTTGAATCGCTCTGCGGCCCAGGCCGTATTGAAAAAGCCCCATTGTGCCAGATGAAGAATAAAGAAAAGCAAAGATCGCCCCGCCCAGGAGCGCGGCGAGCACGCCCGTCATCACGGCCACGCCTCCCGCAAGAGGAATGGGGGTGGAATGAATTTTCCGATGTCCCGGGTCATCCACCGCGCCGTGTCGCCCGCACCAACGGCGCCAAAACGGCACCGCCGCCGCTGTGGCCAATGCCGCCGCCAGCAGGGCCAAAATATATAGGACTGTTTGATTCACTTTTGCCGCGTCGCCGCCAACTGGCAATACAGTGTGCAAAGGTTTTCCACCATTGTCTCGACCGAAAAGGTTTGACGGACAAGTTCGCGGCCGCGCGCTCCCATGCGTTCCCGCAAAACCTGGTCCTGGCTGAGTTGAACCAGCCGTTCTGTCAAGGTGTCCAAGTCGCCGGGGCGCACCAGGAAACCCGTTTCACCGGGCAGGCAAATTTCGTTGGCGCCGTCGCAATCGTAGGCAATCACGGAGCGGCCCGCCGCGAGGGCTTGCGGCAACGCGCGGGGAAGTCCTTCCCGCCGCGAAAGATGGACCAGCAGATCCATGATGCCGAGGTGGCGCGGTATCTCCTCGGGCGCAACCAGCCCGGTGAAAATGAAATGCTTTTGCAATCCGAGCGAGTTCACCCGGCTTTGCAGACGTCCGCGCCAGGCCCCGTCTCCGATCAACAGAAACTTCAAGTGCGGGCAGCGTTGGAGCACGGCTGGAGCGACCGACAGCAAGTCGTCGTGGCCTTTGAGTTTGAAGAGGCGGGAAATTTTTCCGACAACAATATCACCGGCATCGATCTGCAAACGGTGGCGCAAGGCTGGATCATTTTGCGCCTCCAAAAACGGCGCCAGGGAAAAACCGCTGAAGATGCGGGTGTATTGTTCGGGCCGTCCAATGCCTGCGGCAAGATATTGCCGGGTCATGGCTTCGGCCACACTGACGAAATGGCTCGTCACCTTGCCGGCAAGACGCTCGGCGCGCTTGAAAAGGAAATTGGGAACAGGGCCTTGAAAGTCGCCAAACGAGGGACCATGAATGGTATGAACGATAATGGGAACGCCGGCGCGGGCAGCGGCCAGCCGGCCGAGGATTCCCGCCTTGCCGCTGTGAGTATGGACGATTTGGGGAAGGGCGGATCGGAAAATTTGTGTCAAGTGCAACAGTGTCGCATAATCGTAAATGGGATTGACAGCGCGGACCAAAGTCGGCACCAAGCTCAGGAGGTCCGATTCTTCGTGATAGAGGGAGGCCAGCGAACCCTCAGGACCAGTCGTCGGTCCGCTGATGAGATTGACCTCAAAGCCCGGTCGCCGCCGCAGACCCAAGACCGTTGCCACCGTGTTTTCCTGTGCGCCACCGATGACTAACCGTGTAATGACGTGCGTGACCCGCATCTGTCGAGCCGTGCTAAGGGCTTTCCAGCTTTTTCAGCCGGTTCGTAACCTGCTGATATTCAGCGTTCTCAGTCGAGGCGGATTGCAAATAAAGTTTGAGGCAGCGGATTTCCTCGGTGCGATTCGTTTCCCGGCCAGCAATGTCAGCCAAGCCGTAATAAGCCGCGTATTGCTGATTGGGAGGCAATAACTTGCGTAACGCTTGGTAATCGGATTTGGCCGCCTGGATTTGATTGACCTGCGCCTCCGCAATCGCGCGGTTGAGGACCGCAGTCGGATTGTTGGGCTGGCGTTTGATGACTTGGGTCAGGGTCAAAATGCTGGGTTCGAATGATTTGAGCATCATTTCCACTTCGGCCTTCTTGAGCAAGGTCTCGGAAACGCCGTACGGCTCGGCGGAATCGTGGCCAACCGCCATCATAGATTGCAATTCCTGGTCAAGGTAGATCAGCGCATTCTGAAAGCGGCGAGTGGCCTCGCTCATGTTCTTGTCATGTAAAACATTGTTCTTCGTGCGCCTGGCTTCGTTCGCATCATGCACGGCGTTGTAGGCGCTGAGGCGATAAAACTCAGCCATGACGGCGACATGGTTTGCGTCGCGCGAGCTTTCCTGAAACGCGGCCAGCAATAGCTTCTCCGCCGTTGGGAAATCCTGTTTTGCATAATAAGCCAGAGCTTCGACGCGGGCCACTTCCCATTTATTGGCGGCCGGATTGTTGCGAAGTTTCCGAACCAGTTCAATCGCCTTGTCAGGCGCTTTCCAGTCAACAAACGTTTTGGCCAGATCCAACGCGGCGCTGGCATCGTCCGGCAGCAATTGCAGGCGCCGATCGAACAAAATGGCGGCTTGCCGGAAATCGTGGCCCTCAACCATCATCGTGCCAAAATCCAAATCCAGGCCCGGCTCGTCCACCGGGCCGTTGAATTTCAGGAGGGGCACCATCCCTCGGTACAGGTTGATCGCTTTATATAGGAGGTCCCCGGTGTCGATGGGCCGATGGTCGTTCTTCTGCAAATGTTCGTTGTATTGCTTGTTGATTTTGGCGAGGTAGTTTTGCGAATTGAGCCGCACCGCTTCGGCGAACTGGGCGCCAGCTTCCTGAATATAACCGGCCTTTTGCAAATAAACCGCCCAATAATCCGAGCCGACGGAGGCATTGCCACTGATCATGGCGGTATTCTGGTCCAGCTTTGCCATCGACGGAAGGTCGGCCAGCGTTTCTTTCTCAAGTCTTGCCCAAATGTCCTGGTTTTCCTTGATTTCCTGTCGGGTGGGGGGCGGCGGCTCGATCACACCCTTTGGATAGGTTTGAAGCTCATAAACCAGACCATGCGGTTTCAAATAAAAAACCTCGAAATAATATCCGAAGCTCGGCTGCAGATAATAGACGGAGAAATTCTTGCGGAGAACATACAGATATGTTATCAGCTTGTCTGAAGAAAGGCCGCTTGGCAGCGAATCGGGTGAAGCTGTCCATTTCTTAAGCTCGGGATAACGAGAAATCAAATAAGTAATATATTCCCGATGCGGCAGCGATCCTGTCTCGATCAAGATGTTCTTATTGGGCTTTCCCTCCCGACAATAGGCCGCTTCCAATAAAAATAATCGCCATGGATCGTCGGCAAGTATAATGCCGGGTTTGGCTGGCAAATCCTGCAAGATTTCCTCGGAAACTTCCGCCAGAGCGTTGTTCTTGCCTGCATTGATGTGGGGCATATTTGCGTAGAGCAGCCCGCACGGGGCCGCTACCGCCAACAGCCAGACCAATCCCACCACCAGCCGGTTGAAAGCTTTGGTCAGAGGACCCCGCCGGTCCCACGTCTGAGTCGGGCTCTTACCGAAGACAAGAAGAATGTAACCGCTGTAATAGCCAATGCACAATGCCCCCATGTAGTAAAACGTCAGAAATCCAAACGGCACATCCTGCAGTCGCAAACTGGGACTGTATTTGAAATCGAAGAACATGATGAGCGCCAACAACAGAAACACCACGTGCAACAAGCGAAACATGAATTTTGTCAGCGCATTGCCCGACGCGCTTAATTCGCCATCAAAGGAAGGCCAGCAAATTCCCGCAAAGATCAAGGGCAGGAGCGTTGGCAACGCCGCCACCATCGCTATCCAGCGCGGCACCTGGCGAAGGCCAAACCTTTGTGCGCCCAGCTCCATGTGCAACAGGGTTAAAAAATTGGCCCGCTCGGCGCCCAGGCTGCCGATCACAGGAATGAGCAAATAAGGCGACAAACCCAAAATTCCGCAGCCAGCAACGCGCGCTAAAAACCTCCAATTGAAAAAGTTGACGCCTTTGATCCAAACCACGGCGATTAAAAAGAAAGGAAAGAAACCAATCAACGCCCAGTTGTTGGTCGTGCCCAGGCCATAGACAAATGCAAAACCCGCCAGCCAGTCGTCATTTTGCGAAATGCGGAATTTGAACAGGCAAAAAATCAAGAAGGCAAAAACCAGCACGTCCAATATGTCCACCGTGGCGGCGGTTGCGTCCCGCCAAAAGGTCAATTGTAAGCCTATCATGAGGACGGCGAAAAGCGCCGGTAGAAATGCGCTCCGCAGCGAAAGGAGTGAAAATTCGCCCCCTTCGCGCTGTCGCTGTTCCCGTGTGCGATCGTGCGGCAACAGGCGCACCGAAGCGGCCAATATCCCCAAGGTCAGCGCCGCGCAGACTGCGGCAAAGGCATTCAAGGCGACCGGTTGCCATCCAGCCGGCAGCAGCCGGATCGGGCATGTCAAAACAAGAAATAGCGGAGTGACCTGGCTCTCGCGCCATGACAACGGCAAAGGATGCCAATCCCACCCGGTGATCCGCGAAACAAGCGGCAGGTTGCCGTATGTCACCCAGTGATGGAGGGTAATTCCATACAGAAGCAACGCCCCCACTATAACCAGCCAGGGAGACAAGATGATCGGCCGCTTCGTGGAAGGGCTTGCTTTTTCTTCGGTTGTCATGGCTGGGCAGTTTGAATCGGGGCGCGGGTCGTTAGCAAGGTTTATGAGCCGCTCCGCCAAGAGCTGCTTTCCTTCGCACGTCGGCCACACATTCGATGTGTTGTGTTTGTGGAAACATATCCAATGGGATAATTCTCGTTAAATCAAAGACATTATCGGCGCACAAAACGTTCAAGTCCCTCGCCAGGGTGGCCGGATGGCAGGAAACATACAATATCTGGGCGGGCTGACACAGCCTCATGGCCTCAAGTAATTCAGCCGGGCAACCTGTTCGTGGTGGGTCGAGAATCACCGTGGTGGCCCCGGGATCAAAACGCCTCATCAGCCCTGGCAAAAGATCTTCGGCACGTCCGGCGATGAACTCACCGTTGGCCAGGTTTCGGCTGGCCGCATTCTGCCGGGCCGACTTTATTGCGGCAACATCCACTTCCACGCCGGCAAAATGCTCGACACTGCCGGCTAATTCAATGCAGAAAAAGCCCACACCGCAATAGGCGTCAATCAAAAACCGGCAACCGTTGTCCTGGGCCCGCGTTCGCACAACCTCCGCCAGCCTGGGCAGCAGGAAAAGATTGTTCTGGAAAAACGAATCCCGCGGCACATCCCAGCCCTCCGGCGCAATGCGCAGCACTACTTTCAGGCCCCCCTTTGGTGGAGGGTGCCGGCGGACTTGCTGGATCTGCTGGTTCAACGCCGGTTCGGCGATCTTGCATTCCTCGATGTCAACCACCAGACGGTTATCGGCGCGGATGAATCCAATGTTTAGTCCTTGTTTAAACTTGTCCCATTGGCTGCGTATCATGATGCGATTGCGATAACCAAACGGTTCCGGGCAAGGGATCACCGCGTCAATCATCGCCCCGCCAAAACCGCCGATGCGCTGGAATAAATCACTGATCTGTTTGTGCTTGAGCCGCAGTTGTTCCGGATAGGCAATGTGTTGGTACTGACATCCGCCGCAATCGCCAAAATACTGGCACGGCGGCACGACCCGGTCGGGGGAAGGTTGCAAGACTCGCAGAAGGCGGGCGCGGCCAAAGCGCGGCTTGATCTCTGTCAACTCGACTTCCACGCTTTCGCCCCGCGCCACAAACGGAACAAAAACCACAAAGTCGCCCCAGCGCCCCACGCCCTCTCCGCCGAAGGCGATGTCGTCAATGGTCAGGGTCAGTTTCGCGCCGGGCGCGGGCGGCGAGGGGTCCACAGATTTCTTACGCGACGGCGGTCAAACGCGCCGTCTCGTGTTTGGCCAGGAGGGCCCGGACCTGGGCGGCAGCGTTGACCGCTGTCAATCCATATTTCTCGCGCAAATATTCCACCGTGCTGGCGTGCTCGATGAATTGATCGGGCCACCCAATGCGTGCGACAGGTGTCGAAATGCCTTTTTCATTGAGCAGTTCCAAAACGCTCGCCCCATAGCCTCCGGGCAGCACATGGTCTTCCAAGGTAACGACTGCTTCGGCGGCGCGCGCAAAAAATTCATGGGTGCCGGCATCCAGCGGCTTGGTAAAACGCGGATTAATTACCGCGCAATCAAAGCCTTCCGCCAGCAACAAGTCTGCCGCCCGCTCCGCCACGTGATGCATGTTGCCCAAACCAAATAAGGCCACTTTGCGACCCTTGTTTCCAGTAAAAATACGCGTGATTTCGGCCTGTCCGATTTCCATCAGCGCTGGCTGCTCTTTGACCGCCACACCTTCTCCAGCGCCCCGCGGGTAACGAATGAACGTCGGGTGCTTCTGATGCGTCGCGGTAAACATCATGTCGGCCAGTTCGTCTTCATTGCGTGGCGCCATGGCAATGATGTTGGGCACGCAACGAAGGTAGGCGATGTCAAATAAGCCGTGGTGCGTCGGTCCGTCATTGGCCGACAATCCGGCGCGATCCATGCAAAAAATCACCGGCAAATCCTGCAAGGCCACATCATGCACAATGCAGTCATACGCTCGTTGCAGAAAAGTCGAGTAGATGGCGCAAACGGGATGGAAGCCCATCGTGGCCATGCCGGCGGCGAACAAAACAGCATGCTCCTCGGCGATGCCAACATCATAGTAGCGATGGGGCATCGCCTTTTCCAGGGCCTTGAGCCCCGTCCCGCTGGGCATCGCCGCGGTGATACCAACGATGGAATTATCTTTTTGACACAGTTTGACCATTGTCTGCCCGAAAACATCCTGGTAATTCGGGGGCGTGCCCGGTTTGGTCGCCGGGGTGTTGCCAGTCACAGGGTCGTAAGGCCCCAGGCCGTGGAATTTTTCCGGATGATTCAAGGCGGCTTCGTAGCCCTTGCCTTTTTTTGTCAACACATGCAGCACCACCGGCAACTCGCTGGCCTTCGCATATTCCAACGAACTGATGAGCAGGGGCAGATTGTGACCGTCGATTGGGCCAAGGTAGCACAATCCCATTTCCCCAAAAATAAGGCTGCTGCCGCCGCCGCCGCGCCCGTCGGATTCCGGCTGCTCCGGGTTTTGTTCCAACGAGGCTCCCGCCAGAACGCTCTTGAGGATTTCTTCCGCTTTATGCCCCAGCTTGGCCACCAGCTCTCCCTTGGGCATGCGTTTGACCCATCGTTCCAGGTCCTTATGCACGCGGTTGTAGCGCGGATTGGTGATGACTTTGTTGAGGTGGGAGGAAATCGCGCCAACGTTTTTGGCAATGCTCCACTCATTATCGTTTAGAATTCCAACGAAGCGCTTGGTGGTGTGGGCGATGTTGTTCAGGGCCTCGAAGGAAATGCCGTTGGTCAGCGCGGCGTCCCCAAAAATGCAGACCACATTTTCATTCGACTTGCGCTGATCACGCGCCGCGCACATGCCCAGCGCGGCCGACAAGGCGGTGCCGGCGTGTCCGGCCCCGTAGCAATCATGCTCGCTCTCGGTGCGAAGAGAGAACCCGTTCAAGCCGCCAGTCGTCCGAATGGTGTGAAAGCGGTCTTTTCGCCCCGTCAACAATTTATGCACGTAACTCTGGTGGCTGACGTCCCACACAAATTTGTCCTGTGGCGTGGAGAAGACAAAATGCAGCGCGATGGTCAATTCGACCACGCCGAGATTCGGCCCCAAATGGCCCCCATTCTTGGCCAATTTGGTGATCAAATCATGCCGCACTTCCGCGGCCAATTGCTGCAACTGGTCCAGCGTCAGTTTTTTGACGTGTGAAGGATGGTCAACCATATCCAGATATCGGCTCATAAGTTTTCTTCGGCAATGGGCGCGAGTTTCAAGCTCAATTCCCCTTTGGGCCCTTTTTCCAACTGTTGAATTTTCAATTCAGCCTCGTTCAATTTGGCCTGGCAAAGCTGCGACAAGCGCGTGCCTTCCGCGTAGCGCGCCAGCAACGTTTCCAAAGGCAGATCCTGCGCTTCCATGGACTCGACAATCGTTTCGAGCCTTTTCAGCGCCTCCTCGAACGGCAGATTCTGTGTGTCGTCAAGAGCGGTCTCCACGCCTTTGGCTTTCGGCATAGGCGCAACTTAGTGGAAACGGGCCATGCCGTCCAGCATGAAGATTCATGCGCGCCAGCGACATACTATCGACAGCTTCCGCATTATCAGCCTAAATAGATAATACATGCTTTCTACGGTGATTTTGATTTTATTCTTCTGCTCCGGCGCGACTGCGCTGGTCTATGAAGTCATCTGGTCAAAATATCTGGCCCTGCTGCTCGGCAGCACCATCCAGGCGCAAACCGTCGTGCTGGCTGTCTTCATGGGTGGATTGGCCTTGGGCAATAAGCTTTTCAGCCGCAGCGCCGACCGCGCTCGACATCCGCTGACCATTTACGGCTGCATCGAAATCGCGATCGGACTTTACGCGTTTCTTTTTTCATTCTTCTACCGAACCGCTGACGCCGTCTTCGCCTCGGTGGGATCGACACTTTTGGATCAGCCGGGATGGTTGTTGCTGCTGAAATGTGTTCTAAGCATGGCGCTCCTTTTGGGGCCGACTCTTTTGATGGGTGGCACTTTTCCCATCCTGGCCGCCTGGTTGCAAAAGAACACCCCGGACGCAGGCCGCCGATCGGCACGCTTTTATTCAATCAACACCTTTGGAGCCGTATGCGGCGCGGGTCTGGCGGGGTTTTGGCTCATCGAAAGTCTGGGTCTGCGAACGACCATGAACGCCAGCGCCGCAGTCAATGTGATTATTGGCGCAATCGCCATCTTCATCGGCAAGATGCAATCAACCCCTGTGCAGGAGAAATCCGGACCCGACAAGAAACTCGCGTCAACGCCTTCTCAGCCTCCAGCGAGCGCCAGCGTTTTTCGCCGCGCCTGCATCCTCGTGGCCGTTACCGGCGCGGTTTCGATGGGACTGGAAGTGTTGGCCTCGCGTTGTTTGTGCCTTATCTTTGGCGCGTCGTTGCAGGTCTTTGCCATTGTGCTGATGGCATTTATTTTGGGCATCGGCGCCGGAAGCGCGGTGATTGCCTCACTCCGTCACAAACAGTGGCGCATTGAAACCGCGGCCATCTTCCTCCTGCTCGGCGCGGCGCTGTTCATCGGACTAGTCGTATATAACATTGAAAATCTCGTCGCCGTTTATTTCGCCGCACAAAGCCATTTGAGCCGCGACTCGGCTGGTTATCGCAATTATCGAATTTTGGTCGCGGGCGTTTCGATTTGCGTGCTTGGCCTGCCCGCCGCCGCGCTCGGTTCGGTGCTGCCTCTGTCAATTCGCGCCGCCTCCGAAACATCCGATCTGCTGGGCGACCGCGTCGGCCGGCTTCTGACGTGGAACACGCTGGGCGCGGTCGGCGGATCGTTATTGACAGGCTTCGTGCTGATGCCACAAATCGGGCTTCGCGGATCATTCACCGCGCTGGGAATGGTCCTGGTGGTCGCGGCAATTTTTGTCGCGATGGCGGCGCGCCGGCCACTGATCATTGCGGCGAGCGCGGCCGGCGCCCTCTTTGTGCTCCTGGTGGGGTTGCGTGGCGACGAAGGCTGGCGCTATATATTCAGCGCCGGTATTTTCAGCCAGAGTGATCCCGACTTGACGCCCGCCCGCATTTTGGACCGCCGGAACTTCGTGCATCTGGATTTTTACGAGGACGCCGCCGACGCCACGGTTTCAGTTGAACGCGGGTTGACCGGCAACGAAGACCTCCGCTTGCGCATCGATGGCAAAATCGATGCCTCGGCCAAGGCCGACAAGGCCACCCAGTTGTTGCTCGCGTATTTGCCCCTCATGGCAAAACCGGAGAGCCGGGATGTTTTTTGTTTTGGCATGGGCAGCGGAGTCACCGCAGGGGCGACGCTGAACTATCCCATCGAGCATTTGACCGTGGCGGAAAATTGCGGGCCGGTCTTGCGAGCGGCAAAACTGTTCGATCCTTGGAACAATGGTGTGCTGACGAACAATCGCACCCGCATTTATCGTGAGGACGCACGCACGGTCCTGAAGTTGAGTCCAAGGCAATACGACGTGATCATCTCCGAGCCGTCCAATCCCTGGATGGCCGGCGTGGCCAGTGTGTTTACCCGCGAGTTTTACCAATTGGCAGCAAACCGCCTCAAACCGGGCGGCATCATGGCGCAGTGGTTTCACACTTATGAAATGGATGACCGCACCGTGGACGTCGTCCTGCGCACATTCGAATCGGTTTTTCCCAACATGGAAATTTGGGACGTGGTGGATGGCGACATCATCATCCTCGGCTCCGCCAAACCCTGGCGGTCCGACCCCGAAGTTTATCGGCAAGCGTTTGCCTTGGAAGCGCCGCGCAACGGTTTGACATCCATTGGTCTTGAGACTCCCGAAGCGGTCCTGGCCCGGCGCATGGCTTCCCAACGCACCGCCTTCGCAATCCCGGACGCCGGCCCCGTCCAGGCGGATGACTTCCCAATCCTCGAATATTCGGCGCCACGGGCCTTTTACATTTATCTTCACAACCGGGGAGTTTTCCGCCTGCAAAACTTCGATGAGCGAACCTGGCAGACGGATCTCGCCCCTGCGGGCGTCAACAATGATTTGGCAAAATTAGACCCGCCCGCATTGAAAACCATTTTCGCGAACGGCGGCTCTTTAAACGAGGATTTGATTTCCTATTTGCAGAATCGTTATTCGCACTATCTCGGCCACGCAGATCTCAAACCAATCATGTTCGAAAATCGCGCCATGCCCTGCACGTTCCTGAACACCAACGGAACCATCAAAGCTGCGCCTCCTACCAGCGCCGCCACCAATTATGCCGATGTGGTTCGAGCCAGCCTGCGCCTGTCCGAGGCTGGACGGGCCGGGGCGATGTTGCTGCGCGGGCTGCAATCGGAACCAGATTCCGACGAGCTTCGTTATTTGTCGCGAATACTGATTCGGGAAAAGATTCTCCAGCCGGCGGATCTTGCTCAAGCTGGCATAAAATAGAATCTTTGGCAATTGCAGTCCCCGGTGGGTAAGGCTGTCGAACCGAACCCCGAAGCATTTCGGGGCTGAAACGTTAGCACGAAATGCCACGAATTACCGCGAACACCGGATTTGCCGCGAAGAATCGCATCCGCCGCCGCCGAGGCTATGGACGGACAAGAAAAACGCAGGATTGATAGATAGGTCTGGAAAATCGGCAACACGGCAACAAGTGTTGATGGTCAACCACTTAACTGGCAACATGAAAAGTTACAAACGGCAACATGTTGCTGATTTTCAGCCTTTCTTGAGCATGATTGCTCTAAAAACTCCGCAACATCCGCTACATGATTGATAGTCAATTAGTTAACCCGCTACACCATCCGCCACGACCCTGCTACATGTAGCGGATTGACCATCACACCTACCGCGTCAGCTCAGGGCAATGGCGGTTTAGAGGCAAAATTCAGGCGACACTTGCCGCATTTCTATTCCACCGAAAACAGCGAAGAACCCGGCAACCACGGCAACAAGTCTTGGTGGTCAACGATTTAGCTGGCAACATGACAAGCTGCACAGCGGTAATATGTTGCTCCTTTTGCCACGAGGAACCGCCAAATCCGTCCGAATACCAGGTCTTGGTTAGAAACTCCTCATGTCGTTTCCTACTTTTTAAGCGGGTTGCCGCGCCGATTTTGCTCCCGGTAACGGCACAGTGCGCTTACGCTGTCCTGTCATGGCGATCATCGGCAAACGCAATCTTCTTTCCATCGTTCGGGCGGCCCCGCCCGGTCTCTACCTCGACGGCGGGGAGTTGGGCGAGATCCTGTTGCCGGGCCGTTATATCCCGGCGGACCTCAAGGGGAAGGACAAACTGGACGTATTTGTATATCGCGATTCCGAAGACCGGCTCGTCGCCACCACCGAAACGCCGCTGGCCATGGTCGGCGAGTTCGCCTGGTTGAAGGTCATCAGCGTGAACCGGAACATTGGCGCGTTCCTCGACTGGGGGCTGGCCAAGGATTTGTTGTTGCCATTCCGCGAACAGGACTCTCCGCTGCGCGCCGGAGATTGGGCCGTTGTCCATGTCTGTCTCGACGAGAAAACAAATCGAATTTTGGCGACCACGCGGCTCAACCGGCATCTCAGCCGGGACACGCCGGCTTATCGCAACGGCCAACCGGTCAACATCCTCATTACAGGAAGATCGCCGCTTGGTTACAATGCCATCGTGGAGAACGCGCACCGCGGCCTGCTCTATCACGACAACCTCGCCACTCCTCTCGCCACCGGCCAAAAATTGAAAGTCTTTGTCCGCGCCGTCCGCCCCGACGGCAAGATTGACCTGCGCCTCGACGCCTCAGGATACAAGCGTGTGGCCGCCCTGACCGATCAAATCGCCCAAGCCCTCGAACAGAACGGCGGCAGGCTGATGTTCGACGACGACAGTTCGCCCGAGGCCATTCGGCAAAAGTTTGGTGTCAGCAAGAAAGCGTTCAAGCAAGCCCTCGGCAAGCTCTACAAGAGCCGGCGCATCTGTTTTCTGAACCCGGGAATTCAGTTGCTCGACAACTCTTCTATGCCGTGAATTTGCCGGAGCAAAGAGAAAACACGAGAGTTTTAAAAGTGAAAACGACTTGCACTTGCATCGTTATCGACATAAGTGTGGTGGAGTTTAACGCGCGAGTTTGGGGTTGTTTGCCAAAAACCATTTTGCTACAATAGCGACACTGCATCCAAAATGCCAAACACAGAAGAACTTTTGAACGCGAGCCGGAAAGAGCTTCTCGACTTGTCCACACGAAATCGCCTGCTTTCGATTCCGATTGATTCAAAGTCGGCTCGTATAATCCAAGTCAATGACGAATTAAGCGAACAGGTTTTCCCATTGCTCGTTGACGAGAAAAAATCATTCAGCTTTTTGCCCGGACGGGTTTCCACAACTAAAAGCACGACGGGTGAAAACGAAGATATAGACATTTTCGGCGAACTTGGCTTGCCGCAACCAGACGATGAACAAGACCCCTCGCCGCGGCTGGCAAAACGCCACGTTGATTGTCGTTTGCAAACTGCCTTCTCGCCAGAAGGACTTCAACGGCGACTGCTGGATTTGTATCACGATTCACGCGCGATGATTGAAGAACAGGGCGTCAACATTCTTTACCTAGTGCAGTGTATCACAAGTGTCTTTACTAACATTCAATGGGTGTGCCAAAGCCTGCCGGGCGCGGCGCACCTTCTCCAAAATCACCTGGCCTTCGGCCCGCCATTCATACCGCTTGGGCC
>Ga0182024_10013654_pt1 | contig 15815 bp, 10 predicted proteins | sample P32metaG_FD_120480 | JGI IMG/M metagenome (GOLD analysis project Ga0182024, IMG submission 120480) | Permafrost microbial communities from Stordalen Mire, Sweden - P3-2 metaG (Illumina Assembly) | ecosystem: Environmental > Terrestrial > Soil > Wetlands > Permafrost | place: Sweden: Stordalen... | reverse complement strand
GCAATGTCGTGGAGATGGAAAAAGAGCGCGCCGGATCGGTCGAACGGGTCTGACGGGTGAGGCTTGAGACTTGAGGCTCGAGTCCCGAGGACGCTGCGGCAGCTCACGAGCCGGGAGCCCCTCGGTTCACGCGCGCGGCGGTGGCGAATCTCTTTTTTGTCGACTCTGCGCTGAGCCGCTTGCCGCGGCGACGTCGTTCGGCCGCCCCCCTCGAATCCAGCAGGCAGACTCGGGCCAGCCGTTCTTCTCGAAACGATTTTATTACGCGCACGGGCGATTTCAGGGGTTTTTGACTTCTGCCAGTGGCGACCTAGATTTACGAAGGGTGCGGTTTTGAATCGACCTTTTGCAAACGAAGGGATCGCCCATGTCTTACTCGAACTATGCAGCCTCGGATTTTTCCGCGTACCCTCGAGAAGTCAGGGGGTCGGGCCCGGTCACGGCGAGCCGCACGCTTGGCTACGTTGGATTGCTGGCATGGCTTCTGCCGGTGGTTGGCTTTCCGGTCACCCTGATCGGATTTGTGCTGGGCATCCTGTCGCTGTGGGGTGCCGAACCGGGCAAGGCCTTGCGGGCCACTTTGCTGTGCGCCTTCGGGCTGCTGTTGACGGCGGCCAACTCGTACGCCGGCTACTACATGTACACCCACGGCAAATTCGCGAAGGCGACCCCGTCACAAGCACAGCAAATTGTCAACCCGCACTGCGAATCGCCGGCATCGACATCGCCGACAGCGACATCGACGTCCTCGACGACCCGTCCGTGACGACGGAGCAGAAACATCTTCCAGCCGGCGGCCTCGTCGCCGAATGACATCGGGTCTCCTTCCGATAGAGGCATCGCAGCGCACGCCGACTCATTCGCGGCTAATTCACTTTGCCGCTGCGTGCGGCGCGGCGGTATTGCGTCGGCGTCTGCTCGAGCTCGCGGCGAAAGACGCGGTTCATGATCTCGGTCTGCGAGAAGCCGGCCGCGGTGGCAATTTTGGGCATCGACCAGTTCGTGCCCGCGAGCAACTCTTGCGCTTTGGCGACGCGCAGATGGCGCAGCTCGGCGGCGGGAGAGCGGCCCAAAATCCGGCGGAATCGCTGCTCCAGCGCACGACGCGAGAGAGGCGCCTGGCGCAACACGTCGCGAACGTGCAGCGGGCCATAGGCGTTTTTGCGCAGAAATTCCAGGGCCTGGGCCAGTTCGCGATCCTCCATCGCCAGCACGTCGGTCGAGTGACGGGCCAACACGCCGAGCGGCGCGATGGGATGCGATGTGCCATCGACCGCCTCACCGGCCAGGCAGCGAGCCAAAAGCGCGGCCGCTTCGTAACCGACGCGTTCGCTGCCGCAATCGACGGCCGACAGCGGAGGATACGAAACCGTGCAGAGAAGTTCGTCATCTTCGCCAGAAACGATCGCCACTTCCTCGGGAATGCGGAAACCGGCTGAAGCGCAGGCCTCGCGAAGAAAGTGCCCCTGCTCGGCATCCCAGGCGAGAATGCCAACGGGCTTTTCGAGCGACTGGAGCCAGCGCTCCAGCTCCGCCAGGGTTGCGCTTTGCCGACGCAGTTTGCGCCGCCACTCGGTCAGCAGCGAGCACGTTCCTCCTCGCTCGCGCACGTACCGCTCGAACGTCGGGCCCATACGATCCTGGTAGTTCGGCTGGTTCGGCAGGCGGCAGTAGGCAAGTGAGCGAAACCCTCGCTCGATCAGGTGTGCCGCCGCCAGGCGAGCCGACGCCTGCTCGTCGCTGACCACCTGAGGAAAAGGAAAGCCGGGCACCCGGCTGCGCGAGACGTTGATGACCGGAACGCCCAGCCGGCCGAGCGCCGCGGCCTGGCCACGGTGCATGACGCGCGTGATGACGCCGTCGACGTCCCAATTATGGGGCACGCCGGAGTACTGGCCGACTCCCCGCGGCTGCAAGAGAATCTGCCAGGTGGGCTGCTCGCGCGCATAGCAGGCCACGCCGCGAATCACCATCGTGCTGAAGGTGACCGAGGTGTCGACCAGCAGAGCAATCCTTTGGGGGCGCGCCGGCGACATTGGCTGCCTGAGGCGGGAAAAAGGAAGCGTTTGCGCAAAACGTCAAAACATTTGCGCATTATGTCCTACCCGATACGGCGCGGCCAGGAGTATTCTGGACGGTAGCTCGACCCTCGCCTCCCAACCACTTGACGGAACCGCCCGCCATGAATGTCGCTTGCCGCCTCTTGCGCCAGCCGTGGACCGCTCGGCTGGCGATCTGGCTGGTGGCGGCCGCGATCTCGGCCCAGGCGCGACCGGCTGCCGCTCAAGAAGTGCGGTACAACCGCGACGTGCTGCCCATCCTGGCCGAGAACTGTTTTGCCTGCCACGGCTTCGACAAGGCGCGGCGCGAAGCCGGTCTGCGGTTGGATTCAGCCGCCGGAGCCACCGCGGTGCTCGACTCCGGCGCCCGGGCCATCACACCGGGCCAACCGGCCCACAGCGCGCTTGTCGAGCGGATCTTTTCGACCGATGCCGACCAGCGCATGCCGCCGGAGAAAACAGGAAAGCAACTTACCGCCGTCCAGCAGGAAACGTTGCGGCGCTGGGTGGAGCAGGGGGCGCGCTACGAACCGCACTGGGCTTTTATACCACCGGAGCGTGTCGAGTTGCCGGCGGTGGCGGCCGAACATCCGATCGATCGATTCATTCTCGCCCGACTGGCGCAGGAAGAGATCGAACCGGCAGCCGAAGCCGATCGCGCGACGCTCGCGCGGCGTTTGAGTTTCGACCTGATCGGGCTCCCTCCGTCGCCGCTGGAAGTCGACTCGTTCCTGAACGATGCGCGGCCCGACGCCTATGAGCGGGTGGTCGATCGATTGCTCGGCTCCGAGCATTTTGGCGAACGCTGGGCGCGGTGGTGGCTCGACCTGGCACACTATGCCGACAGCGACGGCTATTTGCAGGACTTCATCCGGCCGACGGCCTGGCGCTATCGACAATGGGTGGTCGATGCTTTCAATCGCGATCTGCCGTTTGACCGGTTCACCCTCGAGCAGCTTGCCGGCGATCTGCTGCCCGACGGCGGCGATTCGGAAAGAATCGCCACCGGTTTCCTGCGCAACACGCTGAGCAATCGCGAGGGAGGGGCGGACCTGGAGGAGTTTCGCGTGCGGCAGGTGGCCGATCGGACGACCACCGTGGGAACGACCTGGCTGGGGCTGACCTTTGGCTGTGCCGAGTGTCACGATCACAAGTTCGACGCGATCTCGCAGCGCGAGTTTTATCAGCTCTACGCTTTTTTCAATAACGTGGACGAGGTGAACTTCGACGCCCCTCTGCCGGGCCAACGCGAAGCATGGGAGCGCGGGAGTCGCGAATATGACCGCCAGCGCGCGGAGTTGCTCGCACCGGTGGCCGCCCAGCTCATGGAACTGGAGGCCGATTGGGAAAAGCAATTGCTGGAGGCCGAGGCACACCCGGGAGTCGATTTCACCTGGGACCGCGCACTCGAAGTGCTGGGACTTTGCTGGGGCCAGGGCTATGGCGAAGGACAACTGGAAGGGATCAACATCATCAAGACGCCGCTGGCCCAGCGGACGGCGCGGCAGCGCGACCGCCTGCTGGATAATTTCCTGGCCAACGCGCCGGCCATCTACGCGGCTAAACTGTCAGAGCTCAATGTCAGCGAGCTGCAGGCCAAGATCGAGGCGCTGAAAAAAGAACTGCCGCCGATCAGCCGTGCGCCGGCGGTGATGCAGACGTTGAATCCGCGGCCGACGCACATCCATGTTCGCGGCGATTTCCATCGTCACGGCGATGAGGTCACCCTGGGCACGCCGGCGGCCCTACCGCCGCTTGCGCCGGGGCAGGCCGCGGATCGGCTGGTCCTGGCGCGGTGGCTGACGGCGCCGGAGCATCCGCTGACGGCGCGCGTCACGGTGAACCGTTTGTGGCAGGAGCTGTTCGGCCGCGGCATCGTGGCGACGAGCGAGAATTTTGGCGTGCGCGGCGATCGTCCTTCGCATCCCGAGCTGCTCGACCGTCTGGCGATCGAGTTCCACGAGCGCCACGGGAGCATCAAGGAGATGCTGCGCTGGATGGTTCTCTCGCGGACCTATCGGCAGTCATCCCAAGCGCGGCCCGAGTTGATGGCGCGCGATCCGAACAATGCCCTGGTGGCGCGCCAAGCGCGATTGCGACTTTCCGCCGAGGCATTGCGCGACAATGCACTCGCGGTGAGCGGCCTGCTTTGCCGGACCGTGGGAGGGCCGAGCGTGAAACCGCCGCAGCCGGCCAGCGTGTCGAAAGAGGGATTCAGAAACACCTGGGAGGCGAGCCCGGGCGCCGATCGCTACCGCCGCGGGATTTACACGTTTATCCAGCGGACTTCGCCGTTTTCGCAGTTTGTCACGTTCGATCTGCCCGACACGAGCCGCTGTTGCGCGCGCCGCGAGCGTTCGATCACGCCGCTACAGGCTTTGAATCTGCTGAATGATCCGGTGTTCATCGAGGCGGCGCGGGCGCTCGGGGCCCGCGTGCTGCGCGAGGCCCGCGATGCCGACGACAGCCGGCTGAACCACGCCTTTCTGCTGGTGCTTTCGCGCCCGCCGCGGCCCGCGGAACGGGAGCGCCTGAGAGCTTATTTCGACGGGCAGAAGTCCTTCTTCGCCAACCATGTCACGGCGGCCGGGCAACTGACGGCAGAGACGGCACCGGCCGAGGAGACGGCGTCGCGTGCCGCCTGGATCGCGCTGTCGAGCGTCCTTTTGAATCTCGAAGAAACCATCACCCGGGAATGATGCCATGAATCGCGCTCTTCCGCCGCCGGGTATCTCGCGACGTGATTTTCTTGCCCGCAGCGGCCACGGACTCGGCGCGATGGCGCTTTGGCATCTGCTTGCCGGCGAGAGTCGGGCGGATCTGCCGCAGCCCCACTTCGCACCGCGGGCCAAGAATGTGATCCTCATGTTCATGGTTGGCGGACCGTCGCATCTCGATTTATTGGATCCCAAGCCCAAGATGGCTGCCCTGCATGGTCAGCCGATCCCGGAATCGCTGGTGAAGGCGAAAAAGAGCGCGACCGGCGGCATTTTGGACACGGTGATGGCCAGTCCGCGCAAGTTCGAGCGCTATGGGAAGAGTGGCATCGAGTACTCGGAATTGCTGGCCCACACCGGCCGGATGGCGGACGAGATCTGCCTGATCCGCTCGATGCATTGCGAAGAGACGATTCACGATCCGGCGCAATTGCTGTTCCACTGCGGCACGCCGCTGTTTGGCAATCCGAGCATGGGCTCGTGGGTGAACTACGGACTCGGCAGCGCCTGCCAGAACATGCCGGGCTACATGGTGCTTCTTTCCGACTCGGGCAAAGGGCTGGAAGGGGCCGGCGCCGCCTTGTGGGGAAACGGCTACATGCCTTCGGCTTATCGTGGAGTCACCTTTCGCAATTCCGGCGACCCGATCCTCCACCTGGCCGATCCGCCCGGGATCGATGCCATCGCGCAGCGCGCGCGGCTCGACGTGCTGCGCGATCTCAATCAAATCCATCAGCAAACCGCCGGCGACCGGGAGATCGCGTCGCGGATCGACTCCTACGAGATGGCGTTTCGCATGCAGACCGCCGCGCCGGAACTGCTCGACTTCAGCGGCGAGTCGGCCGCCACGCGGGAAATGTATGGCCTGGATGCGGAGAAGACGCGCCCCTTCGGCGCGAACTGTCTGCTGGCACGTCGGATGGTCGAGCGCGGCGTGCGGTTCGTTCATCTGATCCACGGCTCTTGGGACGATCACGCCGAAATCAATAAAGAACTCGACCTCAATTGCGGCATGACCGATCTGCCGACCGCCGGCTTGATCGCGGATCTCAAGCAGCGGGGCCTGTTGGACGAGACGCTCGTGGTCTGGGCCGGCGAATTTGGCCGCACGCCGATGGGCGAAGTCCGCCGCGGCAGCGCCGCGGGCAAGGAAGGCCGCGACCATCATCCCTTTGGGTTCTCGGTTTGGCTGGCCGGCGGCGGCGTGAAGGGGGGCCACGTCCACGGCGCCACCGATGATTTTGGCTACAACGTGATCGACAGTCCCGTCCACGTCCACGATCTGCAGGCCACGATCCTGCATTTGTTGGGCATCGATCACCAGCGGTTGACCTATCGCCACGCGGGGCGCGACTTCCGCCTGACCGACGTGGCCGGCAAAGTGGTGGAGGGAATCCTGGCATGAACCGCGCCGCATCGCCTCCTCTGACGACCGGCACGGGCCGACTTTCGCGGCGTCGTTTTCTGGCTGCGTCCGCGGTGGCCGCGCTGGCCTGCCAGCGCCCCGTTTTTGCGGCCCGGAACACGCGACCAACCCACAAATACATCGACATTCATACGCACCTCGGCGCGTTTCACGCCGGACAGAATGTCAGCGTGAAAGGTTTGCTCGGTTGGATGGATGAGCACGACGTCGAGCGGGCTGTCGTGCTGCCGCTGGTATCGCCCGAGGCAGCTCCCCGGCTGCAGGCCATGCAGACCAGCGATGCGGCGATCGAGGCGGCCCAAGCCCATCCCGACCGGCTGATCGCTTTCTGTTGTCTCGACCCGCGCGTGACCACCACCAATCCGGCGCGCTACGGCCACGTCGACGGCGTGCGGGGGATGACCGAAATCCTGAAACGTTATCAGGATGCCGGTGCTCGCGGATTCGGCGAACACAAGGTCGGCTTGCCGTTCGACCATCCGCAAATGATGCAGCTCTATGAAGTGTGCGACTCGCTCGAATTGCCGATCCTGTTTCACCTCGACGATCTGCGCGGCATCGACACGCCGGGATTGCCGCGGCTGGAGAATGTGCTGAAAGCATTTCCCAAACTCCCGCTGATCGGCCACGCCTGCGGATTCTGGTCGTCGATTTCCGGCGACGCGACGAAGGAGGATTTCGGCCGCTATCCGACCCCACCCAAACCGATCACTCCCGGCGGAGCACTCGATCGGTTGATGGACGCGTATGGCAATCTGTACTGCGACATCTCCGAGCCGGGAGGTGCCATCGCGCTCACTCGCGATCCCGCGTTTGCCCGCGAGTTCGTCACGCGCCGCGCCGATCGGCTGCTTTTCGGCAGCGACTATCTCGCGCCGGGTCAACAGATTCCGCAATTCGAGATCCTGTCGGCAATGAACCTGCCTGACGAGGTGCAGTACAAAATCCACCGCGGCAACGCGATTCGGATCCTGCGGCTCGCGGGGACTTGAGCGGCGGCCCGACACGCGATTTCCCACAGCCCGCATCCTGTTTATCTCTCCACCGCCGGGGCATTCTGCCCTTGAGCCGCCCTGACCGTTTCGGGTACAAGTCGCGGCGCTATCACGAGCCAGACGCCCGATCCACATCGATTCCAATGGGAGCGAGTTCTTTATGCGCCGGCCACTCTTGCGGGCAATTCTGCTCCTGCTGCTGCTTGCGGCAGGTGCCGAGGCGACCGAGTTTCCCTATGTCGCGTATATCAGCTCCGACGACGTCTACATTCGCAGTGGGCCGGGCAAGAACTATTACCCGACCGCGAAAATGCGTCGCGGCGAACCGGTCGAAGTCTATCGCCATGATCCAGGCGGTTGGTACGCGATCCGTCCGCCGGTCCAAAGCTTTAGCTGGGTGTCGGCCCGGCAGCTTGACGTGCTGGACGACGGTTTGGCCGCGGTGAACACCGAGCGGGCCGTGGCTCGTGTCGGCAGCTTGTTCAGCGAAGTCCGCGACGTGATCCAGGTGCGACTGAACAAGGGCGAGCGCGTGGAGCTTGTCGATACGCACGCCAGCGGCGACGAAAAGTGGTACAAAATCACGCCGCCGGCCGGCGAATTCCGTTGGGTTTATAAAGACTATGTCACCCGCAGCGCGCCGCTGGACGAGTTGGCCGATGCGGATGAGGCCGACGACGCGCCCGAAGAGCGGCCGCGCCGGCGATCGGCCAGGCAGCGGCGCGAGGCAAACGACATCCGTTTGACCAGCGCCGGTCGAGACACCGACCGCGACAGCATCGATCGAGACAATTCGGATCGCGATCAGGCCGATCGAGATGTCGATCCGCCGGCCGAGCGCCCGATCGATCGGCCGCGCCGCGTCAGTCGCCGAGGCCCGGCGGCCGACGATCGCAAGTCGTTCATCACGGCCCTGGCCGATATCGATCTCGATCTGTCGGCAATGGTTGCCGAGGAGATCACGACCTGGTCGTTCAGCGATTTGCGCCTGCGTGCCGAGCGCGTGATGCGGCGTGCTCCGACGGCGATCGAGCGTGGGCAAGCGCAACAACTGCTCAACAAGATCGATCGCTTCGACCGGCTGAAAGCGCGGCAAGACGCCCTGATCGACGTGCCGGTGAGCGCCACTTCGGCCGCGGCGCCGCTGGCCGGTTCGGTCGCCGAGCGCGGAGCGACTGCCCGGCACGACGAGTCGACCGGAGCGCGGTTCGACGCCACGGGCCTGCTTACCCAGGTAGCGCCCCGCAAGGAAGGGGCTGCGCCGTTCGTGCTGATCGACCGCCGCGGGAACGTGGTCAGCTATGTCACGCCGGCGACGAACATCAATCTGCGGCCGTACGTCGACCGGCAGGTCGGCATCAATGGCCAGCGTGGGTTCATGCCCGAACTGCAGAAATCCCACATCACGGCGCAGCACGTCACCGTGTTATCGGACGAGCCGCGCCGCCAGTAGTCTGCGAATCGGCCTGGATGACCTTGAGCAACTGCTCGCCCTGGCGCTGGACGCGTGGATCGACGTCGCGGCGAGCCATTTGCTCGATGCGACGCATGATGTTCAGATCGCCGGTCGTCGCCATCACCGACATCGCCGCCAGGCGGACGTCGGGATGCTGATCGCGGCTGAGCCAGACCAGCCAGGTGCGGGCGTCGATGCCGGGCATCGCGGGCAGCGATTCGGCCAACTGGCGGCGCACGACCGGATTGGGATCGGTCAGTTGCATCGCCAGCTCAAGCTGCAGGGCCTCGAACCCCAATGCCTTCAGCTCCTCCTCGGCGCGGTGGCGGCGGCTTGGCTCGTTGGCGCGCAGAGCAAACATCCAGCGGAGGACCGCGGCCGCTTCGTCGCCGGCTTCCTCTTCGGTTTCGTCGCCGGTCGGGGCGACGTGATGGTGCAAGGTGGCGGCGGCCGCCTCCAGTTCTTCGTCGGTTTCGACGGCGGCGTCCATCTCTTCGGCACTCGGTTCGGGGAGCCGGGCGGGCTCGTTGCTGGCTAGCGTGCGGCGATCCTCCTCGACGCGCTCTTCGCGCTCGACAATCGCGTCGCTGGAGGGCGAATCGAGGCCGCTGGGAAACAGGTTGCCACCCGGCAGCGTGGCCAGCCGAGGCATGCGGTTTTCCTCGAATTCGGCCGATCCGCGACGTTGGGCTTCGGACTCGGATCCGGGGCGCCGGGCCAAGAGACGCGCACGACGCTGAACGGCGCTGGCCCGCAACACCTGGTCGCAGGCCGCCACGATTGCCGATTCGCTAGCATCCGTCGCCGGGATCACGGCCAAGATCCGCAGCGCGATGTCCGACGCCACGCAGCGGGCGTCGGGGCTGAATAGTTCGATTTGGTCGGCCAGGGCACGGGCCAGAATTAGTTGGCGCCGCCGGCGGCTGTCGGGATCGAGACGGGGCCAGCGGCGCATTTCGTCGTCGAGCGCCTGACGCACCGCTTCGGCCACGCAAAGCCGCTCGGAGCCGAGCAGGGGGGCCAAATCGGCCAATCCCGCCTCACCCAGTCCGGCAATGCGACGTACTTCGCCCAGGGCTTCGCGATCGTCGGCCGCGTCGATCTGACACCGCCATTTCCAGGCTAACAGTCGATCGATGGGCGCGAAGCCGACCAGCCAGAGGAGCGCGGAAATAGCCCCTGCCCCGGCGATCGGCAGCAGCCAGCCAACACGACGTCCTAAGAACCGGCCGCTCATGGTTGTTACCGCTTCGATCCGATGGGTTCTCACCGCGTGAGGAAAATGCGGGGGGGCATTGTCTCGGCACGACGCCGTCAGGGCAAGACCAGCAGCGCCGGAGCGGGGCAGCGCCGGAGCGTCGGTCGGCTTGCAGTGGCCGTGCTATCAACCCCCCGTCCGCGGCCGGAGGCCGCAAATTTTCGCTCGTCCCGATCCCTTCCCCGAGCCGAACTACTTCCTATATCGGCAAAGTCGACGCCCCCGGCGATAGCAGCAACTGCTGTGAACGTCGCGGGAGGACGGCTTTGCCGCGGCGGGGCCAGGAATCGCCACGGCGGTTCGCGGGCCGGGGGTTGGTCGTCGTCGGCGAGGCGGGAGGCACGGAGCGGCAAGCACCGCAGCCACGCTGCCGTGGACGAAGGCCCAATCGAGTGGGGGCCAGGCACGATTCGGGGGGATTATGCTGTTCGAGTCTTCTGGCCAACCGCCCTGGCGCTCGCCGCGCCGCGGCCCACGGCGGTCTCACGGGATCGGTGGTCGCCTTTGCCTGGCCGGGCTTTTGCTGGCTGGCTGCTGGGCTGCTGGCGCACGCGCGGCGCTGGCCGCGACCGACAATCCCCAGAGCGGCAGCAATAGCCGTCAGGCCCGCGACGATGCCGCGCGATCGATCCCGTTCGACAAGCTCTCCAACGACCAGGCGGCCAAGATCCGAGCGGTCGTGCAAAACCCGAGCTTGTTTCGTCGGGTGCCGGTGCAAGTGATCGACTGCGATCCGAACCTCTATTTGTTTCTGGTCCGGCATCCGGAAGTGGTGGTGAACATCTGGCAGGTGATGGGCATCAGCAAAGTGACGCTCCAGCGGACCGGTACCGGCACCTACAAGGGAGACGACGCGGCCGGCACGACCGGCACGATTCAGCTTTGCTATAGCAATCACGACACGCAGGTGATGTACGCGGAAGGGGCCTACGACGGGCCGTTGTTCTCGCAGCCCGTTCAGGCGCAATGCGTGCTGGTGCTGCGGGCCGGCTACGTTCAGGAAACGAACGGCCGCTACTACATCACCAATCGCCTCGACGCTTTCATCCACGTCGACCATGCTGGGTTGGATCTGGTCGCCAAGACCTTTTCGCCGCTGGTGACCAAAACGGTCGACGTCAATTTTCGCGAGACGGCCGCCTTCGTCGGCGTCGTATCGCGGACCGCCGCGGCCAACCCGCAAGGGATGCGACGGCTGGCCGGCAAATTGACCGGGCTCGACGACGAGGTGCGTGGCGAATTCGCCCGTCTGTCGGACGAAGTCGCCAAGGCCCAGCCGCGCGATGCGACCGCCGCCGCGTCGGCAACCGCGACCGACACACCGGCGCCCGGCGCCAGGCCGCTAGGCAAGAAGCTGCGGCGGTAGGGGCGGTGGATCTTGATTCGGCTGGGAGCGCCAGCGGCGAACTTTGACTCGCTGCCGATCAACCTAGGCCACGCCACCCGGGTTGAATGTCTGCCACAGCATCTGCATGCGCCTTTTCGGCGCTAAGGCTTAGCCGGCCGGGGCTCGCCCGGCGAGGGCCGCCCGGCCGCCGGCATGCCGGACATGCTTACCGTCCACCTGCCGCATCCAGCGACGGGTGAGGCGCGTCGTTTATGCCGCACGGCTTCGACGTCATCCGGCTGCGATCGAAATAAATCGGGCCGCAAAGCTTGCAGCCGGTGGTTCAAAAGATTAAACAGACCGTTGACTGGCGACGATTTGTCGCCGAGCGGCCGCACCGGAAGAAATGCGACCGCTGGCGATCGCGCTCGGCGTTCTGATTCTTGACGAATATCACCTCTCAGCCGACTCCGCGCCGACGGTCTCAATGGCGCGGCGAGCGGCAACTGAAAAAAGGATCGGTCATGCGAAGCATCAACGTCATCGCGCTGACGATTGCCTTGCTCGCCACGCGCGTGGCCCTGTCTCAGGTCGCTACGGCCGATGCGCCGCCGCCAGCCTACGCGGTCATCGAAAGCCGCCAATTCGTGCTGCCTGAATTCATCCTGCTCGAACAAGAGCCGATGCAGGAGGCGTTGAAGACAAGCGACGCCCAGAAACAGCAGCAAGCGAAAATCGTCGAGCAGTTCAGGAAGAAGATGCGGGCTGCCCGCGGTGCCAATGGGTGGGAACGCGTAGTTGCCGCCAGGGAAGAGGCGGCAAAAGCGATTTTGGCAAATCTTGAGCCCGAGCAGCGGGCTCGATTCGATCAGATCGAGCTCCAGCTCCAGGGGCCGATGGCGTTCGAGTTGCCCGAGCTACCGAAACGGCTCGAACTGTCTGCCGAGCAAACGGAAACGGTGCGGACGATCGCCCAGAAGGCGGAAAAGGATTTGGACAAGGCGGCCCGCATTCCGCTTCCCTGGAAGGTCGGTGACGCGTCGATCACCGAAGATGCGATTCGTGATTTCGTCGAGTCGGAGCAATTCATCGCGGCCAAAAAACAGGCCCGGAAAGCGGTTTTCCAAGGGCGCAATGCGGCAGTCGGGCAGATCGAGGAAAAACTGACCGCCGATCAGCGGACGGCCTACCAAAAAATGCTGGGCGAGCCGCTGGACGTCGAGAAGTTTGTCCACGAAGACCTGCCGAACATTCGCGAAACGATGCGCGATATTCGGCAGGTAGCGTTTGAATTGGGCCTCAACGGGGGTCAGCGGGCCGACCCCGACTTCGACACCAAGGTCGCTCACCCGGCCTTTGCCGCCGAGCATCCGCGGGTCCTGTTCGACGAAGCCCACAACAACTTCCATACGGCCGGCGGCCGCTACAAGGCCTTTGCCGAGCTGATCACCAGCGACGGCTACGTTGTGACGCCCAATCAGGAGAAGTTCACACCGGCGCTGTTGGCTAAATACAACATCCTGGTCATCGCCAACGCGATGGCTGACGGCGAGGGAGAGACCGACGCGGCAGAATCGGCCTTTACCAAAGACGAGTGCCAGGCGGTCGCCGATTGGGTCGAAGGGGGCGGATCGCTGCTGCTCATCACCGACCACGAACCGTTCGGCTCTGCTTCCGATCTGCTGGCCGGGCGGTTTGGAGTCGACATGAGCAACCGGGTTACCTTCGATCCCGCGAACCGGGCGGAGCAAGGACTGCTCTTCGCACGCGATCAGGATCAACTGGGCGATCACGCGATCACCAACGGGCGCGATGCGTCGGAACGCGTCAACCGCGTCCTGACGTTCACCGGCCAATCGCTGAAAGGCCCACCGGGCAGCGTCGCGTTCCTCAAATTCGCCGATACGGCCATCGAAAACGACGGCGAAAACCAAATCTCGGCGGCCGGCCGGGCTCAAGGCCTCGCACTGACCCAGGGCAAGGGCCGGGTCGTCGTCACTGGCGAAGCTGCCCAGCTCTCGGCGCAGATGGCCGGTTTTCCGCCGATGCGGTTCGGCATGAACGCGCCCAACTGCGACAATCGCCAAATGGCTCTCAACATCATGCACTGGCTGTCGGGTCTGACGAAGTGAGAGGAAAATCGATTTCTTGGGGACGACATGATGGACTGGCGAGAACGCATAACGGTCGATCCAGCCATTTGCCACGGCAAGGCTTGCATCCGCGGAACGCGGGTCATGGTGTCGGTGGTTCTCGACAATTTGGCCGCCGACGAGTCGGTAGAAGCGATCGTGCGCGGCTATCATCTTGAGCGTGAAGACGTGCAGGCCGCCATTCGGTATGCCGCCGAGCTGGCGCGCGAGACGGTTATTCCCTTTACGCCCACCACCGCCTGATACGGTTCAAGATCGCGCGGCGCGGAATCTGGGCGACTGCTCCCCGTCCGCATTCCCCCCCAACCAGCGTGTTGAAAAATTGGGACAGGAACCTCGCGACGACCGTTTCTTTCGGGGTTTGCTCGATGCGGCTCGGAGCCAGTCCCATTTTTCAACGGCCTGCGACACACGTTCCTCTCGCGGTGCGACCATCTTCAGCAGCGGCTGCTTGTCGGGGCAACACCGGCGGGCGGAAGCCACGTCCCCGGCGGACCGGCCTGTCATCGATAGCCGTTCGGCTGGCGAAAGTTACGACCAGACGGATGTTTTGCTTTCCAGGTGGCACGGCATTTGATCTACTGGCCTTGTTTTACTTCGGGCCGGCTCGATCCGGGGGGTGAGGTTCTTCTATCGTTGGGGTTTTGGGGAGCGTATGAGTAACGATTTGCTGCGGCGCGACGTGCGGATGCTGGCCGACATGCTGGGGGAGATCATTTCGCGGTTGGCCGGACCGGCCGCACTCGAAATGGTCGAGGAGATTCGGCTTTTGGCACGCGAGCGGCGCGGCGGCGCCCGCGAGGCCGAACAACAGTTGGCCGACAAAATCTCCGCCTTCGACCACGATCAGGCCCGGACGGTTGCCCGGGCGTTCAGCATCTTTTTCGATCTGGCCAATATCGCCGAAGACCGGCAACGGGTGCGCGTGCTGCGCGAGCGCGAGGCGCGGCTCGATCCTCAGCCGATTCCCGAGACCCTGGCGGCGGCGATCGCGGAGCTGAAGCAGGCCGGCTTTTCGGCCGAGGCGGTGCAAAAGGCGCTCGACAGCCTGTCGGTCGAGCTGGTCTTTACGGCCCATCCGAGCGAAGCCAAGCGGCGTTCGATCCGTGCCAAGCTGCGGCGGATGCGGCACTCGCTCGAGGAATTGGATCGCGACGATTTGCTCCCCCGCGAACGGCGGCGTTCGGAAGCCAGCTTGCAGGCCGAGTTGAGCGTGCTGTGGCAGACCGAGTTTCTGCGCCCCGGCCGGCCCACGGTGCTGGAAGAGGTGGAGCGTGGATTATCGATCATGCCGCGCGTGTGGGAGGTGGTGCCGCTGGTTTATCAGTCGCTTGAAGTTTCGCTGGCCGAGCATTATCCCGGCCACAAGTTCCAGGTGCCGGTCTTCTTGCAGTTCGGCTCGTGGATGGGGGGCGACCGGGACGGCAATCCGCACGTGACGGCGGAGGTGACGGCGCGCACGCTGTGCCAACTGCGCAACAGCGCCATCGACCGTCACCTGCTGATCTGCAAGCAGATGTACGATTACTTGACGATCTCGGAACTGGCGGCGCCGGCATCGCGGCAACTGGCCGAGCGCGTCGACGCATCGGTCGCGCAGTGGCCGGCGCTTTCCGAGGCCCTGGCGGGCGTGGCTCCGCACGAAGCCTATCGCCGCTGGATCAAAACGATCGAGTGGCGGCTCACGCAATCGCGCGTGAGCGATATCGATTGGCCGGCCAAGCCGGGGGATTATGGCGACGGCAGCGCGCTGGTGGCCGACGTGACGGCGATTTGCGATTGCCTGGCAGCCGACTTTGGGCCGCTTTTGGCCGATAGCGCGGCGCGGCGGTGGTTGGACCTGACGCGGACGTTCGGGCTGCACCTCACGCGGCTCGACATCCGCCAGGATGCGCGTCGCTATCAGGAAGTGCTCACCGAAATCTTTCGATCTCTGGGCGTGACCGAAAACTTCGCCGGCCTGGACGACGCCAGCCGGACGAAAATCCTGGTCGACACGATCGATTTTGCCGGCGATGTTCAGCCCGAGCGGTTGACGCCTCTGACGGTCGACACGTTGCGTCTCTATCGCTTGATCCAGCGGGCGATGGTTCGCTTCGGCGTCAATTGCCTGGGGACGAACGTCATCAGCTTGACGCAGACGGCGAACGATGTGCTGGGGGTCCTGTGGCTGTGGCGGCACGCGCAGGCCTCGGCCGTGGCGGCCGGCCAGCCGCGAGCCAAGAGCGAGCTGAAAATCGCGCCGCTGTTCGAGAAGATTGGGGACCTGGAGCGCGCCGGGAAAACGCTCGGATTGATGCTCGCCAATCCGCTCTATGCCAAGCACCTGGCCGGCCAAGGGAATCGGCAGGTGGTGATGGTCGGCTATTCCGACAGCACGAAGGACGGGGGCTACCTGGCCGCCTGTTGGGGATTGCAACGGG
>Ga0182024_10013653_pt1 | contig 15815 bp, 5 predicted proteins | sample P32metaG_FD_120480 | JGI IMG/M metagenome (GOLD analysis project Ga0182024, IMG submission 120480) | Permafrost microbial communities from Stordalen Mire, Sweden - P3-2 metaG (Illumina Assembly) | ecosystem: Environmental > Terrestrial > Soil > Wetlands > Permafrost | place: Sweden: Stordalen... | reverse complement strand
GCTTCTCCAAGTGGATCTTCACCGATTGGCGCGGCGCCTACGATCTGGCCGCGCTCGCGAAGTCAGTCGATCTGATCTGCCTGATGACCTATGACCAGCAGACCCGCTGGACCATGCCTGGCCCCGTCGCCGGCTGGCAGTGGACCGTCGACAACCTCGATTACGCGTTGCAGTTCGTGCCCAAAGAAAAGCTGTCTCTCGGGATTCCGTTGTACGGCTACCACTGGTACACGAATGCGCCCACCGTCGATAAGACGACCGGCGAGGAGAAGCCTAACGTGACCGGCGACTACATTGGCACGCCCGATGCGTTACAGTTGGCCACTGCCTTTAACGGCAAGGTTGAGTGGGATCCGTTGGACCACAGCGCCTTCTTTTATTTCTATCGGGACCAGATGCGCGAGTGGGTCTTCTTTACCGACCTGCGCACATTTCAAGAGCGCTATGAACTGGTGAAGGAGCGAAATCTTGAAGGATTCTGCTCCTGGGTGCTGGGCGCGGAAGACCCCGAGATTTGGAAGTATCTCCCCGAGCGCAAATGAGAGTGCGCCGCGTGCGGTTGCTGGCCATACGAGCCATCTATCTCGCGCCTCGCGCTTCAAAGTACGCTTCGATCTCTTCCAATGTCTTGCCTTTTGTCTCCGGCAGCATAAATGCAGCGACGATAAAGTAGACCGCTGTGAAACCGGCGAAGAGAAAGAACATCGATGAGTAGCCGTACTTGCTTACGAAGGGCAGAAAGATGCCCGCGAGCGTGGTTGAAACAGACTGGTTGACGACGAGAGCGATGCTCATGCCGTTGGACCGAATGCGCGTGGGCATCAGCTCAGACAGAGCAAGCCACACGCACACGCCGGGGCCGACTGCATAGAAGGCCATGAACGCATACAGCCCCATTGCGACCCACCAGCCATGGCGGCTGTCGGGCACGCGGCCGATCAGCGCTTTCACGATCTTCAGCGGCGCGGTTTGAGCGGCATTCAAATTGGCGAACGGGTTTTTGAAGAATGCCTCGACCCGGTTGGCGGGGACGCAGCTTGAGCGCGTGATTTGAATCGGTGCCGCCGCGGGATCGTCGGACCGCACATAGCTGGTGGCCGCGGTGAAATCGCCGTACGAATAAATGATGGCGAGGGATGCGTGATCGCTCTCGATCTGGCTGCCGGCCGCGCCCTCGGCGGCCAGCAGCCGGCCGGCTTCGGCCCGGTCGAAGCGCAGCGCGAGCTCCTGGTTCGCGCCCACCATGGGCTGCACAAGATTGCGGGCATCCACGCCAGCTCGCTCGGTGCGCAGAAAAAGAATTCCCACGCCGACGAGGGAGACGATGATTCCGCTGGTGCCAAGCACCAGCAGAAATTTACGTCCCTTGCGATCGACCAGCATCATTCCCACCGCAGTCATCGCGAAATTCATCATCGTAAGAAAGACGTATCCCCAGTGCGCGTAAAGGTCGGAGAGTCCACTTTGCAGCAGGATCGACGTGTTATAGATGATGATTGAGTTGATGCCGGTGGCCGTGTTGCAGGAGAGAATGATACATGCCAGCAGAAACGGGATCACATATTTGCGGCGCAGCAGCGAGTCCCGGATCTTCTTTCCAAGTGAGCCTTGCGCCGCGGCCGCCGCGGAATGCGCGGTTGCTTCCATCTCCTCAAGCTCCAGTGCAGCCTGCTGCGGAGCCCGCGAGCGAAGCAGTGCGGCGTGAGCGCGCTGTTTTTCACCGCGCCGAAAAAGCCATCGCGGAGATTCTGTGACGAAGAAGCTGCCTAGCGCAAACAGAATGCCGGGAGGCAGCGAGACCCAGAAAATGCGCCGCCACGCCTGATCCTTGAAGGCGTGGAGGGCTGCCGGGCCGGCAGTACGCGCCACCTCTCCAACTCGATAGCTGTAGAAGATTCCCACCAACGCGGCGGCAAAAATACCGAGCGTGAGAAGCAACTGAAAGATCCCTGTGCCTTTGCCACGGCTTGAGGCTGCCAAACACTCGGCCAGATAGAGCGGTACCACTACGCCGATCAGGCCTGCGCTTACGCCCTGCAGCAAACGGCCGAAGAACAGCGGTTCATATCCGTGCGAGAGTGCAATCACTGGAATGCTGAGAATGAACGAGATGCCGCTGAGAATCATCAGCGGCTTGCGGCCCATCCAGTCGGCAAGTACGCCGGCAAACAGCGTCGAAATCACGCTGCCCAGCAGCACCGCCGCGGCGACGATCGACAGTTGTGCGGGGGTAAGCCGCGAGGTCGCTTCAAGGTAGGGCAGCGCGCCGCCGATGATGCCCACGTCGACGCCATAGAGCAATCCGCCCAGGCCCGCGACGAGCAACAGGAATGCGTTGTATCTGACCCTCCCGCTCAGATCGGAGGAGTCGGGATTGTTGGTTGAACCAGCGGCGTGCATTGCCATTGCGGCGGACCCATGCTTTCTCAATGCTGTTGCCTGCACGGTGCGCGGGCGGCAAACTGCCGCTGAGCACCGAGGCCGCCGCAGCGGCAGAAAAACGGCACGGGTCAAGTCTATATTGCTGGCATCGATTTCAGGCCATTGTGAATTGAATGCGCCGATCTATTCGTTCTTCTTTGCACTCGCCTGCAGGTGCGGCGCATCGGTCTCGAACTTATGCCCATACCCGGCGAGAACCGCGGCAACTTTCTGGCACATCGCGGTCGGCCCTTCAACCTTGCTGATAAACAGGTCGGCATATTTTGCGTCTGCGGGAATCTCATTGACTCCGGATATCAGAACCACCGGCATGCCCGGCCGTGTCTGCTTGATCGTCTGGGCCAGTTCAGTTCCGGTTCCTCCCGGCATCAACTGATCGGTAAGCACGAGATCCACATGATCCGCCTCGATGATCCGCAGCGCCTCCACACCTGAGTTGGCGGTCAACACTTGATATCCCTGCTTTTCAAGAACCAGCTTGCGCAGAGCGAGTGGAAGCTGTTCGTCGTCAACGCACAGGATGAACAAATTATGTTTGTCCAAGAGCAACTCTCACGATCTCATCGGCGGTGGAATGATCAGTTCCCGCAATGACCTGCGCAGTAGGCGCCGCGCCCGGAAGTGTCACGCGAAACGCCGTGATGTTTCCCCCCTTGAAAGGTATGCTGCGGAACTGAATGGTTCCATCGTATTTCTGAATGATTCCCTTGCTGATCCACAATCCCAGACCCGTGCCCTTGCTGGATTTTGTGGTGAAGAACGGCTCGAACAGATGCTTGGCGTGCTCGGGGCGCACCCCGGTTCCAGTGTCGCAAACCGAGATCACCAGGTCTGTTCGTCCCACCGCCTCGTTCCAGCGGTCTCCCATGCGAATTCGCAGCCGCCCGCCTTCCGGCATGGCCTGAATGGCATTGCCGATCAGGTTGAAGAACACCTGCCTCAGCTCCACGGGAAAACCGCGGACCGTGCCGTTGCTGAAATACTTCTTGTCGAGTGCGATTCGGGTCAATTGTAACTGCCGCATCTGAAGCTGCAGCACCTCATCCAGAAGGCCGGCGATCGATACATCCACCGGATGCTGCGATTCGCGGTAGAATCCCAGCGTCTGCTTGGTAATGTGACAAACTCTGGCAAGCTCTTCCTCGCCCAGTTGCGCGTAATAGCGGGCCTCCTCGTCGAGCGACGGGTGATTGCGCAAAAGATAAAACGCATTGGTAATCGCTTCAAGGGGATTGTTGATTTCGTGAGCGATAATGCCCGCCACGCGACCCATCGCCGCCAGCTTCTCGGTGCGGCGCAGTGCTTCCTCGGCCCGTGTTTGCGCCGTAATGTCGCGATTGATTTCGAGAATCGATCCAGCTTCCTTCTTGAGCACCTGGCGGCTGGCCACGATCACTTCGTGCCCGTCGCGGGTCTGCTGGATCAGGTTGCCATGCCATCTTCCTTCGTTGATCAGCGCCGATTCGATGCTCGCCGCATCGACCGGAAACTCCGTCTCGAGCACCTGGTGCGCGGGCTTGCCCAGGACCTGATGGCGCTCCCATCCATACAATGCCTCGGCCCCCGCGTTCCAGTACTGGACTTCGCCGGCGAGGTCTCGCACCAGGATCGCTTCCGATGCAAGTTCCAGCAGATCGGCGCGCTCGCGCGCCTGCCCCTCGCTCTCGCGTAGCTCAAAGGTCCGCTGTTCCACCCGCTCCTCGAGCTCTCGATTCAGATGCTCCAGCTCGCGGCTCTTGCGATGCAGTTCCGCAAACACGGCGACCTTGGCCCGAAGCACTTCCGGCACGACCGGCACCGAGATGTAGTCCACGGCGCCGCTTTGATAGCCCTTGATCCGGTCCACATCGCTCATGCGAACCGCGGAGATGAACAGGATCGCCGTCTTTTGAAAGCGCGGATGCTGGCGCATCATGTCCGCCATCTCAAAGCCGTTGATCTCAGGCATGCTCACATCCAGCAGCACCACCGCCACGTCGTGCTTGAGCAGCAGTTCAAGGCCTTCCCGCCCGGAGCGAGCCTTGATCAGGTTTGCATCCAGGCCGGCAAGGATCGCCTCGTAACTCAGAAGCTTTGCCGGCTGATCGTCGACCATGAGAATGTTGACTTTCTGGCTTTCGTTCACTTGGCTCCCCTCTGGCGCGTTCATCTATCGGTGGCGATGCGGTCGTCGGCCATCGCAAGGATGCGCGAACTTCTTTACCTGTGCAGCCACATGCGCAGAGCAGACAGCAGTTGTTCCGTATTCACCGGCTTGGCCAGATACTCCGATGCGCCGGCCTCAAGGCACTTTTCGCGATCGCCCTTCATCGCCTTGGCCGTCAGCGCGATGATTGGCAGCCTGCGGAACCTTGCATTTTGCCGGATCACCTGCATGGTTTCGTAGCCGTCCATCTCCGGCATCATGATGTCCATCAGAACGATGCCCAGGTCGGGCGTCTTCTCGATCGTCTCGATCGCCTCGCGCCCGGTTCCCGCCGTGAGCACGGTCATGCCGCGGCGCTCAAGCACGCTGCTGAGAGCGAAGATGTTGCGCACGTCGTCATCGACAATCAGCACCTGCTTGCCCACCAGTGCCTCGTCGGAACGATGCAGCCTGTCGAGCATATTCTGCTTTTCGCGGGGCAGATCGGCGACCACCCGATGCAGAAAGAGCGCAGTCTCGTCGAGCAGCCGCTCGGGCGATTCAACATCCTTCACGATCACGCTGCGCGCCAGTGTATGAAGCCTGGCATCTTCCTCGGGCGAGAGATCCTTGCCCGTGAAAACCACCACCGGCAATTCACTCAACGAGGGTGTATCCCGCAGGCGCTCGAGCACTTCAAATCCGCTCATGTCGGGCAGACGCAGGTCGAGCACCAGGCAGTCGTAGGTCTCTTCGCTCACTGCCTGCAGAGCCTCGGCTCCCGTATCGACGATCTGTACGTCGATATCGTCGTAGCCGAGCAGCGCCTCAATGCTGATCTGCTGCGACGGTTCGTCTTCAACCACCAGCAGCCGCTTGCGGCGCGGACTGGCGTAGGTCTTGATGCGCGTGATGGCCGCGTTGAGGCCCTCGGTCGTCGTCGGCTTGGTGACAAATGAAAATGCCCCGCGCGAGAGCCCGTGATGCCAGTCTTCGTCGAGCGTAAGCATCTGCACCGGGATGTGGCGCGTGCCGGGATCCTGCTTCAAATGGTTCAGCACCGTCCAACCCAGCATGTCGGGCAGGAACACATCGAGCGAGATTGCAGTGGGCCGGAACTCGCGAGCCAGCGCCAGAGCCTCGGCCCCGGTTGCCGCGTGAAGAACCTTGAAGCCCTTGTCTCTCGACAGATCGCAGATGAGCCGCGCATAGTGCACGTCGTCCTCAACGATCAGCAGCGTCTGGTCGCCCGTCTCGAGCGCGTTGCGGTCGTCCTCAATCCGCTCGGGAAGATGCTCGACCACGCTGGCGCTCGAAGCCGGCAGAAACCCGATCGGCCGCGAATGGGATTCGCTACGCACCAGATTGTTGGACGTGGAAGGTCCGACATAGGTCTGCGGCAGATACAGGGTGAACGTGCTGCCCTTTCCGGGCGTGCTGCTCAGTTGAATCTCTCCGCCCAGCAGGCTGGCCAGCTCGCGGCTGATCGCGAGGCCCAATCCTGTGCCGCCGTACTTGCGGCTGGTGCCGGCATCGGCCTGCTGGAATGCCTCGAAGATAATTCGCTGCTTGTCGGCGGGAATGCCGATGCCCGTATCGGAGACTGAGAACGCCACAACGGAGCCGCTCGCGCTGAGGATCGCGTGATCTTGCGTCCATCCGCTGTTGGCCAGCGAAACGGAGAGTTGCACTCCGCCTTGCTCGGTGAATTTGAATGCGTTCGAGAGCAGATTTTTCAGCACCTGCTGCAGGCGCTTTGAATCGGTGACCAGGCTGCGCGTCAGGCGCGGATCCGTGTTGATTTCGAAAGCAAGCTTTCGGTTGTCTGCCTCATGCCGGAAGGGCCGCGCCACCATCTCGATCAGGCTGTTGAAGAAGACCTCCTCGGCTTCGACAGACACCGTCCCCGATTCGATCTTCGAAAGGTCGAGAATATCGCTGATCAGGTTGAGCAAGTCGGTGCCCGCGCCGTGAATGGTGCGCGCGAACTCCACCTGCTTGCCGCTCAAATTGCCATCCGGATTCTCTGCGAGTTGCTGGCCCAGAACCAGAATGCTGTTGAGCGGCGTGCGAAGTTCGTGCGACATGTTGGCCAGGAACTCCGACTTGTATTTCGAGGTGATCGCGAGTTCCTTGGCTTTCTCTTCCAGCGCCCCGCGAGCCTGCTCGATCTCCTGATTCTTGCGCTCCACTTCGGCGTTCTGCTCGGCAAGCTGCTGGGCTTTCTGCGCCAACTGCTCGTTGGTCTGCTGCAGTTCCTTCTGCTGAGTCTGCAACTCGGTGGCCAGTTGCTGCGACTGCTTGAGCAGCCCCTCGGTCTGCATCGTCGCTTCAATGCTGTTCAGCACAATGCCGATCGACGACGTGAGTTGCTCGAGGAACGCCAGCTGCGACATCGTGAACGTGCTCAGGCTGGCCAGTTCAATCACCGCCTTCACGCGGTCCTCAAACAGCACCGGCAACACGATCACGTTGCGCGGAATCGCCTCGAACAGTCCCGAGCGAATCGGCGTGCTGTGGTTGGGCAGGTCGGTGATCAGCATGCGGCGCTTCTCTGCCGCGCACTGGCCGATCAGCCCTTCGCCTATCTTGATGCGCTCCAGCGTCCCATCGTCCGTGCTTGCATAGGCCGACAGCAGCACCATGCTCGTCGACTCTTCAGACTCCATCTGGTAGAGCACGCCCTGTTGCGCATTCACGAGCGGCGCCAGTTCTGACAGCAACATGCGGCCCACGGTAGTCAGGTCGCGCTGGCCCTGCAGCATTCCGGTGAATCGCGCCAGGTTGGTCTTCAGCCAGTCCTGTTCCGTGTTGCGGTCCGTGGTGAGGCGGAGATTGTCGATCATGGTGTTGAGGTTGTCTTTCAGATCCGCGACCTCGCCGCTCGCCTCCACTTGAATAGACCGCGTCAAGTCGCCCTTGGTCACGGCCGTCGCCACCTCTGCGATGGCGCGCACCTGGTTGGTCAGGGTATCCGACAGCAGGTTCACGTTGCCGGTAAGATCCTTCCACGTGCCCGCGGCGCCGGGAACGTTGGCTTGGCCGCCAAGCCGGCCCTCCACGCCCACTTCACGCGCGACAGTAGTTACCTGGTCTGCAAAGGTGGCCAGCGTGTTGGTCATGTTATTGATGGTCTCGGCCAGCGCCGCAACTTCGCCCTTTGCGTTCACCGTGAGCTTTCGAGTTAGTTCGCCGTTAGCCACAGCCGTAACCACTTTGACAATACCGCGTACCTGCTCGGTAAGGTTTGCCGCCATCACGTTTACGTTGTCGGTAAGATCCTTCCATGTGCCGGCCACGCCGGGCACCTGCGCCTGCCCGCCAAGCTTACCCTCGGTACCTACTTCGCGCGCTACGCGAGTTACTTCGGCGGCGAATGCGTTGAGCTGGTCGACCATTGTATTAATGGTGTTCTTCAGCTCCAGAATCTCGCCTTTCACGTCGACCGTAATCTTGCGCGATAAGTCGCCGCGAGCCACGGCCGTTGTAACTTCGGCGATGTTGCGGACCTGGCCGGTCAGGTTGCCGGCCATTGCATTCACTGAGTCGGTAAGATCCTTCCACGTGCCTGCCACGCCGGGCACATTGGCCTGTCCGCCAAGTCTGCCTTCCGAGCCTACTTCGCGCGCCACTCGCGTTACTTCCGCCGCAAATGACCTTAGTTGCTCAACCATCGTGTTGAGCGTCTCCTTGAGCTGCAATATCTCGCCGCGCACGTCCACGGTGATCTTCTTGGATAAGTCGCCGTTGGCGATCGCGGTTGCCACTTCGGCAATGTTGCGAACCTGGCCGGTCAGGTTGCTGGCCATGAAGTTCACGTTGTCGGTCAAGTCCTTCCAGGTTCCAGCGACGCCGGGCACCTGCGCCTGGCCGCCAAGCTTTCCATCGGTTCCCACTTCGCGCGCTACGCGAGTTACTTCGCCGGCGAATGCATTCAGTTGGTCGACCATTGTATTGATGGTGTTCTTCAACTCCAGAATCTCGCCCTTCACGTCTACCGTGATCTTGCGCGATAAGTCGCCGCGGGCTACAGCCGTCGTAACTTCGGCAATGTTGCGAACCTGCCCAGTCAGGTTGCCGGCCATGGAGTTAACCGAGTCGGTCAAGTCTTTCCATGTTCCGGCCACGCCCGGCACGTTAGCCTGGCCGCCCAGCCTGCCTTCAGTGCCTACTTCGCGGGCCACGCGAGTTACTTCGCCGGCAAATGCATTCAGCTGATCGACAGTCGTGTTAATGGTTTCCTTGAGCAGCAGAATTTCGCCGCTCACGTTGACCGTGATCTTCTTCGATAAGTCGCCGCTGGCGATGGCCGTCGATACTTCCGCGATGTTTCTCACCTGGCCGGTAAGGTTGCTGGCCATGGAATTCACCGAGTCGGTAAGATCCTTCCAGGTACCGGCCACGCCAGGCACCTGCGCCTGACCACCAAGCTTTCCGTCGGTGCCTACTTCGCGCGCCACGCGAGTTACTTCCGAAGCGAAGGCTCGCAATTGATCGACCATGGTGTTGATCGTGTCTTTGAGCTCTAAGATTTCGCCTCGCACATCGACCGTGATCTTGCGCGATAAGTCGCCGCGAGCCACGGCTGTCGCGACTTCGGCGATGTTTCTTACCTGCGCCGTCAGGTTGCCGGCCATGAAGTTCACCGAGTCGGTCAGATCCTTCCACGTGCCGGCCACGCCAGACACCTGTGCCTGTCCGCCGAGCTTGCCTTCGGTTCCCACTTCGCGGGCCACGCGGGTTACTTCGCCGGCGAACGCGTTAAGCTGATCCACCATTGTATTAATGGTGTTCTTCAGCTCAAGAATCTCGCCTTTTACGTCCACTGTGATCTTGCGCGATAAGTCGCCGCGCGCCACGGCTGTTGTAACTTCGGCGATGTTACGAACCTGGCCTGTAAGGTTGCCGGCCATCGAGTTCACCGAGTCAGTCAAATCTTTCCAGGTACCGGCCACGCCTGGCACGTTTGCCTGCCCGCCGAGCCTTCCTTCGGTTCCTACTTCGCGGGCCACGCGCGTCACTTCGCCGGCAAACCGGTTCAACTGGTCCACCATCGTGTTGAGCGTTTCCTTCAACTGCAAAATCTCGCCGCGGACGTCAACCGTAATCTTGCGGGATAAGTCGCCGTTGGCAATGGCCGTTGCTACCTCGGCGATGTTACGCACCTGCCCAGTCAGGTTGCTGGCCATGAAGTTCACGTTATCTGTCAGGTCTTTCCAGGTTCCGCCCACGCCGGGCACCTGTGCCTGGCCGCCGAGCTTGCCTTCAGTTCCCACTTCGCGGGCAACGCGAGTTACTTCGCCGGCGAACGCATTCAGCTGATCGACCATCGTATTGATGGTGTCTTTCAATTCCAGAATCTCGCCCTTCACGTCCACCGTGATTTTGCGCGATAGGTCGCCGCGAGCTACGGCCGTTGTTACCTCGGCAATATTTCTCACCTGGGCCGTCAGATTGCCGGCCATCGCGTTCACTGAGTCGGTGAGGTCCTTCCACGTTCCCGCCACGCCCGGCACCACGGCCTGTCCGCCCAGTTTTCCGTCCGTGCCCACCTCGCGCGCCACTCGAGTCACTTCCGATGCGAACGAGCGAAGCTGATCGACCATGGTGTTGATTGCTTCCTTGAGCTGGAGAATTTCGCCTCGCACATCGACCGTAATCTTGCGCGAAAGATCGCCGCTGGCAACGGCTGTGGCCACCTCGGCAATATTGCGCACCTGGCCGGTGAGATTGCTCGCCATGGAATTCACTGAATCGGTAAGGTCCTTCCATGTGCCGGCCACGCCGGGCACCTGCGCCTGTCCGCCGAGTTTGCCGTCGGTGCCCACTTCACGCGCCACGCGCGTCACCTCGGCGGTGAACACTCCCAACTGCTGAATCATCGTGTTGACGATCTTGGCCGAGCGAAGGAATTCGCCTTCGAGCGGCCGTCCATCCACGTCCAGGCGCACGGTCTGCGTGAGATTGCCCTGGGCCACGGCGGCAATTGCGCGCGTAACTTCGGTAGTCGGCCGCAGCAGGTCCTCGGTGAGAGTGTTGACCGAGACTTCCATCTCGCCCCACGCACCGCGCAGTTGCTGGAACCGGATGCGCTCGCGGGTCTTGCCCTCTTTGCCGATTGCCACGCCGACACGCTTCAGCTCGCGCGCCATCTGCTCATTGGCGGCGATGATGTCGTTGAAGGTGTCCGCGATCTTTCCCTCGATGCCGGTCCACGCGACCGGGAGCCGGACGGAGAAATCGCCGTCCCGCATGGTTTGCAGTGCGCCCAGAATTTCAGCGAGAGCAGCCGGCGGAAGCAACCCATCACCGTGCGCCGCGGCGATCGGAGGAGTTGCGCTTTCAATCTGTGCGGCCACGGCTACGTGCCCATTTCCATCGGAATGGGGCGCTGCCTCGACGCCGGCTCTGGCGGGAGGGGCTTTCTTCATGTTGTCAACTCCTCGGAGATCGTAATCTCTTGTGGAAGATGGATTTACCCAGCCAGGCATCGTGGAATTCTGCCAGGAAACAGCCAGTAGTCGGCAGCATTTGTCGTCGGGTGCAAACAAGTATGGGCGAGATGTGAGATGCGATTCGCCGAGGAAGAGTTGTCTCGATTTGAGTAATGTAGTTTTGCTCATCTCGGTAGCTCAATAGCCGGTATTGATCTGCTCAAAACCTATTGTCATTCCCGTCATCCCGAATGGTGCCAAGGCATTGCTCTGGGTCACTTTCCAACCGAGATGACCAAGACTAAACCTCAGAGCGGCGACAAAATTAGTTAAGAATCCGGCAATAAGCATCCTCCTGGCTTAGCCCGGATTGACCGGGGAAGGCCATCCGGCCCGGATAAACTCCCGCTTAGGCCCGGTGACCGGTGGAACCGGTACGTTGCGATTGGGTTTTGGGGCACCCAGTTTTGGAACTATATCATGCGGTCGGAGACCCTCCCGGGGTCTATTTGGAGCAAGAGTCAGCTCCGGGTTGCGTTCGAGATGCCCCAGCATGAATTACCGTTGTCAACGGTGCGGTCGTGCCTGTAGAGTTTCTTTCAGCTTCTCGAACGACTCCAGGCCGAATGCGCGCTCTGCTCCGGCAAGGCTCCTAAAGCCGATTGTGCGAAAAACCGGACGGCCGGCCCTGGGGTTCTCATTTTCTCGAAGAAAGGCTCCGCTCATGTCCCTGCTCCCCCGTGTCGCACGGAAGTCTGCCTCGCTGTGTGTTCGTCTTTTCCTCTTGCCGGCTGTGGGCGTAGAGCCCGCCCATACGCTTAATAATCCACAAGGTACTTCGGTGTGCGCGACTGGCAACATATTCAATACCGAATTGCCCCAGAATGATACTGTCGAAAGTAAGGCTCGTGTATATACGGCGATCAGACCGATCTCGGACAGCTCCGACTTCGGATTTTTCAGCGGCCTTTGTTTCGACAGTTTTGACGCTATCTACGCCGCCGATGTTGGTTCGTCAAGAACTTTGATTCCCCAGGAGATTCGCCGTGACAGAGTCCCGCAGTATTCGTCCGCTCGCTTCGGCTGAGCCGGAAACCTTCCCTTCGCGCCTCGCCAGGCCCCGCGCCGCGCAAAGGCATCGCATCTCCTCCCTTACTGCGGCGGCGGGTGTGTTCGCCGTGCTCGCGGCCGGATGCTGCCTGGTCGCGCCGGCGCAGAATCCCCGTTTCAACGGGGAGCACCGGCCGGACCAATCTCGCGGTCTGGCTCAGCCCGGCGACAGAGCGGAGGCGCCCAGAGGGGGCGGAACCGAGGTCCGGATTCGCCCGGAGGATTCTCCGGGCAACCTCTATGTGGCCACCACGGGGAGTGACTCGGGCAACTGCACACATTCGGCAAGTCCCTGCGCGACGATTGGATACGCTGTTGGACAGGCGGCGGCGGGCGACACCATCGATGTGGCGCCCGGGACTTACGAGGGCTCGGGCAACTACAACACTACCGTTGCGAAGAATCTGACCATCCAGTCGACAGGCGGCGCCGCCGCAACCATCCTGGACATGACCGGTGCGTCGGCCGGCGCCCCGAGAATTGGCTTCATAGTCACTTCAGGAAGCACGGTCGCGATCACCGGATTCACTTTCAAGAACGGGTATGGGAATGGAAGCGACGGCGGCGGCGGAGGCATCAATATCATCGATGCGAACGCGACCGTCGATCAGTGCATTTTCACAGGAAATACGGCGGGTATCAGTGGCGGAGGTGTGTTCATCGTCAACAATGGCTCGGCCGGGACGGCAACCGTCAATCAATCCCAGTTTTTCAACAACAGCGCGGGAGACCTGACGGCAAATTCCGGCTTTGGCGGCGCGATCGAAATCCTGATCAACAGTACCAGCGGCAGCGAGACCGTCTCGGTTACGAACAGTGTCTTCGACGGCAACAAAGCCACTTACGACGGAGGCGCCATCGATGTTACTGGCTGGACAGCAACCATTCCAAAGCTGACCATCTTCAATTCGAGCTTCACGAACAGCACCGAGGACGGATTTGTGTCGGCCGGTGAAGCTGGAATCATTCTCCCGCCGTCGTCAGGCTTTCTACCTGGAGCCATCGATTCTTTCGAGGGCTCAGTGACGATCGCCAATTCCATCCTCTGGGGCGACACCACATCGTCCTTGACGGAGTTTTCGACCCTGAACAATCCGACGACCAACAGCCCCGGCAGCCTGACGATCAGCGACACCGACATCGAGGACGAGGCAGGCGCCTTTCCGGGATCTTCGACCATCAGCTCCGACCCCCTTTACGCGAACGCGGCCGGGGACAATCTGGCCGTCGAATACAATTCGCCCGCCATTCACGCGGGTACTCCCACGGGGGCGCCGGCCGTCGATCTGCTCGGCAATCCTCGCGGTACGCATCCGGACATGGGCGCCTATCAATATGTGGTAACGGTGACGGCGGACGCAATCACAGCCGCCGCGGGGAGCGCATTTAGCGGCCCGGTGGCAACCTTCGAAGATTCTTCAAGCGGCATGTCCGCCGTGGGCGGCTTTTCCGCCACCATCGACTGGGGCGACGGCACGGATACGGCTGGAAGCGTCTCGCAGCCCGGCGGATCCGGCGCCAACTACGAGGTCAGCGGCAGCCATACGTATTCGTCGAGCGGCTCCTACACGACCGTTGTTACCGTAACGGCTGACACCAATGCGCCGGCGGTGACGGGGTCGGGTTCGAATACAGCCAACGTAACGGAGCCGCCGGCGATTACCAGCCCCGCCAGCGCCACCGGCGAACAGAACCTCGCCTTCAACTTCACTGTGGACACCACCGGCTCTCCCAGCCCTGTGACCCTGACGGTATCGAACCTGCAAAACCCGATTGCGGGAATCAATATCCCGAGCAGCGGCAACGGCACACTGGCGATCACCGGCACGCCGACCCAGACCGGCACATCGACCTTTACGATCACCGCATCCAACGGCGTCCCGCCCAACGCCACGCAGAACTTCACGCTGACCGTGGACCCGGCTTTGTCCTTCGCGAGCGCCAGTAGCACCACCGGCACAGTGAACTCCGCAATCAGCTTCAACGTGGTCACCACAGGCGGCGCAGGCACGGTCACGCTGGCGGTGTCGAACATCCAGAACGCGATCCCGGGAGTCGATATCCCAGCCAGCGGCACCGGCTCCATCACGCTGAGCGGCACGCCCACCGCGACCGGAACCTGCACGTTCACGATTACCGCAACCGACTCGCTTGGCGGCACCGCTACCCAGAACTTCACGTTGACGGTGAATCCGCCGCAGGAAGTACTGACCACGGCGGCCAATCCGGCCGCGGGCGGGTCGGTCACACCGGCCTCGGGCAACTCTTACTCCCAGGGCACATCCGTGCCGATCGCCGCCACGCCCAACGCGGGTTACACATTCCTGAACTGGACCTCAAGCCCCAATGCGGTGGCAAGCGCCACTTCCGCCAGCACCAGCATCACCATGAATGCGGCGGAGACCGTGACGGCCAACTTCATCCCCAACCTGGTAGTGACGACGGCGCAAGACGACAATCCGGCCAATGCCTCCGACTGCACCGCGCAAGCCACGCCAGGAGACGGCGCGGATTCATTCTGCACAATGCGCGATGCCCTGGCCAATGCGGCCAGTGCCGGTGGGGCCAACATCAGTTTCTCTTCCGCATCCGGGCAGGCCTTTGCCACCGCGCAGACCATCCAGCTGGGATCGGCCGGCACGCTGAACATTCCTACCAACACTACGATCACCGGCCCCACAAGCGGCTCGGGCGCCACGCTGACCAACCTGGTGACGGTGAGCGGAGGCGGTACATCAACCAACTACCCGGACTTCACGGTGGGCAGTGGGATTTCCGCGACCGTGGCCAACCTTATCGTCACCAATGGCTACAGCTATGATGACGGCGGAGGGATCTTCGACAACGGCGGCACGCTGACGGTGACCGGCAGCGTCATTACCGGAAACTCCACCCTGACGGCCGGCGGCGGTATCCGGCTCAATAGCGGGGGCGGGACCGCCGTGTTGACGCTGACCAACAGCACCGTGTCTCAAAACAGCGCCGGCAACGGCGGCGGCATCTTCGCTATTGGCAATCTCACGATCGCCAATAGCACCGTCTCGGGCAACTCCGCCCCCACCGGCGTCGGTGGCGGGGTGGAAGTCGGCGGCACGCTCACGATGACCGACACCACGGTCACCGGCAACACCGCCATCGCCGGATGCGGTGGCCTCTACCTCGGCACCGGCACGGGGTCGGCTACCAACAGCACGATTTCGGGCAACTCCGCGACCAGTTCCACCGCCGACGGCGGCGGCGTCTGCACCAACGGCAGCGGCACGTTGAACCTGGCCAACAGCATCGTGGCCGGGAACACAGCGGGCAGCGCCTACGCGGACATCTTCGCCTACCACGGGAGCACCGTCAACGACAACGGCGGCAACCTGGCCAGCAACGACGCCAGCGGCACGTCGACGATCAACCCCAATCTCGCGCCCCTGGCCAACTATGGCGGGCCCACGCAGACCATGGTGCCGATGCCGGGCAGCGCGGCCATCTGCGGCGGAACGCTGGCCAACGCCACCGCGGCCTCCATCACGACCGACCAGCGCGGCTTTGTGTTCGATCCGCTGTGCCCGGCCGGGCAGAATCTGGTCGATGCGGGCGCGGTGCAGACCAGCTACGCGCTGACCTACAGGGTGCAGCCGCCGCCCAACGTGGTTGTGGGCCAGCCCTTCGGAGTCGAGGTTCACCTCACCGAGAACGGGCAGGTGGCCAACCCG
>Ga0182024_10013652_pt1 | contig 15815 bp, 13 predicted proteins | sample P32metaG_FD_120480 | JGI IMG/M metagenome (GOLD analysis project Ga0182024, IMG submission 120480) | Permafrost microbial communities from Stordalen Mire, Sweden - P3-2 metaG (Illumina Assembly) | ecosystem: Environmental > Terrestrial > Soil > Wetlands > Permafrost | place: Sweden: Stordalen... | reverse complement strand
CCTGGCGCCGGCAACCTATGCCTCCAACTTGTTGACGGCCCATCTGAGGGCGCTGACACCCGTGCCCGAAGCGGAACTGCGCGCCCTGCGGCAATCGACGCGGGAGCTGGCCGCTATTGGCCGCAACCTTAACCAGATTGCCCGAGCGACCCATCAGGGTGGTTCGGGCGCCGGGGTTGGCCGTGAGGAACTACTGGGTCTTCTCAAAGCCTGCGAAGCGTTGCGCGACCACGTCCGGTCGTACATCAGCACCAATCTTGCAAGCTGGGGGTCCGGCGATGCCACGTCGAAGTTTTGACGTCCAAGGAGACCGTTCGTTCCTGGACCTCGTGAGCTATGGACGCAAGGGTCCCGGCGAACGACACCAGCTGCAGCCGGCCCAGATCGAACAGATCGCGCGCACTGTCCGGCACACCCCGGAAGTGATGGTCAAGATTTCCGGTGGTGGTCAAAGCCCCAAGGCGGTAGCTGCTCATTTCAAGTACCTCAGTCGCCGGCACTTTGAACTTGAAACGGACGACGGCGAGCACCTGAAGGGGAAGGGACTCGGAATAGACCTGATCGAAGACTGGGAGCTGGAACTTGATGCCGCGGAATCCAAGTTCCCCTATCGCGGGGTACCAGGGCGCAAGCCAGTCAAGCTGGTGCACAACATCGTGATGTCCATGCCGGCCGGGACGCCTGCACTGGGCGTCCTTGAGGCGAGCCGCTCGTTCGCACGAGAACAGTTCGCGTTGAAACACCGGTACGCCCTGGTGCTGCACACCGATCAGCCGCATCCGCATGTCCATTTGGTCGTCAAAGCGACGAGCGAGCAGGGCAAGCGGCTGAATATTCGTAAGGAGACCTTGCGGGAATGGCGGCGGGAGTTCGCGCGCCACTTGCGGGCGAAGGGCATCGCCGCCAACGCGACGACCCGCTCAGTCCGGGGTGTCACGAAGATCCATAAGAGCGACGGCATCTACCGGGCCATGCTTGCCGGCCGATCAACGCACGTGCAGAGTCGCGTAGAATCCGTCGTGGCTGCGTTGCACGCCGGCAAGATTCTTGTCGAATCTGGCAAGGACCGGCTGTTGGATACCCGCAGGAGCGTCGTTAGGGGCTGGCTCGGACTGAGAGATGCGCTGCGCGCCGACGGTAGGCATGGACTGTCGCGCGAAGTGGAGCGCTATCTCGAAGGCATGCAACAGCCATGGACGGAGCGCGAGTCGATTGCCCAGGGTCTACTCCAGCGTGCCCGAATAAACAATGCCAGGGACCGGGAGCCGCAGGCCCGATGAGTGCAGCCTGAAATCAGGATTTTCCTACGACCTGCATAGAGGTATTCAAGTTACTTTACATGTTCGTAGAACGTGTATAGTAAACGCCATTTTCCTATACATATCCGGCGGCACTGGTAAAGCGGTAAATGACAACCCTGGCCCCCCTTCACAGTCTTAAGCCGACACGCTTTGAGACTCCCACCATTCTAAAGAAGCTCGCGGCGGCAAGTCGCAGCTTGGCTGAGTTGAAGGGCGTGGCGTCCACCATTCCCAACCAGGCCATTCTCATCAACACCCTTGGCTTGCAGGAGGCGAAGGACAGTTCCGCGATCGAGAACATCATCACGACCCACGATGAGCTCTATCGCGAGGACGATCCTACGCCCGGCCAGGTTGGCGCGACAGTGAAGGAAGTACTGCGCTACCGGCAGGCGTTAAAGCTGGGGTACGAGAAAGTGCGCACCACTGGGCTACTAACGCTGAATACCGTCATCGACATTCAACGAGAGCTCGAAGCCAACAAGGCAGGGCTCCGTAAACTTCCGGGTACAGTACTCAAAGATGCTGCCGGCCGGACGGTGTACACGCCTCCACAGGATGCCAACGACGTGAAACGCCTGATGGGCGAACTGGAGAAATTCTGGCACGACGAGCCGGACTATGATGTCGACCCGTTAATACGCATGGCGCTGATTCATCACCAGTTCGAAAGCATTCACCCGTTCTACGACGGCAATGGTCGCACCGGGCGTATTGTCAATGTGTTGTATCTCGTCAAAGAACGGCTCCTGGACATACCGGTCTTGTATCTCAGCCGACACATTGTCCGCACCAAGTCAGATTATTACCGGCTGCTACAGAACGTCCGGGAGCAGGACGCTTGGGAGGCTTGGGTCTTGTACATGCTGACCGCAATTGACGTGACTGCCGCAGAAACTGTCAACACGATCCAGTCCATTCGCGCGCTCTTGATGAAGACGAAGCAAAAGATTCGCACTGACTACAAGTTCTATAGCCAAGACCTGCTCAACAATCTTTTCAGTCACCCCTACACAAAAATCGAATTCGTTCAGCGCGACCTCGATGTCTCGCGGCTGACGGCGACGAAGTACTTGGACGCCCTTGTGGCGGGTGGCATCTTGCGGAAACGCAAGATCGGAAGGAGCAATTACTACATCAATGCGCCGCTCTTTAGAATTTTAACCGGAGCTGAGCAGCCATGATGCGCAGCGGCCGCTGCAAGGTTTCCACTTCAGCACCCCGGACAGTGGCTCGGCAAATCGGTATTTGTTCAAAACGGTGATGAACCTTTCCTTAGCTGAATGAACAAAAAAGCTCTCAGCGAACGCGACATTTGCACCAAGTTCATCACGCCCAGTGTAGTGGCAGCGGGATGGGACCTTGATACCCAAATTCGAGAAGAGGTTGGTTTTACCGATGGTCGCATCTATGTGCGGGGCAAAATGCACGCTCGCGGCGCAAAGAAGCGCGTGGACCACATCCTCTATTACAAGCCCAACATTCCCCTCGCGATTATTGAGGCTAAGGACAACAACCACACCGTTGGCGCGGGAATGCAGCAGGCCCTCGGCTACGCCAAACCGCTTGACGTTCCCTTCGTCTTCAGCAGCAATGGCGACGGCTTCCTCTTCCACGACAAGACGGTCAAATCGGGGCCCATCGAGACAGAACTTTCCCTCAACGCTTTCCCATCACCCGAACACCTGTGGCAGAAATACAAAGCATTCAAAGGCATCACCGACGAGGTCGATTCCGTCGTCGCTCAGGACTACTTCTCTGACGGTTCGAACCGCTCGCCCCGCTACTACCAACAGATTGCGATCAATCGCACGATCGAAGCCATCGCCCGAGACGAAGGCGACAACCGGCACCTCCTCGTCATGGCGACGGGCACCGGGAAGACTTACACCGCTTTCCAGATCATCTACCGACTGTGGAAGAGTGGCCTGAAGAAGCGCATTCTCTTTCTTGCCGACCGCACCGCACTTATCGACCAGACGGTCCGCGGCGACTTCCGGCACTTCAAGGAGGCGATGACAGTCGTTAAGCACAAGCAGATTGACACCGCCTACAATGTTTACCTCGCACTCTACCAGGGACTTTCCGACAACAACGACACCGACGCCTATAAGCAGTTCAGCCCCGAGTTTTTCGACCTCATTATCGTGGACGAGTGCCATCGCGGCAGCGCCCGTGAAGACAGCAAATGGCGGGAGATTCTGGAATACTTCAATGGTGCGACCCACATCGGTCTCACCGCCACGCCGAAGGAAACCAAGGAAATCTCCAGCTCTGAGTATTTCGGCGACCCGCTATACACCTACTCGCTCAAGCAGGGCATCGACGACGGCTTCCTCGCTCCCTACAAGGTCATCAAGGTAACTCTTGACATCGACGCCGAGGGCTGGCGGCCGCCGAAGGGCTTCAAGGACAAGGACGGCAAGGTCGTCGAAGACCGCCTCTACAATCGCACCGACTTCGACCGTCACCTCATTGTCGAGGAGCGTCGCCAGATCGTGGCGCAAAAGATTACCGAGTTCCTCAAAGGCAGCGACCGCCTTTCCAAGACCATCGTTTTCTGCGCGGACATCGAGCACGCCGGGGGGATGCGAACTGCGTTAGCCAACGCCAACGCCGACCTCGTCGTTGCCAATAGCAAATACGTGATGCAGATCACCGGGGACAACGAGGAAGGCAAACGCCACCTCGACGCCTTCATCAACCCCACCGAGCTTTACCCTGTCATCGCCACTACGTCGAAGCTAATGACCACCGGCGTGGACGCTCAGACCTGCAAGCTCATAGTCCTCGACTCGAACATTGGCTCCATGACGGAGTTCAAGCAGATCATCGGGCGCGGAACCCGCATCAATGAGGACTTCGGGAAGCACTATTTCACTATCATGGATTTCCGGAACGTGACCGCGCTCTTCGCGGACAAGGACTTCGACGGAGATCCTGTCCGCGTGAAAGAAGCCACTGAGGATGACGACATTTCCGACACCGACAACGAAACCGACAGTACGCCTATCACTGACAATCTGACCGGCAACGAAATCCACTTCCCGGAACCGGAGAAGCCAGACGTCTCCATCGTTGCGGAAGACCCGGCTGAATACCGCGTCCGCCGCAAAGTCACCGTCAACGGCGTGGAGGTCACCGTCATCAAAGAGCGCGTCCAATACATGGGCGGCGACGGCAAGATAATCACCGAGAGCCTGCGTGACTACACACGAAAGAGCATCCGCACCGCGTACGCCTCACTCGATTCCTTCCTCCGGTCATGGAAGCAAGCAGACAAGAAGCGCGTCGTCGTTGAGGAGCTGGAGCAGCAGGGCGTTATCTTCGCCGCTTTGAATGAAGAGATTGGCTCGGCCTTCGATCCGTTCGATTTGATCTGCCACGTCGCCTACGAGCAGAAGCCACTCACGCGCAAGGAGCGCGCGGAGCAGGTGAAGAAACGCGATTACTTTACCAAGTATGGCGATCTCGCCCGCAAGGTAATCGCCGCTCTACTCGACAAATACGCAGACGACGGCGGGCTCGATTTCGAGAACCCCGAGATCATCCGCCTCGACCCACTCAGCAAGCTCGGGTCCCCGGTTGAGATCGTCCGCGCCTTCGGTGGCAAGCCCGCCTACGACGCTGCCATCCACGCGCTCACAGACGAACTCTACAAGGCCGCCTGACCAAAGAACTTCATGCCCAACATTTCCTCCATAATCAAAAATGTCCGCAACATCATGAGGCAGGACCGTGGCGTATCCGGTGACGCCCAGCGGTTGGAGCAGCTCGGGTGGCTGCTCTTCCTGAAAATTCTCGACGACAAAGACCAGGAACTCGAACTTATCCGCGACCGCTACAAGTCCGTCATCCCTGAGAAATTTCAGTGGCGGAACTGGGCGACCGACGCCGAGGGCATCACCGGTGAGGAACTTATCCTCTTCATCGACCATCCCATCGACGGACTCTTCGCCAGGCTCAAGAACCTCAAAGCCCCGCACGCCGCGCAGCGCGCTGCCCTCGTGAAGGAAGTCTTCGACGGCTCGAACAACTACATGAAGTCCGGCTACGAGCTGCGCAAGGTGATCAACCAGCTTAATGGCTTCGACTTCAACAATAGCGACGACCGCCACGTCTTCGGCACCGTCTATGAGTCCATCCTCGTCGAGCTGCGGGATGCCGGTAACAAGGGCGAATACTACACGCCCCGCGCGATTACCCAGCTCATGACCCAGATGACCGCGCCCCGGCTCGGAGAAAAGGTGCTCGACCCGGCCGCCGGCACCGGCGGCTTTCTCAGCGCCGCCATTGATTTCATCCGCGAAAACGATGTCCGCACCCTCGACAACGAAGGCATCCTTCAGGGATCCATCACCGGCTGGGAGCTCAAGCCCGTCTCCTATGTCCTCGGCCTCACCAATCTCATCCTCCACGGCGTCGACGTGCCCGACTGGCATTACCTCGACAGCCTCAAGACTGAATACAACTCTATCGGTCCCCGCCAGCAGGTGGACTGCATCCTGGCCAATCCGCCCTTCGGCGCAAGCATCGCCGACGGCGTCGAGACGAACTTCCCCGCGTCCTTCCGCTGTCGGGAATCCGCCGACCTCTTCGTCATCCTCATGATCCAGCTTCTCAAGCCCGGTGGCCGCTGCGCCATCGTTCTGCCCGACGGCTGCATCACCGGCGACGGCTACAAGGAGCGGATCCGCGAAAAACTCCTCACCGACTGCAACCTCCACACCATCGTCCGCCTCCCGCAGTCAACCTTCTTTCCCGCCACCGTCTCCACGAACTTGCTCTTCTTTCAAAAAGGCACGCCCACCAAGGAAATCTGGTACTGGGAGCACCGCCTGCCCGAGGGGCAAAAGAGTTACTCTAAAACCAAAGCAATCCAGTTCGACGAGTTCGCACCGCTGATCGAGTGGTGGGACAAACGCGAGGAAAGCGACGTTGCGTGGAAGGTGAAGATCAGGGATTTGAAAAAGGGTTTCGATCTCGATGTGAAGAATCCCACCTCTGCGGTCGAGGAAAGCGAACTCAGCGTGCCCGATTGCCTCAAAGAGTTTCGGAAATCTTTGGAGCGCGTGGGTACTGCTCTCGCATCCGTGGAGAAGGAATATGCCAGGAGATGAAGCGCATCGGCGACATTCTCGTCCGCAACAAGACCCAAGTAGAGGTCGAAGACGGCACCAGCTACAAGCAGGTTACCATTCGCACCAACTACAAGGGTGTCGTGCTGCGCGGCACTCAAGATGGTGCGACCATTCTCACCAAGAGCCAATTCGCCGTTTCGGCCGGTCAGTTCATCCTCAGCCGCATTGATGCACGGAATGGCGCATTCGGCATCATTCCGGATAAACTCGAAGGCGCGATTGTCACCAACGACTTCCTCGCCTTCGACATCAACGATGACGAGGTAGAGCGAGAGTTCTTTAACGTCTTCCTCCAGTCGCCCGTCTTTTTGGAAGCTTGCATCAAGGCCAGTCGCGGCAACACTAACCGCAAGCGCGTTGATGAAGACTTCTTCCTGAACTATCAGGTCAATCTGCCGTCGCTCCCCGACCAACACGACCTGATCAAGCAAATCAACAAGGGCCGCACCAAAATTGCGTTGGCACAGGGCGAAATCGCCCACCAGCAATCCCTCCTCGCCAAGCTCAAGCAAGCGATCCTGCAGGAAGCGATCGAGGGCAAGCTGACGGACGATTGGCGCGCAGTCCACCCCGACGTGGAACCCGCGAGCCAGCTCCTCGGCCGGATCCAAGCCGAAAAAGGCCGCCTCATCGCCGCCAAGAGACTCCGCCATGAAAATCCTCTGCCCAAAATAACCCTCGCCGAAATCCCCTTCGAGATTCCAAAGGGCTGGGAGTGGTGTCGGGCGTCCGATATTGGCGTCGTTATTGGCGGTCTGACGAAGAACGCAGCCAAGCGGGGCGGGCACAAACGGCTATTGCCGTATCTCCGCGTCGCAAACGTCTACGCGAACCGATTGGATCTATCCGACCTGCAAAGAATTGGGGTTGCCGATTCTGAAGTCGAAAAACTGTTGTTGGAGAAGGATGACCTTCTTGTCGTCGAAGGAAACGGCAGCCGTGATCAGGTTGGTCGTATCGCGCGGTGGGACGGTTCAGTAGATCCGTGTGTGCATCAGAACCACGTAATCAAGGTTCGTCTCGGTGACCCTAAAGTCGCGCCGTGGGCGCTCTACTGGTTCTTGTCGCCAAGCGGGCGCAACCTGATTGAGGACCAAGCAAGGACTTCGACGGGACTCTATAACCTGAGCACAGGAAAAGTCGCAAACTTGCCGATCCCGCTCCCACCCCTCGCTGAGCAAGTCGCGATCGTGGAGCGGGTGGAGGCGCTGATGATGACGTGCCGCGCGCTCGAAACGGAGATCGAGCACGCCCGCACCCACGCCGCCTACCTTCTCCAAGCCGTCCTCAGAGAGGCCTTCGTCTCCGCCTCATGAACTGTCAGGTCCGATTGAGCAGCTGTTCTTGCTGACCCAGGCAGCGCAACGTTTCTTTGAGGACGAGGGCAACGTCCCCGCGCGAAGCCGCTGGAGCTCATTGGTCAGCCACACCTAGAATTGGGGGGTTCGCCCTCTTCGAATCTGCACGTCGACGCCCGTCATCCGAAGCCGCCATGCACACAATGACTCACTTACCCCATAGTAGGCAGCGATCTGAGTGACGGAGTCGCTGCGGGCACGCATCTCGACCAAGCCCTCGCGCGGAAGAAGGAATGCCGCCGCGTGCCAGTCCGCCTCCTGCTCCTGCTCATCGGAGTAGTCACTTAGCAGGAGGACCCCCAGCTTTGAGACTTCGACGCGAGCCGGAGTGTGCTTCAGTTGAACATGAGCCAGTTCGTGCATGAGATCGACGCGTTGTCGCGTAAGAGCATGAGCCGGGTTTACGACAATCGCGTGTTTCGAATCGACATGCAGCGTCATTGCTGACCAACTCCCGGCATCCGTGTGCGTGAGCTGTTCGACGGATTCGGGGGTCAACTTGAGATCGCCAAACTTCAGCACCACAACGTTGAGGTAATTTGCGAGTAGCCATGGATCGAGCGGGGCACTTGCTGCCAATCCGAGCGCATGTCGCGCCGCGAGTGAACTCCGTTCCGCAAAAGTTTTGAAGCCACGACGCAAGAGGGGCTAACGACCGAGCAGTTCCTCGCGCGCGCGGATGGCTTTCTCTGCCGCCAAGATCAGCTCGCCCAAGGCCTTCGCCGTCTCCATGCTTACAGTCTTCTTCTTCTTGAAGTGGACCACGGCCGCTGGGCGTTCTGTGCCACCGCCCTCGGACTCCAGACCTAAAAACTCTTTGGGATCGCGCTGCAGCCACTTGCAGAGCTTTGCGAAGGTCTCCAAGTCCGGCATGTGACCGTTCTCCACTCGTGAGAACGTTGCGGTACTCAACCCGGCATCTAAGGCAGCGGCGCGCACGCCACGGCTACCTCGCTTGGCTGTAAGCAGCCGCGCGAGGTCGCTTATCATCAACCCCATCTCACCCCCGTAATGACACCACCACAGACGCAGCCTTGACCGCGAGCGCCACCCTTGCTAAGCTGTCCTACATGTAAGACAGTACGTCTCTGATTCGATACGTCCTATTTCTGGAACGCATTGAAACACGGGACGATTTTCACGTCAATCAGCAGGTACGACCATGAACGAGAAAGAGTTGCAGAAGGATCCGCTGGAAGCGGCGGTGCAGGATCTCGAAAAGGCTGAAGTGCATCTCAGGCAGGCGCAGGCGGACGAGGCAATCGCGGGGCGCGAGATTACGGGCGCTGAACAACGGATCGAAGAGATCGCGGAGGAACTCGCGCGTGAGTCCAAGATCAAGGTGAACGGCCGCACGCGCACCGTCGAAGGGCACGAGGTCAGATTTGAGGAGGTGGTTAAGCTGGCGTTCCCGACCGGTGCGACCCAGCCTAATACGAAGTTCACGGTTACCTTCCGCAATGCCGCGCAGGTTCCGACGATGGGGGAGCTCGATCCTGGTCAGACCGTGAAGGTGAAGCGCGGCCACAACGCTGAGAACGAGACGATCTTCAATGTCACTGAGACTGTTCTCTCGTAACGCCGACCTCCAGCAGCTTCGTGCAGAGGGGTACTTCGTTCAGATTGTCGATGAGAAGTTCCTACTTATCCGCAACGTACCTTACCTCAATGACAAACGCGAGGTCGGATTGGGAACCCTCGTGACACCGTTGGAGTTGGCAGGCGACGTTACGCATAAGCCTCTCACGGATCACCAGATGTTCTTCGACGGCGAGTATCCCTGCGACGCTCAGGGAGTAAAGCTGGGACTCGGAGGAGAAGGTCGGCGCCGTGAGATTGGGCCTGGGCTGTTCGTGCGGCACCATTTCTCGCAGAAACCGGTGGGCGGATACATCGATTACCACCACAAGATGACCACGTATCATGCGATGCTGGCGGCACCAGCCAGCGTGGTCGACCCGAGCGTCAGGCCACGGCAGTTCGCAGCTCCGGTGGACGACGATCCAGACTCCATCTTCGAGTACCCCGACACGGCATCTGGGCGGAACGGTACCGCAGCGTTGGCCGCGCTCTTCGAGAAGGAGTTTCTATCGCTGATCGGTTTAGGTGGTACGGGAGCCTATATTCTCGACAAAGTAGCCAAGACGCCGGTGCGGGAAATCCGACTCTTCGACAGTGATGAGTTTCTCAACCACAATGCCTACCGAGCGCCCGGTGCCGCCTCACTGGAGGAACTGCGCCAAGCGCCGCTGAAAGTCGACTACTTCAAGCGTATATACTCAAGGATGCACCGCGGGATAGTTTGCCACCCTGTAAGGCTCGGGCAGACCAATACCCATCTGCTAGATGGAACTACCTTCGCATTCATCGCTATGGACGATGGGCCCGACAAACTGGCCGCAGTCGAGAAGCTCGAAGCAATCGGTGCCCTGTTTATTGACGTTGGAATGGGACTCAACCTCGAAGAGGGTCTCTCTCTCGGCGGGATCCTGCGCACGACCATTTCGACCCCCGCGCGCCGCGACGTGGTCCGCAAGAGGGTGTCGTTCGCGCCCAAGGAGGCCGGAGGCGTTTACGAGACCAACATTCAGGTCGCAGATTTAAACAGCCTCAATGCCGATCTCGCGGTGATCAAGTGGAAGAAGCTACGGGGCTATTACCGCGACCTCGAGAAAGAATTGCACAGCAGTTACACGACTGATGGGAATCTCCTCCTCAACAGCGATTCCGCATGATCCGTCACCGAAGGCTCGATCATAGATTCGTTGAGGACATTCCCGAGACGCTCGATCCCGGAGTTCTCTATGTTTCAATGCGCTATGCCACGGCCGTCCACCTTTGCTGCTGTGGGTGCGAGTGCGAGGTGGTTACGCCTTTCTCACCAGCCCAATGGAAAATGACTTTCGATGGCGAGAGCTTATCGCTCCACCCCTCGATTGGGAGTTGGGCTCTTCCCTGTCGCTCGCATTATGTAATCCGCAGCGGACGAGTGATCGAAGCGCCGCAATGGTCAGACAACCAAGTGGAATCCGGCCGACTGAGAGACAAGAGTGCCCGGTTGGCCCACTACGTGAGCAAGGGCAGACTTGGCGAGCTTGGGAAAGAGCGCGTGCCGCCTAAGGAAGGCGACGCGAGTGCAGGTCGATCCACGAGATGGAGTCATTGGATTAGCAATTTAATTGCAATCTGGAAAGGAAAGCTGTGACGGCAATCGGCTCCAGGGGCACGCTTATAACTGCAGGCCACATTGCAATCCGGAGAGTTTTCCCCCGGCTATTCTACGGGGCGTTTTTTCGTGCGGGACTCTTGCGGGACTCAGTCGCGCTCAGTTGCGCTTCGTGGTGCTAATTGCAACCGACGCCCTTGGCAGGTGATTGAAACTACTACGCATTTTTTCGATCTACCGCTCTCATAAATCCGGGGTCGAGGGTTCGAGTCCCTCCTTTTTCCGTTGATCAAATCAGTCACTTCCGCTTGTCGCTGCAATCGCAGGATCGCGAGCGCGGCACTTTTGCGGGACCCCAACTCGCACACCTTCTCCGAGGCGTCAATCAGCGCCCCGATTTCGGGCGCCGAATAGTGCGTGGTGACATGATCAGACTTGTGGCCCGGGAGGAGCTTACGATCCTCGAAGCCCACGCCGCCGGCTCGAAGTGAATATCTCGACCACACGGATTTACAATCACCGCAAGACGCGGCCAGAGGATAGTTCAACATTTAAGGTTGTCTATTAGCCGGACATAGCGGCTTCTATGAGGCACAGTCGTTTCAAATATTTTTCGAGGCCTGAGTACGCGGAAGCGTTCCTCGATGGCGAGATGTTCTGCCAAACGGCCGCATTCTTCAGGGATTATGAGGATGCGAAAGCACAGCAGATAATCGGTGACGAATATGAAGGCACACGTCTCTATCGGCCGGCCACCGGATTGGAGATAAATAACCTCACCCGCAATACGACCCACACCCTCAATGCAGGCATGGAATGCTCTACCCGGGCGCATGATATATATATCTTTTGTATGAGCTGTTCGTTTACCGACGCTCTAATGAGGGAATTTAACGCGGTCGCATGTGTGGAGATTATGGATCCACGTACGTTCATTGGTCGCTGGCGTGATGCGCTTCCTGATCCAGCCAAAGAAGATGATAAGCACGTCGCGCGCAAGGTTGCGTACTACAGGGCGGAGGATGTTCCGGGCAACGTCTGGGCACTCCCTGATCTCATTATCACGACAAAGCTACAGTCTTTTCAGTATCAGGGTGAATATCGGCTGGCATATACGACAACGGATGCGTTTGCGTTCGAGAACTGCGCGTACCAGATCGTTGATCGCAAAGCACGACCATTGCCAAAGCCGGATGAACATCTCCATCAAACGTTGCTGTTAGGTAACCTCCGTGACATTTGCCGACTCCATACTCTCTAGACCGCCAGTTCGACATCGCCAAGATGCAGGAATGGCTGAGATAGGCCAATTTTCCACGACACGGATTTACGATCACCGAAAACTTAGACCCGAGCACCGTTCCTCGCGACGTCAGCCGCGATCGACTGCGTCCATGCTCCGCCGAAGTCGACCTTGTTCGAAGTGATATTGCATCGAGCGTGGTTGTCTAATTCCGATGAAAGCCTGTGCGCCAGATTCAGCCGCCCAGCATAAATACGATGTCGCGATCGAATCGCGCCAGTCAGTCGGCGGTCGGCGGGCATTCGCTTGGGAGGTCGTACGCAATTTGAGGCGCAGCAGAACGAACGTCAATCAAATAGGACCAGACCAGCAGTGAACCCCCCGGTCACATTTAACCAAACGGAACAATCTGGTCGCCCATCCGGCTTGCGTATCCGTAACGGCACTTGAACGCTTTCTGCTGGTCTTCGCTGTATTCGATAACGCCGAGTGGCATTCCTGCGAAGGGCTGAACGTTCGCGCTGCAAAGATGCGCGAGCATCACTTCGAACGCGGCGGCGAGCTGATCGGCAATATGTTCCATCAGGGCCAGCAAAGGCACCTGGGGCTGCGGCGTCTCTGGGTGAATGACCTCTATGGAGGGCGCGTTAAGCTCGCCGCTCGGCAGAAGTGAAATATCAGTAACTTTGACACTTTTGGTCTGATCGGGATGCTCCACGGCATTGCGGGCGTTCCTCACGAATTGCAGGAACGGCAGCGCCGCTTTCAAAAATTCACTGAACGCATCTTTGTCGCCGTATTTTTCGTTCGCCAGCTTGTGCAGAGAAGCGAACCAGCGCGGGCCGATTTCGTCGCCATAGAAAAGTCTGGCGATGTTGAACAAGGCGACTGCGACGTGATCTGTTTTTTGCAGAAAACCCTTCGCATCACCCCGCACATCGCCCACGGACGGCACCGTCATCGAGCGCGGCTCTATCGTGTGGTTTTTAAGGTCTTCCACTATCTTGTCGAACCGGGCGCGTAAATCCTTTCGAATATCGTGCATCGACGCCAAATCTTGCAGTGCCTCGAAAGATAAATTGATGCCGGCTTTGTAATCGAAGGCGGAGCCCAGCAGGTTGTTGCTGAAAAGCCGCCGTGCTGTCATTAGTGTTTGCCGGACATAGGGAAGCTCAGTGCCGTAGGAAAGAACCTTTTGGTGTGTGTTGGGTATGGCAATGTTCGTGCGCTGCGGATCAATTTCATCCGCGAGCTGCACCCGGTAGATGGCAGAACTTCCGATCATGTGCAGCGCGGTATTGATCTCGCCCATTTCCGAAATGCTGCCCGTATCTGGCGGCAGCGTGATTGCCGCGGCGGAGTTTCGTATGTTATCTATGGGCCTGTCATTCATGACGATTATCTATTCCACTGCCGAATAAACTTCAAGTCGTCCTCGACGACGAGTTACCAATCGACGTTCAGCGAACAGCGTATCCACATCTCCGTCAGTTCGTGTTCAACCGCGAGCGCAGGGAACGTATGAGCGCGCCCGCCTAATTGGCGTGCGGGAGATTTGCGGGACTCAGTCGTGCTCAGTTGTGCTTCGTGGTTCCAATTGCAACGGGCGCCCTTTGGCAGGTGATTGAAATTACAAACTATTTTTTCGATCTACCGCTCTCATAAAGCCGGGGTCGAGGGGTTCGGGTCCCTCCTTTAATCAAAGCGAAAGCGGGTGGCGGCTGCTCGGCGTGTGTTGTGCTTCCATTTCAGACTTCCGCGCCGAAACGATGAATGGCTGCTTGGGATAGCGAGCCCGGAACACCTGATGCATTAGCGGCTGGAGTGCTTCGAGCTCCTCGATGGTCTCGCTAAAGTCTTTGCTCAACCAATTTGTGAGCTCCTCGATCCGCGCCCCGACCGCCTGTTGCTGACCCGTAACCCCCAGGGCGTCTTCTCCGGGGATGAACTGATTGCCCAGTCGACGCTCAAAGAGCTCACTCCACAGGCGATTTCGGCTATGCAGGCGGGCGAGAGTCGAGTTGAAATTGACCCGCGCTAGATAGACCCTGTTAACCAAAATCAGCGCGTTGGGATCCTTGCTGGAACCATCGAGCAAGAAAGCGTACTTCTCTGTCTCAAAGTCCGAACCACGTTCAGGCGCTCCATCAAGGCTCCCGATCTTCTCCCAGGGCCGAGGAGGGTCTCCCTCCTTTCCAAAGAGATGTTCCTGGAAGTCGCCCAAGACTGACGCCATATGCATCACATAGAAGTGCAGCGTATAGCACTTGCCCATCTCTTCACGAAGGCGTTCCGCTCGGCGGCGTCGACGCTCGAGTTCGAAGGCGGCTGCAGCCCCAGCAAGAGCACCAAAGACCGCCGCCCAAAAGGCGTTCCAGAAGTCTGCAAAGGCTGGCAACATGACCAACCAATTCGAGATTGCGTGCCACATTGCCGAAGAGTACCTACTAGCGACCGCTGATGGAAACTCGAATGTGTAATCCAGAATTTAAGTTGGTCGATCTGTTCCCAATTCCCACGCGCCCACATACGCCCATGGAGCTAGCGCTCGCCGAAGGGGGACTTAAACAATTGCGTCCGATACGAGTGTTTAATAGCGATGCCAATCTTATAGATGCGATCTTAGAAGATGGAGACCGGGCCGACGAGGCGCGTGGCGCCGTCGAAGATGCGCTGAGGACCTGCGCTGCGTATAAGCAATGGCAACGTTCGATGCCATACCTGAAGGACGTACCCGAAATCAGCCATTACCGCAAGAATCGAAGCCAGAACCTTCTCGCTGTTAATGTTCAAATTCTGAGCACGGGCGGATACCTTGATGCCGGGCAAGTTCTTTATCGAGGAGGCACGTTCATGTCAGAGCAAATCGTTACGCGTGAACCAACCTCGACTTCCATGAATCCAAGTGTCGCAAGGTGGCACGCGCTCGAAGTAGGGGGTCAGATTGCTGTGCTCAAAATTGTTAGGAGTCGCTCAATCCGCGGATTTGCATATCGGATATCCGGAAACCAGAAGCTGAAACACGAATACGAAGTCTTGCTCCAGAGTGGCTTGCGATTGGAGCAAACGTCGGCGCGGCACGTTAGTGGTCTTTCAGTAGGATCGTACGAAGTAACGACCTTGTAGTAAACTTTGATTTGGCATGGGCCGACGACAGGAACTCGGATTTCCTTGACACGCAGAACCGGCAGAACCGGCAGAACCGGCAGAACCGGCAGAAAGAATTGCTCCCTACCGCAACGCGCGCGGGCGCCGATCGCCGCGCGTGCTTGGTTGCGGATGAAAGCGCGACTCCAGCGATCCTTTCGTGACGCCGAATTCCGCCACGCCGTCTGAATGTCCGGTGCTTCCCGCTGTCGCTGTGCACAAGAATGTGCCGACTTCAGATTTGATGTGCCGTAATTGTGCCATGGTGTGCCTGGGGTGAAGGGTGGCAAGCGCTGCAAGTGATTGATTAGTAATCCCCTAGAACCACCGCCACCTGACTGAAAATCCGCGTGTCGGTGGTTCAATTCCACCCCTGGCCATTCTCAATCAAATGCTTATATTCTGCCGCAACGGCTCACTGTCCAATATTGTGAGTGGTGAGCAATAGGACTTGGTCTG
>Ga0182024_10013651_pt1 | contig 15816 bp, 14 predicted proteins | sample P32metaG_FD_120480 | JGI IMG/M metagenome (GOLD analysis project Ga0182024, IMG submission 120480) | Permafrost microbial communities from Stordalen Mire, Sweden - P3-2 metaG (Illumina Assembly) | ecosystem: Environmental > Terrestrial > Soil > Wetlands > Permafrost | place: Sweden: Stordalen... | reverse complement strand
GTGGTGGAACTGAACCGGGCGGTTGCGGTGGCCATGCGCGATGGTCCGCAGTCTGGGCTGCAATTGGTTGACGCGATTCTTGCGCGCGGCGATTTGGCCGAGTATCACTTGGCTCATGCGGCACGGGCCGATCTCAACCGTAGACTGGGAAACAAATCTGCCGCGCGGTCCGCATATCAACTGGCTCTCTCGCTGGCAAAGCAGGAGCCTGAGCGCCGTTTTCTGCAAAAACGACTTCTGGAAGTGACTGAATAAATTCTCATTTTCATACTGTCGATCTGCGGCCTTCTCATTCGACTAGTCGATGAGAGGGTACAATCTCGCAACTCTATAGGAGGAAATCATGAAATTCATATGTCTGGGTTACGCAGACGAATCTAAACTCCAAACAATGTCTAAGCAGGAACTCGAGGCATTAGTGGAAGAGTGTCTTTCATACGACGATGAGCTGAAGCGCACCGGCCACTTCGCTGGCGGCGAAGCGTTGCAGAGTGCAAGCAACGCCGTCACCTTGCGCCACCGTGGTGGCAAAGTAGACGTTACCGATGGTCCGTTTGCAGAAACGAAGGAACAGCTCGGCGGAATTCTGATTCTCGAAGCGAAGGATTTGAATCAAGCGATCGCACTTATGTCGAAGCATCCGGGCGTCAAGATCGGTCCCTTCGAGATTCGCCCCGCTGACGAAGAGTTCATGAAGATGGTCGAAGCCCGCAACCAAGCGGCCACAGTTAAATAGACTTAAGGAGACCGATGAAATACATGCTGCTCATCTACAGCGACGAGAAAGCCTGGACCGAAGGCGAACGCGCAGAGTGCATGGCGGAGTCAACCGAAATCTGCCATGAGCTGCAGGCAAAAGGTCAGTTTCTCGGCGCATCGCCACTACATTCGGTGACATCTGCCACCAGCCTGCGCATCCGCGACGGCAAACGGATAATCACAGACGGTCCTTTTGCTGAAACAACGGAGCAGCTCGGCGGTTACTACATTATCGAAGTGAAAAACCTCGATGAAGCAATCGCTGTTGCAAGCCGGTTGCCACCAGTCACGAAAGGCACCGTAGAGATTCGCCCAATTTTTGAATTGGATAATCTACCGACAACACAACACAGTTAAACCAATCATCAACATAAGAGGAAGAAACAACGATGAAAGTTATGGTCATAGTGAAAGCATCCAAATCATCTGAAGCTGGCGAAATGCCAAGCGAACAGCTTCTCAGAGAAATGGGAAACTTCAATGAAGAACTGTCGCGCGCCGGAATCCTGCTGGCGGCAGACGGTTTGCATCCGAGTTCGAAAGGCTTTCGTGTCCGTTTTTCGGGGAAGGATCGAACTGTAATTGACGGGCCATTCGCCGAGACAAAGGAACTGATTGCCGGATATTGGATTTGGAAAGTCAAATCCATGCAGGAAGCAATTGATTGGCTCAAGCGTTGTCCTAATCCGCACAACGAAGAGAGCGAGGTAGAAATTCGCCCACTATTCGAGCCCGCAGATTTCGGCGATGCATTGACGCCAGAAATATGTGCACAAGAAGAACGCATCCGCGCCGAAGCATCAAAGCGAAACTAACCACGTGCAAGCATGGAAACAGAAATAGCGCGCAAGTATCGAAACGAACTAACGCGCAACACGGAAACGAAACTAACCCACAAGCATAAAGACGAACGCAACACTGTAGAAACAAGGAGAAAGTCATGACCAAAGCCACACAGACGATTCCACATGGAATGCCCACCCTCACGCCTCATTTGATCATCAAGGGAGCAGCGAAAGCCATCGACTTCTATAAGAAAGCCTTTGGCGCAGAAGAAATGAGCCGCATGCCAACGCCCGATGGACGTCTGATACACGCTTGTCTCAAGTTCGGAAATTCGACCTTATTTCTCTGCGATGAATTTCCGGAGAGCGGTTGTGGTGGTGCCAGCCCCCAAACATTGAATAATTCACACGCCACAATGCATGTGTTTGTCGACGATGTAGATACGGCATTTCAGCGCGCCATCGACGCAGGAGCGACAGCAGTCATGCCACCACAAGATATGTTCTGGGGCGATCGCTACGGCAGACTCGTGGATCCATTCGGCCAACCCTGGAGCCTGGCCACGCACAAGGAAGATCTTACGCCTGAAGAAATAAAGAAGGGCATGGAATCCGCATGCGATTTCGCGAAGTCTGCGGCTAAGGTGTAACCAGCCGGAGTGCGAACTCCGCAGGTTAAGCTAATTTGCCGCGGTGAGAGCGTTACTTCAACGAACAAAATGCTCGCCACCTTAGGCAAAGGCTAGACAGGTTAGCTGCTAACTAATTGATCTAAAAATCGCCCGAGTCGAATCGATCGACCCGGGCGATTTGCATTTTTACTCCTGCCTTACGGATGCAGAACGTACTTCTCCTAATGTGCCTGCGCTACGCAGGAGAACGCTGCCGATTGAGCCCACTGTGCAGATACACATTTATCCATGCGTACCCACATGAAATTGCCGGACGAGTAACGCAAGTCGGAAAGAATGTCACCAATTCAAGGCGGGCGATATAGCCGCAGTTGGTTGCATGGAATCACATGCGACATCGAACTGATCCGATCGACCAAATCAACAACGCATACGAACGCCTGGCAAAGAGCGACGTGAAATACCGCCTTGGATATGTCCTCAATGAAGAGCTAAATCCGGAGCGTGTCAAAAGCTTTGAATCTCTATGAAATGGCGAACTGCGGTCAAATCTGAGAGTAATCTAAAATTGGCCGGGCACACAGTTCGTACGTTAGGCAGATCTAACGCCTCCTCAAACGCGCTTCGATAAAAGTGGTAAAAGTAGTGGTCATCGATCTAAGGAAGAGAAATGCCTGGGACACGGTCTCTGCAAGGTTAATAGCGCAGATAGAGAAACTGCCAGGAGATAGAGTGGTGCGAAGCTTGCGAACCCGAGGGCTGATTCATAGCCAACCATTAGAAATTCGACAACTGAGTAATGACGGAATTTAGGGGTTGCTTGTTAAGACGTGCCGATACATGTGAGCGAGCAAGAAGTTGATGCGTGGTCCTGTCAAAGTAGTTGATATTGAACTTAGCAATCCAATTACAGATTTAGCAGGTCTGGACCGCTATCTGACGGTACAAGCGCTTGTGCGTCTGAATGGTGTGCCTATTGGATATACAAAGGCTCCGTTGGCGGCAGGACGATGTGACGCCGCAACTTTGGCGCACCTAATTGTGAAAAATCATAGCCGCATGCTCGTGAGCGAGCTGTGGCGTAATGCATTGCTCGCAGGTCCCAGCAAGTCTGGAATGCAGCTGAAAGATCTAGTCAGTCAGGTCGCCCGACGTTCGCTCGACGAGGGTTCTGTATCGCTTGATCATTCTGGACCGCTGCCGCTGGTCACCGTAGCGGTGTGCAGCCGCGATCGAACTGAGGAGCTGGCGCAATGTCTTGAAGCGATCGAACGGCTCGATTACCCAAATCTTGATCTGTTGATTGTGGACAACGCTCCGGCCAATGATGCTACAGAACGCATGGCAAAAAGCATGCATCCCAAGTTTCGCTATGTGCGCGAACCGAGGCCAGGACTTGACTGGGCGCGCAATCGAGCCATAATCGAGGCACGGGGCGAAATCATCGCCTTCACAGACGATGATGTGATTGTCGATCAGGGATGGGTCAGCGCACTAGCAGCAGTTTTCACCCAGAACCCTGATGTGATGGCAGTAACCGGACTGGTAGTCCCGTATGAGCTGGAGACGGACGCACAAATCCTGTTTGAAATGCATGGATTGGGAGGATTTGGGCGCGGTTTCTGCAGACAATGGAAAAGGATTGTGCCAGGAATCACGCTGAGCTGGAAAGACCTTGGCACTTGGGAGCTAGGCACCGGGGCTAACATGTCTTTCCGCCGGACTGTATTCAATAAAGTCGGAGCCTTTGATCCAGCCCTTGATGTCGGCACTATTACCAACGGTGGTGGCGATCTGGAAATGTTTTTTCGCGTGCTGAAAGAAGGGCACGCTTTCGTTTATGAACCTCGGGCGATCGTCCGCCATCGACATCGCCGGGAATACGCACGTCTGCGCAAGCAGTTGTCTGACTTTGGTAGCGTCTCTTGCTACTATGTCAGCGGGGCGTTGGCATATCGCGATCAGCGCCTGGAGTTTTTGCGGCTTGCTTGGCACAATTTTCGCTACTGTCTGCCCAATCTTTGGGCTGCGCTGACAAATTTCTCTCCATTTCCTGCCGCTTTGGTATGGGCAGAGTTCATGGGCGGTTTACTGGGATTGACTCGATATCCAAGGTCACGCAAAATTGCCGCGGAAGTGGCACTGCGGTTTGGACCGCAGAACGAACCTTTCACACTGGAGCCACACAAATTCGGACAGCCCAAATATCCCGGCGGAACTGCCGTCCGAATTGTCGAATTGTCGCATCCAATCGAGCCTTTGAATAATGTCAGCGATTACTCAAACGTTCGCGTCTGTGTTCAGAGAATGGGCGCGCTGCTCGGTTATGTCGACATCGTCAACACTTATCAGGCCGTTAATAGGACGAGGCTAGTGGAAGCACTGGTCGATGGACTGGGCAGTAAGCTGGTCAACCTGGGTTACGCTCTCAGTGAAAGTGACAGATCGCCGGCAGCAGAGCCCATCCTGCTCGACTGGCTCATGCCTGCAGAACCCCTTAGAGTGCCAGATTTGATCAATGAGGCGCTTGGTCCGGGCATGCCCAGCGACTTGGGGGCAGTAGTCTTTATGTGCCCCCGACGGATAGACAGCCTCGCACCAATGACTCAGCCCGTGTGGAAACAGCCGATATCTTAAGCTTTTCTAGCGCTCCAGCCCCGACCCGATGGTAGGCTGATTGGCATCCGGACCACCTGTGGTTTGAGCCAAACCATATGCCAAGTTCGCTAATGCGAAATGCTCCCAGAGTCGCTTAATGCCTCGTTCCTATGTCAAAACCTCAAACAGAACTTGAACTTCATTACGACAACGACTTTTTTGACGTAATCAATCAGGATTGCATGCGGTCTGCACGGCGAATCGTTCCTATAGTAATGGAGCTGATTCGACCGAAGAGTGTTATTGACGTTGGCTGCGGCCATGGAGCCTGGCTGGCGATGTTCCGTGAAAATGAAGTTCTGGATCTACTAGGCATTGATGGCACGCACATAGACATTGAGCGGACGCTGATACCGCCTGAGTCCTTCATGCCGATGAACCTGAATGCACCGGTTCCAATAAACCGCAGATTCGATCTGGCCGTGTCGCTCGAGGTTGGTGAACACTTACCATCTGAATCTGCCGTGGCGTTCGTTCGGTTTCTCACATCAGTTACCGACATTGTATTGTTTTCGGCAGCGATACCGGGGCAGGGCGGGACCCACCATGTGAATGAACAACCCCCTGCCTATTGGGCACAACTCTTTGCTGATCGTGGTTTTGTATGCGCAGATGTCCTCCGCCATCAGATCTGGGATGACCCAGATGTGGCTCCATACTATGCGCAAAACATGTTGCTTTACATAAAAGCAGAGCAGTTGCAGCGGTATGCCATTGCGAACACCGCGATTGTTAGCAGTCCTTTGCATTTCATTCATCCGAAGCATTACCGAGACTCGATTGGCAATAGATCATCTATCGACTTAATCAAAGAGCTCCTCAGGAGAACAATCGGTTGTCGGAGATGATCGCGCCATGCTTATGCTGAATGCGCTTTTTTGTACATTGGAAACAAAATCATGGCCGCACTATGCACTTTGACCGAACGAGTTCCGCAAACGCCGCGGATCATTCACAAATGTTAATTCCAGGTAGAGTGGCAAGTTTGCGGCAATGTTATTATCGGCAGTTGAGTATAAGCCGGGTGAGCTGAAGTACCATTTGGTCAATCGTGCACTCATGCTTTGAGCACCAGTTGCAGTGTCAAGAAAGGGAAGGTCTCATGACTAGCAGGGCAACAACAATCGTAGTCGTGGCACGAGAGCGGTTCAGTGGTGGCATCGATACTTTGAGAAGCGTTTACGACAACACTCGGTCGAAATTTGAACTCTTTTACATCGACGCCAACTCACCCCCGCCAGTGAGAGAACAGTTGAGGCAAGAGGCAAAGGACAAAGGCTTTCAATTGGTTTGCACAAACCAGTATTTGTCACCCAACCAGGCCCGTAACATCGGAGTATCTAAAGCAAGCGGAGAATACATAGTCTTCCTTGACAATGACGTGACTGTGTCTCCCGAATGGCTCGAGAAGCTCACTTCTTGTGCGGATGAAACCGGCGCCACGATTGTCTGCCCGTTGTACATGGAAGGAGAGCCGCACGATGAAATCGTGCACATGGCTGGTGGCACCGCTCATCTAAGGCGATCTGGGAATGTCAACTACTGCGAAATTTCACACCGTTTTGCTAAGCGGCGACTCAAAGACGTTCGGGCAGAGATTCGTCGCGAAGCTACAGAGCTTATGGAGTTTCACTGTGTGCTCATTCGAAGGAGTTTTTTCGAGGAGCATGGGCCGTTGGATGAGCGATTGATGAACATGGCAGATCACGATGATGTTTGTCTTTTAGCACACTCAAAAGGACAGGCAATATTCATCGAGCCGGAAGCACGCGTATTCTACGAATTCCGACAACCATTGACCTGGCTCGATTTGCCTTACTTTTTCTACCGCTGGAGTGACCATTGGACGAACCTCTCGGTGGATCGTTTCGCCCAGAAGTGGGACATAGCCAAAGACGATCCATATCTGAAAGTCATACGCAAGTGGGTTGTGCAACACCGCTGGAGAGTCAATCTGCCGCAATCGCTACCTGAGCCAATCACAAATAAGATTCTGAGCCTATTGGTCAGATCCGTTTACGTGCAGAGTGCAAATCTCTCAAGCCACTTCAACTCTGTGGGAAAACCCGAATCTATCCAGGTTGAAACTCAGCCTGCCATCAGTTAAGCGCGAAGGCAAAGCCGCAACCTGCTCGCAGACTGTCAGCTGCTTTCTAATTGATGCAAAAATCGCCCGAGTCGAATCAATCGACCCGGGCGATTTGACGCATCGTAATCTGCCCATTGACGTGGACTGCTGAAAGCTTAGACTGAAGGTTGCGACTAACCATCGCTGTCCCCCCACACACAATTAATGCTGTTACTGAATCAGTAACGGCGAGAGTCGTATTGCTTACGATGGAGCGATGCCGATGGCTAATGACGGAGTGACTCAGGATGGCGCCAAGACTGGAAAGGGTTCCAGTTTCGACAAAGAGTATCATGACGCATTGGAGCTGGTGCGGAGCCACTACTACCAGCCCGATAAAGCAAAAAGCTTAGATCAATGGGCGCATCGCTTCGACCATAAACTCACAAGCGCTCAGGCGCGTGACGGCGCGATCTCCGAGATGGTTCAAAGTCTTCACGATCCGTGGACGCAGTATACGAGCGACGCCAGCATGGCAGAGCATCGAAAACTTTTCACAGACGGCAATCGACGTTCGGCCGGCATCTGGGTCAAAATGGCTGACGACGGCACACCAGAGATTAGTGCAGTTCTGCACGGCTACGCAGGATTTGATTCGCCTTTGCGTGCAGGCGACAAACTGGTTTCGCTTAACGATCGTCCGCTTACCGGCAAGACAGCTGACGAAATCGAGAACATGCTGCAAGGCAAGGTGGGCGAATCGCTGAAAATTCAGTATCGAACACCAACCGATGAACTGAAAACAACAGATGTGAAAATCGCCAAAGTTTACGATCAAGAGGCAACCGCAAAGATTATGCAAGCGCCGGATGGAAGCAAAGTTCTCTACGCCTCCCTGCCCAAATTTGATAAAGATGCAGTGTCGGCATTCGACGATGCGGTCGATGCAGCGCTGAAATCGAACGGCGGACAGAAGGTTCCAATAGTCCTGGATCTCAGAGGTAATTCGGGTGGTTTCATAGGATCGGCCCGATATTTCGAATCCGAATTTCTTAAGGACGGTGTCGCATATCAGCAGGTCGAACGCGAAGGTAACAAGCAAGTGACCTACGACCGCTATGTAGTTCCGAATCTGGCCGACTCAGGCTCGCCAACCGATCGGGCGCGAGTGGATGAGCTACAAAACATGCCACTTGTGGTGCTAATCGATGACAGCTCGCGAAGTGCAGCAGAAACAGTCACCGCCGGATTGCGTGACCGACATCGAACATGCGCGGTGGTCGGCAGCCGTTCGTTCGGCAAAGCAGTTGTTTACGACGACTTTGACACCCCTAGCGGAACAATGCAGATCAGCACCTCAATGATTAATTCACCTTCGGGTATGAACTGGCAGGGCAAGGGGTTGGTGCCAGACATCCAGGTCGACCGCCCGCGCGAAGGCTCCCCCACTGATGTGCAACTGGCCCAGGCGATCGCTACAGTCGAAAGCAGTCAGTGCTCTAAGTAAAGAGCCGCCGGCTCCGTGCTGCGATCGCATCCGGTCAGAGCGGCGCTCAAATGACAAAGTTGAGCTGCGACCGTCTGGTTTCATTTGAATGGTCGAACCCGACCCTCTCGTTTCATTGTGTGGTGGAACCAACTAGCGATCATCACTAATTGTTGGGAAATGATGTGCGGTCTATTTAAATTAACCTTCAGTTGCGCTTTGATATAGCAACTGACAAGGAGTGAACACGTTATGACCACCGAGTCGATTTCCAGCCCAACCAAAAGCGGTATCAAAACAGTAACTGCAAAATCATATGCAGCCAATTCACCGACAGCAAAATTAGCACCGCATTCCATCCAGCGACGCGAACCAACTGATAACGATCTGGTTTTGGAAATCCTCTATTGTGGCGTATGCCACTCGGATTTACACGCTGTTCGCAACGAGTGGAGCGAATTCATGGCTACCAATTATCCATGCGTACCCGGACATGAAATTGCCGGGCGAGTAACCAAAGTTGGAAAAAATGTCACCAAGTTCAAAGCGGGCGATTTAGCCGCTGTTGGTTGCATGGTAGACAGCTGCCGACAGTGCGAAAACTGTAAGCAAGGACTTGAACAATACTGTCAGGTTGGAGCGACACTCACCTACAACAGCGAAGACAAATATTTGGGCGGCGTTACGTACGGCGGCTATTCTGAATCAGTTGTCGTCGATCAGGCGTTCGCACTAAAGGTTTCAGACAAGCTGAAACTCGCTGAAGTCGCGCCATTGCTCTGCGCCGGCATCACCACGTTCTCTCCATTGCATCACTGGAAAGTTGGTCGCGGACAGAAGGTGGGCATCGTGGGATTGGGCGGTCTGGGTCACATGGGCATCAAGTTCGCACATGCGATGGGCGCACACGTCGTGTTGATCACAACATCCCCCGGTAAAGCGGCGGATGCGAAACGGCTTGGCGCAGATGAAGTGATACTTTCAAAGGACGCTGACGAGATGGCGAAGCATGCCGGCAGTTTCAACTTCATTCTCGACACTGTGTCAGCAGTTCACGACATAAACGCATTGCTGCAACTTTTGAAATTAGATGGAACAATTGTGCTTGTCGGCGCCCCCGAAAAACCGCTGCCCGTCGCAGCCTTCAATTTGATCGGGGGACGCAGAAGTTTTGCCGGTTCCGCCATCGGCGGCATCAAAGAAACTCAGCAAATGCTCGATTTCTGCGAGGAGCATGGAATCGCATGCGACATCGAACTGATTCCGATCGACCAAATCAACAATGCATACGAACGCCTGGCAAAGAGCGACGTGAAGTATCGCTTTGTAATCGACATGGCCTCGCTAAAGAACTAGCGCCGGCAAGCGCTACATGCAGTGCGCCCTGACGTCTATGCGTCAGAGTGTCAGGTTGGCATACACCAGTACAGGGCATTAATTTCGAGGTTGTTTTATTTCGAGCAGAATGGTTCCAGCTCTTCCTTGGTTTTGCCTGTTCCTCTTCCGGCAGCGTGGCGACGCCAGGCAGCCGGGCGATAGTGGCTGACTTTTGCCAGCGAAGTTTCCTGCCTGGATTCTGCCCCCCAACGAGGCTCGAATACTCCGGTAATTCAGGCAGGTCGGAAGCACTGTCCTGGGCGGCTGGCGGCACCTTGTCAAGGCAGACTGGCCGCTCAAGGGCTTTCAGCTGCTCGCCGGTCTGTACGGTTTTCACCATGGACTAATACACATACTTTGAATAGCATGTGCTTACCTAAACGGTTCCTCTAATTTACAGACTTCTGGCTCGTTCGGTTCGGCGCAGACCTCACCGGATTGGTCTGCTCGCAGCACAGGACACTCAATGGTTGGAGATCTCGGCGATTCTACAACTGCTTCGACAAGCTGGAGCTGGCCAACACTAGCTGACCGGGCGAACCTCAGTCAAAGAGTACAAACGCTCGCGGTGGACGATGCCCAAATGGCGGCCCAAATAGCGGGCCAAATGGCGGCGCCGGCGAGCAAATGGGACAAGTTTGTCGATGTAACAGAGATGGGTGTCCAGAATATTCCTGCGGGAATCTGGCACACGTTGGAACATCCCATGGGTATGCTGGAGAACGTCGCGATTTCGGTGGGCACCGGAGCGTTGGCGAAGGTTTTGCTGCCCGAACGCGGTCCATTGGGGGTCGTATGTGCCATAGGATTGGGTGCTTACTTCCTTGAACAGGCGGCCGTCCCTGGTTACCAGGCGTACAAAAAGGGGTTGAACGCCAAAACCATGGGCGAATTGAATCAGGCCGGCGATCAGTTGGGTGATGTGTTCGGCGGAACGTTGATCAATCTGCCGATCGGAATCTACGGATACAAAGTTGGCGGCGGTATAGGCGAAGGCATTATGGCGTCGCCGAAGATGGAGGGATTCGCCAGGCTCAAAGCGGCAAATCTGGATCCAATCAATGATGCTCTGGCTGCTCGCCTCCAAGCTGGCAGAGCACGCATCGGCGGTCTGTTGAGAAGGACGCCGTCTGGAGCCGGACCATTAGCTGAGCCAGTCGAGGCCAAGACAGGTACAACGGACAGCACGCCTCTTCAGGGACACGTCGAGACGACTGAAGCGCCTGCAACGGACAAACGGGCGGGTGTCGAATCTGATAGAGCGATTGGCGAGGTTCCGACCCTTCCGGCCCGCTATCTTCCGATCAAGGAAAAATTTGCCGGCACCACGGTTCCGGGAATATCGCGAGAGTTTCTCAATAACTTGCAGGTCGATAATCAAGGCACCTATTACGGTGCCGGATTGCGCTATCCGGACATCATGGCTGATCCGGCAATGAAGGCTTACATAGAGGCGCACAATGCGCGCACCATGGCGGCGATCGACCAGGGTGTCTACAACATTGAGTTGGCTAACGAAGCAAAGACCGGCGGTGCGTTCGGGCAGCTTCCAGCGGGTTGGGAGACTAAGAGCGCGCCTGCCCATGCCATCGATGTCACCGACGGTGGTGACGGGACAATGAATGTAGGAGGAAAGACCTACTCTCTCACCGAGGATGGTGCCCCCAATCGCAAGCTGACAGTTTCGGACTTTTCCGGCACCAAAACTCTGATTCCCGAAGCGAAAGATTTTGAGATGCAACAGGTGATCGCAGCAAGCGTCAACGGAGCCAATAAATTAGCCGTTGTAGGCAGTCAGGACGGTGCGTCCGTTCTACATGTGTACGATGCAAACGGCACGCTCGAGAACCAGATTCAATTGCCTGGATACGGCTTACTGCACGATGTGAAAGCAGGAGCGACGCCATCGCAGGTGCAGTTCCTTTATGACACGCCGATCTCGCCATCGCAAGTATTGACGCTCGATTTGGCAGGCAACAAAGCCGATTTCAGTTCGTTGCCTGGAGAGTCGTTCAACACTAGCGACTTCGTGACTGAAAAAATTATGGCGCCTTACACAGACATAAACGGCCAGGCGCAAATGGCGCCCGCGTTCGTCAGCTATCCGAAGGGTATGCCGATGAACGGACAGAATCCCGCCATGTTCGAGATCTACGGCGGATTCGATGTCGCACCACAATACCTGAGATATATGGCCAATTCCGCCAGCTGGATGCAGCGCGGCGGTGTCTCGGTGGATCCCGTGCTCCCGGGCGACGGTGGGCTGGGCAGCGGCAACTATCAAGAAGGGCTGCAAGCAGGCATTCGCAACAACGTATTGGCGATGGCGGCCATTATTGAGAAACTGCACGAGAGAGGAATCACCTCTCCAGATGCGACTGGAATCTATGGTCGCAGCAATGGTGGCATGGTGGTCAACCTTTTGTTGAATAACCGCCCTGAACTGTTCGGTGCTGCCGTCACCGAAAGTGGTGTCAACTCGTTGTTCGATTCACCTGTAATCAATCCTGACACCGGCAAGTACTGGGAACCAGAATTTGGCAATCCGAAAGATCCTCAACAAGTTAGCTGGATGTCCAAGCTGGATGTATTGAATAATCTCTCCGCCGCCGTTAAGTATCCACCGACTTTAGTGGAAATTGGCACCATAGATGGTGTCGTCAATGCAGGCAACGGAATCACTTATGCCAACATGCGGCTGGGAATGAACAACGGAGAAACCCTTCTCTATTCGCGTATCGGCGAGGGGCACGATCCGACTTCTCTTGCTCTTCAAACTGCATTCCTCTGGGATCGCCTGAAGCCGCGGTTGTGACCCAAAGCAATCAGTTTTGTATACCGCTTGCCTCACTCATGGATAGACGTTCAAGACCTCAAACCTTTTGAAATGTTTGCCATTCTTCCTCGGACAGCGACGTCGTTATATGATTCTGCATTTCTTGCCAGCGTTCAACAGCAAACCCAGAGAGTCGATGTGCGCCACCATATCGGGCTCACCATCTCTGCCTTCCATTGAGCACGCGGGGAAGTATGGTTTGCTTGCTGAGCAGGTCCCGCTAGCGTTGATACAACATGGGCACTTCTGCTAGCACTTGACGGCCTTTGTCCTGAAGGCTGTCGGATAGATAGGCAATTCCGAAGCCAGGAGTTGGCCCACCGCCGCTGGCAAAGCCGACTGACAAATTAGACGCTGGCTCGGGATTCAGTTGAATTGCGCCGTTCAACAATCTGGTGAATGTGTCACCAGGAGTATTTGGATTCTTTCTGCTAAAGTCTGAGACTGCCTGCTCGAAGATTGGATTGAGATCTTTACCGAGCCCGTTGGCGACAACAAGATCGTTTGCTGTTTTGACAATCTGATCAAGATTTTTTTTATTGCCAAGTTCCGGCATATAGTCAGCAAGCCCCTCTTGAAGCTTCTGGGCGATTGCAGCACGCTCTTGTGGCGTAGCACCGTTGCTGTATTGAATTGATGCTTCGCCGATCAGATTATCGTTCTCATTAGAATCAGCCTTCATGAGAAGCACGTCAGTGTTTCCATCCCTCATTCCTTCCGAGCCAGCGTAGTCGACACGCAAGCCGTGATCGCCCGGAATCGCACGCAGTGCCGAGGTCATCATCCTTGCGAAGGACGAACCTCTTTCTCCTGGATTTTCCTGGCTGAATCTGGCAGCAGCGTCTTGAAATAGTGACTTCATATGTTGCGGGAATCTTGTGGCTGACACCAGCTCATGCGCCACATCACTAAGGTCGTTGACCGAGCCAGGAGTCATCAAATCATTATTGATTTTGTCGTGGATGCTGGAAGCTGTATCGCTTGAACTCGACGTTCTCGAACTGTCTGCGGCGTTTGTGGCTCCCTCACTAGCGGTAGCAGGTGTACGAGCTATCAATCCACCAATCTTCTCGAAAACATTATCGAAAACTATTTCTTTTGGTAAGGCACGGTCCTTGGCTGCGTGGTTTTGATCCTTTGCCGCGGGCGCGGCAGCTACTGCCGGACTGAAATCATTTAGCAAGGGCAGTCTGTTTATCGTGCTAGTGGGTTCCGGCGAGGGGATATGGTCTTTTCTTTTTTCAATCGAAACATCACTTTTGTCTGGAAGCATATGTTGATCAGCCTCAACGATGATGAACGCAGAAGTATCACTCGGTCAAAAAACCACAGGAACTGATTCCGCGTCAGTTGACCGCATCACATTGCGTCTCACAACATGAAAATTACGTGAGCAATTCAGTAGACTTTCCAGCGCTCATTCGATACACATCCATGGCTGGCGAAAATCGTTAACACTACAGCCGCGGAAGTAAGCAAGCGCAGATGCCAACATGCGGCTGGGGATGAACAATGGAGAAACCCTGCGCAACCCAAGCTGGGCTAATTCAAAGACCCGACTCGAAGCCGGACTTGTTTTAGTTTTCGAAACACTACTCTGATGCACGTTTCAAGTCATTTGCTAGTTTTAGGCATGGATGTCCGACCTGAACTGGCGGCAGGCGTCATCTCACACTTCGCACTATGTACTTGACCCTCGCCAGAGCCGCCAGACATTAGCGGCACATAGGAAAATGCTAATGGCTTGTTCTTTGCGCGTCGCTCAAGATAGCTGTCGACATCTGCGACATTTTTGACTGCGTATCCATCTAGAGTGAGCAGAAGCAAATTTTGGCGAAGCTTCATGGCTTTGCCCAGAGGCTTATTGGGATCGGACAAAATGAAAAGTCCTTCCTGTCCAACACCGTCAATTTCGACCGAGATGGGGGCAGCCTGCACGCCAAGTTGTTTTGACAACGATGGTGCGGTCGGTGGGCTGGTTATTGTGATTGGCACTGATTTGTCGGAGGCAGACGCCGAATAAGTCGACAACAGCTGAACGAACAGAGCGCAAAACATCAGGTATTTCCAAATCATGCGCTGTTTCATTTGAGTACCCCGTGATGGCTTATCAATTAAGTGCACAGTATTAGTATCACCATTGTATTCCTCATTACTGAAACACCACTATCCTATCGAGACTGGGTTCAAGTCTTCGGAGCGACTTTTCTCATTGATACCGCAAGAAAAACCACAAATCCGCATAGAGCACAGGCAATTCCAGCCCAGCAACAACCGGACCATCCGAACTGGGCCCAAGCAGTCGTTCCTAGCCAGGCGCCGCCCGTTCCGCCGAGGAAATAGGAGACCATGTATACCGTGGCCACGCGGCTGTGCTTTTCCGCCGAGAGCGAATATATGCGCGCCATGTTTGAGACTTGCGAGGACTGCACGAATAAATCCAACAAGAGCACTCCGAGCGCGATGCCAATTAAATCCCTGAACAGAGCCAACTCGGCAAACGAGAGGGCCATACCGATTAGCGAGATGCCGATGGAAAACATCGGTCCGCGGGTGTCGGCCAGCTTGCCGACGTAACCGGCGGCCAAAGCTCCCGCTAATCCCATTAATCCAAACGCACCCACGGTCTGCGGACTGCAGTCGTACGGCGCGCCCGAGAGAAAAAACGAAAGTACCGTCCACAGAATATTGAAGCAAGCGAAGGTCATCGCTCCGAAAAATGAAGAGGTCATGAGCACCTGCTCGTGCGTCGCCAGGTGCACCATCGAGCGAATCAATTCGAGATAAGTTAGCTTTGTCGTCGGACGGCATTCGCGCAAACGAAGCGAAAACCAGATCAGAAGCAGACTGTTCGCGGCCATGGCCGACCAGTAAACAGCTCTCCACCCAAAATGTTCAGCGATGACACCGCCGACGGTTCGAGATAGCAGAATGCCAATCAGCAAACCGGTCATCAGCGTGCCGACTACGGAACCTCTATTTTTCGGTTCTGTCAGACCGACCGCGTACGGAATGATCAACTGCGGAACGATGGTCGCAACACCCAGCAAGAACGCGAACACGCCAAGAACGGTAACACTTGGCGCCAGCACTAATCCAAACAATGTTGCTACTATCGCTGCAAGAAAGACTAATATAAGGCGCCGTCGCTCAACAATATCGCCTAGAGGCACGAAGAAGAGCATCCCAGTCGCGTAGCCGGCCAGGGGACAGCC
>Ga0182024_10013650_pt1 | contig 15816 bp, 15 predicted proteins | sample P32metaG_FD_120480 | JGI IMG/M metagenome (GOLD analysis project Ga0182024, IMG submission 120480) | Permafrost microbial communities from Stordalen Mire, Sweden - P3-2 metaG (Illumina Assembly) | ecosystem: Environmental > Terrestrial > Soil > Wetlands > Permafrost | place: Sweden: Stordalen... | reverse complement strand
GTCGCCATGCAGGCGCCGAAGAATCTCACCATGGTGGTGTGGGACAACGGCCTCTACCAGATCACCGGCGGGCAGCCGACGGCAAGCGCCTCGGCCGCCGACCTGGTCGCCATCGCGCGTGGGTCGGGCTTGGCCAACAGCACCTGGGCCGCCGACGAGGACGACTTCGACCGCCTGTTTGCCGCCGCGCTCAAGGGCGGACCGAGTTTGATCGCCGTGCGCACCGACAACAAGCCGGGAGTCGGCACCACCGACCGCGATCCGGTGCAGATCCGGGCGCGCTTCATGCAGGGACTGGGTGTGAAACGGACGCCCTAGTCCGGTTGCGCCCACGGCACTTCAAGTAGGCTCAGTCCCGCACAGCTGGCCAAATACAAGAAAAATGGCGGCGCGCATGAGCGCAAAGGTTCATGCGGCACGAGTCGGGGAGGCGGCATGGAGACGGTCGGTCTGATCGGGGTGGGGAAGATCGGTCTGCCGATCGCCGAAAACCTGATCAAAAGCGGCTATCGCGTGCTCGGCTATCGGCGCAGCTCGCTCGATGAGTCCGAGCAGATCGGCGGCATCGCAGCGCGCTCGGCCGCCGACGTCGGTGCGGTGGCCGATATCGTGCTGACCTGTCTGCCGTCGGCGGAGGCGCTCGACGACGTGGTGCTGGGCAAAGCCGGCCTGGTGCATACCGCGCGGCCCGGCCAAATCGTGGTCGAACTCGGTTCGCATCTGGTGCCCGACAAGGAGCGCCAGATCGCGCCGTTGGCCGCCAGGGGCGCGGTCTTCCTCGACGGCGAAGTCGGCGGCACGCCCGGCATGGTGCGCGCCCGCAAGGCGGTGGTCTATCTCGCCGGCGATGCCGAGGCTGCCAGGAAAGCCGAGCAGGTGGTGCGCGGCTTCAGCGATATTGTTCATTACTTCGGCGCGTTCGGCGCCGCGAGCAAGGTCAAGCTGATCAACAACCTGCTGGTCGCCGTCCACATCGCCGCCAGCGCCGAGGCAATGGCGCTGGCCCTGAAGGCCGGCGTCGACGTCGAACTGATAATCAAGGCGGTGGCCGCCGGCAACGGCGGCTCGACTCAATTTGGCATCCGCGCGCCCTGGATGGCGCAACGGCGGTTCCTTCCTGCACAGGGCACCACCACTGGGCTCGCGCACTATTTCGAGCTGATCGGCGACACGGCGGCCCGCGTCGGCGCCGCGACCCCGCTGCTCGACCGCGCGGTCGAACTCTATCAGCGCTGCATAGACATGGGGCTTGGCGAGCACGACAATGCCATTATGGTCGACGTCATCGGCGGCATGCCGCGCGCAAAGCCGAAGACAAAGCCCGGCAAGGCCAAGAAGAAAACCGGGAAGAAATCGAAGCCAAGGAGAAAAACATGATCCGCGTCCGCAAGATCGCCCATGCCAGCTACGAGATGCCCGACCTCGACAAGCAGACCGAATATTACACCAACATCCTCGGGCTCACCTTGACCGCCAAGGACAAGGACGCCGTTTATCGACGGCGCCTTGCCGGTGGTCCGCTTGGCGATCTCGGCCATTTCTTCCAGATGGTCCCAGTAATTCGCGCCGGCGCAGTACAGCGCGCCCGGGTAGAGGATCGGCGCCAGCAATTTTATCTGCGCCAGCGCAATTCCGTCATCCGGCTGTACATTCTGCGCCGCGGCGGCGAGGCGCGGATGCGCGCGGTCCCAGCTTCGCAGCAATCCGAGTACCGAGGAGTTGTCGATGCCGTCGGCGCCTGCCAGCAGCGTCGCCGCCGGCACCACCCGATCGCCTATCAGGACGCCGGCTTTCGCCGCCCCGCCATCCGCATTGCTCACCAGCCGGTATTCCGCCGCCATGCGTTACTCCTGTGCCGTCGCATAAAGCGCGGCTACTCGACCATCATGTTCGCGGATTGGCAAGACTATTGGCAAGCGTATCGGCAAGCGCCGCACGCGGTTCAGCGCGTGCGCTTGCCGGCATTTTCCAGGATGCCGGCTATCATCGCCATGCGCACCAGATCGGACAGGCTGTTGGCCGCCATCTTGGTCATCAGATTGGCGCGGTAGATCTCGACCGTACGCGGGCTGATGCCGAGATCGAACGCGATGGTCTTGTTGGCGTTGCCGGCCACCAAGCCGTCGAGCACCTGCCGTTCGCGGTTCGACAGGGCCGCCAGCTTGTCGTTGATTTCGGTCACCTCAGCCTTGCGCTTGACGATGTCGGCGTCCTGCCGGAGCGTGGATTTGAGCGCGGCCAGCAATTGGTCGTCATCGAATGGCTTTTCCAGGAAGTCGACGGCGCCGAGTTTCATGGCCTCGACCGCGAGCGAGATGTCGCCATGGCCGGTGATCACGATCACCGGGATGTCGACATCGTGTTTTTTGACGCGGCGCAGCAGATCGATGCCGGAAATGTCGGGCATGCGGACGTCAGTGATGATGCAGCCGGATCGCAGCCCCGGCAGGATTTCGAGAAAGGCCTTGGCCGATTCGAAACCGCGCACCGTATGCCCGGCGGTTTGCAGCAGGAATTCGAGCGACTGCCGGACGGCATCGTCGTCGTCGATCACGTAAATGACCGGGTCAGGCTGCATCGTCGACGTCCCCTTTGTTTACGACCGCAAGCGTGAAATGGAAAATCGTTCCGCCGGTAGGATTCGGCTCCGCCCAGATCCGTCCGCTATGCGCCTCGACGATGGCACGTGAAATAGACAGGCCGACGCCCATGCCTTGACGCTTGGTCGTGATGAACGGCTGAAACAATTGCTCGGCGATCTCGGGTGCTATCCCCGAGCCGCTGTCGGCTACACTGATTTTGACCAGGCCGTCGCCCGCCGGCGCGATGGCGACGACGAGGTCGCGCCTTTGCGAAGTTTCCATCGCATCCATCGCGTTGCGGATCAGATTGAGCACGACCTGCTGTACCTGCACGCGGTCGGCGATCACCAGATCGGTTTCCGGCTTGAATTCGAATTGCACGCGAATGCCGAGATCCTTCACGCCGACCAGCGCCAAGGCGCTCGCTTCCTCGACCAGCTTGGTGATGCTTTCCACGCGCCGCTCGCTTTCGCCGCGCGCGACGAAATCCCGCAGCCGCCGGATAATTTGGCCGGCGCGCATAGCCTGGTCGGCTGCCTTGTCCAAAGCGTCGCCCATGGCGACGAATTTCTCCTCGGTGGCACCCTCCAGCAGCCGGCGCGAGCCTTTCAGGTAGTTGGCGATCGCCGACAGCGGCTGATTGAGTTCATGCGCCAGCGTCGACGCCATTTCGCCCATCGCGGTGAGACGGGAAATATGGACCAGCTCGGACTGCAATTCCTGCAGACGCGCTTCGGTCTGCTGGCGCTCGGTCAGATCGCGGATAAAGCCGGTGAAAAATCGGCGGTCGCCCGATTTCATCTCGCCGACCGCAAGCTCCATCGGGAAGGTCGAACCGTCCTTGCGCTGGCCGACCACGACGCGGCCGATGCCGATGATGCGACGTTCGCCCGTAGTCATATAGCGCTGCAAGTAGCTGTCGTGGTTTTCGCGATAGGGCCTCGGCATCAGGGTCCTTACGTTCTGCCCGATCGCCTCGGCCGCGGTGCAGCCGAACAAGCGCTCGGCGGCGCTGCTGAACGATTGGATGAAGCCGCGCTCGTCGATGACGATCATGGCTTCCGGCACGGTGTCGAGAATCGATTGCAGATGCGCCTCGCGCGCCAGCGCGTCGCGCGTCATAAGGACGGCCCGCCTGCGGCTGCGGTGCAGCAGTTCGCCGCCCCACGCCACGCCGATGGAGGTGACGAAGAAGGCGGCGCCATTGACCAGGCCGAATTCCGACATCGCCGCCGGGGCGCCGAGCCCGAGGAATACGGCCGCGACGCTGAGCATTGTCGCCAGCAAGCCCGGTCCAAGACCGCCGACGCCGGCCGAAATCAGCACCGCCGGCATGAAATAAAGAAATATCGCCTCGTTGGGGAAATAGGGCGTCAGCAGGTGGCGCGCCGCCAAGGCCAGCGCAACCGTGGTCGGGGCGATGCCATAGCGCAAAAACTTGCCGTGTTCGCCGGCTGGCTTGACCTCAGATTTTACAGTTATTTCAGACATTTATCCCGGTATCTGGGTTGGCGGTGCGGCGGCGGTGGTGTCCTCAGGCGCCTCCGGTAAATCCCCTATGGAGATTATCTGAATTTCGGGTATCCGGCTCCAAGGGTATCGGTGTCCATCGAATTCATCGAGGACCCAGCGCCATGCTCACCCAGACGATGATCCATCATAGCACCCCGCGTCATTCGACAAGGCCGGTTGCACACCCGGTTCCGGCGGTGAATTCACAAACGTTCGGCACCTCGATCGAACTGATGGGCGCGCCGATGCCGTTCGTCCGTAACGCCGAGATCTACGGCGAAAACGAGCCGGCCGAATATCTCTACAAGGTGGTGAGCGGAAGCGTCCGCACCTATAAAGTGCTCAACGACGGCCGCCGCCAGATCGGCGCCTTTTATCTGCCCGGCGACGTGTTCGGCCTCGAAGTCGGCGACGAGCATACGTTCTCCGCCGAAGCGATCGTCAACTCAAAGGTGCTGGTGATCAAACGCAGCGCCCTGGTTAGCCTGGCGGCGCGCGACAACGAGACCGCGCGCAAGCTCTGGACCATGACGGCCGGCGAATTGCAGCGCGTGCAAGCCCATATCCTGCTGCTGATCAAGACCGCGCAGGAGCGGGTGGCCGGGTTCCTGCTGGAAATGGCGGCGCGCGTGCCGGTCGGCAACGAAATCGATCTGCCGATGTCGCGTCAGGATATCGCCGACTATCTCGGCCTCACCATCGAAACCGTGTCACGCACGCTGACCCAACTCGAAAACACCGCGGCGATTGCGGTCCCCAGTTCCCGCCACATCGTGTTGCGCAATCGCGCGGCGCTCAATCGGTTGAATGCCTAGCGTCTGAGAATCTTGAACTGCCGAACGTCGTTCTCCCTGACTAATGTTCGGCTACACTGCCCCGGCACCTTTTGCCGGGGCATTTTTTTGTGCGCGCCGCGGCGAGGCCGCAGCTCGGTTGTCGCGTTGCCGCCGGCATTGTAGGTTCCCCGCATCGAGGCGAGATCTCGCAAGCGTCTGGCTGGGGGGCTGCATGATGAGTTTCGACGGTGTTGTCATCGGCGCCGGCCACAACGGGTTGACGCTCGCCGCCTACCTCGCGCGCAGCGGCATGAAGATCGCGGTGCTCGAACGCAATCCCCGTCTTGGCGGCGGCTGCAGCACGGACGGCGACCAGCTTCCCGGCTTCCGGCTCAATCTGCACGCCAATTTCTACATGGGGCTGAGCCGTTGCCCGCTGATTGAGGATCTCGAGCTTTTTCGCTACGGCTTTTCCTACATCGAGCCGCCGGTGCAGCAGGCCGCCGTCTTCCGTGACGGCACCGGGATCGTCATCCACAAGGATCTCGACAAGACCTGCGCCTCGCTGGCGCGGTTTTCCAAGCAGGACGCCGAGACGTTCCGCGAACTCTGGCATACCTACTGCGTCGAGATGCGGCCGCTGCTGGTCTCGCTGCTCTACAACGCGCCGCTGCCGCGCGAGCAATTGCTCGACAGGTTGAGCGGGCCGCAGGCAAAGGAGTTGCTCTCGCACGCGCAGCACGACCTGTTCAGCGTGGTGCGCAAACATTTTGTCGATGAGCGCATCCGCACGCTGTTTACCTCTTATATGCACGTGATCACGACCGAGAACGTCGCCGGCGCCGGCATCGTGTTCCCGGCGATTTTCGCCAATATCGCCAGTTTCACACTTCCGGCCGGTGGGGCGGTGTCCTTGGTGAATGCGCTGGCGCGCGCGGTCGAGGCGGGCGGCGGCGAAGTCGTCACTGGCGCCGACGTGAAGGAGATCATGGTCAAAAACGGCCGCGCCACCGGCGTCAAACTTGCCGACGGTAAAACCATTGAAGGCAGCAAATTCGTTGCCAGCGCCATCGATTTTCCCCGCACCGTTCAGATGGCGGGTGAAGAGCTGTTCCCCGAACCGGTGTGCGAGAAGGCCAAAGCCTGGCACTGGGGCAACCACAGCCTGGTCACCTTGCACCTCGCGCTGCGCCAGGCGCCGGCCTATCGCGCCGAGGCGTTCGATCCCGACATCGCGCGCGCCTACAATATTTTCTTCGGCATGGAGAATATCGACGAAGTAGCGAGCTGCTTCGACGACTGCGCGGCGAAGAAATTCCCCAAAGTGTTGATGGGCAACGGCGCCTGCAACAGCCAGTTCGACCCGACCTATGCGCCGTCCGGCCGGCATTCGGCGTTCTGGTGGCCTTTCGCGCCCTATTCGGTCGATGGCGGTCCGCAGAATTGGGAACGGCACCGCGCCGATTATAGCAAGCGCGTGCTCGAATACTGGCGCGTCTACGCCTCCAATCTCGACGACCGCAATGTGCTCGGCAGCTATCTGTTCACTCCGCTCGATATCGATCGCCTCAACAGCAATATGCGGCAGGGCGCGGTGCGCATGGGCGCCTATGTGCCCAATCAGCTGGGCATCAACCGGCCGCACCCGCTGTTGCCCGGCTCGCGCACGCCGGTGGAAGGGCTTTATCTGTGCGGTTCGTCTTCGGGCAATGGCGGCGGCGTCAACGGGGCGCCCGGCTATATCGCCGCCAATGCCATTGCCGACGATTTGCGGCTCAAGCGCCCCTGGATTCCGGTGCCGCCGCCGGAATGGCGGCATTAGGCCGATTGACCTGAATCAACGGCGCCGCCCGGCTTTCATGGCAGCATAACTTGCAAAATACGCGATGGAGGCTGCCATGAACGCCGAACATGTGATGACTCGCGACGTAATCTCGATCGATCCGGATGCGACCGTGTTGCAGGCGGCGCGGCTGATGCTCCAGCATCACATCAGCGGCCTGCCGGTAATCGACAAAAACGGCAACTTGGTCGGCGTGCTCTCGGAAGGCGATTTCCTGCGTCGCCGCGAGACCAAGACCGAACGGCGGCGCTCGCGCTGGCTCGAATTCCTGATGGGTCCCGGCCGCATCGCCGCCGAATACAGCCATTCGCACGGCAGCAAGGTTTCCGAGGTGATGACCACCGAGGTGCAGACCGTCGATGAGGTTACGCCGATTGAAGACATCGTCGACCTGATGGAGCGCCGCCGCATCAAGCGCGTGCCGGTGTTGTGCGGCGGGCAGGTGGTCGGCATCGTGACGCGGTCCAATCTCATGCACGCTATGGTCAGCCTTGCGCGCGCGGCGCAGCCGGCCGCGACCGACGATTCCGCCATCCGGGAGAGTCTGCTGGCGGAGATGCAAAAGGAGCAATGGGCGCCGGCGGCGACCACCAACGTCGTCGTGCATGACGGCGTGGTCGAGCTGTGGGGCGTGATCGTCGACGAGCGCCAGCGCGAGGCGCTTAAAGTGGCCGCCGAAAATATTCCCGGGGTCAAGGCGGTGAAGGATCACCTGGTCTGGATCGAGCCGACCTCCGGTTTGACCATCGAGTCGGCGGACACCTCGCTAACGCATTAGCCGCGCTGGCGTTTTCGCTGAAGACCGGCAATACCGTAGCGGCTTTATTCTGAGCCTTTTGACCTGTCTCAACGCGGTCTTTCCTGGTTGGCGCATGCTGCGACACCGACTTTTTTCCTCATGGAGGAATGCATGTCCACCCTCACGCCATCCACGGTGCGCGCGGTCCCGCAGCCGAGCGTAAAGGAATCCAATTGGTTTGCCTCGAATTGGGGACTGTTGGCCGCGGTCGCGGCGCTGGTCGCTATTCTGCTGTTGCCGACGCCGGCCGGATTGCCGGTCGCCGGGCACCGCATGCTGGCGATCCTCGCCTTCGCCGTCATCATCTGGATGACCGAGGCGATCGACTATGCCGTGTCCGCGATCGTGATCGCGGCGCTGATGGCCTTCTTGCTCGGCCTTGCGCCGAGCGTCGCCAATCCGAAAGTGCTTTTGGGCACCAGCGGCGCCCTGACGCTCGCTTTCAGTGGCTTCGCCAATACCGCGTTGGTGCTGGTCGCCGCCGCCTTGTTCCTCGCCGCCGCCATGACCGCGACCGGTCTCGACAAACGCATCGCGCTCAGCATTCTCTCGCGCGTCGGCACTGAAACCCGGCACGTGGTGGTCGGCACGATCCTGGTCGGCTTCGTCATCGCCCTCATGGTGCCGTCGACCACCGCGCGGGTGGCCTGTCTGGTGCCGATCACGCTCGGCATCATCGCGGTCTACGGCGTCAACAAGCGCGGCGCCTTCGCCAGCATGCTGATGATCACCACCGTGCAGACCGCCAGCATCTGGAACGTCGGCATCAAGACCGCGGCGGCGCAGAACATGGTCGCCGTCGGCTTTATCGAAAAGGCGTTCGGCAAGACCATCACCTGGCTCGACTGGCTGATCGCGGCCGGCCCCTTCGCAATCCTGATGTGCATCGCGCTTTACTTCGTCATGACCATCATGATGCCGCCGGAAGTGGCGCAAGTGCCGGGCGGCCGTGAAGGCATCCGCAAATCGCTGGCCGCGCTCGGCCCGACCAAGGCTGCCGAGTGGAAATTGCTCGCGCTGTCGCTCACTCTGATCGCCTTCTGGGTGACCGAAGGCATCCTCCACAAGTTCGACACCAGCACGACCACCATTACCGCCGTCGCGCTGATGTTCATGCCGGGCTTCGGCATCTTAACCTGGAAGGACGCGCAGTCGCGGATTCCGTGGGGCACCGTCATCCTGTTCGGCGTCGGCATCAGCCTCGGCACCGCCTTGCTGCAGACCAACGCGGCCACCTGGCTTGCCAATATCGTGGTGGCCCAATTCGGCCTGAAGGACGCCACCGTGCTGTTCATCCTGGCTGTGATGAGCCTGTTCCTGGTCGTCATCCATCTCGGCTTTGCCAGCGCCACCGCGCTCGCGTCCGCCATGATCCCGATCGTGATCGCGGTGCTCAAAGGCGTGGCGACCCCCGGCATCAACATCATCGGCATGACGATGTTGCTGCAATTCGTGGTCAGCTTCGGCTTCATCCTGGTGGTGAACGCGCCGCAGAACATGGTTGCCTATGGCACGGAGACGTTCAATGCGCGCGACTTCGTGCGCACCGGCTTTGTGCTGACCATCATCGCGCTCGCGCTGGTGATGTTGCTGGGTGCCACCTATTGGCGCTGGCTCGGCTATTCTTGAGCGGAACGATCGTCATCGGCAGCCCCGGGCCGGCGCGCGCCGGTCCGGGTTCCCCGCCCAAGCGGCCGGCCGGTTTTGAGCGTGCAAACCGCGTCCAATTGACCTGCGTCAAAAAGGATACCGGCCCTTAGCGGATATTTACCGCCGCGGCTCTTTCGGATTCCTGGCCGGCCAGACAACGGGATAGCAGTATGGCGAACGTGCTCGCTCCTCAAAAAACCATGGCCTTCGGCGGACCCAGTAACCCCGGCCGCTACTCATCTTGACCACCGGGATTACTGGGTCCCGGGTCTCCCTCGCGTTGCTCGGTCGCCCGGGACGACGGCCCTCAATTCGCCAGTGTCACCGTTTCGAAATCCGCCGGCAGCACGATCTCCAGCACTTCGCAGTCGTCCGAATAGCCGAGCACGGTGTGCTTGATGCGCGGCGGCTGAATCCAGCACGCGCCGGCGTGGAACGTGTGCACACCTTCGCCCTCGAACTCGCTTTTGATCCATCCCTTGAGCACATAGATCATCTGGAAATCGACGTCGTGATAATGTGGCGTCGACACTTCCTCCGACTTGAACGGCGGGATGAATTTGATGACGTGGGCTTGCACCATACCGCCGGTGGCCGGCGCGATGCCGAGATCGCGGTATTTGGCGTAAGTGCGCAGGCCCTGGTCGAAATCCTGCTCGCGGTGATGGCTGACGGTGAATTTGTGTGTCGGGCGCTTTTTGGCGCGGGTCTTGGCCTTGACCGCGCGCCGCGCATTGGCTTTGCGCGCAGGCGATTTGCGGCTTGTAGGCTTGCTTGCCCGGACTTTCTTGCTTGTCTTTTTCTTTGCCTTGGCCATTGATCGCTCCCTGACGCTTTTGTTTCTTTCGCCAATTGGACCACGATGGAACCGCAGACACAACCGGCCGCCATTCGCATCTTTGTCGATGCCGATGCCTGTCCGGTGAAGGCGGAGGTCTATCGCGTCGCCGAGCGCTATGGGCTGAAGGTCTTCGTTGTCGCCAATTCGTATATGAACATGCCGCGCAGCGACATGATCGAACGCGTGATCGTGAACGATGGCCCGGACGCAGCGGATCACTGGATCGCCGAGCGCGCCGGTCCAAGCGACATCGTCATCACCGCTGATATTCCTCTGGCCGGCCACTGCGTGCGCAAGGGCGCGACGGTCATCGGGCCGACCGGCAAGCCGTTCACCGACGATTCGATCGGCATGGCTTTGGCCACCAGAGACTTGCTCAACGATCTGCGCAGCGCCGGCGCGACCACGCGCGGCCCGCCGCCGCTCAGCCGCCAGGATATTTCGCGGTTTCTGTCGGCGCTCGATCTGGCGGTGGTGAGGTTGCAGCGGAAATTGTAATTCCCTACGTGTCCCGGGCGCAGCGTGAAGCGAAGCGCAACGGTGCTTGGCAGAACCGGGACCCAGCTTGCTTATTGAATTAAGCTGGACCCCGGATCAGCGGTGCACTACTTCGGTGCGCTTGTGCTGCACCGCATCCGGGGAACGGCGTCACTCCGCCGCGGTCGCGACGCCGCCATGCGCCTTCGACCAGCCGGCCGGGTCGTTCATGAACTTTTCGACTTCGCCCAGCATCTTGGCGTCGAATTTGCCGCTCGCCTTGGCCACCGCCAGTACGTCCCACCAGGTGGTGAGCGAATGCAGCGTGACGCCGAGGTCGGCCATGATCTTCTTGCCCTCGGGATAGATGTCGTAGAAAAAAATCACCAAGCAGTGGTCGCATTTGCCGCCGGCGTCGCGGATCGTCTTGACGAAGTTCACCTTGCTGCGGCCGTCGGTGGCCAAGTCCTCGACCAATAGCACGCGCTGGCCGGGCTTGAGCTCGCCTTCGATCTGCGCGTTGCGGCCGAAGCCCTTGGCTTTCTTGCGCACATATTGCATCGGCAAATTAAGCCGCTCTGCCACCCAGGCGGCGAAGGCGATGCCGGCGGTTTCGCCACCCGCCACGCTATCGAACTTGTCGCGGCCGATGTCGCGGTCGATCGTGGTGACGGCGAAATCCATCATCGCCGAGCGCACGGCTGGAAACGAGATCAGCCAGCGCGAGTCGTTATAGACCGGGCTCGCCCAGCCGGAGGTAAAGATGAACGGCTTGTCCTGCATGAAGCGGACGGCGCCGACGTCGAGATACATCTTCGCCGTTAGTTCGGCGATGGTCTTTTTGTCGGTAATTTTCGCGGTCGTGCTCATGGGACCGTCATAAAAGACGTGACTGCCCGGCACAAGGCCAAGCATGACGGCGTGTGGATTACGGCGCGTATAGCTAGGGCGCTTTCGGCCCGACTTTCTTGTACCAATCCGCGATCTGCGCCCCGGTCCAGAACAACACGTCCTTCTTTTTGCGGATTTTCTCGAAGATCTTGCGGAAATATTTGGCCCGGTGCGGCGCGCCCATGATGTAGGGGTGCACCGAAATCGCCATCACCCGGGCCGAGCCCTTGGCGTCCTTGTAGATCTGCTCGAACTGGTCGATCGCGCGCTCGTAGAATTCCGAGGCCTTGTGGTGCTGAATCAGCATCATGGCGACGTCGTTGCATTCCTGCGTATAGGGGATGTTGAGGATCGGTTTGCCACGCGTCTTCATCCAGACCGGCTGGTCGTCGAGCACCCAGTCGGCGACGTAGTCGTAGCCCTCTTCGGCCAGGATATCCGGCGTCTCCCAGGTCTCGGTCAGGCCGGGCCCGAGCCAGCCGCGCGGCCGCTGGCCGGTCGCGCGCTCCAGCACCTCGACGCATTTGTGCACGTCGGCGCGCTCGTTCTCGACCTTCTGCATGTTGCGCTGGGTGTAGCCGTGGCCGACGAATTCCCAATTGCGTTCGATGCAAGCCTTGACGATTTCGGGAAAGGCCTCGACCGCCGCGCCGTTGATGTTCATCACGCCGGGAATTTTGAACTCGTCATAGATCTGCAGCAGCCGCCAGAACCCGACCCGGTTGCCGTATTCGTGCCAGCACCAGTTCGGGATGTCGGGCATGGGCGAGCCGCCCGCCGGCGGCGTCAGCACAGTGCGCGGCATGGTCTGCGTCGGGTCCCATTCCTCCACGTTGGTGACGGTCCACACCACCATGCGGGCGCCCTTCGGCAGCTTGAGCGGCTTGCGCGATGGAATCGCGGAATAATCGAGACGGTCGTTCGGCAGCATGCCGACGGTGGGCTTGGGGAAGTTCACGCAATATCCTCGGTCGTTGTTGTTGAACAAAGCCAGGTGGCTTTCAGCTTCCGTTGAGGTCGTAAATTTCGGGGAAGAAATAATCCTTCCACGACGCCGCCTTCTGCTTGAGCGTGCCGACCTCGTGCATGAAGTCCGCGTATATCATGGTATGTTCCGGCGTCATCGTCCAGCGCGCGGCCGGCGCGGCGACGATCTTGGTCACCATGTCGAGCGGCAGCTTGGATTTGGAATCCTCTATCCACAACGCCGCCGCCGCCCGCTTGTCCTTATTGACGATGTCGGTGGCTTCCTTGAGCGCGGCGATCAGCGCCTTGTACAGCACCGGGTTCTTGTCGCGGAATTTCGCCGAGGTCCAGGCCACCGTGAAAGTGTGCGAACCGCCCATGACGTCGAAGGAGCTGAGCACGGTGTGCACCTTGGGGCTTTCGAGCTGCTGAAACTGGAACGGCGGAACGCTGAAGACCGACGTGACCTCCGAGCTGCCGCTGAGCAGCGCGATGGTGGCGTCGGGCGGAGTCATCGACACGGTCAGCGGATCGAGCTTGGCGAATTCCTTAGGCCCGAACGCCTTGGCCGCCGCCATCTGCAGGGTGATCGCCTGCACCGACGATTTCACCGCCGGGACGGCGATTTTGTCGCCTTCCTTGTAATCGGCGATGGTCTTGAGCGCGGCGTTGGTTGTGTTGAGCAGGACCGGCTGCGACGTCAGCGCGGAAATCCCGCGAATCTCCTGCGGGGTGCCTTTGGTCTTCGACCACACCACCAGCAGGCCCGGCACGCCGCCGGTCGCGATGTCGATGTTTCCGGAAATCAGTGCGTCGTTCATTGCCGCGGGGCCGTTGAACACCTGCCAGGTCACCTTCACCTCGGAAATTCCCATCAGCTTGGCGTGCTTTTCGATGAGCTTTTGGTGATCCATCACATTGAACTGCAAGTAGCCCATGGAAAATTGCTTGGCGAGCCGGATCTCCGGCACCTCGGCCGAGGCTTGCGACAGCAAACCAAGCGTGACGGCCGCGCCGGACATGGCGCGAAAAATCCCCTTGAAGCGCATGTTGTTTCCTCCCGTTAAGCCGTTGGTTTTTTAGTTTTAGGGCGGCTGCCCACGCTAAGCTGCAACTCAAATCTTGGCAACGCCGCGGTACCAGTCGAGAATCTGCTCGCCGTTCCAGTGCAGCACGCCCTCGTGCTTGTTCACGTAGTCGTAGATCTGCTCCAGATATTTGATCCGGTGCGGCTGGCCGCTGATGTAGGGGTGAATCGCCAGCGCGACGAACTTGGCGCGGGTCGCGCTTTCGGCATAGAGCCTGTCGAATTGGTCCGTCACCAGCTTTAGCAGATAGTCGCTGTTGTGGTGCTGGACGATCATCACCGGAATGTCGTTGCATTCGATGGTATAGGGCAGGGTGACCAGCGGCCCGTTGGTGGTTTTGATCACGGTCGGCTCGTCGTCATAGACCCAGTCGCCGATGTATTTCACGCCGGCCTTGGCGAGCAGGTCGGGCGTCTCCAGCGTCTGCGTCAGGCCGGGCCCAAGCCAGCCGACCGGCCGCTTGCCGCAGAATTTCTCCATGATGTCCATGGTGCGGTTGATCATGCCGGCCTGGTCCGGCTCCTTGTGGATCGGTCCCTGCTCGTAGGCATGCCCCATGAATTCCCAGCCGGCGTCGCGCGCTTCTTCCGCGACGCGGCGGTAGTCCTCGCAGATGCGGGCATTTGCCGCGAGCGTTGGTCTGATGCCGAGCTTCTTGAACAACTCGAAGAAGCGCCAGCAGCCGACCCGCATGCCGTATTCGTGGAAGCCCCAATGCACCACGTCGGGCATCAGCGGCACGCCGGTCGGCGCCGGCAGCAGCTGCCGCGCCATCGGCTTGCCGATGTCCCAGACCTCGTAATTGACGATGGTCCAGAACACGATGCGGGCGTTGCCCGGTAGCTTGAGCGGCGGGCGATCGACGATCGCCGAATAGTCGGAGCGTTCTTTGGGGATCATCGGGTCGGACATCAATTTCCTCGTGCACTCAATGCGCCGGAACGTGCGCTTCTTTGATCACCGCGCCCCAAACCTTCGTTTCCTTCGCAATGAAGGCCGTCGCTTCGGCGGACGTGCCGCCGGCGGCGTGCAGGTTGATCTTGGCGAATTTATCCTGCACGTCCTTGCTGTTGAGCACGTCGTTGACGGCCTTGTTGAGCTTGGCGACGATCGCTGGCGGCGTCTTCGGCGGCGCGGCGATGGCATTCCAGGTGCCGGATTCGAATCCCTTCACGCCGGCTTCGTCGAGCGTCGGGAGGTCGGGCAGGTTGGCGATCCGCTTGAATGTCGCCACCGCCAGAATACGGGCTTTGCCGCCTTGGTGCAGCTTGAGGGCGGAAGCGAGCTCCATGAAAATCATGTCGACGTGGCCGGCGATGAGATCGGTGAGCGCGGGCGCGGTGCCTTTGTACGGCACGTGCACCTGTTTGGTGCCGGTGACCTTTTCAAACAGCGCCGCGGTCAGATGCGAGGTAGTGCCGATCCCCTGCGAGGCATAATTGATCTTGCCCGGATTGGCTTTGGCGTAGGCGATGAATTCCTGCGCGGTCTTGGCCGGAAAATCCGGCCGCACCAGCAGCACGTTGGCGACCGTGGTCATGATCGCGACCGGCTCGAACTTGGTGGGGTCGAAGGCGATGGTCTTGTAGAGCAGCGGATTGACCGTGAGCGGCGACGGCTGCGCGGCGAGCAGCGTGTAGCCGTCCGGATCGGCGGTGTACACCGCTTCGGCGCCGATATTGCCCGCCGCTCCAGAGCGGTTTTCCACCACCACCGGCTGGCCGAGGCGTTCCTGCAAGCCGTTCGCGACGATGCGCGTCACGGTATCGACGCCGCCGCCGGCCGGAACGCAGACGACGATATGGATCGGCCGGTTGGGATAGTTGGCGGCGGCGTCCTGCGCGGATGCGCCGGTAGCCGAAAGAATGATCGCGGACATCAAAGCCAGAAATGCGCGCACGGTGTCCTCCCTTCGCCGCTTCCACGGCGGCGTTTATCTCGAAAGTATGGCACCGATCCGCCCGTCGCGGCAACGCGTTGTGGCGGGCTTCGCGAAAACCGGAGGCTGGGTTGCGGTCTGCCGCATTGTCGCCAGGTGCGCCATCGCGCATGGTCCGTCCGCAGCCTTGAGGAGCGTCTTGTGGATTCGATTGCGATACTTGCCGCCACGGCGGGGGCCTATCTGCTGGCGGGCTTCGTCAAGGGCGTGATCGGGCTCGGCCTGCCGACGGTGGCGATCGGCCTGCTCGGTCTCATGATGACGCCGTCGCAGGCGGCGGCGATCCTGGTGGTGCCGTCGCTGGTCACCAATATCTGGCAGCTCGCCGCCGCCGGCGAGTTGCGCGCGCTGGTGCGGCGGCTGTGGCCGATGCTGGCAGGCATCTGCATCGGCACGTTCATAGGCGTCGTCCTGCTGCCGAACGGCAGCCCGCCGCAGGCGACGGTCTGGCT
>Ga0182024_10013649_pt1 | contig 15816 bp, 14 predicted proteins | sample P32metaG_FD_120480 | JGI IMG/M metagenome (GOLD analysis project Ga0182024, IMG submission 120480) | Permafrost microbial communities from Stordalen Mire, Sweden - P3-2 metaG (Illumina Assembly) | ecosystem: Environmental > Terrestrial > Soil > Wetlands > Permafrost | place: Sweden: Stordalen... | reverse complement strand
CCGGCTCTCTGTCTGGTCGAGCACCGATCTCTTCGGTTTCAAGATACTCCGGAAATTGTGCGAAGTCGTGTGGAGCAAAGTGCGAAGTGGCGGAATCGAGAGGAGATAGAGTCGGAAAAAAGTGAGATATGGCGGTGATTGGGGGTTTGGGGATGTCAAGTTGAGGGTCGGCGGGGAGTTGAGCGTGCCGCTCGTTGACACTCGCGGTTCAGAAAGGAGTTGAGCGTGCCGCTCGTTGACACTCGCGGTTCAGAAAGGAGTTGAGCGTGCCGCTCGTTGACACTCGCGGTTCAGAAAGGAGTTGAGCGTGCCGCTCCCTGACGGTCGCGGTTCTGAAAAGAGTTGGGCGTACCGCTCGTTGACACTCGCGGTTCAGAAAGGAGTTGAGCGTGCGGCTCGTTGACACTCGCGGTTCAGAAAAAAGGTTGGGCGTGCCGCTCGTTGACACTCGCGGTTCAGAAGAGAGTTGAGCGTCGTGGGAGGTTGAGCGTACCGGGTCAGCCCCTTTTCAGTTCAAACAGGCGGCGAGGATACGCGCTTCGGCATCGGCATCCTTGAGCGGTAGCCCGGCGACTCCCGCGATCCACGCACCTTTCGAAAAAACGAACACCGGCCGGCGCGCATCCGATCCGAAGTATCCGCCGAAGGACGGCACCAGTTGCGCGGCGGTCTTCTCGTCGCCAAGCGCTTTCCGCCAATCGGGGAGTAGAAACGCCGCTGCGTTGGCATCGGGAAGCAGCGCGGCGAACAGGTCGTATTGGAGTCGTCCTCTTTTATAATGCGCGATGGTTCCGCCGGGCATGAAAGATTTGCCCATCAGTTGGCGATCGACAAGTTCGGTTCCGGTCAGATTGGCGGTCGGGAAGCGGCGCGATTCGTCGGCGGGTTTCGGAACATCAGCCTGCTTGGCCGGCGAGGACGAAGGTGCGGGCTTGGTGTCTCCGCCGCATGAAATCAGTAGTACTGCGGCGACGGAGGTAACACTGAACAAACCGGGCAACACTAATTTGGTTCGCATGTTGCGCCGTAAAGCGGCCCAGCTTCAAGCATGGGGGGACGCGTTGGTGGGGAGTTGAGCGTGCCGCTCGTTAACACTCGCGGTTCAGAAACCATCTAGCGCTCCTCCAGATACTTCAGCCGCGCGTCCACGATTCTTCCACACGCCGCAACTCTGTCCGCCACACCTCGCGTATATCGTCAAACCGCTGATTGATCCCATCGAACTTCGCGTTCACGAACGCGATGAGCACGCCGATCATGACGGCGTTGAACAGCATGGGGAGTCCAATCGCCAGGTAGAGGTGCGTGTTGTTCACTAGGGTCATTATACAGGCGAGAGGGATCGCGCCCAGGGTGGTCTGGTTTGGTTGAGCTACTTTAACAGTTCCAGCGTGCAACTTCTCCCGTCGGTCTTGGTTCGAGCTAATGAGAGCCGGACGACCGGCAAGATGAACCAGGAGGAATTTATATGAAACTCATCGTGACGGGAATTTTTATTCTGGCGGGCGTGGCTTTGGCGCAGACCGCCGATCCGGCGACAATCGCGCAGCGCAAGGAAAACCAGCAGGACCGCATCGCCAATGGAGTTCAGTCCGGCCAGTTGACGGCGGGCGAGACCAAGTCGCTCGAAGGCAAGGAAGCCAATCTGAATCGCGAAATTCGCGACGATCGGAAGGCCGACGGCGGCAAGCTCACCGGGCAGGAGAAGCAGCAGATCAACAGTCAACAGAATCATCTCAGCAATCAAATCCATGCCGATAAAAACAACGCCGTTACAGCGCATTACGGCAATAACGAAGTGGGGCAGAGGCGCGAGAATCAGCAGGATCGTATCGCCCAGGGGATTCGCAGCGGACAATTGAAACCCGGCCAGACGGCCAAGCTGGAGAATCGCGAGCAGGGAATCAATCAGCAGACTCACGCCGACCGGCAGGCCAACGGCGGGAAGCTGACCGGCCAGGAAAAGCGGCAGATCAACGGTCAACAGAATCGCGCCAGCCGGGCGATCCATCGCGACAAGCACAGTTGAATACACAGGCTAAAGCCTGTGCCACCAGCCGGGCGATCCATCACGACAAGCGCAGTTGACGGTCAAACGGCCAACGACCTTGTGAAGAGGGCCGGCCGCGAGGGTGCGCGCTAGTAGTGGGTCATTCGAAAGAATTGGGCCCACTACCGAAAAGCAGATCCCTCGCTGCCGCTCGGGATGACACGTCTGGCAAAGCGCGTGCCACCTAGAGTATTCGACGAGTCGAACTGTCCGTCGAAAATGCTCTAGGGCCTCGGCCGCGCCAGCGAGTCCGCCACCACCCAGGCGGCGCCAATTACGGCGAGATTCACAGCGCTTTCGGTCCAGTTCCAATGGCTGGAGTGATCGGCCAGCAATATCCGCCCGTTCGCCAGCAGACCGAAGGACACGAGCATGGCAGTCATCAGGATCGCGGCGAGGCGTGCCTGCACGCCGGTAAGGATCGCAACGCCCGCCGCGACGAAGCCAACTCCGGTCGAATAACCCCAGAACTCTTGCGTAGGCGGCAGCCACTTGGGGACCATCGAGGCGGTGTTCTTCATATAGACAAAATGCGCTCCGCCGAATACCAGCGCACAAACTCCAAACGCCAGCCGGCCCAGGCGCGTGAGTCGCGCGGCCAGTGCCGCATCGATTCTCGCGGTGGTAGCGTAGACGATCAGCCCGCCCGCGGCGATGGAGAGCTGCATGGCGATGTTTTCGTAGCTGACGAATACGGCGTAATCCCTGAGCAGCAGGCGGCCGTTCATCAAAATGACGACAAAGAGAGTGTAGTAAGCGGTGAGCGCTGCGGCGCCCCAGGCCGCGGTTCGGCGCAACTCGACGGCCGCGGCCGCGACGATCATGAACGCACCGGCGGCATAGGCCAGGAGTGTGCGAGCGGGAAAGTTCCCGGGCACGGGCTGCCCCGGGTCGAAGTCCCCAAAGGCCAGGCAGGCGATGGCTAGCGCCATCACCCCAAGACCGTAGACACGGCAGCCGAAGGCCATCGTTCTTTTTTTCGCCGTCATGACTGTTCCAGCTTAGCCGGAATTTCTTTTTTCGGCGGAGGCGCTCCCTGACGGTCGCGGTTCAGGAAAGAAGTTGGGCGTACCGCTCCCTGACGGTTGCGGTTCAGAAAAGAAGGGAAACGCTCGCTGACGGTCGCGGTTCAGAAAAGAAGGGAAACGCTCGCTGACGGTCGCGGTTCAGAAAGGGGTTGAGCGTGCCGCTCCCTGACGGTCGCGGTTCAGAAAGAAGTTGAGCGTGCCGCTCCCTGACGGTCGCGGTTCAGAAAAGAAGGGAGGCGCTCACTGACGGTCGCGGTTCAGAAAAAAAGTTGAGCGTGCCGCTCCCTGACGGTCGCGGTTCAGAAAGGAGTTGAGCGTACCGCTCGTTGACACTCGCGGTTCAGAAAGGAGTTGAGCGTGCCGCTCCCTGACGGTCGCGCATCGAGAAACCGGAACGCTAGTTTTTATGGAACCACCGGCGCTTGAGGTCGGGCCAGAACTCTTTGATTACCTGGGAAATCGCGTCGGTGCCCACTTGCTCCAGCAGCTTCATGGAATTGTCGTAGGCGTCGCGGCTGTCCGGATGATAGATGTTTGAGATGGCAGTGGCCGCTGCATTTCCAACCCATTCCGAGTAATTGAACTGGAGTCCGCCGCCGTCTTTCTGGGTGACGATCACACGACTCAGCGCGTAGCCGGTGCGGCCCCATTTGGTGCCAGTCGCCTTCCGGAAATAACGGGGATCCTGGTGAAACAGCGCCGGGAACAGGCCTTCGGTGAACATGTTTCCCATCGCCTCGTCGGCGTACCACGTGCCCAAGCGGTGGGCGTAGCCCTTTACACCTTGCCCGAACGACTTATCGCCGTCGGTCAACTGGCTCAGCCCCGCGAAAGCGCCGGCCACCAGCACCAGCGGATAATCGAAGGAATCCTTGGACGCGATGATGAATTTCTGCTTCGGCGTCAGGATGGTGCTTTCCTGCGAAGCGTCGGCGGTCCGGTAATTCGGCAGCACGCCCAACACGCGTTTGCCGCCGGGAGGCTCGGTTTCAGACGCTTGTCCGGCGGGAGTGCTCGCCGGATCGGTCGAACCTGGGTTCGGCGGTGGGGCAGGCTGGGCTTGCACGGCCACCGGCGCCTGCGATGGATCCTGCTGAGAAAAGTCCAGATGGCTCATTTCCAACCGAGCCAGTCCACGCAGTATTTCCTGCTGGGCAGTTTCCGGCGGGATGGCATTACGGTCGTCACGCTGGACGGCGGCGGTTCCATCCGGACCCGCTTGGGCGAGCACTTGGGCGAACGTCCCCTGCGCAAAAGTGCTCACGGCCAGTGCAATCGCCATGACAGGCAAGAGCATCCGCCAGGAACGCTCGGGTAGAATCGTCTCGAATAAGGTCATAAGATGCTGATCCGGCGAAGCGAACTCCCCACGCGCGGCTTGCTCTTAGAGATGTTCTCCGAAGCCGTTGGGTTCCCTGAAGTTATGACGTAATTATAGCGCGACAGGATGACGCGGCGTTGGATTTGCTGCGCCGCGTCATCAAAACGAAGCACTTTTGTCGATGGACTTGCAAATTTGCAAAGCAGAGCCGGCTCAAAAGCAGAGCCGGCTCAAAGGGGGCTTGCCTGCCCCACAAGAAACGGAACGCGCGTCCTGACGGGCGCGCCTCAATTTGGCAGGGCATGGCCCTGGCCCACATTTTTTTCAGTAACCGTCTACTTTCAGTAACCCTCGATCCGGTCGATCTTCAGATCGCGTGCCGCGCGGCGAAGTTGTTCCATGGCGGCGTCGATGTGCCGGAAGGCGGCATCGCGCCAGGCGATGGCGCGAGGATTGTCCTCTTCCTCATTAATGTCGCGCCGCGCGCTCACCAGCAGCGCCATGGCTTTTCGAATTCGCCCGGGGCGATCGAGCCCGGTATCGATGCGCGGGCGATCCTCCAGATCTTTGCGATCGATCACCGCGGCGCGATCGACTTCATGGATAGCGGCTTCGACCTCGGCGTGGACCACGTCCACGTGTCGCATCACGTTGGGTTCGTCATGGACCCGCAGCAGAAGCTGCGCGGTGCGAAGGTCGGTGCGCGCGTGCAGGTAGCGCGGATGGCGGCCGGGAGTGCCGGCTGAAAGGGTCGCGGCGAACAGCGCGGCCGCGCCCGCGGAAATCAACAACTGGTGAGTTCTGGTCATGTATGAGTCCTCCCTACATGACGAAACACCAGCGAGAGTTGAGTTACTGCGGCGCCTCCATTACTCCTGTCGTTAAATTTTGTTGTGGTTAAGTTTTGTTCTTCTGGAAAAGCTGGTGACGAACACGGACTAAAGTCTGTGCCACCTATTCCTGAAGATATCTCTTCAGGTCCTCGACGCGGAAGCAGTGGGCCATGGCGATGTCCCGGGTGATTCGCCCGGCGCGAACCATTTCCGTCAAGGACTGTTCCATGGTGGTCATTCCGGCCGCGCGCCCGGTGGAGATGGCCGAATACAGTTGATGATCCTCGCCCTTCCGGATGAGGCTGCGCACGCCATGCGTGGCGATCATGATTTCGACCGCGGGATAGCGGCCCGGCGCGCCCAGTTCTCCTGAAGAAGCCGACGGCACCAGTTGTTGCGCGACGATCGCGAGCAGAGCGAGCGAAAGCTGCTGCCGGATCTGCGGCTGATTACCGGACGGGAACGAATCGAGAATGCGCGAGACCGCCTGAGAAGTGTCGTTGGTGTGCAGCGTCGAAAAGACGAGATGGCCGGTTTCGGCGATGGTGAGCGCGGTCGAGATGGTTTCGGGATCGCGCATCTCGCCGACCAGAATCACGTCGGGAGTCTGGCGCAGGATGCTGCGGATGGAGCTGGCGAAATCCGGCGCGTCGGAACCGACCTCGATCTGCTCGACGATCGAACTGCGGTTGACGTGAACGAACTCGACTGGATCCTCGATGGTGAGAATATGATCGCGGCGCTGCGCGTTGATCAGGTCGACGAGTGCGGCGAGGGTGGAGCTTTTCCCGCACCCGGTGGGTCCGGTGACCAGGACCAGGCCCTGTTTCGCCTCCGCGAATTTGCGCAGGCCCGCGGGCAGATGCAGCGATTCGAGCGACGGAATCTTTTCGGGAAGCAGGCGGATGCTGCCGGCGAGAGTGCCGCGCTGATAGTGAACATTCGCGCGGAAACGCCCGATGCCGGAGCGTGTGAAACACAGGTCGGCGGATTTGGCGCGCTGGAGCTCCTGATGTTGCGCGGGCGTGAGCAGGGGGAGCAGAAGGCTGCGGGTGTCATCGGAGGTGAGCGGCGTGCCGGCGTGCATGGACAAGTCGCCGTTCACGCGCAGGCCCACCGGGGCGCCGGCGATCAGCAGAACGTCGGAAGCTCCGCGGCGCGTGGCGAGTTGCAGCAGTTGATCGAGCGTGGCCGAGCTATCGTCGCCGGGGAAGGTGGACTCGCGCGAGGCTCGGGCGGCGCGATTGAGGTCGGCTACGATTTGGGCGAGTTCGTTGTCGAGTCCAGGCACGTAGTAAGTATGACGCGCATGCTCTTTGTCATGCTTAGGCCATGGATAAACGCCGATAGCCCATAACCGCCGATGAACGCGGATTGAACCAGGGCCGTTGATCGGCGTGTATTCGCGTGTATCCGCGTGTATCCGCGTGTAATAGCGGCCCCCTCGGAAACGCGGCAGATTCGGTGACTATACTGGCTCTTACATGGGCTCTTTCATACCATGGAAGCTTCACGGGAAGCGTTATGGAACTGCGTTCGCCGCTGCGGCCGCGCTGCTGATCTGCTACGCGGGCGTCCTGCGCGGGATGGCGCAGCAGTGGGCCGGCGACGAGGATATGGGACACGGATTCCTGGTTCCCGTGGTGATTGCGTTTATCGTCTGGCGTGAACGCAAGCGTTGGCTGGCTCTTCCGGTCGAGCCTTCCGCATGGGGCCCGGTTCTGGTTTTGGCGGGGGCATGCCTGCAATTCTTCAGCATCATGGGCGCTGGTCTGTTCCTGGGATCGGTGGCGCTGGTGGTTTCCACCATCGGCGCGATCCTGTGGCTGGGCGGTTTCCGATGGCTCCGGGCGTGGACCTTGCCGTTGCTGCTGACACTGTTCATGCTGCCGAAACTCGCGGTGGTGTACAACCAGGCCACCTTGCCGTTGCAACTTTTGGCAAGCCGCATGGCGGCCGGGATTCTCACCCTCACTGGCGTGGGGGTGATCCGGGCGGGCAACATACTTGACGTCGGCGGACATCAGGTGGCCGTCGCAGAGGCGTGCAGCGGAATCCGGTATTTGCTGCCGTTGGGATTCATGGCGGTGGTGTTCGCCTACGTGGCCGATTCGAAGCCGTGGATGAGAGTGGCGCTGCTGGTGGCGGCGGCTCCTATCGCGATCGCCGCGAATGCGCTGCGGGTGGCTTTTTCGGCGTATTCGCCCAGACTGGCCGACGGCACAATGCATCAACTGCTGGGCCTGGTGATTTTCGTCGGGTGCCTGGCCACGCTGCTTCTGGTGCGGCGCGTCTGCAACACGATCGTGGAGGCGGTGCATGCTTAAGTGGGCGCGATTCGCGCTTCCGGCGGCTTTTCTGGCGCAGGCCCTTATCGTGAATTTGCCCGGCGCCGCGGAGCGGCCTCCCGCGATGGCCGGCCTGTCCGGGTTTCCCAAGACGTTCGGAAGCTGGGATCTGGTCGCGGAAGAGAAAATAGATCCGGCGGTGGAAGGGCAGCTCGGCGCGGATCAAGTCTTCAGCAGGACCTATCGAAGAGCGGGGCTCGCGCCGGTTGGGGAAGGCTCCGGCATGGTGAACCTTTTCGTCGCCTGGTTTCAATCCCAGCGGGGCGGCAGGACACAGCCGCATTCGCCCAAGGTGTGTTTGCCCGGAGCGGGATGGACCGCTGAGGAATCCGGCGAGATCCAAATCCAGACGCCTGCGGAAAGCATTCCGGCAAACCGTTTGCTCGCCTCGAATCTGGGACAGCGTGCGGTGGTGCTGTATTGGTATCAGACGCCAAGACGCGTGCTGGCGGGCGAATGGGAATCGAAGTTCTGGCTGATTCCGGACGCGATTCGCGATCATCGTACGGACACGGCATTGGTGCGAGTGGTGATCTGGACCGGCAAGGGACAGGAGGCGGAAGCGACGAAGACGGGCGTCGAGTTCGCGGGCAGTTCGTATCCCATTCTGCGGCAACTTTTACCGCGCTAGAAAGAGTGTGCTGAACACAGACTAAAGTCTGTGCCACCCACTCTCCGGAACACAGACTAAAGTCTGTGCCTCCTACTCTCCGGAACACCGACTAAAGTCTTGTCACCAGCTCTCGGTAATTCATCAGCGGATGGTGGCACAGGCTTCAGCCGGTGGACCGGTCGCAATTGGCACGCGTCGTGCTTAGAATAGGACATGCTAAAGGACGGAAAAACCAGACACGAATTTCACCGGGAAGCCGCGGAGATGCACGAAAACGCCGCGAAAGCGCATCGCACCGCAGCCGAGCACAATGAAAAGGGCGACCATGCCTCGGGAACCCAGCATGCCGAGCGAGCGATGGAGTACGCCGATCATGCCTACAAACTTGCCAAGGAAGCCCACACGAAGTCCGGGCAGATCGAGAGTCTTTGACTATGTCCAAGCAATCTAGCGAAGGGTCGCACTGGGAAAATCACCAACAAGCCGCTGAGCTGCATGAAGCGGCCGCGCACGCGCATCGCAGCGCCGCCGAACATCGGGGAGAGCAGGATCACCTCACCGGGCAGGAGCATTCCCGGCAGGCTTTGGAGCACTCGCGCATCGCGCATGAGCGGTCCCAGGGGGCGCATTCCGGGCGAACGGAACACGGCGTCGCCACCTTCGGACATCAGGAGATCGCCGCCCGCGCCCACGAAATCTGGATGGCCAACGGCTGTCCGGAGGGGACAGCGGAAGTGGATTGGTTTCAAGCCGCCAGGGAATTGCGGTCGCGCTCGGAATGACGCAGCAGACGGCGCAACCCGTCGGTCTGTAGCCGTACTGGTACTAGTACAATCTCCTCAAAATACTATCTAGAAATTGTTGCGTCTTGATGCGGTTCACCGTAGAATTAATGCTGCACGAGTAACGGACGGACGAAAGAAGGAGAACACGATGAAACAGATTTTGGCTTTGGCAGTTCTGATGACGGCGGGCACCGCGGTCACTTACGGCACTGCCTGTAACATTTCGGGGCTATACAACACTGACGCTCCTACATGCACGGAGACGCTCACCAACGTAGATGGTTCGGGCGCGAATATAACACTTACATACACCAGTCTGGTGAACACGGGGACCGATGCGGCAGACATATTCTCCAATCTGGACCAGAACTCCGCGATTGGACTGGGCGGCTTTACCTGGACGGACACGAACGGGTCCTTTTCACAGGTCGGCACCACCTCGCTCGGGTTCACCGTGACCATTTCAGCCTGCTCGGCCGGCTACACCTGCTCGATCACGGGCTACGACGATCAGGTGCTGATTCCGTCGGGCGGTGCGGCGGATGCCGATTCCGCGACGGGAATAGCGAACTACAATTTGAATGTCTCCACTCAAACCGCCCTTAACCTGGGCACGGTCAATCTCCAGACGGCGACAAAGCTTAGCGTGTACAACGGGATCGCGACTGAGATTTCCAATGAGTCCGATGTCATAGTTAAGGCAGTCACGACCAGCACAACTCCGGAGCCGGCTACTCTGACCCTCATGGGGGCTGGGCTGTTGGGTTTGGGACTGGTGCGGCGGCGCCGCGCGGCCCAGAAGTAAGACAACTTACAAAGTAATTTTTCTACAGGCCGTGAGCTCGGGCTCACGGCCTTTCTACTTTGCGGACTGATCCCGGAGGGGACGGCGGAGGCGGATTGGTTTCAAGCCGCGAAGGAATTGCGGTCGCGCTCGGAATAACGCGCCATTCTTACGGCCGTGGGCGTACCGCGAATCGCGCCGCGGCCGGAAGCGGAGCCAGTTTTATTGGCAGGTCACGGCTTCAACGCCGAGGACCAGTTCAGCAACACCGTGAACACTTGCGAGGTTTTCTTCTCCACCGGCATCGGCAGGAGAAAACGCTTTAGATCGGTCGTGGTGGACGCGATGTTGGCTCCCGACGGAATCTGGAAAAGCTCATGCGGTGCGCCGGCTTGGAACGTCCTGCTTGTGTCTACACTCACGGACATGACCTTGCCGTGGAGATCTGCGTAGTCAAGCTCTTTCCCATCCTCCCGCCATTGCGCGGTGGCGCCGCCGTCTTTCGACACCAGCCACTTGCCGCCCGTGCCGGCAGACTCCTTGGACGTGACGAACTCTCGTACATACACCTCATAACGTCCGGTTTCATTGGAGTGGTAGGCGACCCAGCGGCCGTCGGGAGAGAATCTCGCGCCCCGTTCGTCGAAACGGGTTTGCAGGAAGGGATAAGGAGCGCGGTCCCCCTCCATCGGCAGCACCCACAAAGAAGATTCTTGACCGAAGTCCGGTTGCGGGCTGGTGGAATACAGGAGGAACTTGCCGTCGCGGGACCAACTCATGGCGCGCTTATTCAGGTTCGACTTCAGCAGCACTTCTGCTTCACGAGCGCCATTTGCAGGCTTACGGTAGAGATTGAACACACCTTCCTGGTCGGAAGAGAAGACCAGTTCGCTGCTATCCGGCGACCATACCGGGAAGGCTGCATTACGCGGGCCAAACGTGAAGCGCGAGCTGGTGTCCCGGCTGAGATCGAGCAGCCAAAGGTCGGACCTGGCAAGGTTGAAGGAGTCCTTCCGATAAGCCGCGCGCGTTCCGTCGGGAGATATCCGGGCCTCCCAGATGGCCCCCGGTTCTCCCACTGTCCCGCCGGGCTTCCCTTGCCGGTCAAACCAAGCGAGCTGAGAATCGCGAATCGAGGCCGACGCCCTGTACGCGATAGCGGTGCCGGTCGCGGAAAAGGATCCAGTCTGGAAGGCCGAGCTCACTCCCCGCACCACCGGCGACGGATTGCCGCTCAGCTCCAGCTTGGCGGGGTCAAAGGGTTGCGCCATAAGCGTGCCCTCTTGCAGGAACAGCAACCACCCCGGGCCGGCTTCGCTCGAAAGCGCAAAATATGCGCCGAATCCGCTCGAAAGAATTCGTTTCTTGCTCTGGCGCTCCGGGGGATCGTCCAGGGAACCCGCGAAAATCCCGCTCTCCTCGGGAACTTCGGAGGTTCTAAGGTAGAGAAAATGCCGCCCATCGGGGAGGAAGGAGGGCAACTCATGCGTGCGCTCATGTCTGGACGCATCGAGGACCGTCAGAGGGGCCGGTTTTCCACCCGCCGCATCCACCTTCCACAGGCCCGCGGACACGCTTCCAAAGATGATGGTACCGGTGTTGTTCCAAGAGCCGCCGACCGGCGGGCCGGGCTTTTCGCAAATGTCCTGGACGGCGCCCGTTTGCGCCTCCACCTTTTTCAGCCTGGGACTGTTCTCGGAATAGACCACGAAGCGGCTGTCGGGCGACCAGAAGAAGGGTGGAGGATTTGGTCCCGTGTAGGTTTCCGGGAGAACCCGCGCTTCAAGAGCGTCCAGGTCCTGTATCCAAACTCTGGGAGGGTTGCCTACCCCGATAGCCGAAAACGCCACGTGCCGGCCGTCCGGGGACAAGGTGAAGGACCCGCTGGAAGTGAAGGCGACGTTCTCCGGAAGACGGATTTGGAATCGCGTCGCCGCAGGCGTCGCGGGCGGTTTTTCGCGAAAGTGAACTGTCGCAAGAGCCAGCGCAACCAGGGCGAGCGCGGCCACGATGACCCACGGCAATTTCGACGGGCGCGCAGCTTTGGCGGGCGGCTGATCCGCCTGAGCCTCCGCGACCAACGGCATGGCGTCGCCGATATCGCGCAAACGGTTCTTCGGGTCCTTCTCCAGACAACGGCGCAAAAGCGGACGGAACTGCGCGGGGACCTTGTCCCACTTCGGCTCCTCTTTGAGTACGGAAGCCAACGTATCCGACACCGTTTCGCCTCTATAGAGCCGCTGGCCGGTGAGCAGCTCATACAGCACCACGCCGAAGGCCCAGATGTCGGCCCGTTTGTCGACCGGCCTGCCGCGAGCTTGCTCGGGGCTCATGTAGGCCGCGGTGCCCATGATCATTCCCGCTTGCGTCGCCTGCATGGTGAGCGTGGGCGAGTTCATCGGATCGGCGCCCTCCGGCGTGGGGCCCTGTGAGACTGCCGCCAGTCCGAAGTCGAGCACCTTGACGACGCCCCCCGGCGTGATCATGATGTTCGCCGGTTTCAAATCGCGATGGACGATCCCTTTTTCGTGCGCCGCCTCGAGCGCTTCCGCGATCTGCTTGGCGTAGTTGAGAACGATCTCCAGCGTCAACGGTCCGCGTTTTACCAGCGACCTGAGTGTCTCTCCGGGAACCAGTTCCATCACCAATGCCCGGTCTTCCAATCCGTAAATCTGGGCGATGTTGGGATGATTCAGCGCGGCGAGCACCTTCGCTTCGCGCTCGAAGCGCGCCAGGCGGGCTGGATCCCGAGCGAGAGCGTCGGGAAGGACTTTGATGGCGACTTCGCGACCGAGCTTCAAGTCTTTCGCCCGGTACACCTCGCCCATTCCGCCAGCCCCAATAGGCGCAAGGATTTCATACGGGCCGAGTTTGTCACCTACAGAAAGCGGCATTTGAGCGATTCAGCTAAGTTTACTCGATCGACCAGCGGATTGACCTGGATCATGGCTCCAGATGTCAGGGGCGCGAGGCCGGAACATTCATATGATACAAATGTTCTACCCATGTCGACTTCCCGCACCATGCCCGGCGGTTTTGCCGATCGCGCTCGCCTCGAACGCGGCCCTAGCGGACGGCCCTTGTGCCGTTGGTGCAATCTTGAAATCCCCTTGCGCCGGTTCACCTTCTGCTCGGATTTCTGCGTGCACCAATGGAAGCTTCGCACCGATCCCGGCTATCTTCGCGAACAGGTGTTCGCGCGCGATCGCGGCGTGTGCCGGTCGTGCGGGGTCGACACGGCTGCGGCTCTTGTTGAATTGAAGCGAGCGCGCGGCATTCATCGCCTCAAACTGCTCGGGCGCTGGGGGTTGAAACGCTTGACGCGACGCACGCTGTGGGATGCGGATCATATCCTTCCAGTTGCCGAGGGCGGCGGCGAATGCGACCTCGACAATCTGCGGACGCTGTGCCTGATTTGCCATCGCCGCGTGACGCTTGAACTTCGTCTAAGGATGCGCCGCACGAACGGGGGAGAGATCGAACGGGCTGCTACGGAACCGCGACTGTAAAGGAGCGGCACGTGGAAGTTTCATTTGAGAGACAGGCCGTAGCGCACCGCTCCTTTACAGTCGCGGTTCCGTAACAGGCCGTAGCGCACCCGCTCCTTCACAGTCGCGGTTCGGAAACAATTGGGTCGCGGTTCGTCGAGACACGCACTCCCCGACGGTCGTGCCTCAATTGGCAGGGCATGGCCCTGCCCCACCGATTCAGCCGTGGTAACGTAATCGATGTATCGTTGTCGTGCGTGTTGTCTCGTTTAAAAGTGTTGTCTCGTTTAAAATACGTGGCTTAGCGAGAGGAGATCGTCCATGATCCAATTGAAAGTGAATGGAACCACCCGCCATTTCGACGGCGATCCGGATATGCCGCTGTTGTGGTATGTCCGCGATCTGCTGGACCTGTGCGGAACGAAATACGGCTGCGGCGCGGGACTGTGCGGCGCCTGCACGGTTCACGTGAACGGAGCCGCCAAGCGAAGCTGCCAGACCACGCTCAAGGAAGCCGCCGGCAAATCGGTCACCACCATTGAAGGCTTGAGCGCCAAGGCGAATCATCCGCTTCAAGTCGCGTGGAAGGAAATGGGCGTCCCGCAATGCGGCTACTGCCAAAGCGGACAGATTATGCAAGCCGCGGAACTGCTGAAGAGCAAGCCGCACCCGACCGACAAAGACATTGACGACGCCATGCGGGGCAACATCTGCCGCTGCGGAACGTATCAGCGGATTCGCGCGGCCATCAAGCTGGCCGCATCCGGCAAGGCTAAAGCGGCCGCTGCCGGGACCATGGCGGCCGCATATGTCGTGGACGAACACTGCACCGGCGCGTGCTGCAAGGACCAGGGGGTGAAGGCATGAAGACCGAACAACTGAATCAACTGAGCCCAACGGTTAGAGTCGAAAGCCGCCGCGGTTTTCTCACCAAGGTGTTTTCGGCGGGAGCGCTGATTCTGAGTGCGCAGGTTCTTCCGCTCAAGCTGGACGCCGCCGGCGATACGGTGGATACGGCCGCCTGGCATCCCAGCGTGTATCTGGGCGTCGAACCCGACGGCACCGTGATCATCGTCGCGCATCGATCCGAAATGGGCACCGGTATTCGCACCGCGCTCCCCATGGTCGCCGCCGACGAAATGGAAGCGGATTGGGCGAGGGTCAAGATCCAGCAGGCCATCGGCGACAAGAAATACGGCGACCAGAACACCGACGGATCGAATTCGATCAAGAGTTTCTGGCAGCCGATGCGGGAAGCGGGCGCATCCGCACGCATGATGCTCGAAAGCGCGGCGGCATCCAAGTGGGGAGTGCCGGCGTCGGAGTGCCACGCCAAGAATCACGAAGTGATGCACGCGACCAAGGGCAAACTGGGATTCGGCGAGCTGGCGACGCTCGCGGCCACGCAGCCGGTTCCCAAGATAGAATTCGGCGAACTGAAGTTCAAAGCGGCCTCCGAGTATCGCTACATCGGCAAGAACGTGCCGATCACCGATATCGACAAGATCGTTGCCGGCCATACGACGTATGGCATGGACGCGAAGATGCCGGGCATGGTGTACGCCTCGATCGAGCGCTGCCCGGTGATGGGCGGGAAACTCAAGTCGGTGGACGACGGCGAGGCGAAGAACGTCAAGGGCGTGATCCAGACGGCGATCATCGATCCGTTCAAGCCGCCTTACGCGTTCCAGGCGCTGGGTGGAGTTGCCGTGATCGCGGATAATACCTGGGCCGCGATGCAGGGGCGCAAAAAGCTGAAGCCCGAATGGGACCTCGGCATCAATGTGAATTACAACTCGGGCGACTACAAGACGACTCTGCGAGAGACCGCGCGCAAGCCGAACGCCAACGCGGATCGGAACGTGGGCGACGTCGAGGCGGAATTCGCCAAGAACACCAAAACTCACGAAGCCGAATACTGGGTGCCCCATCTGGCCCACGCCGAAATGGAGCCGCCCACGGCGGTTGCCCATTACAAAGACGGCAAAGTAACGGTCTGGACCGCGACGCAGAATCCGCAGGCAGTGCAGCAGACGGTGGCGCCCGCGGTCGGCTGCAAACTGGAAGACGTGACCTGCAACGTGACGCTGCTCGGCGGCGGATTCGGGCGCAAGTCCAAGCCCGATTACGTGGCGGAAGCCGCGATTCTATCCAAGCAGCTCGGCAAGCCCGTGAAGGTTGTATGGAGCCGTGAAGACGATCTCCAGTTCGACTATTTCCATTTCCCGGCGGCGATGTACTTGAAAGCGGCGCTAGACGAAAAGGGCCGTCCGACGGCCTGGCTCGGCCGCAGCGTGTATCCGGCTATGCTTTCGATGAACCAGATGCGGCCCGGCGGCCTGGCGAGCATGGGCTGGAACGATCTGCCGTTCAACATCCCCAACATTCGCATGGAGACAGGACCGGCGGAAGCGAAAGTGCGCATCGGCTGGCTGCGGTCGGTCGCGAATATTCCGCATGCGTTCGCGATTCATTCGTTCATCGATGAGCTGGCAGCGAAAGCCAATCGCGATCGAGTGGATTATCTGGTGGAAATGCTCGGCCCGGATCGCATCATCGAACTGGG
>Ga0182024_10013648_pt1 | contig 15817 bp, 13 predicted proteins | sample P32metaG_FD_120480 | JGI IMG/M metagenome (GOLD analysis project Ga0182024, IMG submission 120480) | Permafrost microbial communities from Stordalen Mire, Sweden - P3-2 metaG (Illumina Assembly) | ecosystem: Environmental > Terrestrial > Soil > Wetlands > Permafrost | place: Sweden: Stordalen... | reverse complement strand
CCAGAAGCAGGCTCTCGGTGAGAAGCTGACGCAACAGCCGAGCCGGATTCGCTCCCAAGGCCATTCGCAGCACGATCTCTTTGTCGCGGCTGCCGGCCCGCGCCAGCAACAGGCTGGCGACGTTGGCGCAAGCAATCAGCAGCACAAAAACCACCGCGCCCAGCAGCGTCCATAGGGTCGGCCCAATATCGCCGACCAATTGGTCGCGCAAGGCAACAATCTTGATGCTGTAGCCTGCGTTGGTATCGGCGTACTGCTGCTCAATACGGCCCGCAATGGAACGCATCTCGGCGGAGGCCTGGTCCAGGCTCACGCCGGGCTTCAGCCGCCCGATCACTCGTAATGTGCGAAATCCGCGCTGGCTAAGTTCCTTCGCATCCAGCGTGTACGGCAGCCACAACTCGGAGGGCGTGTCCAGGAGCCGGAAGCCGCTTGGCATGACGCCTACGATGGTGAGGCTGTTGCCGTCCACGATCGCCTGCTTGCCTAAGATGCCGGGATCACCGCCAAAACGGCGCTGCCAGAAGCCGTAACTCAGCAGTGCCACGCGATTGCGCCCGGGTTCCGCTTCTTCACTAAGAAATGTGCGGCCGAGCGCAGCCCTCACGCCCAACAACCCAAATGCGCTGGGCGATACCAACGCTGTTTCCAGGCGCTCGGGCAGTTGACCGCCCGTGAGAACCGCCGGCTGTTCCCGCAGAGCGGCGATTTTTTCGAAGCCCTTTTGCTGCTCCGTCCAATCGCGGTAATCGGGCGGGGAGACCTGCTCTTGAAGAATTCCCTTACTGAGTTTCGTTTCCCAGAGCACCACCAGCCGCCCGGGGTCCTTGTAAGGAAGCGGCCGCAACAACACCGCATTGACCACGCTGAAAATCGCGCTGTTCGCGCCTATGCCCAGGGCCAACGCGATCATTGCGACGAGGGTAGACCCGGGGCTCTTGAGGAGCATCCGGAAACCATATCTCAGATCGTTCCCAAGATTATTCACTTTGAAATATCTAGAATAGCAGTCCAAAAAATGAATCGGACAGTGGCAGTGAGGGACCGCCACGGTCCGATTCTAGACTTGGGTTTGGTTGGAAGGATTAAATCGTTTGGATTAGCCGCCCCAAACAGCGCCACCAGCTCGTACTCTGGTCTTAGTCCTCATTTCAGTCTCCTTTGAATTTAAGTTCTTACTGCTCACGCTCTGCATTGCCGAGTACCGCGCGAGCGAGGGCGCTGGTACGCGGCAACTTCAAACTAGGTACCCCAAACTGCGGCGCCAGCTTTGATCTTTGTCTTGGTCCTCATGTGGCGATGTCTCCTTGCTTTTGATCTTGATTTTTTTTATTGGCCTTGCGGTCGCTGTAAGAAATGCAACTCGGATGCCACGGGTACCACGACTCCGGGAGGCGAAGTACTATGGAATGCAAGTTACAGAAAACATAAGGAACTGTCGGTTGGATTTCGCAGTTCAGTGGTGCAGTTCCGGTTCGTGATTACAGCGTTTAGCCTATCTATTCAGATAGAGACCCTATCCAGTCAGATAGGGCATTCGCCTTAGGCGAAAGATTTGTGGAAAAAAACGATCAGTGCCACGAAGACGGCGAACGGTCGCCGGACCGTCCGCCGCTCGTGCAAACGGAAGCGCACTCCTCCGTACAGCTTCCGCAAGGCTGCCGACGAACTGACAAGCCATCGAGGACCCGTGGGTTGTCAGATCATACTAGCTAAGAGACTCCGATTATCCTCCCGAAAGAATCAGGCAAGTCGTAGTAGCGCGGCTCGCCTTAGGCAATCGCTTTGACGTAGTAGCAATCCCAGCACCACTGGGACTGAGTGTTTGAAAATTGCAGAGGAAATTCGACATCTATTTGCAACGTCATGGCTTGCTACATAGGAAATACCCTAGGCTGGATTCCGGACCTCCCTCTAACCCTATCTTTTTAGATATTATGGGCTAACACCTCAGATAGGTAATCGCCGGTATGCCTGAGATACTTGCCGAACTCGAGGGCCTGGCTGGCCCGCTAAAAGGAACCAGCATCCCTTTGTCCGGCGATCAAATCTCCATCGGGCGCGAACCCTCGAATGTAATTTCAGTCGTGGACGCTGGGGTTTCCCGCAAGCATTGCCTCATTTTGCAGGACGGCCGCGACTATAAGATTCAGGACTTGAACAGCCGCAACAGCACGTTCGTGAACGGAGTGCCCATCACTGAGCGGGTGCTGATTTCCGGAGACGAAATCAAGATTGGAAACTCACTGTTTCTTTTCGTAGTTCCGGCGGAGGAAACCGCGGGCGCCGTTTCCAGCTCGATCGAATTCGCCAAACAGGACACCGGCGGAGGATCCACCATCATCCTTCGCAAACAGGACGCGCTCTACCTGCGCGATCTGGATCGCGTCACGCCTTCCGAGCGCATGGTTCGCGATCTGAACGTGCTGGTTCGCGTCAGCAAAGCGGTCAATTCCGTACGCGGCCTGGAAGCGCTCGAAAAGCAGGTGCTGGAATCGATTCTGGAAATCGCACCCGCGGGCCGCGCCGCCATTCTTCTTTGCGACCGCGGCTTTGAGAGCTTGGACCAATGCACGGTATTCGGATGGGATCGCCATAGCGGAGCGAACCCAACCGTGCAGGTGAGCCGGACCATCGTATCGCAGGTGCTGAAAGAGGGCGTCGCGATGCTGTGCAACGATCTGCCGGCTACCGGGACGTTCGCCGACACCGAGAGCATAACAGTGCGCCATATCCGCAGCGTTCTGGCTGTGCCGCTGGAAGTCTTCGATCGTATACTAGGCGTGATTTACCTGGACGCCAGCGACCCGGAGGTGCGTTTTGACGCAGACCATCTGCAACTGCTGACCGCCATCGGCAGTATCGCTGCCTTCGCGCTGGACAATGCGCGCCGCATGGATTGGCTGGAGGAAGAAAACCGCCGCCTGCAGGCCGAAATGAACGTCGAGTACAACATGATAGGCGAGAGCCCGCGTATGCGGGATGTCTATCAGTTCATCAGCCGCGTCGCCAAGATGGATTCCACAGTGCTGATCTCCGGGGAGAGCGGCACCGGCAAGGAACTGGTGGCGCGCGCCATACATCGAAACAGCATCCGCGGCAATAAGCCTTGCGTCGCCATCAACTGCGCCGCGCTGGCCGAAAGTCTGCTGGAGAGCGAACTGTTCGGTCATGAGAAAGGCGCATTCACCGGCGCCATCGTCCAGAAGAAGGGAAAACTCGAGATCGCCGAGGGAGGCACGGTCTTTCTGGACGAAATCGGCGAGCTGGCGCCGCTCCTGCAGGCCAAATTGCTGCGTGTTTTGCAAGAGCGCGAATTCGAACGGGTGGGAGGAACGCGCACCATCAAGCTGGATGTGCGGCTGATCACAGCTACCAACCGGGATCTGGAAGCGGAGGTCAAGGCCGGCAGATTCCGAGAGGACCTCTATTATCGTTTGAACGTCGTCTCGCTACGCATGCCCTCGCTGCGGGATCGCCGCCCCGATATCTCGCTGCTGGCGAGTTATTTCGCCGCTAAATTCGCCAAGCGATCGAACCGCTCCGTATTAGGAATTTCGCCCCAGGCCCGGGCTTGCCTGTTGAATTACGATTGGCCCGGCAACGTGCGCGAGCTTGAGAACGCCATCGAACGGGCCGTAGTGCTGGGGTCGAGCGAGTTGATTTTGCCCGAGGACCTACCTGAGTCGATCCTGGAAAAAGCCGAGCCGGCCGCTTCCGAGATGAATGCTTTCCATGATGCCGTGCGCGAGACCAAGAAGCAGCTCATCATCAACGCCATCGAGCAGGCTCACGGTAATTACACCGAGGCGGCGCGTCTGCTGGGACTGCATCCCAACTACCTGCATCGCCTGGTCCGCAATCTGAATTTGAGGACCGTGCTGCAACGCCAATCGGTCGGCAATTCGTAAATACCGGACGCGACGATTCCTAACGTCCAAACGTCCAATCCACGCCCACCATTCCGACGAAATCGTGCAGCCAGCCGTTAATCTTGGCGCCCGGCACGGGTATGATCACGTTCTCTGGAAACGGCGTGGCATAGTCGCGAAAGTCCGCGCGGATCAGCCAATGATCGCTTAGGATGGCCTTTACGCCGCCGCCGAAACTAACCAGCGCCTTGACCTCGTCCGCATGGGCGAGCAGTGCGAAATCGGTGAGGGGCTGATTCGGATTTGGCGTTCCGGTCGCGTTGTAACGCTTGATGCCGGCCCCGGCCGCCAGGAACGGCCGCAGCCGCGAATGCCGTCTGGTTGCGTAACCCAGGAAATCGAAATGCACCGCGTGCGACCCTCCATCGAGATTGGCCTGCTGGCCGCCGAAGCGCAATTCCGATTCGCCCGAGCGGTAGGTGTAGCGTATTTCGCCGCCGAAATGCTCGGACACATCTTCGCCCAGCACGGCGCCCGCGGCAAATTGCGATCCGAATCCAGCGTTCGCCGAACCTGCCGGATTGGTTATTGTTGCATCGTGATAAGAGCCCCATCCACCCGCGGCGCCAAGCTCCCATGACTGCGCGAAACAACACGAACCGCCCATCGACAAGGCCGCCAGCACAAGAAATCCCCGTATGTTATAGCGCATCTATTAATGATTCTATTCCGCGAAGGTGCCGCTGGTCCCTAGACGGGAGGCCTTAGGGAGCTAGAAAGGAGGCCTTAGGAGGGGCACACGGAGTCACGCTGGAAGACGATCGGGCTAAGGCAGCTCTTCCACAACCCGGTCGATCTCCTCCGGGCTGATATAGAAGTGCGGCGAGAATCGCACCCAGCCCTGCCGGGGCGCGGCCATGATCCCACGCTCTTTGAGGTCGCGAACAACCTGACGGCTGTCCATGCCGGGTTTGTGGAGCGCCACGATTCCAGAGGCGTTCTCCGGTGTCCGCTCACCCAAGATCTGGTAGCCTTTTCGACGCGCACCTTCGGTTAGGCGGCTGGCCAGGGCCTGGACCACTGGGGCGATCCGCTCGATCCCCACCTCCAGCAGCAGTTCGATGGACGCCCGCAGTCCGTAACAGCCAATCGTATTCAGGGTTCCGCATTCGTAGCGGCCGGCGTCGGGCCGGAGCGTCATATCACGCGAGGCGTAGTCGTTGTAGCCCGCCACGTTCGTCCAGCCGAATTCCTTGGGGAAAATGGAGTCCTGGCGCTCCTTGCGCACATACAGAATGCCGCAACCTTCCGGACCCAGCAGCCATTTGTGCCCGTCCGCGGCCAAGGCGTCGATGCGCGCAGTTTGCACATCCAGGGGTAAGGCGCCCAAACCTTGGATGGCATCCACGAAGAAGAAGCAACCGTTGCGGCTGCAGATTTCGCCGATCTCATTCAGGTCCACGCGCACGCCGCTGAGGTATTGCACGAAGCTGATGGCCAGGAGCTTGGCCCCGCGAGTCGCGCGCTCGATGGAATGCAGCGGATCGCGGATGGACAGCCATTCGACGCTGCAGCGCTGCGCTTCGAGCCGCTTCCAGGGAAAATAGTTAGCCGGAAACTCTTCCTTGAAGGCCACGATGCGGTCGCCAGGGCGCCAATCCATGCCCATGGCGATGGTTGCGATGCCCTCGGATGTATTTTTCACGATGGCGATCTCGCCGCGTTCGGCGCCGATCAGTTTCGCGGCTGCAATCCGGAGCCCCTCATAGCTATCCAACCATTGGTCGTAATGCAGCGACCCATAATCGAGGGCGTCGTCGGCGAGATTTTTCATTGCGTCGGCCGAACGCTTAGGTAGCGGCGCGACCGCCGCGTGATTCAGATAGATCAATCTTTGGGTAACCGGAAACTGGTCCCGGTACTGCCGCCAAAGCGGTTCATCGGCTTGTCCGAAACTCATGACCCTCCGTACGTGGCGCACGCACTCCTGCGTGCCGCGTCGGCACTCCTGCCGACGCCTGGAATTAAAAGCGTTCACACGAATGTGAACGCGGCACGCTAAAGCGCGCGCTACAAAATTAGACCAGGACGGTGAAGGCAGTCTCGCTGCGCGTCACCGGATGATACAACGTATCGCGCTCCATGGGCTCGCGCCCGGCTTCACGAATCAGCCGCAATAGTTCATTGCGCCGGAGGCCCTGGCTGGTAGTCGCGCCGGCATCGTGGTAAATCTTTTCTTCCACCACCGTGCCGTCCAGGTCATCGGCCCCGAATCGCTGGGCGATTTGCGCAATTCTGGGCGTCATCATGATCCAGTACGCCTTGATGTGATCGATGTTGTCCAGCATCAGGCGCGATACCGCTATCATTTTCAGATCCAGAAAACCGGTGGTGGTCTGGATGTGCTCGAGCGCCGTATTGGCGGGATGAAAGGCCAGCGGGATGAAAGTCTGGAACCCGCCCGTGTCATCCTGCAACTCACGCAGCTTGATGAGGTGGTCGACCCGGTCTTCCTCGGTTTCGATGTGGCCGTATAGCATGGTGCAGTTGGATTTCAGCCCCAGCTTATGCGCGGCGCGCGCCACCTCCAGCCACTGCGAGCCATCGATTTTGTGATCGCAGATGATACGGCGCACGCGGTCGTGAAAAATCTCGGCGCCGCCCCCGGGCAGCGAATCCACGCCGGCGTCCATCAACCGCTGCAGAGTCTCGCGGATCGGAATCTTGGCGCGTTGCGCGAGATAGGCGACTTCCACCATCGTGAAAGCCTTCAAGTGCACGTCCGGAAAGCGTTGCTTCAGGCCGCGCAGCATCTCGCAATACCAATCGAGCGTAAGCTCGGGATGCAGCCCGCCGACGATATGGAACTCGGTCACTGCTTCGGTCCAGCCTTCGCCGGCGCGATGCCAAACCTCTTCGAGCGACCAGGTGTAAGCTTTTGGATCCTTGGCGCGCTTGCCGAAGGCGCATAGCTTGCAACTGGCGACGCAAACATCGGTGGGGTTAATGTGGCGATTCACATTGAACCACGTCACGTTGCCGTGCTTGCGCTCCCGGACCAGGTTGGCCATGTGCCCCAGCGCCAGAATATCGGTGGTGCGGTAGAGCGCGACCCCGTCCTGGTAGTCCAGGCGGTGTCTAGCTTCCACCTTCTCCAAAATAGGCAGCAAACGCCGGTCTTCGATGATAATCTGCATTTAGTTCAGGGCCCTCATGCCGAGGAAATAAATGTCGGCCGCCCAAAACAGAAAGAATAGCACGCTGACATAGCCGTTCACCGTGAAGAAAGCCGCGTTGACCCGGGATAAGTCATCGGCCCGCACCAGGCTGTGCTCGTAGGCCAGCAACAGAATGATGGCTGCGATGCCCGCCAGGCTCAACCAGCCCAATTGGAAGCTCGCGGCCAGCACGGCCAGACAGGCGATCATGGCCACATGAAAGATCCGCGCGATCCACAAAGCGCCGCTGATCCCGAACCGGCGCGGCAGGCTGAAAAGACCCTCCTGATAGTCGAATTCATAATCCTGGCACGAGTAGATGATGTCGAAGCCGGCGGTCCAAAACATTACAGCCGCGGTGAGCCATAGAATCCTTGGGTCGAGCGATCCGGATACCGCGATCCAGGCCGCCGCCGGGGCGATGCCCAGTGAGAAGCCCAGGATCAGATGGGAAAAGGTAGTGAAGCGCTTGGTGAAGGAATAAAAAAAAAGCACGGCCAGGGCGAGTGGAGCAAGCTTGAGGCACAGCGGGTTCAGGGCTCGCGCCGCAAGTAAGAAGACCAGCACCGACACCATGACGAATCCCCAGGCAAAACCGGTGCTCAGGATCCCGGCCGGCAGGTGTCTCGCGCGCGTCCGCGGATTGCGGGCGTCGATATCGGCATCCAGAATGCGGTTGAAAGCCATGGCGGCCGACCGCGCGCCGACCATTGCAACCACGATCCACAGCAGCTTGAATGCGAATACGCGGCCCGACAGGTGTTTTTCGCGGAAGGCCAGCAACGCCCCGGTGAGCGCGAAGGGCAGCGCAAATACGGAATGCTCGAACTTGATCATTTCGAGCGTGAGCCGCAGCCGGTTCCAAAATCTCATTTTCGCTACCATTCTAATTCATGCGTCCGATCGCTCTCTTATTCTTCGTTCTGCTGGCAAGCTGCGATAAGCCCACCACCGAGGAGGATTTTTATACTTCCGACATTACGCTTCCGGGCGGCCAGGTGATCAAGACGGAGTTCGTATACGACACGGTGGGAGCTCTCCGCGGTCTGCAATTTCGCAGCTCGATCGCGCCCGATCACGGAATGCTGTACGCGCATCGGGTGCCCGGCAAGTATGGTTACTGGATGTATCAGACACTCATCCCGCTCGACATGATTTGGATGGATGCGGGCCACGACGTGGTCGAGATCGTCGAGAATGCCCCGCCGTGCAAGACGGCGGCCAGCCAGTGCCCGCACTATGGCGGGAACAAGATTGCGCAATATGTTCTGGAGCTGGGCGGTGGCATGGCTAAGAAGTACGGGCTGAAGGTGGGCGATGAGGTTAGCTGGTAGCGCTCTGCTACGCTCAAGTTGAATGGATCAAGACCAACTGCGGGTCCTGCTGGAAGAGGTGCGAAGGGGCGCCGTGGACGTCGACGCCGCGGTCGACCGGATGCGTCACCTGCCGTTCGAAGACCTCGGCTGGGCCAAACTGGATCATCATCGCGCATTACGCCATGGCATAACGGAAGTTATTTTCGGCAAGGGCAAGACGCCGGAACAAATAGCCATCATTGCCGGCCGCTTGCTCGAAAAATCGCCTAATCTGCTGATCACTCGCGCCGATGCCTCCATCGCGGCGACGTTGAAACAGACCTTCCCGGAAGCCGAGTATTTTGCGCTATCGGGCGCCGTGCGGATATGGCGCGACCGGACCATTCACGGCAAGGGGAAGTTGGCGGTGGTTTGCGCCGGCACCAGCGACATTCCGGTAGCCGAGGAAGCGCAAGTCACCGCCGAAGTGATGGGCAACGAAGTGGAAGCGATTTACGACGTCGGTGTCGCCGGGATCCATCGATTGATTGCCAGCAGCGAGCGGCTCAGTCAAGCCCGGGTGGTGGTGGTGGCAGCGGGCATGGAAGGCGCGCTCCCTAGCGTTGTGGGTGGGATGGTGTCGGCGCCCGTGATCGCGGTACCAACCAGCGTGGGTTATGGCGCAAGTTTCCACGGCTTAGCAGCACTGCTCGGCATGCTGAACAGTTGCGCCAGCAACGTCACGGTTGTGAATATCGACAATGGATTTGGAGCGGGTTACGTAGCCAGTTTAATCAACCGACTGTAACTGCTTATTTAACCTCGACAGGTTACTAGTTATGCGACTGCAGTGCTAATTCGAGCGCCAGACTCCTCCGCGTAGACATAGAAGCCGAACATCGGCGTAGTTTCGCCTCGGCTCCACCGACTCATTTTCCAGTCGACCCGAATAAACCCGATATCAGGCTGGGCCGCAAGGTTGAGCAAGACCGAATAAATCCCGCAGTAGAACTTGGGCGGAAATTTTGCCAAGGGCCGTAAAGCCCAGTTTTCACCATCGCGAGAGCCCCAAATGGATACATCGAGGCTTTCTTGCTCGATGATGCGTGTTATTCCGAGAGTAAGGACGAGTAGCTTACCTCGATTTGGTCCGAGTTGAAACTCCGGACCGGTGCCGTCTGCTCTGGCGATGCTTTCAGGCAACAGAAAGTTACGCAGCATAATAATCCTCCAGCCGGAGACATGCCGGAAACTGCTCTTTTGCTACCTGGCAGGTTTACCTACGGGGTAACTAGAGTGCTAGGAGGCGGTGACCCGCCTCATTCAGCGTCTCATACTTCTTGCAAAAACAAAAGCGAATTAATGTTGCGCCTTGGTTAGAATCCGCAAAAAAGCTTGACCCGGGGACAGCCGCCACCCCGCAATGTTCGATCATATGCCGGACGAACGTATAGTCGTCCGGAAAACCGAACTTCCGGATGTCGGTCATAATGTAATACGCCCCATCGGGCTTGAAGCACTGGAAACCCGCCTGGTCTAAAAGCCCTAGAAGAAGATCGCGCCGGCTCTTATAATCGGAGGCCAGTCTGGAATAGTAGGTATCGGGCATATTCAGCGCCAGAACACCGGCCTGCTGGAGTGGAGTGGCTGCGCCAACGGTTAAGAAGTCGTGGACTTTCCGAATTGAATCCGTCAAATCCGGAGCTGCCAGCACCCACCCCACGCGCCATCCGGTCACTGAGTAGGTTTTGCTCATGCTGTTTACAAGAACGCTGCGTTCCCGCATTCCGTCTAATGTTGCTATCGGAGTGTGAGATGCAGAATCGTACAAAATGTGTTCATAGATTTCGTCAGTAATTGCAAGGGCGTCGAATTCCTGGCAAAGATCGGCGATTATCTGCAATTCTGGCCTGGAGAAAACTTTTCCGGTCGGATTGTTGGGCGAGTTGAGTACGATTGCTTTGGTTCTGGGTGAGAAAGCGCGCCGCAGTTCGTCGGGGTCGAAGGTCCAATCGGGAGGCCGCAGCGTGACCAACTTCCGCTGCGCGCCGGCCAAAAGTATATCCGGACTGTAATTTTCGTAGTATGGCTCGAATACGATGATCTCGTCGCCCGGATTCGTCACCGCCAGCATGGAAGCGATCATGCCTTCGGTGGCCCCGCAGCAGACCGTAATTTCTCGCTCGGGATCGTAATCCAGACCGTAGGTTCGCCGGTATTTCGCGGCGATCGCATCCCGAAAGGGCTTGGCGCCCCAGGTGATGGGGTATTGGTTGAAGTCGGCGTCGATGGCGTCTTTGGCGGCCTGCTTAATTTCTTCGTTCGCGCTGAAATCTGGAAAGCCCTGGGCCAGATTGACGGCATTGGATTCCATCGCCAGGCGGGTCATCTCGCGGATCACCGATTCGGTGAACTGGGAGGTCCGGTGACTGCGGAATCTTTCCCGCCGGTTGGCGATCTGGACCGGCCGGACGGAGGTCTTTTCTGCTGAAGGGCTCATAAAGAAGAGACTACCACCGTATAGATCAGAAAAGCCTCTTGACTCTGGAACCGATTCCAGGGTTCATACTGGGATGCATACTAATGCTGTACCGTGGCTGATCGACCCTATCTTCGAACCGGCGAAGTTGCGCGCATGGCAGGCGTGAGCCCGGATACGCTGCGCCACTACGAACGCAGGAAGCTGATTGCCGTTCCGAGACGATCGGCTGGGAACTACCGCCTCTATCCTCCCGATACGGTGGAGCGGGTCCGGCTGATCCAGCGCGCGCTGGCGGTCGGCTTCTCGCTAACGGAACTGGCGCGGATTCTGAAAGTTCGGGACGAAGGGGGCGCCCCCTGCCGCCACGCTCGGCGGTTGCTCGAGGAAAAGCTCGCGCAAGTCGAGCAAGAAATCACCGATCTGGCGGCGAGGCGGGATCACTTGCGAATCCTTTTGAAAGACTGGGACCACCGGCTGAGCGCCGCCCAGGATGGGAAACCAGCCAGGCTGTTAGAAACTCTTGCAAAGGAAGAACCATATGAAAACGCTTCTAGGACTCGCGCTATTGGTGGCCGGAACCATCGCCTATAGCCAATCGAATCATGATGAGGTCAATCGGCGCGGCGATCATGAGATGGGTTTCTCGCATGAGAAGACCACGCATCATTTTCGTTTGACAAAGGACGGCGGCGCGATTGAAGTGACGGCTAACGATCCAAACGACACCGAGAGCCGCGACCAGATCCGGCGCCACCTGACGCATATCGCCGGCATGTTTTCAGCCGGCAACTTCAACGCACCCATGTTCATTCACGATCAGACCATCCCCGGAGTTCCCGCCATGAAGCGGCTAAAGGGAGAGATCAAATACGAGTTCGAGAGCATGGAGCAGGGCGGCCGGGTGAAGATCAGTAGCTCGAACCCCCAAGCCGTCGACGCGGTGCACGAATTGCTGCGGTTCCAGATCGCCGATCATCAGACTGGCGACCCTCTTAAGCCGTGAGTATGCCCATCTTCTTGGCCACTCGGGCCAGAATCTCGGCCGCGCGGTCGAGCATTTCGCGGGTATGCGTGGCGGTGACGATGGTCCGGATGCGCGCTTTGCCTTCGGGGACGGTCGGAAAGCCGATGCCGGTGGCGTAGAGTCCATTGTTGAAGAGTTCCGCCGAGAAAGCGTGGGCCATTTTCGCTTCCCCTACCATGATGGGCGTGATGGGCGTCTCGCTCGCTCCGGTATCGAAGCCGGCCGTCTTCAAATTCGCCTTAAAATAAAGCGTGTTGTCCCAAAGCTTCTCGATCCGCTGCGGTTCGTCCTCTAGAATCTTGAAGGCCGCAAGACAGGCCCCGGCGACTCCTGGAGGATGCGAAGTCGAAAACAGAAATGGCCTGGCGCGGTGGTAGAGAAATTCGATAAGGTCCTTACTGCCGCAAACGTAACCGCCCAACACGCCGATGGCCTTCGATAGCGTGCCGACCTGGATATCGACGTGGCCGTGCAGGCTGAAATGGTCGACCGTACCGCGCCCTTTGCGTCCGAGGACGCCGGAGGAATGCGCATCGTCAATCATCATGACGGCGCCGTTCTTTTCGGCAGTCGCCACCAGGGCGGGCAGAGGAGCGATGTCTCCGTCCATCGAAAAGACGCCATCGGTGATCAGCAGCTTGTGCCCGGGTGCACCCGCCAGGTCCTCGAGAATCTTGGAGGCCGCGACCGTGTCCTTATGTGGAAAGACATGGATCTTAGCTTTCGATAATCGGCAGCCGTCGATGATGCTGGCATGATTCAGCGCATCGGAAATGATGTGATCCTCCGGTGTCAGGACAGCGGCCACGGTTCCGGCGTTGGCCGCGAAACCGGACTGGAAGACAACGCACGCCTCGGTCTGCTTGAACTTCGCGATGTGCTGCTCCAGCTCCATGTGAATGCTCATGGTGCCTGAAATGGTGCGGACCGCGCCTGAGCCAGCGCCGAATTTCTTGGTGGCTTCCACCGCGGCCTCGACCAGCTTGGGATGGTTGGCGAGACCCAAATAGTTGTTGCTGGCGAGATTGATCACCTCGCGTCCATCAAAGCGGGAGACCGGTTCACAAGCGGATTCGAGCACGCGCAGGCGCTGGTAGGTTCCTGCTTTTCGCCAGGCCTCGAGCTGTTCGGTTAGGTAGCTGAGAGGATTAGTGGTGGTCACCACTCTATGGTAGCGCCGGGTTTCAGCGGCGCTTGAGGCGGTAATCTTCGACGTACGGCATCTTGATCAGCTTGCACATTTCGAACAGCCGCGAGCGTGCCCGCATCCCGACGCGCTCTTCGAGAAAATACTTGCTGTGCAAGTCTTCCTGCAAGCCTGAGCCGCGCTGATCGCCGGCTTCCGGATCGCGAAGATTGGTAGTCACAATGGTTGCTTTGCGGTGGTTGCAGCGATGCGTGACGATCGACGTGACAGTGTCTTCCACCCAATCGGTTACGCGATGCGCGCCCAGATCATCCAGCACCAGAATATCGGCGTCCAGCGCCGACCGATAGGCTTCCTTGTCCATGGTGCCGGAGGCGACGTCGTAACCGCTGCGAATGTGATTTAACAGGGCCTGAAAATCGAAGAAGACGCCTTCGAAGCCGCGTAAGATCAGCGTTCGCAGAGCAGCCACTGCCAGATGTGTCTTGCCGGTACCCGGCGGCCCAATGAACAACAGACCTGGCTTGGGAAGTTTGGGGTATTCGCGCCCGTAACCGCGCACCGTGAGCACTACGCTCGCGAGCTGAGTCCGGTCCACCGGATTGTCGGCGGGTAGAACGAAATTGTCGACCGACGCGTTTTGATAGAGCGGTGGAATATTGGCGCGCTCCAAAACGCGCTGCTCGCGGCCCTCATTGGCGCACTCGCACCGCTCAGCGCCGGAGAGTCCCTCGCGCTCCACGATCTTCCAACCGGAGCCGCCGCATTTTGCGCAAACTTCGACCACGCTCATATAGTAGCTACCAGCCGACCGGTTTTCCCTTATTCTGTTCATCCAGCCACTTTTTCAATGGCGCGAAATAATCGAGGATCGCCGTGGCATCCATTTGATTCTGTCCCGTCAAAGCGGCCAGCGCGTTGGGCCAGGGCTGGCTCAGGCCCATCGAGAGCATAGCGTTCAGTTTGGCGCCGGCGGGCTTGCTGTCGTAGATGGAACAGCGATTGAGCGGACCGGTGCAGCCCGCGATCTTCGCCAGCGAGCGATGAAACTGAAATTGCAGGATGTCGGCCAGGAAATAACGCGCATAGGGAAAGTTCGCCGGGACGTGATATTTCGCGCCGGGATCGAAGTCGGCTTCGCTGCGCGAAACCGGGGGCGCGATGCCTTGGTACTTCAAACGGAGCTGCCACCAGGTCTGGTTGTATTTATCCGGCGGAATTTCGCCCGAGAACACCTGCCAGCGCCATTTGTCGATCAACAGGCCGAAGGGCAGAAACGCGATCTTCTCCAGCGCTTTATACATCAGAAGGCCGAGGTCCTTGGAGCTATCGGGCACGGTCGAAAGCAGCCCGATCTTTTTCAGATACTCGGGCGTCACAGATAGCGCGATCGTATCGCCGATGGCTTCATGGAAACCGTCGTTGGCGCCGTCGCGGAATAGGAACGGCTGGCGGTCGTAGGCGCGCTGATAGAAATTGTGACCCAGCTCGTGATGGATAGTGCTGAAGTCATCCGCATTAATTTCTATGCACAGCTTGATGCGCAGATCATCGACTGTATCGATGTCCCAGGCACTGGCGTGGCAGACCACGTCGCGATCGCGCGGCTTAACGAACAGCGAACGCTCCCAGAAGGTTTTTGGCAGTGGCGCAAAGCCGAGCGAGGTGAAGAACCGCTCGCCGTAGCGAACCATGTCGAGCGGCTGCGTATTTTTGGACTTTAGAATGGCCGTCAGATCATAACCCGGATCGGCGTTCTTGGGAGCCACCAAGGGATAAATGTCTTCCCACTCTTGCGCCCACATGTTGCCCAGCAGATGCGCGGGAATCGGGCCATTGGCCGGAACGATGTTGCCGTACTTTTCACGAAGCTTGGCGCGAACGTAGGCGTGCAGGGAAAGATACAGCGGCCGGACCTGATCCCACAGACGATCCACCTCGGCGGTAAAGGCATCGGGCGGCATATCGTATTTGGAGCGCCACATCGCGCCCATGTCGGCGAATCCCAGTTCGCGCGCGCCCTTGTTTCCTAGCTCGACGTATTTTTGAAACAGCGGGCGGATGGGAGGGGCGATGGAGTGCCAGCCGCGCCAGGCGTCGAGCAGTTCTTTGGGATCGGTGCTGGTGCGCAGAATCCGGCTGAGGTCTTCAAGGTCGAGGCACTTGTTGGGCGACGGACAATATTTGCCGCGGCCGTACATGCCTTCCATCTGCGAAGCGATTTCGGTGAGTTGCTGGGACTCTTTTGGATCTGAAGGCGCGGCCAGTGTCAGCGAGAGCCTGAGCAGCTTCAACTCGCGGGCCAGCGGGTCGGGCATCTTGAGATTGGTGAAGCGCGTCGATTCCTTGGCGAGCTGCATGGTGGCCGAGATCTGCTGCTCGTCGGCCTTGGCGGCGAGGATCTCGGAGTCATAGGTGATGTAAGTGGACTTCACCCAATCGGCGCGGGAATCCTGGACGGTCAGATCGAGAAGCTTGGCTTCGGCGCGATCCATGAAGGCGCGGGCGTCGGCCAGGGTGGGCGGCTTTTGGGAATCGGCGGCGTGGCAGGTCGAGAACACGAGAACAAGAAGGATGAGGAAGGAACGCACCTTATAATTATCGCGGATGGGAAAGCAACTCCGCGCGTTCGCATGAGTGCGAACGCGGCACGCAAGAGTGATGGTGCTGAAAAAGTAAGTGCGAGCAGGCTGAAGGTCGCCTGAATCAGTTTCCCTGGGATTCTTTTTTCTGTGGGCTGGAGTTTTGGGGGCCGACGGTGGGCCCCTGAAGCAGTCTT
>Ga0182024_10013647_pt1 | contig 15819 bp, 11 predicted proteins | sample P32metaG_FD_120480 | JGI IMG/M metagenome (GOLD analysis project Ga0182024, IMG submission 120480) | Permafrost microbial communities from Stordalen Mire, Sweden - P3-2 metaG (Illumina Assembly) | ecosystem: Environmental > Terrestrial > Soil > Wetlands > Permafrost | place: Sweden: Stordalen... | reverse complement strand
GGCTCGCTTAACGCGCTGCGGCCGGAACTCGACGTCGTTGGGACGGTGCAGAATGGCGCTATTTCGGGCGACGTGAATCCGGTCGGGGCGGCTCAAACACCTGGTGCGGCTCTTTATCCCGGTGGCTTTGGAACCACGCTGGGACAGATTTTCAAAAACAATTTCCCGACTTACGCGGTGGGACTGCAGCTTACTTTACCTTTGCGGAATCGAGTTGCACAAGCGGACGCCGTTCGAGACCAGATGCAGGTCCGCCAGAGCCAGATCCGGCGCCAGCAACTCGAGGATCAGGTGCGCCTGGAAGTGGCCGACGCTTACGTCGCCATGCAGCAAGCGCGCGCGTCGTACGACGCCGCCGTCCAGAGCCGCTTACTTCAGGAGCAGTCCGTGGAAGTGGAACAAGTGACCTTTGATGTCGGACTGGCGACGAACTATCTGGTGATTCAGTATCAGACGTATCTGGCGCAGGCGCGGTCGACCGAAGTGGCGGCGAAGGGGGCGTACGCGAAGGCAAAGGTCGCGCTCGATCGAGCCACCGCGAGTACCCTCGAAGTGAATCGGGTATCGGTGCAGGACGCGCGGGACGGCCATGTATCCCGGCCCTCTCCACGAAATTCCCATCCATGAAACCGGCTCGTACCGCCGGCGGCGCTTCATCCCTTCGCCATCCTGCTCGGTAGTGGGAATGTGCTGATGACCGGTGACGCCGCCTCCACGACACCGGCGACTACTGCCAACGCGGAACTCTATGATCCATGTGAGCGGCCAGTCTCGACACTTCTTTCACGATACGATAGGCCCATGCGACTGCTTGTTTTTTCAACAATCATGGTGTCCATGACCTTCACGCTATCTGCTCAAGCTCCCACACAACCGGCCATGACTTTGACCATTCCGGGATTTCCCGACGGCGGCCAGATTCCCGTTAAGTTCAGTCAGGCGGCTCCGGGCGTTCCCGTGGGTGAGGGTACGTCGCCGGCGATGAGCTGGGCCAACGTTCCCGCCGGCACGCAAAGTTTCTTTCTCCACATGCACGACCTGGATCTCGCCCGCAACAAGACGACGGACGATCAGGCGCACTGGGTCTTTTGGAACATTCCAGCAACCGCAACCGGCTTGCCCGAAGGTGTACTCAAGGGATCGCAATTGCCCGACGGAAGCTATCAGGTCAGCGCCACAGGACCCATGTACCGCGGTCCGGGAGCCGGCGCGCACGGTCCGTTCCACCACTACGTGTTTGAGCTTTACGCCCTGGACACCAAGCTGGACGTGAAACCGTCCGCCGACGCTTTCGAGACGCGCGCCAACGTTATGAAAGCGATTCAGGGTCACATCCTGGCGAAGGCGGTCTACGGAGGCCTGTTCCGACGGCCGCAGTAATCACAACACGTAGGCTTCCCATATGCAACAACCACGGTCGAAGTGGACGCCGTTGTTTTCCGCGGTAGTCGTCGTCGCGATGTTCGCAACCCAGCCCGTTCAGGCGGAGTTGCGGGAGAAAACCAAGAAGGTGGGTCGTACCACCGTCCGATATAAAGTCGTTCTTCCCAGCGGATACGATCCAGCAAAGACTTATCCAGCGGTCCTCGTCTTCGGCGGAGGTCCACAGACTATGAACACGGTGGACAGTGTTCTCAACCGCAACTTCCGCGCGGAGGCTGAAAAGCGGGGCTACATTGTGATCGCTCCAGCCGCGCCGGACGGTCAGTTATTCTTCGAGGACGGAGCTCGCATTTTCCCTGAGTTTCTCACGATGATCCTGAAGGACTACAAGATCCAGGACAACAAGTTTCATATCGCCGGACCATCCAACGGCGGAATCGCCGCCTTCCACGTCGCGGCCGCGAATCCTCAATACTTTTTGTCCGTTACCGCCTTCCCTGGATATATGTGGGAGCCCAGCCCGGCCAAACTACAGGCTATTTCGAAGATGTGCGTCTTCATGTACGTTGGTGAGAATGACAAATACATGTGGCATCCAGAGATGAAGGAGGAAGCCGAATTCCTGCGCTCTACCGGGACGGTCGCGCGCTATACCGTCGAGATGGGCCAGCCGCACCGGCTCGAAACGCTGGCCGGTGCAAACGCCGGACGCTTGTTCGACGGATTTGAGGAAACCAAGAAGGGTTGCAGTCAGCAAGAATGAGGGGCTCGTGAGCGACGATTCGCGCGAGCGATTTCTGCCACAAACTTCTTATCTCCGCTACGGCACGTTCACCATTGCAGGGACCGGTGTCTCCGGAATTCCGTCGTTCACTGTCACACCAATTAAAATGCGGAAGCTATCCGGAAATTGCACCGACGATACGGGCCACTTCAATTGCGAAAGAAACGCTTCGTCGGTTGCGGCTTCCGCGGCGGCTTGCGTTCCTTGGGTGTGCTGTCCATATAGAAAGAGCAACCAATGCCCCGTGGAGGCGTGACGACGCAACGCCAACGCCGCGCGATCTCGAATTAACTGACCCGAATCCTTATCGAACACCGTCTCGAATTTCCGCGAAGGCTCCGCGTTTAGGGCCGCCTTCTCCTCGGCGCTCACCTTCATGTCAACATCCTTACCCAGCTTTCCGGTCCACACGTTCACCTTCCTGCCCCCAAGCAGGATCAGATTGTACCGTTTGATATCGTCCGCGGTCACCATGCGGCTCTGCTTCAGAATGAGCGTCTGCTTGGCGGAATTGAACATATTGGTGATCACGTGCAGCGCTACCGCTTCGCCCATCCCCGTGTATTCGTCGGGACACGGCCCGGGACTCGAAGCGTCTTGAGAAGGCGTCGCCGTCCCTGTGGCCTGACACTCGGGACTGTCCCACACCGGCGGATTGCTCAGCACGAGAACCGTCGGTACATCGGAATCGAGGAAACGGTTCCATAACCGCGCGACGTGAGGCTTTTGCACCGCGGCGCCAGTTCCCGACGCGAGCGCGGAGACGTTGATCAACTGCCGCCTTTCGCGATATGCCAGGGTCAACAGCGCCGCGCACACGACTAAGGTTATCGTCAGCATCGTCGCCGAAGTCAGAAAAGGGCGCTGCCAGATGGCGAGATGAGATCCATTCCTGTGGGCCCCGTGCTCTGCGCAGTTAAAAACCGGCGCATAGCTGCCAAGCGGGATATCGATGATCAGCGCGCTCTCCGCGCCATCGCTCTGGTAATATTCGCGCAGCCGGCGGCGTGCCTCGCGCGCCTGTACCCGCACCAAAGAATCATGGGATGAATCAAAAGACTGGCTTTTTCCGAACGCTTCGGTTGCGATCAGGAACTCCGTAATCTCGCTCGATTTTCCCCGAAGGTGATAGTCGCAGATCAACTCAAGGAATCGTTGCAGCTTCGGAGACCGCCGGAATTGCGGCGCATGCAGAACCCGCTGAACCTCTTCCCTCTGTTCCTGAATCGATATCTGGGCACTGGCGATAGCCAAGTTTCCCGCCCTTCCTCAATCAGTTAACGCCGTTATTAACACTTGCGGGGTGCCGTCGGTTGAGATCCATCTTGTCAGGAATGCGGATGGTTGTCAACGGCATCCCGCCACCTCCACGGAAACTGACAATCTTAACCTTGACACCGCGATCATAACGCGCCAAGCTGGCCACACAGGTGAGCCAGGAGGTCAAAGATGAGGATTCTTCTTCTCGAAGACGAGCGCCGCACCGGAGCCTACTTGCGAAAGGGCCTTGCCGAGAGTGGCTTCGCAGTCGACGTGGTCCCGCAGAATCAGATGGGGCTCGACCTGGCTCGCCGGGCCGATTACGATCTGCTGGTTCTGAACGCAATGCTCGGTCTGCCCGTATTCCTGGAGCTTCGGCGTTCCGGCCGGCAGACTCCGGTCCTTTTCCTCGCAGCGGAAACCCCAGGTGGCTGCTCTGGCCCCGAACCATTCGCGTTTTCCGACTTTCTCAATCGCGTCCGATCCGCCGTCGGCTGGAACGGACAGCACGATTCCAGCGAGCTTTCAATTGGTGACCTGGAGATCGACCTCGTGTCTCACCGCGTCGTCCGTGGCGGCCGGCGTCTCGACTTGACGCCCAAGGAATTCCTGCTCCTCTCGCTGCTTGTGCGCCACGCCGGCAAGGTTCTCTCGCGCGCCGTAATGGCCGATCAGGTCTGGGGCATCAACTTCGAGAGCAATACTAACTTCGTCGACGTTCACATCCGCCGCCTGCGATCGAAAGTGGACGATCCCTGTGATAGGAAGCTGATTCAAACCGTGCGTGGCAGCGGATACGTGCTCGAACAACGTTAATTTGCCGGCCGATCCGGAAGAAAACCCCGCACTTTTGTCCGGATCTTGTACACGGTGCTCTTCGCCGTCAGATACAGCGTCTGATAATCTTTGTCGCCCCAGGCAAGATTGGCGGGCGATTCCGGAACCACGATCGTCCCGATGTGATTCCCCTCGGAATCCCAAACCCAAATCCCGAGCGGTCCGGTCACATACAAATTCCCCCGCATGTCGACCCGCATGCCATCCGGAACTCCACCACGGCCTTCTTCCTTTCCGAAGAGCCTCCCGTTTGTCGCTTTCCCGTTTGCAAAATCGTACACATGAATATCGCGCTGCTTCGTATCGTCGAGGTAGAGCCGCTTCCCGTCCGGAGAAAAGGCCAGCCCGTTCGGTTGCGACAAATCGCCAATCAGCAGTTGCACCGACCCGTCGCCTGCCAGCCGGTAAACTCCCTGATTGGGCAATTCCTGCTTCTCTCCCTTCGGTAGATCCAGCGTTGGATCGGTGAAATAAAGAGCGCCATCCGGCCCCAGCACGACATCGTTCGGACTATTGAACTTCTTCCCGTCATATTTGTCGGCGAGGACTTTGTAAGTCCCATCCGGCGCGATTTCGATAATCGCGCGAAGGACGCTGGCGCAATTGATCAAATGATGTTTTGAATCGAACGTACTGCCGTCCGGATCGCCCAGACTCACCACCGTTTCTACTCGGCCATCAGGATAAACACGCGACACCGTGTTCTTCTCTTCGTCGCTGACGTACAAGAACCCTTTCTCGTCCCACACCGGACCCTCCGTGAATCCGAAGCCACCGGCAACCTTGTCCAGCTTAGTGTCCTGTGCAATCACCTCCCAAAATTTCGCCGACTCCGCCCTCAATGCAAACGGTCGCATCTGTCCCTTTTGCTGCCCCATGCACCCGACTGCAATAAACAGGAACAGAAGCTGTGGGGCGGGCATTCTTGCCGGCAGCCGCCTTTTAGTCGGCTCTTTCGATAGCGATGAAAACCAAGTGGGGTAGGTCCCCGACCTGCCCTCCGGCGATGTCCACCAGGACGCCCAGTGGGGCAGGTTCCCGACCTGTCCTCCGACGTTTTCGAAAGTGTCGACGTCAGGCCCGATGACCACTAACTCACCCATACCCGTCCACAAATAACACACTCCCCACCACTCTAACCCCAGGTGACGAAACTGTAATGTTTCGGTCATGTTGCAATCGCGGGTTAGCACGTATACTTGACCAAAGCATTCTTGCAAATTCATTCGTTTCGGGAGGAATTTCTGTGGAATCTCGCTCTTTTATAATGCTGACCCGGTTCGCTTTACTTGTCTGTCTTGTCTTCGTAGACTTTCTGCGAGCCGACGTCACCGCGACCATCCTCGGTAGCGCCACAGACAAATCGGCCGCAGCGGTCCCGCAAGTCAAAGTGACAGCCACCAATATCGAGACCGGCTTTCAGCAATCGGCGATTACCGACAGCCGCGGTGAGTATCGCCTTCTCGCGATGCCTGTCGGCCGCTACAAACTCGAAGCCGAGCTCTCCGGCTTTCAGAAGTTCGTCGAGGATAACATCGTCCTCACTGTGGATGAGCGGCATCGCATTGATGTCAACATGGAAGTGGGCAGCCTGCAACAGTCGGTGGAGGTGAAAGCAAATACCGTCCAGGTGGAAACCAGTTCGACCCAACTCGGCCAGGTAATCGACGACACGCAGATGTTGAACTTGCCTCTGAATGGCCGCAGTTATATCGATCTCCTTACCATTCAGGCCGGTGTCGCTCCGCAGACTTCAAGCACGGGCAACATCTCCGTCAACGGTCAGCGCGGATCGTCGAATTCATTCCTCGTAAATGGTGGCGATGTGAACGAGAGCGTGAACTTCGGAGCATCCATCATCCCCAACCTCGATTCGGTTGCAGAATTCCGTCTCATCACCAACGCCTTCGATGCCGAATATGGCCGCTTTAGCGGTGCTGTCATGAACGCCATCACCAAGTCAGGCACGAACGGAATTCACGGCACCGCCTTCGATTTCCTCCGCAACAGCGACTTCGATTCGCGTAGCTTCTTCAATCCTTCCGTCGCTGTTCTGAAGAGGAATCAATTCGGCTACGCTGCCGGAGGACCGGCCATCAGAAACAAAATATTCTGGTTCACCGATTATCAAGGCACGCGCCAGCATCAGGGGTCCGCGAGCAGTTTGACCACTTTGCCCAGCGTCGCCCAGAGAAGTGGAGTTTTCAATCCCGACGATTTAAGCGGAACGGTCACCGGCTCCTATTGGGCGCAGGTCCTGTCGAAGCGTCTCGGCTACACCGTCACCGACAATGAGCCCTACACCTCCGTGTTTCCCAACGGCGTGATACCCGCGGGCGCAATTTCTCCGATCTCGGCCAATCTGCTCAAGAATTACGTCCCCGTCCCCGACGTCGGCGCCAGCCAGTTCCTCACCATCAGCCAGGTGGCTACAGTCCGCGACGATAAAATTGGAGAACGCCTCGACTTCGTTACCAAAAGGTTTGGCAACTGGTACGGCTATTATCATTTCGACGATACAACCAATTTCAATCCCAGCGGTTTTGGCCCTACCTATGGGAATTTCAGCTCCACCAACGACACCCGCGTGCAGCAGATCGTTTTAGCAAACACGAAAACGTTCGGTGCTTCTATCGTCAACGAGGCCCGGCTCGATTTCACGCGCAATGCCGGAGTCGTCGGCGAGCCCACCGATTCTGAAGTGTCACTCTCAAGCCTGGGCTTCGTCACCGGAGTGGGTACTCTCGGCATCATCAATTCCGGGCCGTCCAACTGGCAATCGGTGCCGCCGATCTCTCTCAACGATTTCAGCTTCGGGCGAAGCAATTCGGCTACCGGGACCTACGAAAATACCTGGCACGCCGCGGAGGTCTTATCGAAAATCTGGAATACGCACACCTTCAAGTTCGGCGGCGAATTTCGTTATCTACAGGTCAATGAGCGGAACATCTACGCACCGAACGGAAACTACTCTTTCGACGGCTCGGAGACTGGTAGCGACATCGCCGACTTCCTTTTAGGTGCGCCCGCCAGCTACACGCAAGCCTCTTTCCAGGTCCTCGATTCACGTACACGTTATGGCGCCGCGTTCTTCCAGGACTCCTGGCGCGTTAAGTCGAACTTTACCCTGAACTACGGCATGCGCTGGGAAGTGAGCATGCCCTGGTACGATACGCAGAAGAAAATCGAGACCATCGTCCCGGGCCAGCAGTCGACGGTCTTCCCCGGTGCGCCTCCAGGCTGGCTTGTGCCTGGCGATAAAGGCATTCCCTCCACGCTCGCACCCACCACGTGGCGAAATTTCGGACCGCGCATGGGCTTCGCCTGGGCTCCGAATGTGTCGTCGGGTCCGCTGCGATGGTTGGTAGGCGGTCCCAACAAAACCAGTATCCACGGCGGCGCCGGCATCTATTATCAGGCGATTCAGGATGCCGGTTTGTTTGAGGAAGTCGCCGACGCCCCTTACGGCTTGTTCTGGGTGTCCATTTCTCCTCCGCTGTTCGACCAGCCCTTCCTTACCCGGGCCGACGGCACGTCGCAGACGCAGCGATTCCCATTCATATTGCCCGTCCCTGGCTCTCCGGCCGTCAAGAATATCGATTGGTCCGTTTTCTTCCCGATCACGAGTTCGCCGGGATACTTGAAGACCAACAAACTTCCTTACACCGAACAGTACAACTTCACCATAGAGAGACAGCTAGACTCCAAGAGTGTTCTGAAAGTAGCCTATGTCGCCGAGGCCGGACACAAGTTGTTCTCACACTATGAAGCGAACCCTGGCAACGCCGCCCTCTGCCTCAGCCTGCGGGGATCGGGAGTGATGAAGGGGACGACGCAATGCGGCGCGAACCAGGAGAACACTACCTTCACGCTTCCCAACGGAAGCCAGATCGTCGGAACACGCAGCCCGCTTGGGTCACTTTACTACGGAGAGAACAGTTTCCTCGCGACCACCGCCGATTCGATTTACAACTCTTTGCAGGCAACCGTCGAGCGCCGCGCCGGAGATTTCACGTTCCTGGTAGCCTATACCTTCAGCAAGTCTCTCGACGACGCTTCTTCTTACGGCGCCTATCTGGACTTCGAAAATTTCAAACTGGGCCGCGCGCTCTCCACGTTTGACGCGACGCACAACTTTGTCGCCAGCTATAACTACACCATCCCGTTTTATCGAGCCTTCGGCTCACTTCCCTCGCGCCTGACGCAGGGATGGAGCCTCAACGGCATCACGAAGTTTTCGACGGGATTGCCCGTGACCCTTTCCGAGAGCGGAGACCATTCCCTCACCGGCGGCTCCGGTGTCGACCGCCCGAATTACCTCGGCGGCCTGGTGCTCGATTCCAACGTGAAAGCCGACGGCTTCGTCTATTTCAACAAAAGCGCCTTCTCGGCCGAAGCGCTGGGCGCCCAGGGAACCGCGGCTCCGCGCATCTTTCACGGGCCGGGGATTGAAAACTTCGACCTCGGCCTCCAGAAGATCACGAAGCTGCGCGAGCGCACGTCGATTCAATTCCGCGCCGAGTTTTTCAACGCGCTCAACCACGCAAATTTCAGCAATCCCAGCGGCAGCTTCACCAGCGCTAACTTCGGTAAAGTCACCTCCGCCGGTGCGGGTCGGGTCGGGCAAATGAGCTTGAAACTCCTGTGGTAAGTTTCACGTTGCTTCTCTTGCTGGCCGCCGATATTCCCTGCACGGTTTCGCAGCCGACAGCAAGCGTTTCCATACCGCACCGGAAGTCCGCGCCCGATCTCAACACGGATCCGAAGTCGCCAATGTGGAAGAAAGCCCATGTGGCGTGGATGTCGAAAGACTGCTCAAAAGTGGTAGATTATGGCGATTTAAGGACTGAGATACGTGCGTTCTGGACCGATTATGACCTTTTAATGCTCTTTATCTGCCCTTATCGCACGCTAAATCTGTTCCTTCCACCCGATAACAGCAAGGCTCGCCGCGGCCTGTGGGACCGCGACGTCGTCGAAATGTTCTTCGGCGACGATTGGGATAATATCCGCCATTATCGCGAGTTCGAAATCGCGCCCACCGCCGACTGGATTGATTTAGCTATCGATCTGGATCATAAGGGTTTAGGCCGAGGCTGGAAGTCCGGCTGGCAGACGACGGCGCGAATCGATGAGCAGGCAAAAATCTGGTACGCGGCCTGCAAAATCCCTTTGAAGTCGATCAGCGAGAAAGAAATCAAGCCTGGCACGCGCTGGCGAGCAAACCTCTATCGTATTGATGGCGAAGGTCCGGACGCGCAACGCCGCTTCATGTGCTGGCAGCCGACCTGCGTCACTAATCGCGACCCCAACCACGTCCCTGAGAATTTCGGTACTTTAGTGTTCACGAAATGAAACTAGCCTTTTTTGCGTGTTTGAGCCTGTGTGCGCAGGACGGAGCAAGAATCTTCGAGTCCCGCTGCGCCGGATGTCACGGAGCCGACGGAGCCGGAGGCGAGCACGCGCCCACCATCGTCGAAAACGGCCGCCGTAGAAATGCCCCGAATTTACGCGACACCATCAGGAATGGAATCAAAGAAGGAGGCATGCCCGCATTCGACTTCACCGATGCTGAAATGAACGCGCTGGTCGCCTTCATCACCGCATTGCGCGCCCCCGCCGCCGATCATCCTGCAAGCGGCAACCCTGAGATTGGACAAGCCTTCTTTGTCAAGAACTGCGTTCAATGTCACATGATTAAAGGACGCGGCGGCTTGATCGGCCCCGACCTAACCAACATCGGGCGGGAACGAAGGCTCGGACAAATCGAGCGAGCGCTTCGTCGCCCCGAGATGTCTGCCGTCACCGTGCGCTTTAGAGACGGTAAAACAGTGACCGGCATAACGAAAAACGAGAGCAATTACGATTTGCAATTGCAGGGGACCGATGGCGCGCTGCACGTATTTTCAAAATCGCAGATCGTGGAGAAAATTCCCAAATCGCTGATGCCAGCCGTCGAACCGTCGGCGATTCCCGACCTGCTCGCATTCCTCTCCCGCCTGACAAAAGAAACCGCGCCCTCCGTCAATGTTCCGTCACCGGTCAGCGTCAGCATCCCCTTCAAACCGGGCGACTGGCCGACCTATCACGGACAGCTCAACGGCAATCGCCACAGCGATCTCAAGGAGATCGACGTTTCAAACATCGCGCATCTCGCGCCCGCCTGGATGTTCCCGATTGCGAAAGCGCAGCGCCTGGAAGGAACGCCGATTGTGATCGACGGGATCATGTACGTCACCACCGCCAACGAATGCTTCGCCCTCGATGCGAAAAACGGCCGGCAAATCTGGCACTACGCGCAACCGCTCACCAAAGGCGTGATCGGCGACGCAGAGTCCGCCATTAACCGCGGCGTTGCCGTGCTGGGCGACAAGGTGTTCATGATCACAGATCACGCGCACATCATCGCGCTCAACCGGCTCACCGGTCACCTTCTCTGGGATACCGAAATGGCTGATTTTCATAACCATTACGGAGCTACCGGAGCGCCTTTGGTGGTCGGCAATCTGGTGCTCTCCGGAACCTCCGGCGGCGACGAAGGTGCGCCCGGATTCATCGCTGCCTACGACACTAAGACAGGCGCGCGCGAGTGGCGCTTCTCGACTATTGAAGGTCCGGAAACATGGGTCGGCCGTGCAATCGAACACGGATGCGTCGATGCCTGGTTCACCGGCACCTACGATCCCTCGACGGATCTTATTTATTGGCCGACCGGAAATCCTTGCCCCGATTACAACGGAGACGAGCGCAAGGGCGACAATCTCTACGCCAACTCCGTGGTCGCGCTGGAGCCGAAGACCGGCAAGCTGCGCTGGTATTACCAGTTCACTCCACACGATGTGCATGATTGGGATGCTGTCGCGCCGTTGTTAGCGATCGATACAACGTTTAAAGGAAAGTCGCGCAAGCTGCTCCTACAAGCCAACCGCAACGGCTTCTTTTACGTGCTCGACCGCATCACGGGAGAGTTTCTGCTGGGCCAGCCGTTCGTCAAGAAGATGGATTGGGCCGACGGCATCGACGAGAAGGGCCGTCCGATGACTCGCGCCAGTGCGACGCCGACGCCGGCGGGCACCAAGGCATGCCCGAATGTGGTCGGTGCGACCAACTGGTTTTCGAGCGCCTACAATCCGGCCACGGAATTGTTCTACGTGATGGCGCTCGAGTCGTGCGGCATCTATACCAAGTCCGATGCATGGTGGGAGCCCGGCAAGTCTTTCTACGGTGGCGGCACGCGGCGCGTGCCTGGCGAAACGCCGGAGCGGTTTCTCCGGGCTCTCGATATTCAAACCGGGAAGACCGTTTGGGAGATCCCGCAAATCGGCGGCGACGGCGGCTGGGGTGGCGTCCTCTCGACCGCCGGTGGACTCGTCTTCTTTTGCGATGAGAGTGGCGCGCTCGCGGCCGCGGATGCGAAGTCGGGCCAGTTGCTGTGGCATTTCTATACCAATCAGCCCTGGCACGCGTCGCCTATGACCTACGCGGTCGACGGCAAGCAATACATAGCAGTGGCGGCGGGAGCGAACTTTATCTCATTTGCGGTTCCGTAGAGATCAGTGGGCGAGTTCTGAGTTGACGTTGCGCCTCGGTTGACGCTCCAGATCGTTCTGGTTGTGGAGGATAAGCGAGGGGCTGCGCTCAGACGAACCTAGTTAGGACGGTCTCGTCCGTCCCTCCGTGGCCGAAGGCAAGGGCCAACATATTTGCGCGCTATTCAGCGTATTCTTCGAGTATGGACCGGCTCGCGGAAAAGGTGCGAAAGTTTGCCCGTGATCGGCTCCTGCCGCTGCACAGGCACCTCGAACAAGACCACATGGTACAGGGTGTCGTGGCCGCGGCTAGCATCCCCATCCGCACAGCGCAAAGGGGGGTGGCGCGGTATCGACAGTCGCGTTTAAGCAATTTACCGCGAGGAGAGGTTACAGATACCGGCCCGCGCTGCTTCGTTTCGGAGGGAAACAAAGGCGCTAGAGGCATCGATTTGCAAGACCCCTCGATTCCAATTGCGCAATGTTCCCAACAAAGGCGGGATTGTGCAGACAGTCAATGGATCCACGACCATGACCGCGAGCAATTCCATGCCGATGGCTATATGGTGATACGAAATGTGGTCCCTCTGAGCCTCATTGGCAGTGCGGCACGTGAGATTGCGGCCTTCGTGGGCGCCGACCTCGCAAACAGCACGACTTGGTATCGCGGCCCACTGGAGCTGGACGGCATTGTCCCGATGCACCATGCCCAATCGGTGTGGGACATCCGGCAATCCCCGAATCTCTACCAGGTTTTCAGCGAGTTCTTCGGAACCCCACGGCTCATGGTGGACATCAACCGGTGTATTTTTCGCCCTCCAGTCCATCGTCGATTTCCGAAAATCAGCCATGGAAGTATTCACTGGGACACAAACCCAAGGGGGCCGAGACCGGCTTCGGTGCAGGCCGTCGTACTATTATCCGACGTTAGCCGCAACGGCGGAGGCTTCCAGTGCCTGCCTGATGTTTATCAAAACTTGGACGGCTGGCTGAAACGGTACGCGCGCCGAGACGATTTTGATTTCTTCTATCCAGGGCTGAATCATTGGAAGACGACCCAGGTCGAGGGTAACGCGGGCGATGTCGTTTTATGGTCGACTAAACTGCCGCATGGGAGTGCGACCAATCTGTCCAACCGCCCAAGGGTTGCGGCTTTCGTTTCGATGCAGCCCTGTGGCGATAAGGTACAGCTTCGAGATTCGATGAAGAGTTGGTGGCTGACCAAACGAGCTCCCGATTACTGGCGCGGTCTGCCCGGACAACTTGATCCTGAGCCGGGAGCACCCGCAGTGCTTTCGAATCTGGGCTTGAGGCTCATCGGGGTATCGCCCTGGTAGCAAAGCCTTGCGTCCATTCAGGCTGCCGATGGCGATTGTCAAAGAAATCCTCCAAAAACTCGATCTCCCGCCGCGAGGCGTCGTCGATAAACCCCGGTCGCGGATTTATGGGACGAACAACATGAATGCCCGGCCCCGCGTGAAATAGAAGGGAGAACCAGGGACGGACGAGACCGTACCCGGGACGAAAAGTAGGGATTAGGGACGCTCGTCTGTCCCGCATTCCCCTGCATTCCTTCCCGCATTCCTTCCTCTTAAATCTTAAACACGTGCCGTCTGGCCAACCACTTCGCGGGCCAGATATTCGCCAATATCGAGATCGCCGGACATCATGTCTCCATTGAGCGATCCCGTAAACCGGAACGACAGAGCAGCGCCGTGCTCCTCACCGTCACCGGCGGCGCGCCCTTTTCTCCTCAGAGTTCAGAGCTTGGTGCAGCAACATTTTGAGATAAGTCTGATACCGCAGCCCCTTCTCGGCGGCGAGGGCTCTGGCTCGTGTAAGGTCGTCCTCCGCCAACCGGATCGTGATCGTCGGCGAAGCTCCAGCCCGCTAACCCGCTCGCGGGCAACTCGCGCCACGGCTCCCTTGCTGAGTTTAATCGGACCTATTTTACAGCATAATTCTTGAGGTATTTGTTGCGCGAATTGTACACAGCAAACGAACCGTCTTCGTGCGCCGTCACCTTGAGATATTTACCCTCGCACTTTTCCTCGATGTTGGCGATGAACGTGTCCGGCGAATTGCCGTCCTTGCCTCCGGCGAATGCAAAGTGGAGCTCCCACAGGTCCTCGAGGCCTTTCATCGCTTCCCACATTTGATACGCCTCGGGTTTTCCACCTTTTTTCGGGCCATTGTTCATGATGACGACGCGCGGGGCCATTGCGTAATCGGCCTTGGGCGAAACGTGAGTGCCGTGATGAGGCGTCAGCAGCAGATCGACTTTGCCGACGTGATTTTCCGGACACATCAAGGCCAGCTCCTCATTCCAGATGATGTCGCCCAGATCGGCGAAGCGGAATTTTCCGAACTGGATCACGACGCCGCCGGACTGCGGATTCTCACCTGATTCGCTCTCTTTTGGAGCGAGGCCCGAGCAGAATGGATTGCTCTCACCCTTCGTTTCGACGTGCTTCTGCGCGGCGACCACCACGGTGATATCGAGATCCTTAATCGGGATCTTATCGCCGGGCTTATAGACGGTGTGCGGAGAATCGCCCATCGCCTTGGTGTACTCGTCGGGGTACTTATTGTTCTTCTCGACGTCGCCGCCGTGATCGTAAAACGAATCCACCTTCATGACCTCGATAAGATTCTTAACGCCGCCGGCATGGTCCGGATGATGATGCGTAAGGAATAATACGTTGATGCGCTTCACGTGCGCGAGCTTCGCCGCAGTGGCGATACGATTCGCGTCGCGTCCGCCGAATCCGGCGTAACCGGTGTCGATCAGCATCGCCTGGCCTGAGGGGGAGGCGATCAGGGTCGATTGTCCGCCTTCTGTATCGATAAAGTAAATTTCAAGGTTTTTCGCTGCCTGCGCCGCGCCGATGGAGAGAAGAAGAAGGAAGATTAATGCACGCACCAGATGATCCTAGCATGCGTCGGGAACCTTCAGTGTTACATTAGCGTATTACATACCAGCAATGGCTTTTTGCGTACAATGCGGGAACCGGGTTGGCGACGCGGATCAGTTCTGCGCCAAATGCGGAGCCCCTCAAAAGGTGGCTGCCGGAGCGCGCCACGCTGGACCCCACACCGTGCACGATCCGTTCTCCACCATCAGCGGCCGCAACGCATCGTTGCTCTGCTATATTCCGTGGGTCGGCTGGATCGCCGCCATCGTGGTGCTGGCAAGTAACCGCTTCCGCCAGGATGCGCAAGTCCGTTTCCACGCCTTCCAGGGCTTGTACATTTTCGTCGCCTGGCTGATGGTGCAGTGGGTGTTCACGCCTTTTCTGTTTGCTTCGGGCTGGCTATTCGGGATGCCGTTTCACCGGCTCGGCGCAAATCTCCTCCAACTAGCCGTCTTCGCGGCGTGGGTCTTCATGTTGATCAAGGTCAGCCATGATGAAAACTACAAGCTGCCGATTATCGGCGATTTAGCGGAGCGGTCGGTGAGCGAGCAACGTTCCTGAGGCGGATTGAAACACTACGGCTGTACGAAATATCTTAACGGCCTCCGGAAGCTCAGGACCACCGTAATACGACATTTCCTGGCCAGGAAGAAAGCTGTCGAAGAACACCGCGGTGGGCGGGTCCTTTGAAGGTACACGGAGAAAACAAAAACGCATTTCACGCAAAGGCCCAAAGCTCGCTAAGGAAAGGAAATAAGCTATCTGCTAATTCGGTTTCGCGATGCTTGGATCCGGCGGCTTGGGTTTGTCCTTCTCTTTATCCTTGCCGGTTGGATGCGCCGAGGCCTTTACGGGACTGAGCAGTACGTGCGCGTTGCGACCTTCGAGGCGCGGCATTCCTTCCGCCGTCCCATAGGGCGCGAGATCTTCTGAGAAGCGGATCAGCAATTTGCGCCCCAGGTCCGTGTGCGCAATTTCGCGTCCGCGGAACTGCACCACTGCTTTCACGCGATTCCCTTCTTTCAAGAACCGAATCGCGTGATTTTTCTTGAAGTCGTAATCGTGGTCGTCGGTGTTCGGACGGAACTTGAGTTCCTTCACCTGGATGATG
>Ga0182024_10013646_pt1 | contig 15820 bp, 15 predicted proteins | sample P32metaG_FD_120480 | JGI IMG/M metagenome (GOLD analysis project Ga0182024, IMG submission 120480) | Permafrost microbial communities from Stordalen Mire, Sweden - P3-2 metaG (Illumina Assembly) | ecosystem: Environmental > Terrestrial > Soil > Wetlands > Permafrost | place: Sweden: Stordalen... | reverse complement strand
TGGCGACCGGACTGCGGATCAGCTAGCCGTGGTCAGCCGCGAACGCGGTGATGAGGCCTCCGAGGACTGCGGGTTGTTCCAGTGGGAGCGCGTGACCTCCGTCGAGTTGAACCAGGCTGACGCGCGCGTGCATGCGCTCGAGCATGCGCTGCGCGATCGCCGTGTACTTCGCGTCACGAGAGCCGGCCACGAGCATGACCGGCATCGTCAGCGTCGAGACTTCGTTCCACATCGGTTCCATCGCACCGGCCCCAAGTTGACGCAAGCACGCCGCGAGGAACTGCGGTGTGAGCTTGCGGCGATCGGTGAGGCCGGGCGCGTCGGCTGGAACCCCCGCGAACATCGGTTGGGCCAACCAATCAGCCAGAAACGTGTGGACCCCGTCGCGCTCGACGCTCTCGGCGAGCAGCGCATCGGCTTCCACCCGCGCCGCTCGTTCGGCCGGATCGGCGATGCCGGGCGATGTGCTCACCAGCATGAGGGCCCGCACAATGTCCGGGCGGTCGACGGCGAGTCGCAAGCAGAGCCGGCCGCCCATGGAGTAGCCGACGTAGATCGCTCTTCCGCCGGCGGAGCCGATCGCGTGTGCGGTCGTCGCGAAGGTTCCGGGAGCGGGCACGTCGAGCGAACGGACGTCGCACGATACGCGTACGACTTCGGCTGTGCGCGCCCACGAGCTCGCGGTCTGGGTGAAGCCGGGAACGAGCACAACTCGCGGTCGGGCCAAGACCGCATTCTTGCCCGCGGGAGGCTCCGGTGAGCGAACGTGACGTGACCGCGTCGTTCGCCGCGACGCTCGTCGACGAGTGGGTGCGGGCCGGTGTGACCGACGCGGTCGTCGCGCCGGGGTCGCGCTCGGCGCCGCTCGCGCTCGCGCTGGTTCGCGACGGTCGTCTGCAGGTTCGGGTGGTCGTCGACGAGAGATCGGCCGCGTTCCGCGCATTGGGGCTGGGCCTGGCGAGCGGCCGGCCCGCCGTGGTGTTGTGCACATCGGGAACCGCGGCGGCGAACTTTCATCCCGCGGTCGTGGAAGCGTCCCACGCGCGCGTCCCGTTACTCGTGTGCACGGCGGATCGGCCTCCCGAGCTGCGCGACACCGGCGCAGGCCAAAGCATCGATCAACACGGGCTCTTCGGCGCAGCTGTGCGCTGGTTCTGCGACCCGGGGGCGCCGGCCGACGGACCTGGCTGCGGTGCGATGTGGCGCGCGCTGGCAAGCCGCGCGGTTGCCGAGACGCTCGGACCGCCGGCTGGGCCGGTGCATCTCAACCTTGCGTTTCGCGAGCCCCTGTTGCCGACCGGCGCCGCGCACGTCGATGTACCGGGACGCGTCGACGGTCAACCATGGATCCGGTCGGCACCCGCGTCGCGGGTGGCGAGTCCCGAAGGCGTGAGACGTCTTGCCGACCTCGTGCGGACGCATCCGCGCGGCCTGTTGATCGCGGGATGGGGTGCCGGCGTCGCTCCCAGCACCGCGGCGCGGTTCGCGGCCGCGGCCGGATGGCCCGTCCTGGCCGACCCGATCTCGCAGCTGCGCACCGGCAAGCTCGCGATCTCGACCTACGAGGCGCTGTTGCGGGCCCCGCAGTTCGGGACTGCGCACACCCCCGACCTCGTCGTTCGCGTCGGCGCCGCGCTCACGAGCAAAGTTGCCACCGAGTGGCTCGACGCTTCGGTCCCGCAGATTCTGATCGATCCCGACGGCGCGTGGCTCGATCCGACTCACGCGGCTCACCTGCGGCTGGCCGGGGACGCTGACCTGCTCCTCGATGGTGTCGCCGAGGCGTTGCGGTCACCGCGCCACGACATGAGCCCGTGGTTGGCCGACTGGTTGGACACCGAACGGTCCGCACGCGCAGCGATCGACGATGTGCTCGACTCGCGGCTCACGACCGGTGACGGCGGCCGCTACCTGTGCGAAGGGCAAGTCGCCCGGGACGTCGCGGCTGCACTTCCGGACGGTGCGACCCTGGTCGTCGCGTCGAGCCTCCCGGTCCGTGCCCTGGAATGGTGCATGGCACCGCGTGACGGGCTGCGCGTGCTCGCCAACCGTGGAGCGAACGGGATCGACGGATTCGTGTCGACCGTCCTCGGTGTCGCGGAGTCGAACGCACCGGCACCGACCGTTGGCCTCTGTGGCGATCTGTCGTTCCTGCACGATACGAATGGGTTACTCGGAGCCGACCAGATCGGCGAACACTGTCGAGCGACGATGGTCGTCCTCGACAACGGCGGCGGCGGAATCTTCTCCTACTTGCCGCCATCGCAGCTTCCGGAGTTCGAACGGCTGTTCGCGACGCCGCACCGCCTCGACCTCGTTGAGATCGCACGGGCGCACGGCGCGCTCGCGCGGCGCGTCGACGACCGACACACCCTTCGTGAAGTGCTCATCTCGCCGCACCTTGTCGAGTCGACCAAGCTGCGCGTCTTCGTCGTGCCGGTCGATCGCCACACCGGTGTCGCGCACCATCGCGCGCTCTGGGAGGCGGTCGCCGTGGCAGTCGGCGATCGGAGCTAGCCGCTCCGACGCACGCAACGTCACCGTTTCGGTCAGTCGGTCGACGTTCCCTACGACGACGTCGACATGCACACCGTGACCTGCACACCGTGGGCGCACACCGTTGGGCGCACGCCGTTTCTTGAAGCGTTCAGATACGCACCAGCGCGCGGAGCATCGGCTCGAGTTTGGCCCGCGTCTCAGCCCATTCGGCGTCGGATCGCGAACCCGCGACGATGCCGGCACCGGCGTGCAGCCGCGCCCGGGCTCCGTCGATCTGTGCGCCACGCAGCGCCACGACGAACTCGCCGTCGCCGCGGGCGTCGACCCAGCCGCACGGTCCGCCGTACAGATCGCGGGGCGAACGTTCGAGGCGTGAGATCGTCGCGAGCGCCATCGAGCGCGGGGTACCCCCGACTGCGGGGGTCGGGTGGAGCACGAGCGCGAGGTCGAGGACCGACATGTCGAGGTCACGTACCCGGGCGGTGATAGTGGTCGCCAGGTGGGTCAGATCCGTGAGCGCGACCGGTCTGACGTCGTGCGCCTGCACGTCATCGCACACGGTCGCGAGTGCGTCCACGACCGCCTCCACGACGAAATGGTGTTCGCGGGCGTCCTTCGTGGACTGCACGAGCTCGTCGGCGCGCGGCCCGGTGCCGGCCATCGGCCGGGCCGTCACGTTCTGTCCGACGCGTCGCACCAGCAGTTCCGGGCTCGCGCCGACGAACCCGTCGTCGACGTAGACGATGCAGCCGGGCTGTGTCGCGTGCAGTGTGCGGGCGATCGTGCCGATGTCGAACGGCTCGCTCGCGTCGATGACGACTTCGCGGGCGAGGACGACCTTGTCGACGGCGCCCGCGTCGACGAGTGCGAGGACGGCCGACACGTTCGTCTCCCAGGCGTCAGCATCGGTGACCTGGGAGATGGTGTAGCTCGACGCCGTCGACGACCCGGAAGCCGCCCGTAGCCCATCCGGCATCGCCGGTCCGATGACCGTACGCCACAACAGTCCGTCGGCGTCGCGTTCCACGATGCGGGCGGGCACGATCATCCGGCCGCCGCCGGCGAAGGGCAGGGCGCCGACGGCTCTCGGACCGATCGCCCCGTGGGTTGTCGGATGGGTCGCGACGTCGTCATATGCGATCGCGCGGAGCGCCGCGACGGCGTGCGACGGCTCCACGATCGCGGCGACGCCCGCGGTCGCGAAGCCGCGCGGTCCGTCGAGCCAGGCGGTGCCGTCGGGGCCGAGATGGTCGACCAAATTCCCGCCGTCGGCGAGCAACTCGGTGCGCGCGGCGAGATCACGTCGGTGGGGAGCAAGACGGGTGTCGGCGTGCGTCATCCGCGGGTCCCGGTGATCAGTTGGGCCGCGCCGGCGCCCAACGTGCGGTGCTCGACCCGTATGAAACCGGCGGTTGCGACGATCTGCAGGAGCTGCGGGCGTGCCGGGAGGTATGCCGTGGATGCCGGGAGGTAGGCGTACGCGCTGCGGTCGGAGACGACGCCGCCGACGAAAGGAACGACCTGCCGGAACCACAGGCGGTGCACGGCTCGGACCGGACCGCGTGTGGGTTCGCTCACGTCGACCAGCGCGATGCGGCCCCGTGGACGCAAAATCCGGGCGCACTCGGCCAGCACGACACCGAGATCGACGAAGTTGCGGAGCGCGAACCCGCACGTCAGGCCGTCGAGCGTGCCGTCGGCGAACGGCAGGCGTGCGGCATCGGCGCGCACGAGCGGTGCGTTGGCGTGGGCAGCCGCGAGCATCCCGGCCGAGAAGTCGACGCCGACCGGCCAGTAGTCGTCGCCTCGGAGGGTCCGGCACACATCGCCGGTCCCGCAGGCGAGATCGAGGACGCGAGAGCCCGAGACAAGCTCGAGCGAGTGCACCGCCGCGCGTCGCCAGCCGACATCCATGCGGAAGGTCAGCAGGCGGTTCAGCAGGTCGTACCGCGGGGCGATCCGATCGAACATTTCCTCGACGGCGCGCGCTTTTTCGCTGCCCTGCGGAAGCCGATGCTTCCCCGGCCGCGGCGAGGTCGGGGTCTCGATCACGTCGGGAGTCCAAAAGTCGACCGTCGAGGCTCGAGTTGACGCGCCCCCTCGGCACTTGCGGCTGCGAGTTCGTGTTCCTCGCCCACCGACTCCAAATGTTCCTGCGCAACCGCGAGCAGCACGCGTCGGAAGTGGTGTTCGACGAGCGCAGTCACGGCCGGCAGCAACCGTCGGAAGGCCTCGACGAGCTGGTGTGCCTTGTCGTCGTCGGAGAGGGACGACCCTCGCAGCGGCGTGCGAACGTAACGGTCGAAGAGCGCGACGGCCTGCTCGGCGATGCCGTGTGTCGACGCGTTGTGCTCGCGGGCGAGCGCGAGAAGATCTGACAACGGGAACCCTGTTTCCAGCAACGCCAGCCCGGCGCGGACCACGTCGACGTCGCCGCTCGTGTAGCGCTCGTCGCCTTCGTGGATGCGGGGCACGAGCAGCCCCTCGCGCGCGACCGCCTCGAGCAGCGACCGCGGTACGCCCGATCGGTCGGCGAGCTCGGCGAGGGAGAGGAACTCCTCGGGAGATTCCGCCACGGCGACGGCGACGGCGAGCGGTGCGTCGGTCGCATCGAGATCGCCGCTCAGGACCCGCCCGATCAGCGCGAGGGTCAGACCGTGTGCTTGAAGCTCGCGGATCCGGGCCAGCCGATCGAGATGCTCGGGCCCGTACCAGGCAACCCGTCCGTCGCGCATCGGCGCGGGAAGCAGCCGACGCTTTTGGTAGAAGCGGATCGTGTCGACCGACACGTCGGCCCGCTCGGCCAGCTTTTCGACACGCCACCGCTCCACGGACCAATTCTAGGAGTGATCACTCCCACGGTCCGGATCGGGCACGCGCGACGGAGCGGAGGCCCGAATCGGGTCTGCACCTCCACGGGGAGGGCCGGGCGGACGTCGCCGCCGGTGCGCAGCCGCTCAGGTGCTCTTCCACACCGGCGGGCGCTTTTCGGCGAAGGCGGTGGCGCCCTCGACGGCATCGCCGCTCGCGAAGACGTCGAGCACGAGTTCGTTCGTCCGGCGCCAGCCTTCGGCTTCGGGAAGCTCCGCGGCCTCCCGCACCAGTTGACGTGACTGTCGGACGGCGATCGGCGAGTTCTCGCCGATGCGTGCGGCGAGCGCGGCCGCCTCGTCGACGACCCGGTCCCGGGTCACGACCCGGTTGACGAGGCCGAGCGCCAGCGCGCGTGCCGCGTCGATCGGGTCGCCGGTCATCGCGAGCTCGAGCGCGATCGCGAGGGGTACACGCTTGGGCAGGCGAATGAGGCCGCCCGCAGCCGCCATCAGGCCGCGCTGCACTTCGGGGATACCGAACCGAGCGGTGTCGGCCGCGATCACGAGGTCGCACGAGAGCACAATTTCGAAACCGCCCGCCAGGGCAGGGCCGTTCACCGCCGCGATCAGCGGCTTGGGAAAGTCGCGAGTGACGATGCCGGCGAATCCGCCCTTGCCGCGTGCGATGTCCATGGCGCGACCCTGCGCGACGACTTTGAGATCGGCGCCGGCCGAAAAGACCTCACCCGCGCCGGTCAGCACGACCGCCCGTAACTGCGCGTCGGCTTCGATCTCGTCGAGGAGTCCACTCATCGTCTGGCTGACCTCGGGGCTAATCGCGTTGCGCGCCTCGGGCCGGTTCAGGGTGACCAACGCGATGTTGTCGCGCCGTTCGAGCGTTACCAGGGCTGTGTCATCACTCATGGGATCGACCCTAACCGACGGGTGCATCGATCGCGGTGGTGACTCCCGGTCGGGCGACGCGTGTCGCCACCATCACCAACGCCATCAACGCCGCGGCGCCGAGGGTCGTCTCGCGCAATCCGATGTGGTCGGCGATCTTGCCCTGCACGATTGCGCCGAGCGGGTACAACGATCCGAGGATGACGGTGAACACGGCAAGGACACGTCCTCGGATTTCGGAGGGGACGCGCAGCTGGGCGATCGTCGTGAAGCTCGAGAGCGCGCCGAGGTACAGGATGCCGACGAAGAACAGCGCAAGGGCCGAAAGTGCCAGAACCGGTGCGCACGCGTAGGCGACGAGCGCGATCGGCAGGAGACCCATCAGCGTCATGAGCACCCGCCGAGAGCCGTACCGTTCGAGGAGCGTACCGAGAGAGAAGGCCATCAGCACCGCGCCGATTCCCTGCGCGGTAATGAGCACGGCGGTGCCCCCCGATCCGCTGTGCAGCACTTCCAACGCCATCGCGGGCACGAGCGCGATGAACGGCGCCGCGAGGAACGTGTTGAGGCACATCGCCAGCGCGGTGATGCGCAGGCCGGGTTCGCGACGCACGAAGCCGAAGCCATTCACCATCGATCGCATGAACGGTTCGCTTCGCGCTCGTTCCGACGGCGGCGGGAGTTCAATGGTCAGCATCACCGCGACCACGGCAAGGAAGCTCACGGCGTTCGCACCTTCGGCCCAGGCGTACCCGCCGATGAAGATGACGACGCCGGCGATCGCCGGACCGATGACGCGGCCGAGGTTGTACTGCGCCGACGAGAGCGCGATCGCGCCCGGCAGGTCTTCGACCGGTACGAGATCCGGGAGCATGGCCTGGAATGAGGGAAACCCGAGCGCGGCACACACGCCGTTGCCGAGCGCGATCAGCGTGATAGTCGGCGCCGACGGGTTTCCGGCGACGAACAAGTAGGTGAGCAGCCCGGCAAGTGCGGTCTGGAACAAGCTCGTCACGATCATCAAGACCCGACGCGGGTAACGGTCGGCGAGCGCACCGCCAATCGGGCTGAAGAACGCGATCGGCAGGAACGCCGCGGCCGCCACCGTGCCCGTCCACGCCGCCTGGTTGGTGTGCTTCGTCACATAGATGCCGAGTGCGATCGACTCCATCCACGTGCCGATGTTGGACACGAATGCGCCGGTCCACAGCCGCGCGTACGCCGGGTGGCGCAACGGCGCGAACGAGATAAGCCGGGCGCGCGGAGTCGCCGCGACCACTCCCGCTACCCCTGCTTAGGCCATGCGGGCTTGCGCTTTTCGAGAAATGCGTGCATGCCCTCGTGCGCCTCGTCCAACTGTGCGTTGTCGACCATGACCGCGCAGGCGAGGCCGTACGCGGCGCGCTCGTCCATTGCCTCCTGCTCATAGAACGCGCGTTTGCCGAGCGCGAGCACCGTCGGACTCGTCTGCGCGATCCGCTCCGCGAGCTCGACCACGGCTGCTTCAAGCCGGTCCGGGGCCACGACCCGGTTTACGAGCCCCCACTCGGCTGCTGTCGCCGCGTCGATCATCTCGCCAGTGAAGAGCATCTCGAGCACCCGCTTGCGACCGATGGTTCGGCTGATCGGCACCATCGGGGTCGAACAGAACAAGCCGATGTTCACGCCGGGGGTGGCGAAGCGCGCGTCGTCGGCGGCAATCGCGAGATCGCACGCGGCGACGAGCTGGCAGCCGGCTGCGGTCGCGATGCCGTGCACCTTGGCGATCACCGGTTGGCGGATCGTGTGCAGCCGTGTCATCAGCTCGACGCACGTCTCGAACAGCGCGTCGTAGACGTCGTGGTCGCGGTTGGAGACGAGCTCGGCCAGGTCGTGGCCCGCCGAGAACGCGGGGCCTCGACCCTCGATGACCAGCACCTGGGTCGAGGCATCGGCGTCGATCTGTTCGAGCGCGACGAGCATCTCGGTCATCAGCGCGAGCGAGAGTGCGTTGCGTCGCTCCGGCCGGTTGAGGACAAGGCGCGTGATCGGCGATCCCGACTCGACCCGTACCAGATCCACGACCGCCAGCGTATTTGGGCGGGGAGCCATTGACCCGTCTATATAACAATGTTATAAACGCGGGGACGCGAGAGAGAGGTGGCGCTTTGACGGTCACTGACAACCCCTTCCTCACCGGCAACTACGGCCCCGTGCCGCAGGAGTACACGACGACCGACCTTTCGGTCGACGGTGTGATCCCTCCCGAACTGCGCGGACGGTACCTGCGGATCGGCCCGAATCCGTTCGTGACGCCGACCGGTCCGTACCACTGGTTCACCGGGGACGGCATGGTCCACGGCGTCGAGCTCGCCAACGGCAGCGCAGCTTGGTACCGCAACCGATGGGTGCGCACCGACGACATCGCGCGTGCCCAAGGCGAGTCTCCGGTCGGTGGGCCACTGCCACCGATGTACGACACGAGCAACACCCACGTGATCGGGCACGCGGGGCGCATCCTGACGTTCACCGAAGGCTCGATGCCGTACGAGCTCTCACCCACACTCGACACCTTGCGCCGGACCGACTTCGGAGGTCCGCTCCCGACCGGGTTCACCGCGCACCCGAAGGTCGATCCCGTGACCGGCGAGTTGCTGGCGTTCGCCTACTGGTTCGCGGAACCGTATCTCACGTATCACGTGATCGACGCGACGGGGAAACTGCAACGTAGCGAGTCGATCACCCTCCCGCGCTCGGTCATGATGCACGACTTCGCCATCACACGCGAGCACGTGCTGTTCTTCGACCTGCCCGTGGTGTTCGACCTCGAGGTGCAACCCTTCCCGTTCCGCTGGGACGACGATCATGTCGCCCGCGTCGGTGTGATGCCGCGATCGGGCGGCGACACCGACACGCGCTGGTTCGAGATCGAACCCTGCTACGTGTTCCACCCGATGAATGCTTTTGACGACGGTGACACCGTCGTGGTCGACGTACCCCGCCATCCCACCATGTTCAAGCAGAGCCGTACCGGTCCGAACGATGGCGGTGTACCGACGCTCGACCGTTGGACCATCGATCTCTCCGCCGGCAAAATCCGCGAGGATCGACTCGACGAGCGGGGCCAGGAGTTTCCGCGTGTGAACGAAACCCGGCTCGGGTCGCGCCATCGGTTCGGCTACGCGGTGGGCTTACCCAACACACGCGACGCGTTCGACGGTGCGACGTACTTCAAGCACGACCTCGTCGCCGGCGTCACACAGGAACACGACTTCGGACCCGGCCGCACACCAGGCGAGTTCGTGTTCGTGCCGGGCGAGGCCCCGACGAGCGAAGACGACGGCTGGCTGATGGGATACGTGTACGACGCGTCCGTCGAGCGCTCCGACCTGGTGATCCTCGACGCCCACGAGTTCACCGCTGCGCCTGTCGCGAGCGTGCACCTGCCGGTGCGCGTCCCGTACGGCTTTCACGGCAGCTGGATTCCCGACCCCCAGTAGCACGCTCACGCCAACGCCGGCGTTCGTCGTCAACGCTGCAAGATCGAGACGGTCCCGCCCGATGCCAGGAGCACACGGGCGGGCCCCGGTCGGCGGACGCAGCTTCGGTGTCACCCGCCGGCACGGACGGCGACCGCCCACGCACGGCCGGAGCTCTTCGGCGATCCGGTGGAAGTTCGCGCCGCCGTCCGAGCGCGCAGAAACGGTGTCGATCAGTGGCCACTGCGCGCGACACCGACTGCGCAGACCGACGTCGTATCCGCACCAGCTTGGCGACGGACGGCGGCGCATCGCTCTTGGCGGAGCCGGCCGGCGACTTCATAGACTTGACCGACCGGTCAAGTTGAACAGGGGTACGCCGTGACCACCGACGAGCAACTCGTACACGATCGTTGCGAGGAACTCCTCGCCGCGCACGATCCCAAGACGACGCGACCGGCCGAGATGCTCGGCGCGCAGTACGACGCGGGACTCGCGTGGGTGCACTTCCCCGAAGGGTTCGGCGGGCTCGGGGTCTCGCCGAAGATGCAAAACCTCGTGAACACCAAGCTCACCGCGGCGGGCGCTCCACTCCCGTACGGCCGTAATCCGATCGGTCACGGCATGTGCGCGCCGACGATCGTGACCCACGGCAGCGACGACCAGAAGCGGCGATATCTCCGCCCGCTGTTCACGAGCGAAGAGATCTGGTGCCAAATGTTCAGCGAGCCGGGCGCGGGCTCCGACGTTGCCGGTCTGTCGACCCGGGCGATCCGTGACGGCGACGAGTGGATCCTCAACGGTCAGAAGGTGTGGACGACCCTCGCGCACGTGGCCAGCTTCGGCATTGTGATCGTCCGCACCGACACCGAAAAGCCGAAGCACAAGGGTTTGACGATGTTCGTCGTCGACATGCACGCACCGGGAGTGGAGGTCCGTCCGCTCGTCCAGGCCACGGGTGAAGCCGAATTCAACGAGGTGTACTTCACCGATGTGCGCGTGCCGGACCGCGAACGGCTCGGCGACATCGGCGAAGGCTGGCACGTCTCGTTGACGACACTCATGAACGAACGGGTGTCGATCGGCGGCCAGGTTCATCCGCAAGGATCGGGCCTGATTGCGCTGGTCCGCCATGTCTACGAGCAGCACCCGTCACAGGCCAACGGTTCCTCCCGCGACGAGTTTGCCCGTTTGTGGATCGACGCCGAGGTGAACCGCCTCACCAACATCCGGGCCTCGCAGGCGCGCAAGCAGGGAACGCCCGGACCGGAAGGTTCGGTTGGCAAGCTGGCGATGGCGCTGCTGAATCAGCGGATGATGGACTTCGCGATGAACCTCATGGGGGCCGAGGCCATGCTCTACCCGGCCGGCTACCCGATGACCCGACCGAAGACCGCCATGGATCTGTCGAGCCCTCAGAAGGCATTCCTGCGGGTCCAAGCCAACTCGATCGAAGGCGGGACCACCCTCATCATGAAAAACATCCTCGGCGAACGGATCCTCGGCCTCCCAGGCGACATCCGAGTCGACAAGGATCGCCCCTGGAGCGAAGTTCCGAGGAGCTAGCCCTCCCGCTGCGGCACGCGAATTTGACGGCAACCCCCGAACTGCACGACAAATGGCGGATCGCGGAGCAAATTGCCCGCCCAAAGTCCCCAAATGGGTCTGAAGATGCGGTGCGGAGATGCCGACTTCCCACAGGATGCTCGCCAACCGTCGCGCTACCGTCGCGCTCGCGCTCGTGCTCGCCCTGACCGTGGCTGTGGTGGCCCCGTCGGCCGCGTCCGCGTCGCCATCCACGTCGACGTCGTCCAAGACGAAACCGACCCGCACGACCCGGCCGACGTCGACCTCGGGTCCGAGCACCACGACAACCACGATCAATCCCGCGAGCGTGCCGCCTCCGCCCGCGTTCAGTCTGCCGCTCGATCTCGGACTACAGCTGCTCGCCCAGCGTGAGCACGCCAACCAGGACCTCCTCACCTACGGCGCGAAGCTGCCCCACGACCTCGCGAACGTGCGTGGGGTCGAACGAACCTGGCGGACCTTGAAGGGCCACCTCGTACGCTTGGAAGCACAGGTACGCCAGACGCAGAACGAGCTCGACGCCGCCCACGCCGATATCCAGGCCGCGGCCGTCGAGGCCTACATGGACTCGGGCAGCAGCCGGCTCGACGACGCAATCGTGGCGATCGAGAGCGCGTCGACCGCGATGGATGCCAGCCGCACGCTGCAGCTGATCGGCTCCTTCAGCGACCAACAGAACGAGCTCATTCAGCAATATGTCGCGTTGCAGAAGCGGTTGACGGCTGAGCAACAGCAAGTCGCGGCCCGCACGCGCGCCGCCGACGAGTTGCTCTCGGACGCGCAATCGAACATCTCGAACGACAAGATCGCGATTGCGCACGCGCACGTCCAGCTCGTGGTGTCGGTGATCGGCATTTCGAAGTTCGAGCAGGCGGCGACCAGCGCGTCGAGCCCGATCCTCGGCCCCAGCCTTCTCACCGCCCAGCAGCTCGCCGACTTCGTCACCGCGTCGGGTCACACGCCGCGCATCACCGTCCCGCTCACCACGCTCGCCCAGCTCTACATCACCGAAGGCGACAACGCCGGAGTTCGTGGCGACGTCGCATTCGCGCAGTCGATCCTCGAAACCGACTGGTTCACCTTCCCGGGCGGAGGCCAGGTCGCAACGCAGGACAACAACTTCGCAGGGATCGGCGCGTGCGACACCTGCGCCCACGGTTTTTCGTTCCCCACCGCACAGATCGGCGTCCGGGCGCAGATGCAGGCTCTGCGGATCTATGTCGATCCGACCCTGACCGCGACCACGTTGAAGCAACCACTCGTGATGCCGAACATGCTCAACCTCGGCTTCCGCGGAAAGGTCCAAACCTGGTGGGACCTTTGGGGAACCTGGGCGACGGGCGCGTTCTACGGTCAGCGGGTCTATGACATCTACGAGATGATGGTGGCGTTCGCAAAGACCGATCCCGCGCATCCTCCCGTCGCCACCTGACCCGATTCCCGGCCGGTCAGCGTGCCGTCAATCTCACGGGCAACTTCCGGATCCCTGTGTGCTTGTTGCTGCGCGTCCATTCGACCGGCCCGGTGAGCTCGATCGTGGCGACCCGTGCGAGCAGCTCCGTGAGTACCACACGGATCTCGAGACGAGCGAGGCTCGCGCCGAGACAATGGTGCACTCCGTGCCCGAATCCGAGATGCGGATTCGGCTCGCGACATACGTCGAAACGGAACGGCTCGGCGAACACGAGCTCGTCGCGGTTCGCGGACGCCTCCCAGAACACGACCTTGGCTCCCGCTGCGATCTCGTGCCCGCCGAGCCCGACCGACCGAGTTGCGGTCCGACGGTTGTAGGCGGCCGGGTGCGTCCAACGAACGATCTCCTCGACACCCGTCGGCAGGGCTTGTTCGTCGTCGCGCAACACGTCGAGCTGATCGGGAAAATCCGTCAGCGCGACGATCGCTCCCGCGATCGCGTTGCGGGTCGTGTCGGCGCCGGCCGCCCACAGCAGGCTGAAGAAGAACTGCAACTCCTGATCGACGAGCTGAGGCGGATCCTCGCCGGGCAGCGCCGCATTGCACACGACCGAGAGCATGTCGTCAGCCGGGTGCGCGCGCTTGTCGGCGATGAGCCGCGCGCCGTAGTCGAACATCGCGGCCGCGGCGTGAGCGACGTCGTCAGTGGTTTCGAAAGCCTCGCGGTCGTCCTTGAAGTCGAAGCTGTGCTCGATCCAATCGAAGAGTTGATGTCGATCCTGTTCGGGGATTCCCATGAGGATGCAGATCGCCTGCATCGGCAGCTCGCCGGCTACGGCCGTCACGAAATCGCAGGTGCCCGCGGCGAGCGCCTCGTCGACGAGTTGCACTGTACGGCGTCGCAGCTCACTTTCCAGGCGTGCGATCGTCCGCGGCGTCAGACCCTTGCTCACCAGCAGGCGCACGCGCTGATGGCGCGGGTCGTCCATCATGTTCAGCATCAACCCGGCGACCGGGAGGTCCGGGATCGTGGTGCCTCCGAACGGACGTTCCCCGCCCGTCTCCGACGAGAAGGTCACGGGATCGTGGATCACCGTCATGCTTTCGGCGTGCGTGTGTACCGACCAGAACCCTTCGCCGTCGGGTGTGTGCACCGTCGGCTCGTGCCACCAGACCGGTGCCGCACCGCGCAGCACGGTGAACACAGGATGGGGAAAGCCATGCGAGAAGAGGTTGAGATCCGTCAGGTCGATCTCGCCGAGGTCCACCACGTCATTGTCGCGTCCGCGGGAAGTATTGGCACGGGAGCCGTGTTGAGCGTCCCGTCCGCCGACGAGCAGGAGACCGGCATGACTGCAGTCAACGACTTCAATCGTTCCGTCATCGACGAGTTCCGAGCCAACGACGGCAAGGTCGCAGGCGCCTTCGACGGCGCATCCCTGCTGTTGCTGACCACGACCGGCGCCAAGAGCGGCCGAACGCATACGACGCCGCTCGTGTACCTCCTCGACGGTGATCGGATCGTCGTGTTCGGGTCGAAGGCCGGTGCTCCGACTCATCCCGCCTGGTACCACAACCTGGTCGCGAACCCGACCGTGACCGTCGAGTTGCCGGGCGAACAATTCGAAGCCCGCGCGGTGGTGACCGAAGGCGAAGAGCGCGACCGGCTGTTCACACAGCAGAAATCGGCGATGCCAGGCTTCGCCGACTACGAGCGCAAGACGACCCGGGTGATTCCAGCGATCGCGCTCGAGCGCCGGTAGCGTTCGCCGTCCGACACCTTCGACGACCCGCTCTCGATACGGGTCTTGGCTCCGCTGGGACGGCCGTCGGGCAGCCTCTCGACTTTCACGCGCGGGCACACGGTTCCCGCGCCTGCTCGCGCCGCGGTGCGTCACCGGCGACCGTCTCACGTTCGCAACGGTCCGGTTCCTCGGGCGCCGCGCTGGTGGCGTGAGCCCGACGCCGGCGACCGACGCGTTCCAAACGGAGCGACTCCTGTTGGCGATCGCGCCGTACCGACGACGTCGCGACCGGCGGCTCACCCCGTAGCCTCGCAGGCGTGCCTGTCGATCCGACCGTCGAGCGAGAAGCCGTCGACCGGCTCGCGGCCCGGTTGCTCGTGGTCGACGCCGGCGGCGCCGTCTTGTTGTTTCGCGGGTTCGATCCCACGAGACGACATGCCGGATCGTGGTGGTTTACGCCCGGAGGTGGTGTCGAACCGGGCGAAACCTTAGCGATCGCAGCGCGCCGGGAACTGTTCGAGGAGACCGGACTTCGCGTCGAAGATCTCGGACCGGTGCTGTTCGACCGAACGATCGTGTTCGACTTCGAAGCGTCCCGCTATCGCCAGACCGAGCATTTCTTTTGCGTTCGAGCTCCACGTTTCGTCCCTGACGATGCTCGTTGGAGTGACCTCGAACGCCGCTCCGTCGTCGAACACCGATGGTGGACGAGCGACGAGATCGCCGAGACCGACCAGACGATCTATCCGGAGAACCTTGCGCAGATCTTGCGTGACCTCCTCGAGGGTTCGGTGTAACCGGCGACGCCGCGTACCCTGCACGCATGCCCGCCAACCAAAGTCCTGTCCCTCCGTTCCCGCCAGGCGCCGAGCCGGACGACTACGACCGGCTGCGCCGTCGCGTGCTGTGGAAGATGCCGTCCGGCCTGTACGTTGTCGGCTCCCGCTCGGCGGATGCGACGAAGCGCAATCTGATGACCCTCAACTGGGCGACGCAAGTGTCATTCGAGCCGAAATGGATTGGCATCGGCGTCGAGCATGAGGCGCTCACCCACGAGCTCATTGCGGCGGCCGGCGTTTTCTCGCTGTGCCTCGTCGATCGTGAGGACCGGGCGATCGTCCGCAAGTTCACGAAGCCGGTCGAGGTTGATGTCGAGGCGCGCACGCTCGGCGGCTTCGCGTATTTCGACGGGCCGACGAGCGGCGCGCCGGTATTGGCGCAATCGGTTGCCTACGTCGAGTGCGAGGTCCGCCAACCGGTCGAGGTCGGCGAACACACCTTGTTTCTCGGCGAGGTGGTCAATGCCGCGTTCGTCAAAGACGAGGAGACGCCGATTCTGCGTATGGAGGACACGAGGATGAACTACGGCGGCTGATCGTGGCTGACGCAGCTGGTTGGGACG
>Ga0182024_10013645_pt1 | contig 15821 bp, 13 predicted proteins | sample P32metaG_FD_120480 | JGI IMG/M metagenome (GOLD analysis project Ga0182024, IMG submission 120480) | Permafrost microbial communities from Stordalen Mire, Sweden - P3-2 metaG (Illumina Assembly) | ecosystem: Environmental > Terrestrial > Soil > Wetlands > Permafrost | place: Sweden: Stordalen... | reverse complement strand
TGCGTGCCGGGTCGGTGACGCCGAACACCGCTTGCAGGATCACCTCGAGCGTGACCGCCTGCATGCGCGGATGGATCGCAAACGGGCTCCCGTCGGACCAGCTGTCGATCTCGCGCTCGGTGACCTCACTGACCGTCGCCTCATACGAGCGCATCCGCTCACCGTGGAACGGCGGCAGCATCAGCTTGCGCCGCGCAAGGTGCTCGCTGCCCTCGAGCAGCAGCACCGAGCCCGGGCCCATCACCGGCAGCAGCGCGATGCTGCGCCCCGCCGGCAGTCCGTGCTCGTGCGCGGTGTAGAGGGCGCGGATCGCATCGGGATCGGACAGCATCACCATCGGCCGTTCGAAGCCGAGGAAGCTCACGCTGAAAGCATCGCCGTAGCGTCGCCGGGAGGACTCCATAAAGGCGATCGGGCGCAGCAGCCAGCGGGCGGTCTGGATCGCTTGGGCCTCGGAGGGACCGGGCGGGAGCGTGCTCACGAACATAGCGTGACAGACCGGGCCGTTGGCCACTTGCTCGCGGCGAGCGCCTTCGGTCAGGCGAGGCGGATCGGAGATGGGCGCAGGGCCGATCGGGGTCAGGTGCGAGGCCGGTCGGAGTCCGGTGTGGGTTCGATCGGCGCCGCGACGTGAAGATGGGAGGCGGCGGCCTTTTCGCTCTCACCCGCATCCACGTCGAAATAATCGCTCATACCCTTCCGCACTGGCCCCTGCAGATAACCCGGCAGCGGGGCATGCAGCTCGTTGGGGATCGCTTCCTGCTCGAGGGTCGCACGGAGCTGTTCCTCCAAGGCGCTCGATCCGGCAACGTTTGCGAGCTCCGCCTGGCCAACGTCCGAGCTGTAGTCGTAGCACTCGACTTCCTGCCCGGTCGGTTCGGCCTCGATGCTTTCCTGCCCCCAGTTCGAATACAGCCCCAACTTGCCCTGTTCGGTGCGCAGCGCCACCACGTGGCGAGGCGCTTCGGCATCGTGCTCCTCGCCGGCGAACTCGGTCACGTCCTCGTCGGTGGCGTGCAGCACCCAGGGTCTGCCCGGCGCCTGCGCATCGGCGCAGATCGCGGCGAGGTCGGCGCGCCCAGCGAGGTGCCTCAGCGAGCTCTCCGCGCGCCACGCGTTCGACCCGGTCGCGATGCTCAGCAGCAGCGGGACGATGTCGACGCTGGAGGTGAGCTGGTTGCGGGGAACGCCGGTGGCGGCCGTCGCGACGCCGCGCCGGTCGCTCACGTAGAGGGGGACGCGAATCGCCTCCTCGTAGGCGGAGGCGCCCTTGCCGCGCATGCCGTGCGAGCCGCCGTACTCACCGTGGTCCGAGGTGAACAGGATCACCGTGTTACCGCTCACCTCGGGCCGGGCCGCGAGCTTCGCGAGCACGCGTCCAATCTGGCGGTCGACGTAGGTCTGCAGGAGCAGATACGTGTTCATCAGGCCGCTCCACGCACCGACCATTTCGGGCCCGTCGAAGGGCACAACGCCGAACGAGCGGGCGGCGGTCTCCTGCAGCGAGCGGTGCAACAGCGGCTTGCCGCCCGTCAGCAGCTGTTCTGGGGTCTCGAAGTTCGGTGGGAGCTGGCTGACCCACGCCGGCGGTTCGCTCTCCCGCTGGATTTCGCTCGTGAAGCGATACCACCAGGCAACGTCATGGGGGTTGACCAGCGAGACCGTCGTGCACCACGGCCCGCTCCCGCCCTGGAGATCAAACCAATTCTCGAACTGATCGACAATCGTTGGGTCCACCTCCGTGCCCTGGCCGGGGCTGCCGTTGGGCGAGGGATAGGTTCCTCCCGAGAAGCCGTACGGCTCAAGCGACGCGTTCGCGTGGGGGTTCAAATGCCACTTTCCCCACCATGTGGTCTTGTAATCCAGCTCGCGCAGCAGCGTGCCCCACGTCGGGAAGCCGTGGCTGAGCTCGCTGCGGCCGGTGATCATGCAGCCGGTCTGGTGCGAGTACAGCCCGGTGAGCAACGCGCCGCGCGAGGGCGAGCAGTCGTTGGAGGCGGTGTAGTGGCGTTCGAAGCTGACCGACTCGTTTCGCAGCGACGCGATGTTTCCCAGCAGCACATCGAGCGCCAGCGATGCCGGCACCCACGCCGGGGCGCGCAGCTGATCGACGAGGATCACGAGGATGTTCGGCGCCCGGCTCGAGCCGGGCGCGCCGCGCACCCGGCTGCGGCGCGGGCGCCTGGCCTGTGCCGCCGTGGGAGCGCCGGCTCCGGGCAGCGCCAGCGCGCCGCCCGCGAGCAGTCCTCGCTTGAGGAACGTGCGGCGGTCGCTCTCCACATCGATGAACCTGTCGGGCATGCCTATAGAGACTCTCAACAACCGACGGCGCCCGGTGGAGCGGTGTTTCCTCAGATTTATGGATCGAGCCCTCGCAACAATCCCTGCCGAATACGTCGTTCTTGCCGAATAGGCCGTACGATCCATGGATGGCGTTCGCCTCGGCTCACCGTGACGCCGCGTCAACCGGGCGTGGTTGGAAACGCGTGCTGCTCGGCATGGGTTTGACGATCATCGTGATCGTGGTTCTGCTGGCCGTCGCCGCGCTGTTGTTCTCGGGGGCGACGCTCGCGGGTGACTCGACGGCGCTCGCGCGCGTGACCGTGCAGCCGCTCGGCGGAAAGATCGAGCGCGTGCAGGCCTTCGGACCGGACGGCCGGCGGGTGCCGCTCACCGTCGAAGGCGGACGCCTGACCCCGCTGAAGCGGCTGACGCCGGGCGAGCAGGTATCGGTGGACGTGGAGGTTCGCCGGCCCGGATGGCTCGGCTGGGCGTTGGGCTCGGAGCGCAACGAGCACCTGACGCTGCGGGCCCCGGTGGCGCAGGTGAAGGAGCCCTGGATGACCGTTCCCGCCGGCTCGGACGTACACGTGAGCTTCGACATGCCGGTCAGCACGGTCGTCTATGGAACTACCGGCGCCGTGAAGAGCCACACGCTGAGCGGCACCCAGAGCACGATCTCGCTCGGCGCCCAGCCCGAGACGGGGACCACGGAGATCGCCGTCGCGCCACGGCCGTGGGAGACCGTCGGCGCTCCGACGCAGGTGAGCTGGTTCCCTCCCTCTGACTCGCCGGTGATGGTCAGCCTTCCCGCCGCGGGCGCGCGGATCTCTCCCGCCACGCACATCCATCTGACGTTCTCGAAGCCCGTAAACGAGGTGCTCGGCTCGAGTCGCCCCCGCCTCTCGCCGGCCACGCAGGGAAGCTGGCACGAGACCAACAGCCACACGCTCGTATTCATCCCGTCGGGGTTCGGAGCGGCGCTCGGCTCTCAGCTGCGCGTCCAGCTTCCACGCACGGTCGCGGTGAGGGCGAGCACGGGGAGCGGGCTGCGCAGCACCAGCCAGATCGAATGGACGGTGCCGCCCGGCTCGACGCTGCGCTTGCAGCAGCTCCTCGCTGAAGCCGGCTACCTGCCGGTCGACTGGCAGCCGTCCGGCGCTGGGGTCGCACACACGCCCGGCGCGGAGGCACAGGCCGCCGTCGACCCCCCGAGTGGCAGCTTCAACTGGCGTTACTCGAACACGCCGCACCAGCTCCAGGCGATGTGGTCTCCAGGCCAGGCCAACGTGATCACCAAGGGCGCGGTGATGAAGTTCGAGAACGAAAACGAAATGACCGTCGATGGTCTCGCGGGATCGGCCGTGTGGCAGAAGCTGCTCAGCAACGCGATCGCGGGCAAGCGGCTGAACAGCGGCTACTCATACGTGTATGTGCACCGCGAAGTTCCGGAGACGATGACGCTCTGGCACGACGGCCAGACGGTCATCACCTCGCCCGCGAACACGGGCATCTCCGGCGCGGAAACCGAACTCGGGACGTTCCCGGTGTTCGAGCACCTGCCCGAAACAACGATGTCCGGCACGAACCCCGACGGCTCGCACTACAGCGATCCGGGGATCAAGTGGGTCAGCTACTTCAACGGCGGCGACGCATTGCACAACTTTGACCGCTCGTCGTTCGGCACACCCCAGAGCCTGGGCTGCGTCGAGCTTCCGCTCGCGGCCTCCGCGGAGATCTGGCCCTACACGCCGATCGGCACGCTCGTCACGATCGAAAGGTGAGTCTCGTCAGAGGCCCAGGCCGATCGGAAACCTGAGTCTGATCGGGGTTACTCGGCATCGGGCCAGGCAGCAGTGCCCATCACACCGTCACCGTCGGCGGGCTTGGGACCACCGACCGCAATGATGTCCAATCCGTCCGGGCCCGCCTCGAAAGCACGCACGACCTCAGGCGCCACGCGCACAACATCCCACTGGCGGAGCTCCTGTACCTCGCCATCGAGCAGCACGCTTCCGGAGCCGGCGAGGACGATGTAGGCCTCCTCCTGCTCGCGATGGCTGTGGGCCATCGGGCTGCGCAAGTTCGCCGCGTAGCGGAACAGGCTAACCCCAAGGTCACGCGAATCCAGGTGCTTGCGGGCAAACCGGCCCTCGATCCCGGGAGCACGCTCACCGACTGAATCATCGACCTCCAACAGGTTGACCGTAGCGAAGCTGGACATGTATCTCCTTTGTTTGGCCGAAGGTCGGCGTTTCGCTTCAACCCTAGCTCCGCGCACGGATCGGGGCGACGTGCTCGACAAGCGGGAACGACGGGTTTCCTACCCTCGTTCGGCACCGCATCGAGATTCGGAGCCGAACTGGTCCTTTCCTGATGCTATTGTCACGGATATGTACGGAGAACCTGTAGATTCTAGTGATGGATCGGTGATGGATCGGCTATATGAGATCGCTGCGGCCCAGGGCGGTTTTATCGCGGCGCACCAGGCCGTAGACGCTGGGATCCCGCGCTCCACGCTGTCCTACCATGCCACCGATGGCGACGCGCTGGAACGCGTCGCGCACGGCGTTTACCGTCTGCGGCGGTTCCCAACGCCGCCGCACGGCCACGTGATCGCGGGATGGCTTGCACTCGCGCGCGCCGACGGCGTGGTCTCCCACGAGAGCGCGCTGGAGCTGCTCGATCTCACCGACCTGATCGCCGACGAGGTACATGTAACGCTGCCCCGTGCCAAGCGCGGGCTGCGCACCCCGCCCGGTGTACACAGCCACTTCACCGACCGGCCGATCGACGCCCGGCACCGACGCAACGTGCTCGGCATCCCGGTGACCAGCGTCGAGCGCACCCTCACCGACCTGCTGCGCAGCGGCGGATGGACAGAGCAGACCGACCTCGCCATCCGCCAAGCAATCCGACGCGGCCTCACGACACGTGGGCGGCTCGAGGCGGAGATGCCAGCCAAGTGGCAGTCGCGGCTCCGTGCTGTCCTGGACCAGGACGCAACGTGAAATACCGCACGCCCGTGGCATTCCGCACAGCGCTCGAGGACCGGCTCAAGGCGGCCCGGCAGGATGGGGTCGGCCTGGCGCGACTCCGCAAGCGCGTGGTGTTCGAGCGCCTGCTCGCGCGGCTGCATGCCGTGGCACCAGACGCCTGGGTGCTCAAGGGAGGATTCGCGCTCGAGCTGCGCCTCGGCGCCCAGGCTCGCACCACCAAGGACATCGACGTCGACTGGGCAATCGACGAGGACGAGGCAGTGGAGTTGCTCCTCGAGGCCGCTGCGATGAAACTCGACGACCTCTTCGAGTTTGCCGTCGAGCGGTCGCAGGCGGAGGATGATCTTCCAGGTGGAGGCCAGCGCTGGACTGTGACCGCGACGCTCGCCGGACGCGAGTTCGAGCGCGTAGCGATCGACATCGGGTTCACCACGGAGCCCGTGCTCAAACGAGACACCCTCACCTCCTCCCACCTGCTCGATTTCGCGGACATCGCACCCGTGCAGCTTCCCACGATCGCGATCGAGCAGCACGTCGCCGAGAAGCTCCACGCCTACACCCGGACCTACGCCGCAGACACGCCCAGCTCACGAGTCAAGGACCTCGTCGACATCGTCGTGATCGCCCACACCACCACGACTGACGCAGATCGACTCACACGCGCGATCAATGAGATCTTCCAGCGGCGCGCCACCCACCCCGTGCCCGAAGTCTTGCCACCTCCACCTAGCGACTGGGAGCAGGGCTGGCGTAAGCTCGTTGCGAACGTCCCGGCCGAGGAAGATCTCCGCGTCGGCCACGCAACAGCCGCCTCGTTCCTCAACCCCATCCTCAATCACGAGCTGACATCAGGAACATGGGATCCGGACATCGGTGAGTGGCTGGAGGGGCCCCTGACTCGATGAGGACTGCGTCGCTGCCGTCCAGCCCAAGCCACCATTAATCCCCCCTTCCAAGCAGGCCTGGCCGGAATTGCGTGAAGTCGCGCTTCCGGGTCATGCTCATTTGCAGGGAAAGCGGGAACGACGGGACTCGAACCCGCGATTGACACCCCGCGAATTGAGATCCGGCCGTAAGTGCCGTCTACCCTGCGCCCTTGACGGATCACGGGGCCCATTCGAGACCGGTCTACGCAGCCGCATGACTCAGTGGGTACGGCAGGCGAGAAGGCTATCGCCGCACACGCGTCACGCCGCCAGCGGCTCTGCGTCAAGCCCGAGCTCGCGGCGAAGCCGCGTGACCTGAGACCCCGGGCGCCTGTCGCCGCGCTCGCGCGCGTCGTGGTGCTCCAGGCTGCGCAGCTGGCGCTCGATCTCCTCGCGGTGCTCACCCCGGGCGGCCGCCTCGCGCGGGCTGGCACCACCGAGACGCTCGTTGGGGTCATCGATCCAACGCCCGTATGTCAGCTCTCGGATGCGCGCTTCGGGCGCGGTCAACACCTCGTCTGGCACAGGAGCCTCCTTCAGCGGCGGCCCCGATGTCCCCCGCGCCAACGCGGAGTCCCGTTCCGCGCGCGTGGCGGCGATCGCGTCCTGCACCGACCGCGTGCGTCGCTCGGGAGCACCGGCAGCTCCGCCGAGATGCCGCTCGATCAGGGCGGCGGCGCCCTCCAGGCGCGCCTCGGAAAGCCCGAAGAACTCCAGGCGATCGCCCCGCAACGTGAACGTGCCCAGGGAGGTGACGTCATCGAGCTCGAGCTCGCCGTGCTCGTTTACGCCGACGGGGCCGCCCTCCATGCAGATCGCCCCCAAAGGCAGCACCGACCTGTGAGCGAGTAACCCGCGACGCGAGACCAGCCAGTCGAACGTCACATCCTCCGAGCCGTCCTCGGCTTCTCCGCCAAACGCAAGCTCGGGCGCGCCACGCAGGGCGCCGAACGCGACGCCGGGCTCACGCAGCCGCCAGGTCGCCTCGACTACAGCCACGGGATCTCCCTCCAGCGTGTACGGCACCCGCTCGGCCCGGCGGCTGGGCGGGACGAAGCACACGAGCTCGCCCGCGCCCTCCCGCAGGGCGGCTTCAAGCCCGGCGGTACCGGCGCCGAGCTCACGCACGTCGGCGATACGGCGCAGCTCGTCCACCAGCTCGGCCTCCTCGGCCGGCTCGTAGAACCCGGCCGCACCCCACAGAGAGAGCATCGGGCCACCCTCCATCACCCGGCACAGAAGGACATGCCAGCGCACGGTCTCGCACGAGACGTTTGGACTGGCCACGCGGATATTCGAGCCGGTGAGCACATTCTCCAGCTCGATCCAAGAGCCCGGCTCGGCATCCCTGACCCTATAGAGCCCGAGCCGGCTGGCCGCGATGCGCGCAGCCGTCTCGCGCTCCGCCGTGCTCAGCTCTGGCAACTCCGCGTACAGCCGTGCCGAGGTCACGTCAGCCTCGAGCTCGCGGTCGATCAGCAGCCAGCACAATGCCAGCGACAGATCCTCCTCGTTCGCCGGACGCTCGCCACTGCCTACGCCGCGCGCATCCATGTGCTCCTTGAGCGCCGCGCCGAGCTCATCCCCGAACCGGCCGAGCGCCCAGCTCTGCATCCGATCCCAAACCTGCTCAGCCTCAAGCGCATCGAGGACGATATCGGCCTCTCGGCGAAGGCAGCAGCGCTTGTACTTCATCCCGCTGCCACAGGGGCAAGGCGCGTTGCGTGGAGTTCCGGCCATGACACATCTCCTGTTCGAGGACCGCTCGTGACGGCCCGCACCAGGGCCGCCCACTGGACACACTGAAGATACGAGCGCCGGCAGACAGATCGCGCTCCACGGATCAGCACAACAAGGCGCAGCGGGCCGGCAGCGGATCGCGTCCCCGGCTTTCCCGCGCCATCAGAGCGTGCGTCAGGCCATGGCCGGATGGGTCCCGTAGCTGGCCGGAGCCTACCTATGATTCGACGATGCCACCGGTCTGACTGCGGCACACCATGTATGGCCCCTGATGGGTTTGCAGAATGACGGGTTTGCCGCCAACCTTGCGGCAGTTGGCTTCGTAGAGCCGGTCGCGGGCCAGTTCTTCCTCGCGCTGGCGGCGCACTGCTTCACGGTGTTTTCGCAAGGCAAGGCGCGGGGCCTCGCGGCATTGCCGCTGGCTCGCTCCCACGAAGCTTCCACTCTTTGTGAGCGGCGGTTCTTCGCTGAGTTCCGGCGTGGCCGTGACTTCGTAGTTGTACGCGGTTCCCGACTGCTTGCAGGACCATGTCACGGACGATGTGTGTAGGACTCCGGGACCGGAATTGAACTCGCCCGCTTCTTCGATAGAAGCTTCCCCGGAGAGCACAATCGCGCCGTGCGCACGTACCGTGACCGTCACGTGCCAGCCGAAGGTCGCCTGGATATCGAGTTCGGTCTTTCCAGGCTCGCTCGGGACTTCCGGTTCGTAGTGCGAGATCGTTCTCACTTCGAGCAATGGCGACGACGTGTATTCAGCGGCCGCGGCTGCTGCGGTCAACGCAAGTAATCCAGCGAGAGCCAGCGCGAGCGCACCCGCTGTTCGCGATGCTCCAAACATATTCCGCTCCTCTGTCGTCGTGTCGATCGGGTTGGTGGACGCCCTAGAACCTCACGGCCGTTGGTTTCGCCCACTCCCTACTCCGACGACGCACTGCAAACGGGACACCTTCTGCATCCCCAAGGTCGCCGCTCCACTCCACCGACCCAGGCGGCTGTCAAGCTCGAGCTGCGCTACGACGACCTTGGAGAGCCTCGATCAGCTCATCGGTTGTGATCGGTTCCGAGCTCATCACCGCAGTTGCTCGGCCGCTCCGACGATGCCCGGGTCTTCGTAAACAAGCCAGCGGGTATTTACACGCGTGGTGCCAGCTTCCGGCTCGCGGCCGGGCGCGAGCGGGACCGCGGACTTACGACCGATGTGCAGTGCGAGAGGGTCTGTTGCGGGCATCTCGTAAAGGTCCATGAAGAACCCGAGCCGACGGTTCAGCACAGGGCTTTCGAACCGCAGCGCGTCGGCTACCAGGCGCCCGGGGTCCAGTATTCCGTCCCGCCACGCCGAGCGCATCGCGTTGGCGATGACCGGCACAGGTGCCGCCAAGCGCGGCTGGTCGAACGAGTCGATGATCGCCTTCTCCACCCTCGCCATATACAACGTCTGGCCGAACTCGTCGATCGTCTCGGAGCCGAAGAACTTGCGCTCCTTGACCGTGACGAACCGCACCTCGCTGCGTCCCACGCGCGCTGGGCGCTTTCGCGCGGTAACGGCGACGTAGAGACGGGACGCCTGCTGGTCGATCAGCCCGTAGTGCCACAGGGCCGAATGCCACGACAGGTACCACTGATGCGAGAGTCTGCGCAACACCACCGCGGCGAGCGGGTCGAGCCCTTCCAGACGCGGACGTCTGCTCGCCTTGTTGCTGATGAGATACCGCCCTGCCTGCACCCGATGCACGCGTCCCTTGCGCGCGAGCTCGTAGAGCATGTCACGCGGCTTGCCGCTGAACGCGGCGAGCTGTGCAGCGTCCGAGCGCAGGTCGACCGCTGTGCGGCCCTCCTTCTCGGCCCAGGCCATGAACCGCCCCTCCATCGGGCTCAGCTCGGGATTGGCTATCTTAGGTCTCATCCCGACAAATGGTACACGATTGGTCGCCTAATCGCGTAACGAATGTCGGGACATACATTGAGGTGAGAAAAGCGGGGTAGGTTTCGCGGCGCGAGTCGCCGTATGCGCGACGAGGCCAGCGTGCACGGTGCCAATCTGTCGTACGCTCCGGAGTAGGCCCGGTGGTGGAGCGCCCTTCGTGATGATGGTCGCCGGGATTGAAGACGCGAGCAGCGTTGATCGACCCCAGGTCGATGCCATCCTCGGGCCAAACAACGTCAGATTCGTTGCCCCAGGGAGGGCCGCGCTCGGAGCGACGACGCCTGCGTAGTTCAACGAGCGCAGTCGGGCTCCCTCCTGCTGACAACGCCCATAATCCTCGTCGACCAGCGCCGAAGGGTCGAACCCCGATTGTTCAGCGCGTTCGAAGGACGAATAGTCAACGATCATCCCTTGACCGATTTGAGCCGCCCACATCGACACAATCACCATCGCGACCTCATCCTCAGTTCGAAGCTCCTCACTGCGGATCAGCTCGGCCCACGCACCGTCTGTGCTCAACGACAGGTACTGCGTCGCGCCATCGCCGTGTGCATGCCAACGTCCGACCTGGGTGTTCTCCCTCGCCCAAAACGGTGTGTCGTAACTTGAGTAGCGAAGCGCAACGGATTTCACCTCGATGGTCGTGGGCTCGGCTTCAAGCACCATGCTCTGCCCTTCCCTGTCGAGCGAGACGGACGAGCGCCCTTTCAAAACCCGGGTCGCTTGCGAGATCTATCGGAGCGTGTCCGTCAAGCGCATTGCGCTCCCGGTAGAACCATGCGACGACTCCCTCGGGATTCCACACGTATCGCAGTAGCTTGACAATGCGCGCCGCCAGAACAAGTTGGTACGGCGGCGTACCGCCATCCTTGCCAAGCCGCTGGAAATGCCGCGTGGAGATTCCGGCGAGTCGCGCTTGGTCGGCCTGTGTAATGCGGGGGAGCGCCTGCTGAAGGTAGGCAACCAGGGGTCGAGCATCGTCCTCGCGACAGCCAGCATGCTCGTCGAGTGCGTCCCGCAGGATATGGCGGACGGCCTCTAGTTGAACGAAGAATTGGTCGAGAGCATCGAGCGGTCGAGCGGGGTCGACCCGTTCAAGCCCGTCGAGAAGGTTGACAATGATCTTCCGAGCCTCTGCGACCGACTCCGGCTCAAGCTGCGGCGGAAGGTCATTACTGACCTGGACCGACAACCGGCGCGCCGTCTCGACCCACCGTTTGACGTACTCTGGATCGACGGCGGGCAGGTTCTCGTCCCCAGCGACCTCCTCCACGTCATCGCGGAGTCCGGCCAGGTTCTCACTGATCTTCCGCTCCAAGTCAGCAAGCTCCTTCTGCTCAGGGTCAAGAACGAGTCCTGACATGGTCTTCCACCCCCTTGAGTGTCGCAATGCTGTCGTCTAGTGCCGCCACGTGTACGACACTATAGCGCATTAACTGGCAGTGATACGACACAATTACGACATGGCGCCTCGACGGGTGGCTGATGTCGCAGGCCAGCGACATCAATCGGCGCTGTGTCTTACGCACCGGTTGGTTCCCGGCGCATCAGCCTCAGCCCGCGAGCTGTCGCGTGCTGCCCGTCATGAAGCCTCACTGCTGCAACTTAAGCGGGAACGACGGGACTCGAACCCGCGACCTCCGACGTGACAGGCCGGCGCTCTAACCAACTGAGCTACGTCCCCGCGTATGCGCCGGAGCCCCGCCGGGCTCCCTACGCCTCCTCAGTATGCCAAGGCTCTGCGCTCACCGGGCTCCCGCCTGCCGTTTCGGTGGCCGGGCGCATGTCGCTCAGCCGGCTGCTTCCCAAATCCCACCGTTCCCAGGGCCTCCCTGCACCGCGCGCGGTACATGATCGGCCTTCCCCAAAAAAACTGGCCGGGCAGCCAGTTTTAGGGTAGGCTCCTTGCCGTGGCGCTCGTCGGTCCTCCTCCACTGCTCGACTCCAACCCGTTCGCGACGGTGCTCGGCGACCTGCGCGAGGAGCGTTCCGCGACCGTCCCCTTTCCGCCCGGCGACACTCGCTTCTCGCTCGCGCGCACCCGGCGCTTCAACGACGATCCGCTGCCGCTGTTGCTCGAGGCCTACGAGCGCTACGGACCGGTCTTCACGCTGCGGCTGCTCCACGGCAACGTCGTGTTCATGCTCGGGCCGGCCGCCAACCACTACATGACGGTCTCCCACGCCGCCAACTTCACCTGGCGAGAATCGCATATGCGCGAACTGATCGGTCTGATGGGCGATGGGCTGCTGACAATCGACGGCGACTTCCACCGGGGCTCACGCCTGGCGATGCTCCCCGGCTTTCACCGCGAGCGGATCCTCGCCTCGGTTGACGTGATGGTTGCAGAGACCGAGCGCGCACTCGATCAGCTCGCCCCCGGCGAACGCATCGACCTCTACACCTGGACCCGCCGACTGACGCTGAGAATCGCGATGCGCGCGCTCTTCGGCCTCGACCCCGACGGCGCCGTGGCGCGCTCGGTCGATGCCGCCGGCCTGTTCGAACAGGCGCTCGCGTTCTTCACCTCGGAGACCACCCTGCGTATGTTCCGCGGGCCACTGACGCCCTGGGCGCGGATGCAGCAGGCCGCGCGCTCGCTCGACGAGCTGATCTACTCGGAGATCTCCTCACGCCGCAGCACTGGCGAGCGCGGCGAGGACATCCTCTCGCTGCTGCTCGATGCCCACGACGAAGACGGCTCGACGCTGACCGACCTGCAGATCCGCGACGAGGTGATGACGCTGATGTTCGCCGGCCACGACACGACGACCTCGACCGTCGCGTTTATGTTCTACGAGCTCGCCCGTCATCCGGAGATCCTCGCGCGCCTCTACGCTGAGCAGGACGCCGAGCTCGCGGGCGGTCAGCCCTCCGCTTCGCAGCTGATGTCCGGTGAGCTGGCGGAACTCGAGCTGGTCTTCGACGAGACGCTCCGCAAGTACCCGCCCGCCTGGGTCGGGCCGCGGCGGTCGGTCGACCCATTCGAGTTCGCCGGCTGCACCGTCCCCGGCCGCGCGTTCGTCAACTACTCCTCTTGGGCCTCCCACCACCTGGCAGAGGTATTTCCCGAACCAGAGGAGTTCCGCCCCGAGCGCTTCACGCCCGAGGCCAAGGCCGCCCTCCCAAAGGGCGCCTACATCCCCTTCGGCGGCGGCTCGCGCACGTGCATCGGGATGCGCTTCGGTCAGCTGGAGATCCGCACGATCGCGACGCTCCTGCTTTCACGCTTCACGCTCTCGGAACCGGAGGACTTCCACCTGGAGATCCGCCAGATGCCAACGATCAGCCCGAAGAGCGGCCTGCCGATGATCGTCCACCCGCGCCCCTAGCGCAGGCTCGCCCTAAAAGACAACCTATAGCCCGCCCCTTTGCCTGACGGTCCCGCCGCCGCGCTCGCGCCCACGCCTTCGACGTACACGTCGGGCTCGGCGAACAGGGTCAGCTTCAGTCCTTCCAGCAGGAAGCCAAGCGGGCGCACGACGACGTCGCCTTCCTGTGCCTCCGCGACCGCTTGCACCGACGCTTTCACGCCGAACAGAGGACCCTTGACGCTCATCTGCACCCGTCCGGCGCCGCTGGGCTGCAGCTGCACTTCGAACCCTTCTCCCAGCGCCGTCTCCACGTCCACCCGCGAGGTCCATGCCGCTCCCAAAAGCGCATCGCCATGCTTTTGAAGGCTCGCGTCGTACATCTGCAGCGGACCCTCCTTCACGCTTTCGGCGCTCACGCGCATGCTCCTCACCCCGCGCGCTTCTCCGAGCAGCTTCGCCATCTGCGCCGTGCTGAGACGCAGGCTCCCCGCTTTCACGTTCACCGATTCCGCCTTCCCCCACAGCAGCTCCACCGCGGGCCAGGCCTTCACGGCGACGCTCTTCACGGTCCCGTACCTCTCCACGCGCGAGCGGATCCTGTCCGCCGCGATTGGAGGCAGGAAGAGCTGCGCCAGCAGGAGCATCAGCACGATCGCACCCGCCAACCACGCTGCGATTCGGCCGGCTCTGCCCACCCGCACAGCTTGGCAGCCTCGCTAGCCTTAGGGTCGCCGGCCCAGGGGCGCGTAGCTCAGTTGGTCAGAGCATCTCGCTTACACCGAGAGGGTCGCCCGTTCGAGTCGGGCCGCGCCCATATGATTGTTGAGAAACATCTGAGAACTCCGAGACTCCCGCTCGGCGGGCCCAGGCACGCACTCTGATGAGCGCACGGATAGACGTAGATTCCCCCATTCGCATCGCGGTAATCGGCTCCGGGCCCGCCGGCTTCTACGCCGCCGGGCACCTTTTGAAGGACGGGGCGGGCGGGCATTCCATCAATTTCGAGGTCGACATGATCGAGCGACTGCCCACCCCCTGGGGGCTGGTGCGCTCGGGCGTGGCGCCGGATCATCCGAAGATCAAGTCGGTCACCCGCATCTACGAGAAGACCGCCGCGCACCCGCGCTTTCGCTTCTTCGGCAACGTCGCCCTCGGCGAGCACGTCTCGCGCCAGGAGCTCTTGGCGCACTACCACGCGATCGTGTACGCGACCGGCACGCCCGTGGACCGGCCACTCGGGATCCCCGGGGAAGATCTACCCGGCTCGCATGCGGCCACCGATTTCGTCGGCTGGTACAACGGCCACCCCGACCACACCGACCTCGAGGTCGACCTGCGCTCGGCCGAGCGCGCCGTGGTGATCGGCAACGGCAACGTCGCGATCGACGTCGCCCGGATGCTCGTGCTCGCGCCATCTGAGCTCGCCCCCACCGACACCGCGGACCACGCGCTGCAGGTACTTGGCGAAAGTCGCGTATCGGAGGTCGTGATCGTCGGTCGCCGCGGGCCGGCGCAGGCGGCCTTCACGAACCCGGAGCTGCTGGAGCTCGGCGAGCTGGCCGATGCCGACGTGGTAGTCGATCCGGCGGAACTCGACCGCGCGCTCGCCGTCCACGACTCGGGCGCCGAGGAAAACATCACCTCGCGGCGGAACGTCGAGATCCTGCGCTCCTACTCAGAGCGTCCCCTCGCGGGCCACGCCAAGCGCATCGTCCTGCGCTTCCTGCTCTCGCCGACCGCGCTCCTCCCCGGCGACTCCGGCCATCTGGGCGCGGTCGAGCTGGCCCGCAACGAGCTCGTCGCCGACGCCGACGGCCAGCTGCGCGCCCGCGCCACCGGCGAGGAGGAGACGATCCCCGCCGGTCTCGTCTTCCGCGCGATCGGCTATCGCGGCGTCCCCCTCCCCGGCGTCCCCCACGACGCGCGCCGCGGCGTGATCCCCAACGAGGGGGGCCGCGTGCTCGGCGCTCCCGAGGGCGGCGGCGATGGCGAGGGAAAGCGCCCGCAGGCCGGCGGCCGGCTGCGCGGCGAGTACACCGTCGGCTGGATCAAGCGCGGGCCCTCGGGCGTGATTGGCACGAACAAGAAGGACGCCCAGGAGACCGTCGATGCAATCTTCGCCGACGCGGCGTCGGACGGAGAGGGTCTGAACGTGCCCACCTCATCAGACGGCGCCGCGATCGAGCGGCTGCTGCGCGAACGTCAGCCCGAGCTCGTCACCTACGACGGCTGGGCCTCGATCGATCGCCACGAGCGCTCGCTCGGGGAATCGACCGGGCGCCCGCGCGTCAAGCTCACGCGGATTGAGGAGATGCTCCGCGTGGCGGCCGACGAGAACTGAGTGGACTCGCTTCGCTCGGTTGCCTGACCCATCTGGCAGACTGTCGCCCGCTGGCCCCGTTAGCTCATCTGGTAGAGCGCCGGACTTTTAATCCGGTGGGGCGGGTTCAAGTCCCGCACGGGGCACTGCGTCAGGATCTTGGTTCCGGCTGTTGCCGCTCACGCTAGGTGTGAAGTGAAGCGCAGTTGCGAACCGTAGTTGTGAATGTGCAACCTATTTGGGAACGAAACGGCGACGGGCTGAAGGGTCGTCAGTCCCTGTCTGGCTGGGCCTGCACGCGTTGCATGTATATGT
>Ga0182024_10013644_pt1 | contig 15821 bp, 17 predicted proteins | sample P32metaG_FD_120480 | JGI IMG/M metagenome (GOLD analysis project Ga0182024, IMG submission 120480) | Permafrost microbial communities from Stordalen Mire, Sweden - P3-2 metaG (Illumina Assembly) | ecosystem: Environmental > Terrestrial > Soil > Wetlands > Permafrost | place: Sweden: Stordalen... | reverse complement strand
CGGGTAGCGCTCGCCCGGCCCGGTGCGCAGATTGACCTGGTCGGAGCGCAGCGAGGCAAATCGCGGCAGCGGCAAATCCTTGTCCCCGGCCGCGAGTGTCAGGTTCGCGCGCGAGAGGATGAAAGCGCCTGCCATCACAATGGCGAGGACGGCGACAGCCCATCGCGCGCTCTTGATGCGGGATCGCGGCACGGCGCTTGACACGGATTCATGCTCTAACCCCGCCGAGTCCAGCGGTCAAGCGGGCGGGATCACGGGCGCCGAACGCGCCGCAAAGTGGCGGCGCTTCCAGCCGCGACAGCCGCGAGCCGTTCTGGTATGCCGTCCCGGTGGCACAAGGGAACGAAGAAGCATGTCCTATTTGTCGGTATTCCGGCGGCGCCGCACGATAGCCAGCCGGTGAGCGATCGGTTGTCGTCCCGAGGCGATGGCGGTTCGAACCGCGCGGGGGCGGCGAGATCGCGGCCCCGGCATGGCGCGCGACTTGCGCTGGCGGTCGGCGGCGTTGCCTTCGCCACGTCCCTGCCGGCGATGGCGCATCCGCACGTCTTCATCGACTATGGCGTGACGATCCTGTGCGACGCCGATCATGTGACGGGCGCGCGCATCGCGTGGACCTTTGACGAGATGTATAGCGCGTCGCTCTATCACGATTATACCAACCGGCCGCTCGGCCCGCTGTCGCGGAGCGACATCGATCAGCTCGAGCGCAAGGCCTTCCAGTTCACGTCCGATCGAAACTATTTCCTCGACATCCGCCGGAACGGCACGCCGCAACAAGTAAAAAAGGTCACCGACTTCGACGCTTCCTACGATGGCGGTCGGATGACGTATCGCTTCACGGTACCGCTCGAAAGCGGAGGGAAACCGGGGGCGATGGTAATCGAGATCGCCTCCTTCGATACCGAATTCTATATCGATTTCGAACTCGTCAAGCGCGCGCCCGTGAAGATCGAGCATGGCGACAAACTGGGAATCGCCTGCGCGCCGAAAAAAATCACCAAGGCAACGACGACCTTCGGCCCCATGCAGACGACGATCGTCCAATGCAGCTACGGCGAAGTCTCGTGAGGGTGGGTCGGGTGACGCGCGGATTCGGGATCGTGCTCGTGACGCTCCTCTTGTTGGTGGGCGCGGGCCAGGGATCGCGCGCCGATCCGTTCACGGGCGGGAGCGCGCCGCCGCCGCAATCCAACGCCGGTGCCGCAAGCGTGGCCGGAGAGGCCATGCGGTGGCTCGCCACGACGCAGGAGCAATTGAACGAAGCCATCGCGGCGGCATTCCATCGCGTCCAGGACCAGCATTCGCGCGCCGCTCTCGCATTGATACTGGCGCTCGCCTTCCTCTACGGGGTGATCCATGCCGTGGGACCCGGCCATGGCAAATCGATCGTCGCCTCCTATTTCGTCGCCCATCACGCGCGCTGGACCGCCGGAATCGTGATGGGCAGCATGATTTCCCTCATTCAGGGCGTGTCGGCCATCGTGCTGGTCGGCGTGCTCGCCCTGATTTTGCAATGGAAGCAATTCGATATTCTCGGTCGCGGCACGCTGGTCGAGTTCGTCAGCTATGGCCTGATCGTCGCCTTGGGATGCGTGATGTTCTGGCGCGCGGCGACCGGCAGGCTGCACGGGCACGATCACGCCGCGCCGCCGGCCGGCGATCGCGCGCATCGTCACCATGACGGCACGGGGGCGCATCGTCACGCGCCCGCGCGGCTCAATCGGCGGCTGATCGTCGCCACCGGCCTGACACCATGCGCGAGCGCGATCATTATCCTTCTGTTCGCGCTCGCCAACAACGCTCTCGGCATCGGCATTGTCGCGGTCGCGGCGCTATCGATCGGGATGGCCATTACCATTTCGGCGATCGGCGTGTTGACCGTCCTCGGCCGCCGGATGCTGCTGAAATTCATCGACAATGTCGGAATGCAGACCCACCGTCTCGAACAAGTCCTGGCGACGCTGGGCGCTCTTTGTATTGTCGGCGTCTCCGGCCTCATGATGTACGGTGCTTGGCTCCGCCTCTGAACCGGGCGGGCGTCTCGCGCTGGACTCGGTTCCTTGCGCTTGCTATGGCCTAGCGCGAGGCCTTGCGAGGACAGGATGGCGCGAAAGCCGCTGGTGATCGTCACCCGGAAGCTGCCCGACGCGATCGAGACGCGGATGATGGAGCTGTTCGACGCCCGTCTCAATGCCGAGGACGCGCCGATGGACGCGGCCTCACTGGCGGCGGCGATGCGTGAAGCCGACGTGCTGGTGCCGACCGTCACCGACCGCATCGATGCCGCGCTCCTCGAACATGCCGGCCCGAAACTCAAGCTGATCGCGAATTTCGGCACCGGAATCGATCATGTCGATGTCGCCGCGGCGCGGGCGCGGGGCATCGTCGTCACCAATACGCCGGGCGTCCTGACCGAGGACACCGCCGACATGACGATGGCGTTGATCCTCGCCGCGTGCCGGCGGATTGGCGAAGGGGAACGGCTGCTGCGGCAGGGCCATTGGACCGGCTGGGCGCCGACCCTGATGCTGGGCCACCGGCTCTGGGGCAAGCGGCTCGGCATCGTCGGCATGGGCCGGATCGGCCAGGCGGTCGCCAGGCGGGCGCGCGGCTTCGGCATCTCGATCCACTATCACAATCGCCGCCGCGTCTCCGAGGATGTGCAGCAGGAACTCGAAGCCACCTATTGGGAGAGCCTCGACCAGATGCTGGCGCGCATGGATATCGTCTCGGTCAATTGTCCGCACACGCCAGCGACCTATCATCTCCTGTCGGCGCGGCGGCTGAAGCTGTTGCGGCCGAGCTGCGTCCTCGTCAATACCGCGCGGGGCGGCGTCATCGACGAGGAAACGCTGACCCAGATGCTGGTGAAGCGCGAGCTGGCGGCGGCGGGCCTCGATGTTTACGAGCACGAGCCGGCGGTCAATCCGCTGCTCTTGACCTTGGACAATGTCGTGCTGCTGCCGCATATCGGCTCGGCCACGCTCGAAGGCCGCCTCGATATGGGGCAGAAAGTGCTGGTCAACATCCAGACCTTCGCCGACGGCCATCGCCCGCCCGACCGGGTGCTCGAAACCGCGCTGTGACGGCGCTCGACCGCAAGCACATCGCGTTTTCCGGACGCATGGTGATCGTCGGCTTCGGCTCGATCGGCCAGGGCGTGCTGCCGCTGTTGCTGCGTCACATCGACATGGCGCCGTCGCAAATCGTCATCGTGACGGCCGAGGAACGGGGCCATGACGAGGCGCGCGCACTGGGCGTGCGGTTCGTCCTGGAACCGCTGATGCGCGACAATCTGCGCGCGGTGCTGGACCCGCTGCTCGGCGCCGGCGATGTCCTCGTCAATGTCTCGGTCGAGGTCTCGAGCCTCGCCCTGGTCGAACTCTGCTTCGAGAAAGGCGCGCTCTATCTCGATACCTGCATCGAGCCTTGGGCCGGCGGCTATACCGACCCGGCGCTGTCGCCGTCCCAGCGCTCGAACTACGCGCTGCGCGAAGCCGCGCTGTCGCTGCGGCGGAAACTGCCGGGCGGCCCAGCCGCGGTTCTGACCCACGGCGCCAATCCGGGGCTGGTGTCGCATTTCGTCAAGCGCGCGCTGCTCGATCTCGCGGCCGAGATGAACGCCGCCATACCCGAGCCGCGCGACAAGGCAGAATGGGGCGCGCTCGCGCGCCGGCTCGGCGTTAAGGTGATCCATATCGCGGAGCGCGACACGCAGGTGTCGCCGGTGCCGAAACGCCGCGACGAGTTCGTCAACACCTGGTCGATCGACGGCTTCGTCGGCGAAGGATCGCAGCCGGCGGAATTGGGTTGGGGCAGCCACGAACGGCATTTCCCCGCCGACGGCGCGCGCCACGAATTCGGTGCCGGCGCCGCGATCTATCTCAACCGGCCGGGCGCCGGAACGCGCGTGCGCAGCTGGACGCCGCTCGAAGGCCCGTATCACGGCTTCCTCATCACCCACAGCGAGGCGATCTCGATCGCCGATTACTTCACCGTGACGGAAAACGAACGGCTGCTCTATCGCCCGACCGTGCATTATGCCTACCACCCGTGCGACGGCGCGGTGCTGTCGCTGCACGAGCTCGCCGGCCGGAACTGGCGCATCCAGGCCAAGAAGCGCCTGATGATGGACGAGATCGCCGCCGGCGGCATCGACGAGCTGGGGGTGTTGCTGATGGGCCAGGCCGGAGGCGTCTATTGGTACGGCTCGCGCCTGTCGGTCGAGGAGGCGCGGCGGCTCGCGCCCTACAACAACGCCACCAGCCTCCAGGTCACGGCATCGGTGCTCGCCGGATTGGTCTGGGCGCTCGAACATCCGCGCGCCGGCATCGTCGAGCCGGACGAGATGGATTTCCGCCGCATCCTCGACATCGCCGCGCCCTATCTCGGCGAAATGATCGGCGTTCGGGGCGATTGGACGCCGCTCCGGGATCGCGGCCGGCTTTTCCCGGAGGACATCGATTCGAGCGATCCCTGGCAGTTCAAGAATTTCCGCGTCACGTGACGTGAGCTAGGCGTCGATCCAGATGATATCGCCGTCCGCGATTTCGACGCGGATCGGACGCAGGCTCTTGCCTTCGCACGGGCCGCGAATGCAGAAGCCGTCCTCGATGCGGAACTGCGCGCCATGCGTGGTGCAGTGGAACAAGGTCCCGCTGCGATCGAGAAATCGGTCGGGCAGGAAATTCAGCGGCGTACCCTGATGCGGGCAGGCATTCTCATATGCGTATAAATTCTCGCCCCGGAGCAGGACGAAGATCTCGCGCCGGTCGGTGCCGCCGCCGAAACTGAAGCCGCGCGCCTGACCATCTGGGATTTCGTCGAGCCGGCACAGGCGAAACGACGATTCCGGCGCCGTCTCGGTTCGGGCGGTCACGCCTTCACGCCGCCCATGCGGCAGATGAGGCGCCATTCTTCTTCCGTGACCGGCGATACCGACAGCCGGCCCTGGCGCACCAATTTCATATCCGCAAGCTTCGGCTCCGCCTTGATCGCGACCAAGGTGACGGGCTTCGGCACCGGCGCGACCGGCGCGATATCGACCTGCACGAAGCGGCCGGTCTCGTCGCCCGGATCGGGATAGGCTTCCTTCGCGACCTCGCAGATGCCGACGATCGCGAGGCCTTCGTTCGAATGATAGAAGAAAATGCGGTCGCCCTTCTTCATCGCCTTGAGATTGGCGCGGGCGGTAAAATTGCGCACGCCGCTCCAGTTCGTGCAGCCGTCCGCGACCAGCCGGTCCCAGGAATAGGACGACGGCTCCGATTTGATCAGCCAATGCGCCATCGTCTCCCTGCTCTTATGCCCGCGCGATCATGAACAGCCGGCGGAACGGAAACAAGGTCGTGCCGTCGGGCCGGCGGGGATAAGCCTTCGCGAGTTGCGCGGCGAGCGTGTCGAGAAATGTTTCGCGCTCCGAGGCATCGAGACGGTCCAGCGCCGGCCGCAGGATCGAACCGCGAATCCATTCCAGCACGGGCCGCTCGCCCGACAGCACCGTCAAATAATCCGTCTCCCACAGATCGATGCCGCCGCGTGCCAGCGGCGCGAGCCAATCGTAGTAGGTTTCCCGAGGGGCCACGAGATCGTCGCGCAGCGGCCCGCCCGGCTCCGCCAGCGGCGTCAGCTTGGCGCGGAAAGGCGCGCTGAGCGCGAGGTCGCGAATGAGCCGATGCGAGGGCTCACGAAAATTGACGGGCATCTGCACGGCCAGCGTGCCCCCGGGCGCAAGCTGACGCATGAGATGGGGAAACAAAGCGGCGTGGTCGCCGAGCCAATGCAAGGTGGCGTTGGAAAAAATCAGCGCGGCCGGTTCCGGCGACGCCCAATCGGCGATATCGGCCTTGCGCCAAGCAAGCGAGGGCGGCGTGGGCGCACTCGCCGCCTGGCGCAGCATGGCGTCGGAATGATCGATCGCGATGACCTGATGCGCGGGCCAGCGCGCGGCAATGGCGCGCGCATGTTCGCCGGTGCCGCAACCGAGATCGTAGATCGGTCCCGGCGGAAGATCGCCGATTCGGGCCAGCAACTCGAAACCCGGCCGCAGCCGTTCGCCGCCGAATTTCAGATATTGCGTGGGATTCCAGATGCCGCTGTCCATGACGCACGCTATTTCGGCGATGCTCGATCCTATCGCCGCGCGCGGTGCGCGGATAGCGCGGCTTCCACAGATAGGACCTGAACTATATCACATAGAAATTATGCTAATACTTGTTAATAAACATCTTTGTAAGGTGAATTATCTTGTCAGCGCACCGGCGGATCGCTACGTTCAGGAGCAATCTGGAATGGAACGGCGAGGTACCGCTGGTGCTTCCCATGACGCTCGATCTGGCGAAGCTCCCCGTCGCACTGATCGGTAACGGCGACGCCGCGCTGCGGCGGCTGCGCCTGCTGGACGAGGCGGGCGCGGAACGGCTCCAAATCTTCGCCGAAAGCCCGGACGCGGCCCTGACCGAGGCTGCCGGTGCGCGCCTGACCCACCGGCTGCCGCGCCGCGACGAGATTGCGGCCGCCCGCCTGGTTTTCATCAGCGATCGCAAGGCGCCTTATGTCGCGGAGATCGCGGATTGGGCTCACGCGGCGGGAGCGCTCGTTCATATCGAGGACGATCCCACCCATTCCGACATGCACGCCCCCGCGATCCTGCGCCGGGGCGAGCTGACCATCGCGATTTCCACCGCCGGCGCGAGCCCCGGCCTCGCCTCGCGGATCAAGGATTTTCTCGGCCGCCGATTTGGCCCAGAATGGGCGCACCATCTCGATGAGATAGCCGCGCAGCGCCGCCGCTGGCGCGCCGAGGGCATCGACAACGCCGCGCTCGCCCAACGCACCGCCGATTGGATCGACCGGCAAGGCTGGCTGCTTGCCGAACCGGTTTCCGTCACGACAACCATGAGGAGATTTTCATGACACTGCGACTCGGCCAAATCGCGCCGGACTTCACCCAGCAATCCACAGAAGGCCCAATCCATTTCCATGAATGGGCCGGCAATTCCTGGGTGGTGCTGTTCTCGCATCCGAAGGATTTCACGCCAGTCTGCACCACCGAGCTTGGCATGGTGGCGAAGTTGAAGAGCGAATTCGACAAGCGCGGGGTCAAGGTGATCGGCCTCTCGGTCGATTCCGCCGACGATCACAAGCGCTGGGCGAACGACATCAAGGAAACGCAAGGCACGGCGCCCAATTATCCGGTTCTCGCCGACTCTGATTTCAAGGTCTCGAAGCTCTACGACATGCTGCCCGAGGAGGTCTCCGGCGACGCCGCGAAGCGCACGCCCGCCGACAATCTGACAGTGCGCAACGTCTTCATCATCGGGCCCGACAAGAAAATCCGGCTGATCCTGGTCTATCCGATGGCGACGGGCCGCAATTTCGACGAGGTGCTGCGGGTCATCGATTCGATGCAGCTTTCCGACAAGCACAAGATCGCGACGCCCGCCAACTGGAAGCACGGCGACGACGTCATCATCACCACCGCCGTCAGCGACGAGGAAGCGAAGACGCGCTTCCCCAAGGGCTTCAAGTCGCTCAAGCCCTATCTGCGGATAACTCCGCAGCCGTAACGCCGCACGCCGATCGAACGAGGACGGCCGGCATTTCGCCGGCCGTTGCTTTATCGGCCACGAACCGCGCGCATCAAATCAGACGGTAATCCGCCCGGTCCTCATAGATCGGCCCGGCTTTGGTGAGATAGCTCGCGATCAGGCTGAAGCGCTCGACCGCGAATGGCGGCGCGCGGTACAGCGCATGGTCCCGGATGAAGGAATGCAGCCGCTCGTCCACGCTCTTGATCCGCGCCAGGCTGACATGCGGCGTGTAGCGCCGTCCCTCGGGCTCCAGGCCGAGCCGCACCAGCGCGCTTTCGATCTTGTCGCGCAAATGGAAGAGAGCGTCGTTCTTCCCCACGCCGACATAGAGTTGGCGAGTGCCGAAGGTACCGATGCCGACGAGCGCGAGGTCGAAACGCGGTGCGCGGATGCGGGATAGCGTTTCGTCGATATCGCCGGCGAGCGCCTCGTCGACCTCGCCGATGAAGCGAATCGTGACATGGAAATTGCCGGGATCGATCCAGCGCACGCCCGGCACGCCCACGTACATCGTCGACAGACCCAGTTTCAATTCCGGCGGCAGATCGATCCCGACGAACAGGCGCAGCATGTTTACCGGTCCGGCGCTTGACCCAGCAAATTTTCGACATAGGGCACGAGACGCCCCGCGATCAGCTCGGCCCCGGCCTCGTTCGGATGCAACAGGTCAGGCTGATTGAGCTTGGGATCGAGCGCCACGCCGTCGAGAATGAAAGGATAGAGCGGCACGTGAAATTCCGCCGCGAGCCGCGGATAGATCGCGTCGAATTGTCGCTGGTAGTCGCGGCCCCAATTGCCCGGCGCCTGCATGCCCAACAGCAGCACCTTCACATGCGCCGCCTGGAGGCGGTCGAGAATCCGATGGAGGTCGGCGGCGGTGAGCGCCGGATTGATCCCGCGCAGCGCGTCGTTCGCGCCGAGTTCGAGCAGCACGGCGTCGGGATGTTCGGCGAGCGCCGCATCGATTCGCGCCGCTCCCCCCGCGCTGGTATCGCCGGAAACGCCTTGATCGATCATCTCGATCGGATGTCCCGCCTGGGCGAGTTTTTCGCTCAACCGCGCGGGAAAGGATTGCCCTGGATCGAGTCCGTAACCGGCGGCCAAACTGTCGCCGACGATGACGATTCGCGGCGTGGCGAGCGCCACAGCACTCCATGACGATAGAAGGAGCAGCGCCGCGAAGACGCCAAAAATCGCCCGCGCGGCTCTTATCTTTCGGGCCATGCCGATCCATTTCATAGTGGTTGAACCGAGAATGAATCCCGAAAATTCCATGATTGCGCTCGATGCCGTGGCGCTCACCCTCGCCGGGCCGGCCGGTCCCGTCAACGTGTTGCGCGGTGTTTCGATGCGCGTCGCCGCCGGTGAATCGGTCGCGCTGATGGGCCCGTCGGGGTCGGGCAAGACCAGCCTGATGATGGTAATCGCCGGGCTGGAGCGGCTCACTTCCGGACGAGCCACGGTCGCCGGGCACGATCTGGCGACGCTGAGCGAGGACGAACTCGCGCGGTTTCGCCGCGACCATATCGGCATCGTGTTCCAGTCCTTTCACCTCGTGCCGACGATGAACGCGCTCGAAAACGTCGCCATTCCCTTGGAACTGGCCGGAAGGCGCCACGCCTTCGCGCGCGCCCGCGAATGTCTGGTCGAGGTCGGACTCGAACAGCGGATCGCGCATTATCCGAGCCAGCTTTCAGGCGGCGAGCAGCAGCGCGTCGCCGTCGCGCGCGCTTTCGCGGCGTCGCCCCCGCTCCTCCTCGCCGACGAGCCCACCGGCAATCTCGACACCGAGACCGGGCGGCGCATCATCGATCTCCTGTTCCGGCTCGGTGCCGAACGCGGCGCCGCCTTGTTGCTGATCACGCACGATCGCGGCGTGGCGGAGCGCTGCGCGCGCATTATCCCGATGGCCGACGGCGTGGTCGGCGCATGAACGGGTGGCGTTGGGCTGCCCTGTCCTGGGCATTTCGCGAGCTGCGCGGCGGCTTTCGCGGCTTTCGCATTTTCCTCGCCTGCCTCGCGCTCGGCGTCGCCGTCATCGCCGGCGTCGGCTCGCTGAACGCGTCGATCGATGCCGGGCTGCGCGCCGACGCCAGCACGCTCCTGGGCGGCGATGTCGAGCTGCATCTGGTCCATCGCACCGCGACACTAGCCGAAATCGCCTATCTGAAAAATAACGGCACCGTCTCGAGCGTGGCGGAAATGCGCGCGATGGCGCGCAGCGAAGACGGCCAACAGGTCAGCCTGATCGAACTCCGCGCCGTCGATGGCGCCTATCCCCTTTATGGCGCGGTGACGCTCGATCCGCCCCGGTCGCTCGATGCCGGGCTCGCGCGCCAGGGCGACACCTGGGGCGCGGTCGCGGCGCCGGAATTGGCGGCGCGGCTCGGCGTCCCCATGGGTGGACGCATCCGGATCGGTGACGGGACATTCGTTCTCAGCGCCGGCCTGACGCGCGAGCCGGATGCGCCGAGCGGGAGTTTCTCGCTCGGTCCGCATGTCCTGATCGCCGCTGCGGCGCTTCCGGCCACGGGACTTGTCATGCCCGGCAGCCTCATCGATTACAGTTATCGGGTTCGCCTGCCGCCCCAGGTCGCGCCGGCCGACTGGATCGCACGGGTTCGCGCCGCCTTTCCCGATGCCGGCTGGCGCATTCGCACGCGGAACGAGGCATCGCCCAATCTGGGCCGCCTCTTGGATCGCGTGAATCTGTTCCTGGGCCTGGTGGGATTGACCGCGTTGCTCGTGGGTGGTGTCGGCGTCGCCAATGCGGTCCGCGCCTTTCTCGCAACCAAGCTCGCCACCATCGCGACGCTCAAATGCCTGGGCGCGCAGCGCCGGACGATTTTCGCGACCTATCTCATGCAGATTCTGGCGTTGGCCGCCATCGGCATTGCCGCCGGCCTGGTGCTCGGCGTGCTGCTGCCGGTGCTCGCGCTGCCCTGGCTGCCGCCATCCTGGAATCTGCCGGCGCGCGCCGGGATCTATCCGCTGCCGCTAGCACTGGCGGCGTGGTTCGGCGTTCTGACGACGCTGGCCTTTTCGTTGTGGCCGATCGCCAGCGCTTGCGAGGTACGCCCGGCGAGTCTGTTCCGCGCCTTGATCGAACCGCCGACAAGCGCGCCGCCCTGGGCCTATCGGATCGCCACCGGAGCGGCCGCGATTCTCCTCGCCGCGACCGCGATCCTGAGCGCGAGCGACCGCTGGATCGCGTTCTGGTTCATTGTCGGCGCGGTCACGTCGCTGCTGGTATTTCGCGTGCTGGCGCGCGGCCTGATGGCGCTGGCGCGGCGGCTTCATCCCAAGCGGCCCGACTTGCGCGTCGCGCTGGCGAATCTTCATCGTCCGGGCGCGCCGACGCCCAGCATCGTCGCTTCCCTGGGCCTGGGCCTCGGCGTCTTGGTGGCAATCGCGCTGATCGAGGCCAATCTCGGCCGTCTGATCGACGAGGATTTGCCGGATCGCGCGCCGTCCTTTTTCTTTCTCGATCTGCAGCCCGCGCAAAAACCCGCGTTCGACCGGCTGCTCGCGGCCTCGTCCGGCGTCAGCGAAAGTGGTTCGACCCCGAGCCTGCGCGGCCGCATCGCCAAGCTCAACGGCGTTCCGGTCGAGCAGGCCAAAGTGACGGCGGATGCGCGCTGGACGGTGCAGAGCGAGCGCGGTCTGACCTATTCGGCGGCGGTCCCGCGCGGTTCCCGGGTCGTCGCGGGACAATGGTGGGGCGCCGACTATCGCGGACCGCCGCTCGTATCGATGGACGCCGATATCGCGCGCGGTCTGGGCCTTGCCCTCGGCGACACCGTGACGGTCGATGTGCTCGGGCATGACATGACGGCCCGCCTCACCAGTTTGCGCGCGATCGATTGGGGCTCGCTGGGCATTAATTTCGTCATGGTGTTCTCGCCCGGCTCGCTCGACGACGCGCCGCAGACCTTCATCGCGACGGCGCGCGCGACACCGGCGGCGGAAATCCCGCTCGAACGCGCGGTCGCGGCGCAATTCCCCAATGTCTCGGCGATTCCGGTGCGGGACGTGCTGGCGCAGCTCGGCGAGATCGTCGGCGCGATCGCGATGGTCCTGCGCGCGATCTCCGGCGTAGCACTGGTTTCCGGCGTCCTCGTACTGGCGGGCGCGGTCGCCGCCGGACAGCAACGGCGTATCTACGAGGCGGTCCTCCTGAAGGTGTTGGGCGCGACCCGCCGCGACATCGCGCTCGCCTTCATGATCGAATATGCGCTTCTGGGTCTCGCCACCGCGGCGGTCGCGGCCGGCATCGGCACGCTTGCCGCCTATTTCGTGCTGACGCGGGCGATGGCCGCCGCCTTCTCGTTCGCTCCGGTCGTCGTGGTCGGAACCGCCCTCCTCGGCGGCATGCTGACCTTGATCATCGGCTATGTCGGCACCTGGAGTGCCCTCGGCGCCAAGCCGGCCCCATATCTGCGGAACGAATGAGCGGAGGAACGGAAATGGAGAAACGGATCGATCGCGTGATCGCGGCGAGCGAGCGCTCGGCGCGTTCGCCCACCCACGCCAACCGCATGATCGTGGCGCCCGACGATTTCGCCGCGACCTCGCCGTTCCTGGTCCTGGTCGAAGATTGGTTCGGACGCCCCTCGGGCTTCCCGACGCATCCCCATCGCGGCATTCAAACCGTCACCTTCGTCCTGGACGGCACGCTCGAGCATAGCGACCATACCGGCGGCCATGGCGTGCTGCGCGAGGGCGACGTGCAATGGATGACGGCGGGGCGCGGCGTCCTCCATAGCGAGCTGCCGCACCAGGACGAACGCGCCCACACGCTGCAGCTTTGGCTCAATCTGCCAGCCGCGCGGAAGATGATCCCAGCGCGCTATGTCAATCAGCTGCGCGGCGATGTCGCGGTGACGAAGCTGCCCGGCGGCGAAATCCGCGCCTACGCCGGAAAGGCCGGCGACGCGGTGCAGCCGCATGGCAGTGATTGGCCGATGACGCTTCTCGATATTCGAGTCGAAACGGGCGCGCGTTTGTCCATCGAGGTGCCGGCCGCCGATCGCGGCTTTCTCTACACGATCGAAGGCCACGCTGACATCGGCACGCCCGCAACCCCGGTGTCGCCACAGACCACGGCCTGGTTCGAGCCATCGCCGGACGGCAGCGCGAGGCTCGACCGTCTCGTCATCGCCGCAAGCAGGCCCTTCCGCGGTCTGCTCTTTTCCAGCCCGCCGATCGACGAGCCGGTCGTGGCCTACGGTCCCTTCGTCATGAACAGCGAACAGGAAATCCGCCAGGCCTATGCGGATTACCAGTCCGGCCGCCTGACCGCATGAAATGCTGTTAACCTTGCCGCGCCCGGACCCGCATTGAATTGGGCCGCATTTGCGTCCATATTCCCTGTGAATTCCCGACCCTCAGAGGTTGATCATGGCCTTCAATACAGGAAACCAGACCGCGCGAACGGCGATCCCGCGGGTCGACATCGATGTCGGCCTGCGCAATTACATGCTGCGCGTTTACAATTACATGGCGGGCGGATTGGCGCTCACCGGGCTGGTCGCGTATTTCGCCGCCGCGAGCGGCATCTATGTATCGATCGCCCACACGCCGCTTATCTGGATCGTGATCTTCGCGCCGCTGGCGATGGTCCTGTTCCTCTCCTTCCGCATCGGCAAGATGAGCCTGGGCGCCGCTCAAGCCACGTTTTGGGTCTATGCGGCACTCGTAGGCTTATCGCTGGGCTTCATCTTCCTGGTTTATACCGGCGCCAGCATCGCCGAGACCTTCTTCATCGCCGCGGCGATGTTCCTCGCCATGAGCCTTTATGGCTACACGACGAAACGCGATCTGACCCAGTTCGCCGCATTCCTGTTCATGGGATTGATCGGGATCATCGTAGCGAGCCTCGTCAATATTTTCCTGGCGTCATCGATGCTCCAATTCGTGATCTCGGCGGTCGGCGTCCTCGTGTTCGTTGGCCTTACCGCGTACGATACGCAGAACATCAAGGAAATGTATTGGGAAGGCGATACCGCCGTGATCGCCGGCAAGAAATCGGTCATGGGCGCGTTGCGGCTCTATCTCGACTTCCTCAACCTGTTCCTGATGTTGCTGCAATTCATGGGCGTGCGGCGCAGCTAGGCGGCAAAATTTCGTCTCGCACTCCGCCCGTGGCCCGAGCCACGGGCGGTTTCGTTTGCGCTCCGCGTTCGGCGTATAATGGGGCGCGGAAATGAGCCAAGCAGCAATGACGCAATCGAGCGAAAATCCGGCCATCGGCCGCGGCACCGATGTGACCGTGAGCGTGCGGCGGCTCGGCCTCATTCGCTGGGTCGCGGTGGCAGGCCAAGCCGCCGCCGTATTCGTCGTCCAATTCATCCTGCAGTTCCCCCTGCCCTTCTGGCCCGTCGCCGCGGTGGTCGTCACCTCGGCCGCGCTCAATGTCGCGACCAGCCTGCCGCGGCGCGCGACCGCCCGCCTTGGCGATCGCGAGGCCGCCTTCTATCTCGGCTTCGACATTCTGCAACTCGGCCTGCTCCTTTACCTCACCGGCGGGTTGCAGAATCCTTTCGCCATTCTGATGCTGGCGCCGGTGACGGTGGCCGCGACCATTCTGTCTTTCGACAGCGTCATCGGGCTGAGCGCGTTGACCGTCGTCGCGATCAGCGTGCTGGCGTTTTTCCATTTGCCGCTCCCTTGGGATGGCCCGCCGCCCGAGCCGGGCGCGCTCTATATCCTCGGCGTGTGGATCGCGCTAGTGTCCTCGGCCCTGTTCGTTGCGTTCTACGCCTGGAGCGTGGCCGAGGAAGCGCGGCGGATGCGCGACGCCTTCGCCGCCACGCAGTTGGCGCTGGCCCGCGAGCAGCGCGTTTCGGCCGTGGGCGGGCTCGCGGCCGCCGCCGCCCATCAGCTCGGCAGCCCGCTCGCGACCATCGCCGTGATCGCCAAGGAATTGGTGCGCGATCTGCCGCGCGGCAGCCCTCACGCCGAGGACGCGCATCTGCTGTTGAGCCAGAGTGAACGCTGCCGCACCATCTTGGCGGACCTTGCCCAGCATCGCGAAGGCGAGGGCGAGCCGTCTCATCGCCTGCCCTTCTCGGCGCTGGTGGAAGCGGCGGGTGAGCCTTATCGCGCCGCGGCCTCCGCCCGAGGGATCGCGGTCATTCTCGCCAACGCGGCCAGCCGCGACGCCTCGGGAAATCCGGCCCCTGAGCCGGACGTCGCGCAAAGTCCCGAAATCATGCATGGGCTCGGCAATCTCATTCAGAACGCGACCGAATTCGCCGATCGTGAGGCGACCATCACCGTCAGCTGGAGCGAGGACAGCGCCGCCATCGACATTCTCGACGATGGCCCCGGCTTTCCGCCGCAAGTGCTGGCGCGGATTGGCGAGCCTTATATTTCCGGCCGCGGTGACGGTCACCCCCATATGGGACTCGGTATTTTCATCGCGCAGACTTTGTTGGAACGGACCGGCGCGCGGCTCAGCTTCGCGAATCTGGCGGAAGGCGGCGCGCAAATCGTGGTCGAATGGCGGCGCGCGGCGCTCGAGGGTGCCGAAGCGCGGCCGCTCCTCTTGGAGACTCAGGCATGAACGAAGAAATCGAATTGCCGGTCGAACGGCCCAACCGGCTTTCGGGGCTGCCGCCATCGGAACGCTCGCTTCTCGTCGTCGATGACGACGCGCCGCTGTGCCAGCGGCTGGCGCGGGCCATGGAGCGGCGCGGGTTCATCGTCACCACGGCGGAGAGCGTGGCGCAGGGCGTGGACGCCGCGACCAGCCACGCCCCCGCCTTCGCCGTTGTCGATTTGCGCCTGGGCGATGGCAGCGGTCTCGACGTCGTGAAAGTCCTGCGCAAGGCGCGGCCATCGGCCCGGATCGTGATGCTTACGGGCTATGGCAACATCGCGACGGCGGTCGCCGCGGTGAAGGTCGGCGCGCTCGATTATCTGCCGAAGCCCGCCGACGCCGACGCGGTCGAAGCGGCGCTCCTCGCCTCCGACGCGCCGCTGCCCCCGCCGCCCGAGGATCCGATGTCGGCCGACCGCGTGCGCTGGGAGCATATCCAACGGGTCTTCGAGCAATGCGATCGCAACGTCTCGGAGACCGCGCGCCGCTTGAAGATGCATCGCCGCACCTTGCAGCGCATTCTCGGCAAGCATGCCCCGCGGAGCTAGCGCCGAGACCATGTCCGACGCCGACCTTGTGCCGCTGGTCGGGGGGCTCGGGAGGGCGCGCGTCGCCTGCATCGG
>Ga0182024_10013643_pt1 | contig 15822 bp, 13 predicted proteins | sample P32metaG_FD_120480 | JGI IMG/M metagenome (GOLD analysis project Ga0182024, IMG submission 120480) | Permafrost microbial communities from Stordalen Mire, Sweden - P3-2 metaG (Illumina Assembly) | ecosystem: Environmental > Terrestrial > Soil > Wetlands > Permafrost | place: Sweden: Stordalen... | reverse complement strand
TTGGCGAAGGAATTGGTATTGCCGCGAATGCGAGCGGCAAGCATCTGGTCTTGACGATTGTGGAGTGTGTAGTATATACTACACACATGAGCGAGTTTGGCGAATATATCAGGCAAAAGAGAGCCCTTCTTCAACAAAACGACTCAGTTCGCTACTCACTTCGTCGGGTAGCCGCCAGCGTGCAAATTGAGCCATCTTATCTAAGCAAAATCGAGCGCGATCAACAGCCTCCGCCCGGTGAGCGGACGATTTTGGCTTTAGCTAAGGAGCTTGACGAAGATCCCGATTTTTTGTTGGCACTTGCTGGCAAAGTGTCAGGAGAGCTACAACGCATCATCAGGCTGAGACCAAAACTATTTGCACAACTGATTAGGCAACTCAAGGACATGCCCGACCATGCCGTACTCAAGCTAGTAAGAGAAGTAAAAGACGGCGATTGGTAAAAGGAGAGCTTAAATGATCGAGCTAAAAAACGACGGTTTGCAGGTATCCTTTCCCGAAGTGCATGCGAAGGCAAAGTTAGTCCTTCAATTTATGCGCACGCTGCGCATTCCCGATGATGATCGTACTTATCCGCTACCGCCTGGGCTGGGCACATTCCCAATGCGACATATCGACGATTTTGCCCAAAAGCTCCCCAAAGAGTGGCTTAATTTTGGTGGAGTGATGCTGCCGATGTATCAGGCTGAGGCTCTCTGGCTGCGTTTTAATTGTGCCGGTTATCCGTTTGCCATTAAGGTAGCAGCGGGCAAAATCAATGCCGTCACAGGCAAGAAATTTAGCAACGCTCTCGATTTTGATGAACAGGACTATGTGGTGGCACCCAATCAGCCATGGCTCGACGGTTTTTGCGTAAAGAAGGGGGCAATCCGCCAATTTGTTGCAATGCCGCTTGATGAAGGATATACCGTAGAGGAGCAAGTCACCGGCAAAGCGGAATTTGGAGGCTTACAAATAATTGTTTATCCAATGAAAGCAATTGTTTTCGAAGCGCGCGAGCGCAAACGTGAGGAGGCTGCGCGAAGGCTCAGGGAGTCGCAAACAGGGTCCTGGTCTCCTAGTACAGGAAGCTATGGCTATGGTGCTCCGGGGTTGCCATCGGCGCCCTGCTGGGGGTCTACTTCAGGTTGGAGTGATCAGGCGCCGCGATCAGTTCCTCAACAAGCGCAGAGCATGGGTATGGGTGCGGGCGGTCGTATGCATCAAGAGATTGTTGAAGATCCTTTTGATCCAGACGATTGGGATACTGATAATTACAGCCGTTGTTTTATCCATCTGGTCAACTCCAAGACATGGTGCTCTATAACTGGCTCGCTACCTCCATCTCAGCCGCCGACCGCGGTCGACTATAATCGCTATGGTCTGCCTTGGTTTGAATATTACGATGAAAATGCTCAGGCACTGAAAGGTTCGGCTATTTTGAGAAAAGTAAAATCGGTCTACGAACTTGCCGAGGAGAAAGAGGAGGAAGACGAGCTGCCTTCCAACAAGTCATGCCTGCCTAAAAACGTGCAGACTATTAAGCCAAAGCATTCAAAAGACCAGGTGCGCGATGGTAACTGGGAGTGGTAACAAGCACAAAGTACCCTGAACATGGCTTAAATAGCCGTTTGTCCCCTATTCCAAAATGACCCATTACCCAGACAAATCCTCCAACTGCCAGTGGCATTTCACGGGAAAACCGCTTTGTTCAATTGGTTGGCTTCATCCCAGTCACGACTACCCTCAAGGTGCTCTCCGGCGCGGTCTGAAAGTCGATACGCTTGCAAAAGTTTTAGCTCAATTGGCGGTGGCACGACAGTTCCTCTGTCATCGAGGCATGCACGAATGTGAGTTCTGCTGGAAAGATATGTGTTCCGGAGCACTGCTATTTCCTTGGAAAGATTCGTTATTTATTGCACCGCCTATGGTTGGTCATTACATGGAAGCCCACTCGTATTTACCTCCTGAGGACTTCATAGAAGCAGTTTTGAATTGTCCACCGCAAACTTCAAACGAGTATTGCGACTTGCTCGATGACTTGCTTCACAACAGAGAGGACGGCAAGGATTTTCTTGAAAAAGAAACGTTATCCCGAGCTGCACGTAAGAGACGCGATGAAGTTAAAGATGAGTGGCTATCTCATTTGCGCTCAATCGGCGATCCTTATGCACAGTGAGTTTGTGAGATGGGCGAATTTCAGACCAGAAGATCGGGATTAAATGCTAGGGTTCTGTGGCCAATATTCCTGAACCTGACTGACGACCGGACAGTCATCAAACTGTAGCGTCCATACTGTCCAAACTTTTCCTGCGGACGTAGCATAGATAGGACAGGCAATTTGACGTCACGGAACCGCTTCCCTTTCAGAGAAGATGCACAGCGCTGCGCGCAGAGGGGCTAAGTCATGGACACCGAGCTGTTCAAGCTAGAGATTCAGGATGTGAAACAATGCATGGGAGCGTTGCAGCATCGAGTACATAAATTAGAGGAGCTGGCTGAGCGAATCAGACCGCTGACGGCTACTGAGACATTCGAGCCCGCTGCCTGCATCGACCCACAAGCCGCTGGTGTTCCTTTTGAAACTAAAGATGTTCGAAGAGATCACTATATGCAGCAACTTGCACAATCCACACCTTTGCACCCGGATCCGAATTTCACAACACCGCTGCCGCAAGAGACAAAGATTTTTGGATCATTCTTGCAAAAACAACTCGAACAGAGAGACTTGAACAGTCCTTCAAATCGGATCACCCCCGTCAGTTCCATCGCACCTGGCAATCAACGCAGCCAGCACGAATCGACGGATAGGCCGACTTCTCCCTCATCGCCGCATCCGACGGCGGCTGCAGCAAAAGTTATTATCCAGTCCGAGAAACGTTTTGCGTACGACGACGGCAACGATGCTAAGGCTAGCAATGCCACGAAGAAAGAAGGATTGGAAGTCATAATCGGAAAGCATTTGAACAAGATCGGAATCACCTTTCTCGTTCTAGGATGCGCGTTAGCCCTGATATATCAATTTCAATACTTCACACCGCTACTGAAGATCCTCAGCGGCATTTTCGCTGCCGTTGGACTGATCGCTGCAGGCGAATTCTTCGAGAAGAAACCGACATACGAATGGTATGGTCGCAGCCTAACCGGCGGCGGGTGGGCGCTTATCTACTTCAGCATCTACGCCGCATACCACTTCGATGCGGTCAAGATCATCAACAGCGCCTTCTTGGATTTCACGTTGCTTCTCGGCGTAGCTGCTGGTGCGATTTGTCATTCCTTGAAATACAAGTCGGAAACAATAACCTGCGTAACCTTGACGCTCGCTTTCGTAACCATTGCGATGTGCGACATAAGCTCGTTTTCGTTGCTCGCGTGCGCCCTGCTTGTAACTGCACTCGCCGGCATCGTCCTGAAGATGCGCTGGTACAACTTGATGGTCTATGGAGAGAGCATTCTCTATGCGGTGTATCTGTGCTCGGTGTTACCGAGATTGATGTTCGGTGACAATTCAATTTTCGGTGTGCACACTGCAGACGGAAACTTTCTAGTTGCAGCGGGCTTCTCAACTTTCTGCTGGGCTGCATTCAACTACGTGATTTTCTCTGCCAAATACGCCACAACTGCTCAGCGCAACTATGTCATCACGGCAACGATAATAAATGCACTTGCATACGTGCCGACGATGCTACTTCTGATGCAACCGACGCATGCGGACTGGCGTTTCGGCTTTCTTCTGGCCAGCGCCGCCGGATACGCCATGACCGCCGCATCCGCTGAACGCAGCAAACTGCCGGCAGCAGTAACAGTCCATACATTCATCGCGCTAACGCTGGTTAGCCTTGCGATACCGTTCAAGCTGACAGGCGACTGGATTTCGGCCTTCTGGTGCATCGAAACTCCATTGCTTGTGTGGGCCGGACTGCGCTACGAAATGCCTGTCATGCGCCAATTCGCGGCGCTGCTAGCCGCAGTATCGGCAGGCAAGTTGTTGCTCGACTCCGTTTCACTTCTGCCGGTCCATCCCGCACTAAATTTGGTGCTCGGTGTTACTGCAGTTTCAGCATACGCACTTTGCTCTGCCTTGTATAAGCCACGTCAAGAAAAACTGAATCACGAGATCTCAAACAAAACCGCATTCTACAGCTACTTCTGTTTATCCGTGCTGTTCAGTCTTACGACAATTGCAAGTAACGTCAGCTCTGCATGGCTGCCTATGGCTTATGTTTTGGATGGAACTGTGATGATTCTCCTCGGATTCCAGTTAAAAGACAATGTCGTTAGAGGCACCGGGTTAGGCATCATATTTTCGATCGCAGCAGCTAGTTACTGTGAGTCTATCGACACTGCATCGCGTGTGGCAACGGCAGCAATCGTGCCAATGCTGTTTTATCTGGCTGATCGATACAAAAAATTCGTTTCTTCAGAATCGAAAAACCAGTCACGTCTGGCTGAATATTCACTTTTCGCAGCCGCAACAGCAGTGCTGACCATATTCTTGAATCAACTCTGCCGGCCATTTCAGCTCTCATCCTTGATTTATGCTTGTGAAGGATTAGCTTTCCTGGCTTACGGCCTGTTGTCGCAGGACAAACGCGCAAGAATTGCCGCATTCGGCATTTTCACTCTAATTGCTTGGCGGTTCGGCGTACATGATGCATGGATTACAGATCCAGTCACATTGTTCGGAACCGTTGTTCACAGACGCCTTGTCTTTGCCATCATTGACTGCGCCGCGCTTTCAATCGCTTCTGCATGTTATCTCTTGCCTCGGTTCCGAAACGTTACCGGAGAAAGCTTCGTAGTCGGATTCTACTCATACGGTGCATTGCTTGCTGCGATCGCTGTAGGGATCACGTTATTGGAAGCGCCGCAACCGTGGCTGGCGTTGTTGGTCAGTCTCGAATGCCTTGTCCCGATCGTGCTGGGAATGACAATCGACTCAGTCAAGCAATTGCGTAATCTCGGAACGCTTTCATTGCTCATTTCTCAGTTTATGTACCTGATTTCCAGCTTGGGGCGCTGGGATATATACGCCACCATTTTCCTGATCGCACTGCAATTCACACTAGCATTCTATTATCGAACGTTCATCGCTGAACACCGCGTAACGTTTGAGCACGGCATTGAACATTGCTATGGCGCAGCAGGCACGATTACATTGGCTTTATTGCTGATGCAGATCATGCCACCACATCTACTCACCATCGCTCTGACGTTAGAAGCAATTTCAATCTTGACACTCGGCTTCAGGTTGCAAGATCGGCCGTTCCGCATGCAGGGACTTTTGCTTCTCGCAGCAGTAATATGGCGATTGCTCTTTGTTGAGCTAGCCAGCCTGGCAACGATCTATCGAATCATGTCATTCATAGGTGCCGGCATCGTGCTGCTCCTCGCATCGTTTGCATATGCACGACTGAGTTCCCGCAACCAGCAAGACAACGCGATCCAAATCGAGCAGCACGATTTATCTCGCTGTCCGACTGAAATCTAGTCGACTCGAAACCCTGTTGTTCTAATCTGGGGGCGCGGGCGGCCCGCCAGCTCCAGCTGCGGGAAGGATGTCCGCTCCCCCAGGAAAGGTCAATTTGTTTCGCAGCAAATTGATTTCATCAGCACTTAGTCCGGCGGTACGCATGTATGCTTCCACATCAATACATGCAAGAAGGTCCAGAATAGATTGTCGAATCGTAGTATTCTCGCGCGCCAATAATTCGTTGATTTTGTTTTGCTCGACATCGCGGCACAGTCGGTGCTCACTCAGTTCATAGTCGGAAGCAATTTGCTCGTGCTCGACTCCAGCCAACGCCAACATCAGCAACGCAATCAGTCCGGTGCGATCTCTTCCGATCCCGCAATGAAATAGCACGCCACCAGGTCCGGCTGCGGCAATAGCAGACAGAACGCTCGCTACGCGCCCAGGGAAACGTTCGAGAAAGGCTTTGTAATACAGCGGCGTACAAATCAAGCCACCCCACTTCTGCCAGAACTCGATGTCACTGAGATCTTCTAAAGGAATAGGGATCGTTTCGACCCCATCGATTAGTCGCGGAGGGTTCGCTTCGCGCTCGGAGTCATGCCTGAGATCGACGATGGTGCCAATACCGTGCGCTCGCAATGCCTGGCAGCCCGCATCGGTCAGCTGACTGAGATTGTCCGATCTGACTACTGCGCGCCAGGAAGTCTGCGCCCCATTGGACAGCCGTAACCCGCCAAGATCGCGGGCGTTCAAACAACCCTGCCAGTCCAAGTGCCGACGCATGTCTGTTTCTGTCAAGCTCACCTCAACCTAATGCAAATGCGTACCAGGTAAGGCAAACAAGTATACAAGCGACTCTCATGACGCTGCGATGGCACAGCCAGTCGAAGTCTGCGATGGCACTGACAATCGAATGCAAACTACGTGTTGGTCGATGTCGACTGTTGGAACATGTATTGCTGACCGAATTCATCGATCTTTCGCTTGAATTCGGCGGTCTCGGGATCGTCGGGCTCGGATTGAGGAATTGGTAGGGCTGCAAGTTCGGAGGACGGGGCCGCAATGGCGGCGGGCATGGCTTGAGTGGATAAACCGGTCTGGGCGGATGACCCGGTTTGGGCTTGGGCGGCTGGCATGGCCGAGGTGACTGGCGCTGAGCCGCCGGCGTGTGTTGATGGCGTGGAATGGGCTGGTGGCGCGAAGGAGAGATCGGGCGGCGCTGGCGCCTTGTTGGGCGAAAAATCGCTGGGAGAAGGCAGCGGTGGAAGCTCGAGATGCTCTTCTGACTCACCGGGAGACAATAGGGACTTGATCAGGCGAAGCTGCTCGTTGAGTTCGTCGCAATCGTCTCCGACGTGATATGTCGGAGAGCCTGTACTGTGCAGGACTAGCTCACCTGATCGGCTGCGACTGACCGTGAAGATCTCTGCAGTGCCGTTGAGACCGCCGGAGCTTTTTGGCTCGCTCTCTTCCTCGATGCCTATGAGCTGCAGGTAGTTTCGCAACGACTGATTTTGGCACCTGGAGATGTCGATGTAGCAAACAACGGCGTCGTTATTTTTGTAACTTTGCAGCAGTCCAGCCACTGCGGGCTCGTTGCCGAACTGGCCGGCGTTGCCGAACAAAAGCACAAGCGGCTTGCCTTCGCTGGCAGCCTGGGCGACTTTGCGGTCGTAGTCGAGCCCATCGCCGGGTTGCGGCGAGCTTTCGATGATCAAGAAATCACCAGGTTGATTCGGTGCTTCGCTTTCCATGGGTTTCGACGCATCCTGGGTCTGGGGTGAGGTGCCGAGAAAGAACTAGCATGGCCGAAAGTATTCGGGCATTCGTGCCCTCGAATGCCGACATAACTCTCTGACGCAGCTTCTGGCACAGATTCATCTCAAATGTATTGCCCCAGCGTGTGACGTACGTGAGACGGCTGTGTCATGAATGTGAAATCACCGGCTTCACTACGTAATTACCCCACTGGACAGGCAGCCTATTCAACTGCTCCGTGCAAAACCTTGATGGTACCGCGCATGGTGTCCAGCTCAGCCGGCACACCTAAGGGCAACGATTCGGACACGTTCGTTCGCCCGAAACCAAATCCAAACAGATTCGGCTTGCGCACCTGTTTCAATCGCTCGCCGAAGCTGTCCTCAATGGGAAGAACGGTCTGATTACCGCGAGCACCGCAGCCGGCAAATTCACCAAATGCGGTGCCAGAAACTTTAGCCAGGCTGCCGGAAATAAATAAATTGGTGAACCAACGCTCCAGCGTATCGTAACGTTCGTTGTACTCGTCGAGACAGAGGATTTTGCCTTCGAAATCTGGCTGGAACGGCGTTCCCATCAGCGAAATGATTGATCCGAGATGACCTCCCAGAGTGACGCCTGCAGCTTGTCCGTTGTAGGAGCTGTACATCAAGGAAATTCGTTTTTCACCAATAGACTCGCTGCGCGTTTCGAAAACTGCGGCATCGGCGGTGGTGACGCAACGCTTGAGCGAATCGAAACTCTTAGCAGAGCGCACGCGATCCAAATTCGGACCCAGCACCACCGGCAGTGCGCATCGTATATGCACCGCCAGAAGCAGAGCCGTGTTCTCATCGCTGCCGACAATTAATTTCGGGTTCTGCACAACTGCGTCGTAATCCAGGCGATCCAACAACGGCAGCGCCCCGAACCCACCGCTGATACAAAAGATTGCCGCTATGGCCGGGTCACTGAGGAACCCATTCAGATCCTGCAGCCGCTGTTGATCGGTGCCGGCTAAATGACCGTGAGTTTCCAAAACATGCTGTCCGGTCACAGCCGTAAATCCCATTTCTTCCACCACGCGCGCGGCAAATGCTACTGTTGCAGCACTGTCAGGACGTGTACCTGGTGCCACCAGTCCGACACGGTCGCCGTTTTTCAATTTACGCGCTCGGATCAAAGCGTTGCCGCCTCCTCGATTTTAAAGCAAACAGTTTTGCCTGCGTCTAGTGTCGCAGTCACTCCCAGAGGCAGAGTGAACTTCCTGTCGCCATGTCCGAAGCGCAGTCCGTAAACCACGGGCACACCAAGATTGCTCAGTCGTTCCTTCAAGATGCGCTCGACACTGACATTGAGCGGCAGCACCGTGCGCCTGCTGCTGCCGGGTTTGCAACCGACCGACTCACCAAATATGATACCAGCGCATTTCTGCAATTTTCCAGCGAGCAAAAGCTGGCAGATCATCGAGTCGATCGCATAAGGTTCCTCGCCGACATCTTCGAGAAAAACTATCTTCCCTTCCGTTTCCATTTCGTAGGGCGTTCCCATCAACTGCTTGATCACGGTGAGCGAACCGCCGACAAGCGAACCCTTCGCGCGGCCCGGGGCAATCACCAACCGCGGGGGAGGATATTGGGGTTTCCACAAATCAGCCGGTGGATCGACGACCACGCCGATAGGCTTTCCACCATTCATCACGGCTTTGCGGAAATAATGGAAGGTATATGCAGACTCGAAAAAATTGCCTGCGCTCGGTCCATGAAAGGTGACCAGCCCGGTGCGTTGGTAGATCGAAATGAGCAGACCGGTAATGTCGCTGAAGCCGATCAACACTTTCGGCTTGGCGGCGATCATGTCGAAGTCGAGCTGAGGCAATAGCCGGACTGAGCCGTTGCCGCCGCGAAGCGGCAAGATGCCGGCAACCTCGGGATCGGCCCACATCGTCTGGAAATCTTCCAGCCTGTCCTCGTCCCTGCCGGCGAAATCGCTGTAGATCTCGAAGATGTGCTTGCCGAGCTTGTATTTCAATCCCAGCGAATCCAGCCATTTGTAAGTGAACTCGATGTGTCCCTCTTCAAACGGCGAGCTTGACGGCGCCACGATTCCGACAACATCTCCCTTGCGGAGAGCGCGCGGTTTGATAATTGGCGGTCGAGCAGTCATGGGCTTCCCTGGGAGCGCCGGATTCCAGCCGGCCGCGATGCGGAAGAAGAACAGCCTGGCTGGCGAAGGGTTAATTGTAACGCGTTTAGTGCCCGAGCCTCTTTCGCTGGTATAGTTAGATGGGCTCAAGCAAATGCAATTCTTCTGGACAGGTAGCAGCAGCGGCGAATGCCGTCGAAGCTCAAACGAGCCAAGTTGGCGAGGAGCGAACAAAAATGATGACGACCGAGAAATCGCCCGTCACCCGAGCGGATAGACTCAAACTTTTTACTGCCGAGCAGCTCAAGTGGCTGGAGAAGGCGCGCCAATTCGCAGACTCCGTGCCTCTAGCTGATGTGCTTCGGTCCGACGCGGAGAATTCGTTCAGGCGCGACCTGTTCGAAGCCGCATGCAAAGAGGGCTTGGGCGCCTTGCCGTTCCCCACAACCTACGGCGGCTCTGGCGGCGACTATGTCAGTTTCTGCCTGGTCAACGAAGAGTTTGGCAAACGCTGCATTCCGATCATGAGCTCTCTGGGCGTGCATGTGCTTTGCCAGGAGCCGGTTTATCGCTTTGGAACCGAGGCGCAAAAGAACAAATATTTGCCGCCGTCCTCGACCGGAAAGTATCTGGCTGCGTTCGGCTTGACCGAACCAAACGCCGGATCGGACACGGCAGCGATCGAAACGAACGCAATAGAATCCGGCGATCATTTCATCCTCAACGGCACCAAAACTTTCATCACCAGTGGTGGCTCCGCTGACTATTTCATCGTCATGGCGCGCTTGAAAGAAGATTCCGCCATCGCGTCGTTCATCGTCGAAAAGGGATTTCCCGGTTTTGCCATCGGGCAGAAATTCAACATGCTGGGCATGCGCGGTTATGCCACCTGCGAGATTGTCTTCAACGATTGCCGGGTGCCCAAAGAAAACATGCTCGGTGCAAAAGGCGAGGGGCGTAAAGTGGCACTCTCCAGCCTGGCCAAAGGGCGCGTCACGATTGCAGCGCAAGCGACCGGCTGGGCGCAAGGTGCGCTCGATGCGGCCGTCAAAGTGTTGAGGGAGAAGAACCTGGCAGACTGTAAAGATGTTGAGCTACAGTTGGGCGAGTTGGCATGTCTGGTCGAGTCTGCGCGCGTACTTATGTATCAAGCGGCCTACAGCATCGATCGCGGCCAGTCCGATGCCGTGCTGGCGGGCATGGCAAAAGTGCAGGCGACGGACGCGGCAATGAAAGTTTCTACCGATGCGATATCTTTGCTCGGCGCAGATGGCATCAAGCCAGAACTTCTGATCGAGCGGATTTTCCGCGATGCAAAAGCGGGCCAGATCTACGAAGGCACAAACCAAATTCAGCGCATGTTGATAGCGCGTTCACTTCTCAAATAAGCACAACGTAATGAGTGGCACCGATAACAATCCAGCCCCGCACATAGTCAGCGTCATTGTCGAAGACGCCCCCTATGTTGCCTCTGGCGCGGGCACCGCACCTTTGCCACTTGTATATGGTCCGTTTCTCATGTACATCTTCAACCGCTTCAGAGTTGGAGCCGTGATTTTAGTCGTCGCCATATTCGCTCTGGCTGTCATGTTCGGTCCGCTGACCGCAGCCAAGGTGCTTGTCGCCTTGATTTTTGCGTCGCTAGCTCTGGTGTGCCTTGCTGTCGTCGTGTTCAGAGACTGGCTGCTGCTGAACTTGAAGGAGGTCGAGGAAATTGGGTATTTCTTTGACGAGATGACAAAACACGATGCTGGCCAGGCGCGCATCGCTCTGGAGATGTTGAACGAGCGTCTCGATGCCTCCATTCATCCGGTCGAAGCGGCCGCCATTCCCGAACTTCTCAGGAACATCGGACCGCTCGTCAGGCTGTTGATCAAAAAGGAAACAAGCACGATGAGTTGGGTGATGTTCGGCGCAAAACTAGCAAAGAACGCGTTCGACGTTTTCAAACAACGTAAGTTGATCTGAGTCCGCTGATTTTGGGTTGCCGCGATGTCATCATCCAAGACTGTTTCTGAATTCGATTTCAAAATACATACGGACGGTCTTCGCCGACAGATAGAAGAAAGTCTGGCACTCTATCTGAGCTTCTACGATCCGCCTGCGCTCTGGGATTCGATGCGTTATTCGGTGCTCGGAGGCGGTAAGCGGCTGAGAGCGCTCTTATGTCTGAGCACTGGCATGGCCATCAAAGCTGGTGGACTCAAGACAGTGAGAACTCTGATGCCATGCGCCTGTGCAATTGAGATGGTGCATGCCATGAGTTTGATTCATGACGACCTTCCGTGCATGGACGACGACGATCTTCGTCGCGGCAAACCGACCAATCACAAAGTTTTCGGCCAGGCGCTGGCTTTGCTCGCAGGTGATGCATTGCTAATGCATGCAATGGATATCCTTATAGATAAAACGCCGAGGACAATTGACCGATCGACTCTCATGAGCGTCGCATTAGAATTGGCAAGAGCGACCGGAGCCAGGGGCATGGTGGCGGGACAGGTCCAAGACCTTACCTTTACAGGTTTAACCGCTCCCGCAGCGGCCGGTGACCGTGCTGACACCGATTCTTCATTGTCGACTATGAGTTACGACAGCCTGGACGTGGAAATCATCGAATCGATCCATCGTCGCAAAACCGGAGCGCTGATCAAATTCTCGGTTTGGTCGGCAGCCAAATTGGCCGGCGCCTCTCAGGGGCAGATCGACGGCTTGGATCGCTATGGCGACATCCTCGGATTGGCCTTTCAAATCGCCGACGATCTGCTTGACGTCACCGGCGACATCGATACGCTCGGCAAGACGCCGGGCAAAGACGAGGCCTCAAAGAAAGCGACCTGGGTTCGCGTTTTTGGTATCAATGGCGCCAGAGAAAAATTGGCGCAACTGGAAGAGGAAGGCGAGAATCTTCTCTCAGGTCTCCACTTGGAGAGTGGCTCGTCGCCTGCTCTCAGCGCGCTTCTGAAGTATGCTATCCACAGGACTAATTAAGAGGTTCTCAAGAAACCAAGTATGGATTTGAATTGGCTGGCGATCACTTTTGCGCAGACCACAGTCACACCAGCAGATCTTGCGAACGCCTCGAATTATGCCTACCATGCAGCCGGCAGAGGTTGGCAAGTTATCGTCGTCACGTTGATGTGCAGCTTGCTGGCGCAGGCGATCAAACTACTGAATAAGCTTTTTCGCACAGGCAAACTCGATCTGCGCGTGTTGGCAAAGACAGGCGGCATGCCGTCAAGCCACAGCAGTTGCACGATGGGCATGGCCGTTTCGGTGGGATTGATCGAAGGTTTCAACTCATGCTCGTTTGCAATTGCACTTTGTCTGGCCATGATCGTCATGTACGACGCTGCGGGCGTAAGGCGCACCGTTGGGCTGCAAGCGAAGGTTCTCAATCAGATTATGACCGAGGTGTTTTCCGATCATCCGCACCTCTCTTCGGAACGCATTAAAGAATTCCTAGGGCATACACCGGTCGAGGTACTGGTCGGTGCGGTGCTTGGATCATGTATTGCATGGGCCTTTAATACTTGGGCCGTGCCTCTGTTTCAGCATGTTTGATCTGGCATGTCAGGCGCTTCAAAAGCCGCAACGAATGAAACAACTGTAATACATGACTACTGCTCATATTCCGTAACTTTGCTATATAATCAAGGTCTTGGAAAGGGTTGCCAGTTTGCCCCCAAGAAAACCAACCTAACGGGGTTCTCGGGGAAAACAAAAAGTGAAGGGAAGATCATCTTCTCTGGCACTTGATTCGGATTGCCTAAATCAACTCTTGATTCTGGTGGTGTTTTCCAAGATTGGTCCCATTGCTCCTCGACTAAAACATCGAAAGTGCAATGTGTGCGCGTTGGAGGGTAGCGAAAAGCTATTCAAGTTTAAAAGCAAGAAATTGCTATACCAGTCGGGTTCCGTTTTTGGAGAAAAGGAGGAAAGGCAGAGATTTTACCGGAGGCTCAAGCTGACAGTACCTGCTGCCGAAATCTAGATGAATACAACGGTCCAAACAACCACTTCTGCCAAGACTACTTCGCCGCGGCGTTCGCGTTTCCCTGGCAAAGAGTCTGGTTCTGTTTCGTTCAATTTGACAGCACTTGGCCGCCAGTTGCTCAAAGAGCAAGCTGCAGGCGCTGGTGTCTCGAATGGTGACTATGTCGAAATGCTCATTCGTGAGCGCGCCGGCTTGCCGCCACTGAGATTGCCTGCGTCGGCAAAGCAAACTGGACCCAAGGGTGGCGCTAAGTCGTTCTTCTTCGGTAAAAACCGCGGAACGACCACAGCCGTCTGCGTTACGCCGATGGCCCACCGCCTCCTTGATGAACAAGTTGCAGCATCGCGCATGAGTCGCGGTGACTACATAGAGTATCTGCTCCGCGAAAAGGCAGGTCTCATTGACGAAGCGTTGGCTGCAGCCGCTATTGCTCAAGCACAGCAACAAGCTGCTCCACAAACATCGTTCGCGCCCCCCGCGATCGAACAACCAACAACCGAGTCAACTTACGTTGCACCAGTCCATCAGCCAGCTCCTATCGATTGGACCCCCAATAACTAAGAGCTAGTCTGCGTCCTCCTTTTAGGGTTCCGCAATTTTTGCGGAGCCCTTTTTGCTGGTTTGTTTGTGGTAGCACATACGGTGACCAGATGTAAGTGCTTACGTCGGCCAATCGTGTGTCATTTCGAGCGCAGCGAACGCAGCTCGGAGTCGAGAAATCTCTCATCGCCATGGTTTCGCCACGGCGAAGGTATGAGAGATTTCTCGACTCCGAGCTGCGCCCGTCGCTCGAAATGACATGGCTCGCTTTAGCAACGACGCATTTCGATTATTCCGGCTTGAGCAGTTCGAATTCGTATTCTTCTTTTGGCTCTTCGACGACGGGTTGGCGACAAGATTCGACTGTGTACATCAAATAACTTGCTAGTGTAAGGATGCGTGCGGTTTGGCCGATCTCGAAAACGCTGTTGGCAGGCAGTGACTTATAGCGGCTCATGAAGCCAACGAACAAATCTCTGATTCCGGATTTGTCGGTCAAACTATTTTCTTTGTCGACGAGAGCACCCTCATCGGGATCGAAAGCCTTCCGCATCAGATCAGGACCGGTTTCGACAATACTGCCAGCGGTCGCTTCTTTGACTGCGTCTTCGAGTTCTTGCACGGCGGCTGCGATCGCCGGACCATATTGCGCCAACTCGTATGGACGCCACACCGCTCGATGAATGCGCGGGTGAAACTGCGCGCTCAAAAAATCGCCGCACGGCGGTTCGGGAATCGTCGGCAGCAAATTCAGCAACGCATTCAGCCTGTCGATTCGCCCCCTGACCAGATAAGGAAACTCCTCCAACTCCCGTTCAAGATCGTCGAGTTTGACGCTCGGGCGTACGTATACGCCAGAGGAAAAGAAGAGTCCGACCGTGTCCGAGGTAAAACACTCCTTCAATATCTCGCACGCTTGCAGCACCCAATTCCAATTTTTTCTTTTCAGGTCTTCGAGCGCGTCGAGACTCGACACTCTCTCTCGAATCAGTTCAAACCCCTTGGCGATCTCCGCTTCCAGCGCTCGTTGCACGCGCTCTCTCGGAATAGCCAACGTAAGCCCTAATGCGGGTATTGGCGGAAGCTGATTCATAACATTTCCAAGGTGTGATGGGTGGGTGTAATGACAGGCGGAATTCTATCATCTGCATGGCGATGACTTACACCTTTCAATCTCTGCCTATGTCGTTTAACCAAATATGGTTAAAGCCAGGAACTTATGACAAAGTGCCTAAATTCTGATCCCGTAGTGGTTTCAGGCTCCCGACCCTGACTTGGCTCTTTAACCATATTTGGTTAAACGGCATAGGCCAGAATTGGCACCACTGATCAGCGGTAGCAGAAGGCTTATTCAGACAACGAGGTGATGGAAACAACTCCACCCTCTGCCCATCACAAAAACGCCCAGCAAGAATCGGATGGCGGCAAATAGCAGCAATGAACGCAGAAAGAACGATCCTTCAAACTTGGCTGCGTTTGCCACCTTCGTTATTTCCCAGCGCCGGCGGCGATAGCTCGAGTGCCTTCGCAGCGAGCTTTGTGGGAAGCATATGAAAGGATGGCTTCGACTTGACCCAGGTACGCGACGATGTATTGAGCTCGATAGCCGCGTTGGATGAACGCCTCCAGGCGCAGCCAATCTTTTATCGTGTTGTGGAGATTGGTCACGTCTTTAAGCACACCATCAATCTGCTCGGCATTGGCCTTGTTGTTCAAGCTATGCATCGAGCGCTGAATCGAATCGATCTGGACCAACACGTCGTTGGTGCTGGCTTGATCGGAGAGGATGTGTTTGCTCGGATCTTGCAAATATCGATTGACCATGGCGGCGAAGTCGTCGACAAGCAGGCGGCTGGCGCGCATCGGCTCGGACTGCGGCGTCATGATCGGCTGTCGTCGATAGGGTCCGACCTTGAGGACATTGACTTTGTTGTCGTCCAGGTGCGCCGCG
>Ga0182024_10013642_pt1 | contig 15822 bp, 17 predicted proteins | sample P32metaG_FD_120480 | JGI IMG/M metagenome (GOLD analysis project Ga0182024, IMG submission 120480) | Permafrost microbial communities from Stordalen Mire, Sweden - P3-2 metaG (Illumina Assembly) | ecosystem: Environmental > Terrestrial > Soil > Wetlands > Permafrost | place: Sweden: Stordalen... | reverse complement strand
GGCGCGATGAGGGTCTTCATGAAGGTCTGGCCGGTCTTGAAATCTTTTCCGCAGATGGGAATTTGGCGGTCGCGAGCCAGATCGAGCAGCGCCGGGGTGTCGGTGGTCAGATTGGGAGCGCCGTTGGCGTACGGCACGCCGCTTTTGAGCGCAGCATAGGCGTAAATCTGGCTGGGCGCGATGTCCGGGTCATTTTTCTGCAAGCCGCATTCGAAATCTTTCAAGGTCTGATGCACGGCCGAAGGTTTATGGAACACTTCGGTGGAGCCGCACCAGATCATGACCAAGCGCTCGGCGCCGCTGGACTCGCGAAATTGCCGGATGTCCTCCATCAGCATATCCGCCTTGTCCATTTTGGTTCCGGCTTCTTTTACATTGGGGCCGTTGATGCGCCGGACATAGTCCGGATCAAAGACCGCGCGCATGGGCTTAATGGCCTCGAGCGGCTTACGGATTTTTTCGAGCAAGGTTGGCTCGAGCACGCTGGCATGGGCGGCGGCTTCGTAGGCGTTGTCCTCATAAATGTCCCAGCCGCCGAAGACCAGATCGTCGAGGCCGGCGAGTGGCACGAAATCTTTGATCCTGGGCGTCCGGCCTTCGGTGCGCTTGCCCAATCGGACGGTGCCGAGCTGGGTTAGCGAACCGATGGGTTGGCCGAGGCCGTGCCGGATGGCCTCTACACCAGCCATGAACGTCGTACTGACCGCGCCAATGCCGGGAATTAAGATCCCTAACTTACCGCTGGCGGGCGCAATCCTGGTGTTTTCTGTGGTGGACAACTTCGACTCCTTGGGTTGGCGCGAGTATGTCGGAATACTCCCGTGTAAGGGGACTTACCACCCACAAAAGGCCGCCGCGGCTCCCCAATAGGACCTCCCGCCGCGCTAGGCTCGGTTGTGCGGCGAACTCCTTAAACGCGCTTATCCTACGCTATACTAACATTTTATGTCAGCCCGCGCGACCGCCACAATCTCCGCCATTCTGGTGGACGATGAACAACTCGCCCGCGAAGAACTTTCGTATCTATTGAAGGAATTTCCCGAGGTGGAGATTCTGGGAACAGGCCGAAACGGCCTGGAAGCGGTGAAGTTGATTGAAAATCTGGAGCCGGATGTGGTTTTCCTGGATGTGCAAATGCCGGGGCTGGATGGCTTCGGCGTGATCCAGAAGCTGCGCGAGAAAAACATCCCGCTGCCGCATTTCATTCTGGCTACCGCGTATGATCAGTACGCGATTGAAGCTTTTCGCTGGGAAGCGCTGGATTATTTGCTGAAGCCGATCGAGAAGGATCGGTTAGCGGTGGCGATCGAGCGCGCCAGCAAAGCGCTCACCGAGAAAACCAAGATTCCGCAACCGGATGCGCCGGCTCTTAAGCTCAGTGCGCAACGCACCAAGCTGCTGGTGAAGAGCAACAATCGAAGCTTTATCGTGGATGCGCAGGACGTGGTTTACGCGACCATTGAAGACGGGCTGATCACGGTGGTGGCGACCAATGTGGAGGGCGAGTCGAACTACCGGACAATTGAGGAGCTGCAGTCGAATCTGGATCCGGAGACGTTCTGGCGGGTGCATCGGTCGTTCCTGGTGAATATTCATCGGATCAAGGAAGTGATTCCGTGGTTCAAGTCGAGCTTTCAGCTTCGGATGGACGATAAAAAGCAGAGCGAGATTCCGGTGAGCCGGGTGCAGACCAAGCGGCTGCGGGCGTTGTTGAAGCTGTAGGGTTACTTGACTGGCAGCGGCTCGCCTTCGGACGGGAATTCGAAGAACTCTCCGCCGGTGTGAACGACCATGGTGCCGGGTCCTAGCGGTTTGCCGCTATTGGGAAAGAAAACGGCACCGTCGGTGGATTGGCCGGAATTGAGCTTGGTGGGCACGAGCGCGATCGCGGAAGCGGCCGCACCGGCTTTGAGTCGCGGGGACACGCCCTCGGCCAGCGCGCTCCGCCGGCGGGTTTCGTAGCCATTGGTACTTTGGAAATTCGAGTTGCCGTAGATGCCGGCTTCGTAGGTGGTCACTAATTTCACCACATCGTGGCGGCTGGCGCGGGCGAGCAACGAGTTGACCACAGCCAGCGCGGTGGACGCCTGCGTAGTTGAACCATCCTGCCGCTTATAGCTAAAGTCGTCGGGCTTGACGCTCCAGGATATGGGAGATCCATTGGCGATGGAAGCCTGAACGATGGAATATTCCTTCAACTGGGCCGGCAAATAGGCGAACATAACAGTGACGCCGCCCTTGGTCAGGGTCTTGTAATGCAGGCCGTTGGACTCAAAATCGATAATCTGCGCCGGGAGCAGAGCCGCACCGAGGCACAACAGCGAACCGAGTCTCATCACTTCATGATAACGGCGGAGAGAGGCGGCATGAAGTTACCGGGGTTGTTACAAGTCCGGTGAGCGGGGCAAGACAGGACAACCCATCAGGTATCTACCTTATCCCCAAGTACTGTGCTACCGGTCCTGGACTAAGGTCATGCCGGAGTCCTAACTAGTAGTAAGGACCAATTGTTGGTCCCATCCTTGCGCCTTAGGCTAAGTTTAGGAGTATCCTGCGATGCTGCGTGGCATTATTATCTGTCCTGACGTCGATTTGAACGAGCGTCTGGAGAGCCTTCTCAACGAGATCGGGATTATCAGCATCACGCGGACCATGGATCGCTACCCTAACCCGTTAGAGCTGCTGCGTTTTGTACGCGCGCACGCTCCGCAGGTAGTGTTCGTGAGCACGGAGTCGACCACCAAGGCGATGGAGATCGCTCACGAGATAGAAAAGAATACGCCGGGTGTTCAGATTGTCGCGGTGAGCCGTTTTTGCGACCCGCAAATCCTGCTGGAAGTGATGCGAGCGGGAATCCGGGAATTCGCGTCGTTGCCGTTTGACCGCCAGACCCTGACCGAAGGGCTGCTCAGGATCAAGGAGGCGGTGCAGGCGCGGCCGCCGGCCATCGAGTGCACCAACAACGTTTTCAGTTTCCTTCCGGCCAAGGCAGGGGTGGGAACTTCGACCATCGCGTTAAACGCCGCGCTGGCGCTTTCGCGATTGCAGGACACCAACGTGCTGCTCTCCGATTTCGACCTCAATTCCGGCATGATCCGCTTCATGCTGAAGCTGGACAACGCGTACTGCGTTACCGATGCCGCCGAGCATTCCCTCGAAATGGATGAAAGCCTGTGGCCGTCCATGGTGACCACGCACGGCAACCTGGATGTGCTGCACGCCGGAAAGCTAAACCCGGACTTCCGCATTGAGCCAACGCAGATCCGTCACCTGATGGAATTCATGCGGCGGAATTATCAAGCTCTCTGTTTCGACATGTCGGGCAATCTGGAAAGGTACTCGCTCGAAATCATGCACGAATCGAAGCGCATCTTCCTGATTTGCACGCCCGAGATTCCATCGCTTCATCTGGCGCGCGAAAAATACCTCTATCTCAAGCAGCTGGACCTTTCCGAACGCGTCAACATCGTGTTAAACCGCTGCCAGAAGCGGCCCCTGATCACGCCGCAACAGATCGAGGAACTGCTGGGTGTTTCGATTTTCACGACTCTGGTGAACGATTATCAGGGAGTGCAGCGGGCCATGACGGCCGGCCGGTGGGTCGAGCCTTCCAGCGATCTCGGGAAACAGTTCACGTCGCTGGCGCATACGATTATGGAATCCAAGCCGGTGGGGTCTCAGGGTCCGGCCAAGAGCCGGTTTATCGAGTTCTTCTCGGTGGTTCCGGGCAAGAGCACTTCCGTCATCCCGCGCGCGAAGAAAGCGTAGGTTAGCCGGTATTGCCGAGACCGCTTGCTCACGCGGGCGTAACTCGCGGAACTTCGCTATCCTCTCTTCTTGGAAAACACAGTCCTCGAATGGGTGGCCCGGTACGGCTACGCAGCGATTTTCGGCCTGCTGTGGTGCGGCATCATCGGCGTACCGGTGCCGGATGAGTTCCTGCTGACCGGCTGCGGTTTCCTGGTGTTCCAGGGGCACCTGGGTTTGGTTCCAACGCTCGGTAGCGCATGGGCCGGCAGCGCTTTCGGGATTACCTGCAGCTATGCGATCGGCCGGACGGTGGGTTGGAAGTTTCTCCACTCGCGCGCAGGGCGCTGGCTGCATATCCGGGATGAGCATATCCGCCGGGTGCACGACTGGTTTGACCGCATTGGACACTGGGCGCTGCTGGTGGGCTATTTCATCCCGGGAGTCCGGCATTTCACGGCGATCGTCGCCGGGACCTCGAAACTGGAGCTGGGTTCGTTTGCTCTTTTCGCCTACACCGGCGCGGCGATTTGGGTCAGCACGTTCATCTTCATCGGCTATCATTTTGGGCGGCAATGGGGCGAGATTCTGGCCGAGGTTGAGCGGCACCTGGAGGTCGCATCGATCGCAACCGGCGTTGTGGTGGTGGCTTACCTAACGTTCCGCCTGATCAGGCGATACCGGCGCTAAAAGGCCGTGGGCAATAAAAAAGGCCGGGCGTTTCACCCGGCCTTTTGCACGGAGGAGGAGCGGCTCTACCTTGCAGCCAGTAAAGCTCGTAAATGGCGGGCCCGTTCCGGAGAGCGAAGCTGGCGCAAGGCCTTGGCTTCGATCTGGCGGATGCGTTCCCGAGTGACATCAAATTCTTGACCGATTTCTTCGAGCGTATGTTCGCGCTCGCACCCGATGCCGAACCGCAGACGAATGACCTTCTCTTCCTTGGGAGAAAGTGTTTTGAGGATATTGGCGGTCTCGTCGCGAACGTTGGAATCGATGACGGCATCCACGGGCGATCCAACCCAGCGGTCCTCGATCAGATCGCCGAGGGCGGACTCGCCATCGCGGCCGACGGGGGTTTCGAGCGATACCGGATCGCGCGAGATGGTCTTCAGCTTCTGGACCTTCTCGACCGGGATATCCATGCGGCGGCTAATTTCATCATTGGTCGGCGCCCGGCCCAGTTCCTTTTCAAGCTCGCGCGTGGCGCGGAGGAACTTGTTCATGCTCTCGTTCATGTGCACCGGGATGCGGATGGTGCGGGACTGGTCGGCGATGGCGCGCGTGATGGCCTGGCGGATCCACCAAGTGGCGTAGGTGGAGAACTTATAGCCGCGGCGGTATTCGAATTTGTCGGCGGCGCGCATCAGGCCGATGTTGCCTTCCTGAATCAGATCGAGCAGGTGCAGACCACGGTTGACATACTTTTTTGCGACCGAGACGACCAACCGAAGGTTGGCCTCCACAAGATCTTTCTTGGCGCGCTCGGCTTCGATTTCGCCATGCCGGACCACCGATAAACTATGCTTCAGGTCGATGAGCGACGCTCCCGCGGCGGTCTCGAGCTTGCGGATATCGCGGCGCAGTTCCCGCAAGCGGGCTTGAGCGGTCAAGCCGGAACGGCCTTCCAGCTTACGCGATTCACCTTCCAGATGCGCGAGCTGTTCGACGGCGTGTTCGATCTCCCGGGCGAACTGCTTCCAGCGGGAGGGCAGCCAGGGGAGCCGGCGGATGGCCTGGGACATCTCGACCATGGCGCGATTGAGCTTACCCTGCCAGCGGCGCCGCAGCTTCTTGTTACTCAAAGGAATGGCTTCGAGCTTATCGGCTAGCTGTTCTCGCTTTTTGTGCAGGGAAATCACTTCGGCAAATTCGGTGCGAACCTCAGCCTGACGCTTGGTGTCGGCAGGGCTGCCTTGCTCGACATCGCCGAGGTCGACGAAATTATCGAGCTCTTCATCGCCGCGCTTCAGCAATTCCGAAATTTCAACGGCGCGCAATTGCACCAGAGCAGAACGGCTGATGGACTTTTGCATGCGGAGCTTGCCCCGCTCCATCCTGCGCGCTAAATTGACTTCGCCTTCGCGGGTCAGCAGTGGGACCGCACCCATTTCGCGCAGATAGACGCGAACCGGGTCGTCGGTATAGATCGACTCTTCAGCCTGTTGAGCGGGAAACTCCTCCTCGGGAGCTTCCTCGGGATGGAAAAATCCGGCATCCTCATCGAAGGGAATCCCGAGAGGTTCGTGACTCTCGGCTAAAAATTGGTCTTCAAACTGATCCACTTGGATGCCTACCTCCCCGCTCGGTCATCGCTTGTGCCCGATCCCGGCTTTGGGGTATACCTTAAGCTCTATATCTAGAGACGCACAGCTCTAGCGTTCGTTCCGTCCACCCGACCGCCGTAATATATTAGCAATCGATTATAGCATCGAAACGATTACAAAGTTAAGTCCTAAATAGGAGATGTTTCCCTTTATGATTGGTTTCACGAAGTTTAGCGGTCGCGAGGCGCTCCTAAAGCAGGCCGGGAGGGGCCGGCATAAAGGACATTTCAAGGCCGCTTCAGAAGGACTAAGTTCTTCAATTCATTAAGGAAAGCCTCTACATCTTGAAAATCACGGTAGACCGAGGCAAAACGGACGTAAGCTATGTTGTCCAGGCCCTTTAGCCGGTCCATGACCATCTCTCCGATCTCAGTGGTGGGCATTTCCCGGTCGGGGTTGTCGGCCAGTTTGGCCTCGATCGCGTCGACGACTTCGGCCAGTTTGGACATGGGGACGGGCCTTTTTTCGCACGCCTTCAGTAGTCCGGTGAGGATCTTCTGGCGGTCGAACTTCTCGCGCCGGCCATCTTTTTTGACCACCATGTAGGGGATTTCGTCGCTGCGTTCATAGGTGGTAAAGCGGCGCTCGCAACCGAGGCACTGGCGGCGGCGGCGGATAACGTCTCCTTCCTTACCCTCGCGGGAGTCGATCACGCGATCTTGCTTAAACCCACAGAAGGGGCAAGTCATAGAAGTTTGCCGGTCAAAGCCCTCCGCTCCAGACTGTGCACTGGGAATCGATTGAACTTCTCATGATAAAGCCTCGTTGTTCATACTGGAAGCTGGAGGCGCAAAAAGCGATGGAATCGGTGGCAATCCGGGCAGCAGAATGGAGTTGGACGCCACCGCATCCACGAGAAGTTCACACGAGCGATCATTTGGACGCCGATGCTCAACTGGTAGAAGGCTGTCTTCAGGGCCAAGAGGCGGCCTGGGAAGACCTGGTGCGAGAGCACACCCGGTTCGTGTATTCCATTTGTTATCGGTTCACGGGCAGCGGCGCGGCGGCCGAGGATCTGACGCAGGAAGTTTTCCTCCGCGTTTTTAAGAGCTTGAAGAGTTTTCGAGCCGGGGAAGGGCGGTTCGCGGTGTGGCTGGGGCGATTGACCAGAAATCTGCTGATCGATCATTACCGGCGGAGCCGCATGGACCGGGTGACGGACTCGCTCGAAGGGCAAACTGCGCTGGAGGAAAGTCAGGCGGGGATGGCAAGAACGGAGGGAATGCTGGCTAGCCGCGAGGCCGGTGAAGTGCTGCAAGTGGCGCTAGGGAAGCTCTCCCCGGAATTGCGGGAGACCGTAATTCTGAGGGATCTGGAGGAGCTGGAATACCGGGAGATCGCCGAAGTTCTCAACGTGCCGGAGGGAACGGTGAAATCGCGGCTGAACCGCGGGAGAGCCGAGCTGGCGCGCATCCTTCGAAGGCAGAAGGTTGATTTATGACGTGCGCTGAATTGGAGATCCTGCTGTGCGACTATGCCGATGGAACTCTGGCGGCGGACCAGAGAACCGCGCTGGAGCGTCACATGGCGGGTTGCCAGTTGTGCGCAGAGCTGGCGAGAGACGTCGCGGGGATAGCGGGATTTCTTGGAACGGTTCCGCGAGTGGCAGCTCCGCCGGTATTGGTTACGCGCATCCTGCGCCAAATACCGGTACGGCGGCCGTGGTGGCAGCGGATGTGGGACGGTTGGGTAGAAAGTTTGCTGCAGCCGCGATTCGCGATGGGGATGGCGATGACCATCTTGTCGGTCTCGATGCTCGCCAAACTGGCCGGTTTTAATGCCAGCGACGTAAGCCGCGCCGATCTGAATCCGGTGAAGGTTTGGCAGGCGTTAGACGATCGCACGTACCGCGTTTGGGACCGGACTGTGAAGTACTACGACGATATGCCGTTAATGAGCGACTTGCGATCGCAGTGGGACGACTGGAGCGAGCAGAGCCAGAATGACCAGGGCGGCGTGGGGCGATGAACTGCGCCAATCATCCGGATCTGGCGGCGATCGCTTACTGCCGCGAGTGCGGAAAGCCGTTGTGCGAGAGCTGCCGGCGTTTTGAGGGAGGCACCATTTATTGCCCTGAGCACGCAGCTTATTTCCCTGAGCACCCAGCTGCGGCGAGTATTGCGGCTGCGCCGGTCTCGCCCTATGCGTCGCCAACCGCGTCGGCAGTGCCGGACACCGGGGCCTCACCCGCGCTGGCGTTCCTGCTGGGACTGATTCCGGGCGTGGGTGCGATTTACAACGGCCAATACGTCAAGGGCCTGATCCACGTTGTGATTCTCGGGATTCTGATCGGCATCGTGCACAGCGATGAAGCGGCGGGCGGCCTGGAACCTTTGTTCGGGATGATCATCGCCGCCTGGATTTTCTATATGGCGTTCGAGGCTTATCACACCGCTAAAAAACGGCGGCTGGGGCAAGGGGTGGACGAGTTTTCCAGCCTGATCTCCTCGCATGGCCAGAGCCGGAGATCGGCATTTCCAGTGGGGCCGGCGGTTCTGATCGCGGTGGGCGTCTTGTTCCTGCTGAACAATCTCGATATTTTGCGGGTCAGACAATTGTTCCGGTACTGGCCGATTGTACTGATTGCGGTGGGGGTTTACATGCTAGTCCAACGTTTGTCGCCGACAGGCGGGGAGAGCGGGCCTGAGCGGAGCGGCGCCGCCGGGGAGGCGATGCATGAACACAAATAGGAACAATCTAGTGGCGGCGATCCGGGGGCCGATCTTATTGATCACGCTGGGAACGCTGGTGGCGATCGATTATGCCGGCGGGTATAGCTTCGCGCGCACGTGGCCAATTTTAATTATTGTTTTTGGCATCCTGAAGCTCACTGAGAAGTTGGGGCCGCAGGGGCCGCAATATCCGGCCAGGCGTCCGCCGGGGGGCAACGTCATATGAGGCGCGGCTCCATCATCGGGCCACTGATTCTGATCGTCATCGGCATTCTGTTTCTGGTGCGCAACGTTTGGCGCGAAATCCCGCTGGCTGATATTCTGTCCCGCTACTGGCCCTATCTGTTGATCGCGTGGGGCATCATCCGGCTGATTGAGATTTTCTGGTGGGCGCTCAAATCGAAGCCGCTGCCGGCCGCCGGTGTTTCGGGCGGCGAATGGATGCTGGTGGTTCTTATTTGTATTCTTGGCGCTGGGATATACGCGGCCTCGCATTCCAACTGGCTGCCCACGATGCGTGCCTGGCGGGGGGTTGTGATGGACCTGGGCCAAAGCTACGAGTTCCAGCTCAATTCGGGTCCACCAAAGCCTTGCCCGAAGAACTGCCGGGTTCTGATCGAGGGATTTCAGGGCAACGTGCGGATCTCAGGCGGGGCAAACGATGGTCTCGTGATAGCGGTCGGGAAGGAGACGGTTCGTGCTTTCAACCAAACGGAAGCCCAACAGGTGAGCAAGCAAACGTCGCTCGAGCTGGTCCAGCAAGGGAGCCAGATTATCGTCCGGGCAAATCAGGGCGGGGCGATTGGCCGGCTGGGTGTCTCGGCGGAGCTCGACCTGTCGGTTCCGGCCGACGCCTCGATCGAAGCTCAGGGCCGGTTCGGCGACTTCAACATCCGGGACGTCAGCGCACTGGAACTGCAAGGCCCCACTCAAGATCTAGAATTGGATAACATTTCGGGTCCGGTGAAGGTGGACGACGCGCGGATTACGCTGCATTGCGCAAGCCTGCCCGGTGAGGTGCGGATCACGAGCGGAGATGTCGTGGCCAACAACATCGGCGGTCCGGCGGTGTTGAACGGGCGATCGAGCGACGTGCGAATTTCAGGCGTCACGCAATCGCTGGAGCTCACGCTGGATCGAGGGGACATCGAGCTGCGTCCTGGTAAGGCGGTGCCGAAGATGGTGGTGCGCACGCGGTCGGGCGACATCGACCTGGCGCTCGCTCCCGACTCGAAGTTCGATCTGAACGCGTCCACCGAGCGCGGGGAAGCCAGGAACGACTTTGGCGGGTCGCTGAACGTGAGCGCTTCGCGCCGCGGTGGAACGATCACAGGCACTGTTCCCGGAGGGCCGCAGTTACGGCTCGAGACGGGCCGGGGCGACATCACGGTTCGCAAAGCCAATTCCGACGAGACGGATTTTCCCGAGACTCCGCGGCTGCCTCGGTCGACCGATCAGCCGCTGCACATAGAGCGGCAGTAGTTCGCCTATAATCCAAAAAGTAGTCCAGAGGAGGCGTTATGTCTTCGCACGATCATCTACCATCGCGGCGCAACGTATTGGCTGGCGCCGGTATCGCGGGATTACTGGCGGCAACTTCTTCGGCCAGCGACAAGGTAAACGGCAAGATTTGGAGCAACGAATATTGGGCCAAGAAGGGCGACGTCTCGCTCAATCTGTTTCGCAAGCGCGTGGGTGCGGCGAAGGCCGGCCAAGCTCCGCTGCCGGTGCTGTTTTTGGTGCACGGCTCGTCGATCTCGGCGCGGCCGAGCTTCGATCTGACGCCGCCGGGCAAAGGCGAATACTCGCTCATGAACACGTTCGCACAGTACGGGTTTGACGTCTGGACGATGGATCATGAGAACTACGGGCGGTCGAGCCAGACCAACGGCAATTCCGCTATCGCGAGCGGCGTGGAAGATCTGAAGGCCGGCATCGAACTGGTGGCGGGCGAAACCGGGCAGCAGAAGATTCACATGTTCGGCGAATCGTCGGGCGCGCTGCGCGCGGGGGCCTACGCCATGGCGCGGCCGGATCGCGTGGACCGGCTGATTTTAGGCGCGTTCACTTACAAGGGCGAGAATTCGCCGACGTTGGCCGAGCGCGGCAAGCAGCTGGATTATTACCGCACGCACAACCGGCGTCTGCGCGATCGCGCGATGATCCGGAGCATCGCCACGCGGGATAAGCCGGGAACATCGGACCCGGCGGTAATGGACTACCTAGCTGACCTGGAGCTCAAATTCGGGGATCAGGTTCCGACCGGCACGTACCTGGACATGACGGCGAATCTACCGCTGGTCGATCCTGCCAAGGTGCTGGCTCCTGTGATGCTGGTTCGCGGCGAGTACGACGGCATCGCAACCGTCGACGACATTTCCGAGTTTTATAAGCGGCTGCCCAATGGCGACCGGCAGTTCGTGATCCTGCCGGGCCTGGCGCACAGCCTGGTGTTGGGGCTGAACCGGCAACTGTTCTGGCACGCCATGCGCGCCTTCCTGACGATGCCGGCCCTGCCCGCTCCGGTGGTGACTACCGCGCGAGTGGCGCCGGCTTAAGCTCCGCGTACACCTGCGTGACGAAGCGCTGCGTGGTCTCCTTGGAATTGGGGACCTTGGCGTCGTAGTCGGCGGTCACGTTGGCGGCCAGCACTTCCTGCTCGCTCTTGCCTTCGGCGACCATTTTCTCCACGCGATCGCGGACGGCCAGGATCATATCGCGGTGCGCCATCACGGTGGCGCGATCGACGGTGGGACCGTGGCCGGGAATGATTTTGGTGTTCGGACCAGAGCGCGCGATGATCTGGCCCAGGCCATCGATCATGCCATTGAGCGAACCGCCGTTAGCGCGGTCGATGTTGGGGTACTGGATGGAGCGGTAGAAGTCGCCCGACATGATCACATCGTCATGGACGAAGCGGACCATGGTGTCGCCGTCGGTGTGCGCGGCCGGAATCGCGATCAGCTGAATGTCTTCGCCATTCATGTGCAGGGTGAGGATTCCGTTATAGGTGATGATAGGGAGACCGATGGGCTGACTGGGCGGGGTCGGGGTGCCGTTGGCGGCCGGATTGGGATGCATCAGGCGCTGGCGCAGTTGCTCGCGGGCGATGATGGTGGCGCCCATTCGGCCGAAATTCTCGTCGCCACCGGTATGATCGCCGTGCACGTGCGTGTTCACCAGGAAGCGAACCGGCTTGTCGGAAATCTGTTTGATGGCCGCCATCAGCTTGTCGCTCATAGGAGCGAACTGAGCGTCAACCATAAACACGCCATCCGGGCCGACCAATACGCCGACCGTGCCGCCCTGGGCTTCCAGAGTATAGAAGTTGTCGGCGACCTTGGTGGTCTTTACCTGAACCTTGCTGAAATCGGGGGCTTGCGCGTAGGCGAACCCAGCGGCGAGCGCCAGGGCTGCGACCGTTGAAATAAGTTTTGATCTCATGTTGTGAAATTCCTCCAAAAAGCAAAAACGAAGAGCCATCATAGCAACAATGCTAGTGGGCCAATACTTCGGTTCCGATGGCCGGGATCGCCTGGGGCTTCGCCACCCAGCGCAGCGAGAACACCAGCAGCGCCGAGATCAACGCGGGAATCGCGGCGGCGATGAACAATGCTTGCGAAGACCAGCGGAGGCCGATTAGCTCGCCCGCCACCACCGGCCCGACGATCGCGCCGATACGGCCGACGCCCAAGCCCCAGCCGATCCCGGTGGAGCGCAGGTTGGTGGGGTAGTAGGTGGCCGAGAGCGCATTCACGCCCGGTTGCGCGCCGGTAATGCACCACCCCGCCACGAAGACCACGGCAAAGAGAAGAATGAGCGGCAGGCCCGGTTTTCCGATCAGCGCGACGTTGATGCAGGCGACGACGAAGCAGGTGGAGAGCACCGGTACGAAGCCCAGCTTTTCGATCAGCCAACCGAGCACAAGCGTCCCCACCACGGCGCCAACTTGCAATGTCGTACCGACCAGCACGGCGGTGGAAGTGGAATAGCCCGCCCCTTTCATCACTGTTGGCAGCCAGCTGGCCAGCAGAAAAACGTTCAGCAGATTCATGAAATTGATGACCCAGAGCAGAATGGTCATGGTCGCGCGGCCCTGGCGGAAGAGCTGCAGGAAAGGCATGCCCGCATGCTTGTGCTCTCGCACCACGAACTGGGTGCTGCCATTGATCGGCGCTTGGGGCGCGATGCGCTTCAGCCATTTTCGGACGTTGTCACTCTGCCTGCCTCGGAGCGCCAGGAACTGAATCGATTCAGGCAAAAGGAACAGCATCAAGGCTCCGACGACGAGCGGAACGATGCCGCCGAAGTAAAACACCGATCGCCATCCGAAGGACGGAATGAGCCAGGCCGACACGAATCCGCCGAAGGCCGCGCCGGCGTTAAAGAAATTCGTCGCCAGCATCATCATGAAGATCCGGACACCGCGCGGGCTGAATTCGCCGACCAGCGCGGTTGCATTGGGGATGATGCCGCCGAGACCCATTCCGGCGATGAAGCGCAGCACGAGCAGTTCGTTAACCGATCCGGCGCGCGCGGTCAGGATGGTGAGAACCGAGAAAAAAAGCGTCAGGGCAATCAGCACGGGACGGCGGCCGATCTTATCCGCCAGGATGCTGAAGGCGAGCGATCCGAACAGAACGCCCAAGGGCGCGGCGCCAAAGACCGGCCCGAGCGAGGCGCTAGGAATTTTCCATTGCTGGATGATGGCGGGGGCCACGTAGCCCATGGCTTGCGTATCGAAGCCGTCCATGATGAGACTCAAACCGCAGAGGAAGCAGACGCCGATCTGAAAGGCTCCCAAGGGCGCGTGGTCGATCAGGTCGGAGACATTGATCCTGTTGGCCGGTTGCATTCGGGTCTCGATGACAAGCAAGTATACACGCGGGAGGGCGCAGGGCGATAGGCGGCGGGGGCCGGATTGGGCGCAGTTTCAGGGCGTATACAAGGTAAAATTCCTAGTTCCGAACAGCGCTGAGCCGATGTTATACTCACCTCGCTGACATCGAAGAGGCCGGCGGTTGGAACTTTCCCAGCAAACAATTCTGCACGTGGATGATTACGAGCCTGGCAGGTATGCGCGCACCAGGCTGCTGCAACAGGCGGGGTTCCATGTCAGAGAGGCCGACGCCGGCCTCCCGGCCTTGCGGTTGGCCATCGAATGCAGGCCGCAGCTCGCCATTCTGGATGTGAATCTTCCGGATATGAGTGGCTTCGAGGTGTGCCGCCGGTTGAAGCAAGCTCCCGCAACGGCGGGGATTTTAGTGCTACATCTTTCGGCCACGAAAATTGAGCCAGCGGATCAAGTGCAGGGGCTGGAGACGGGCGCTGATGCGTATTTGGTGGAGCCAATCGAGCCGGAGGTGCTGCTGGCGACGGTTCGCGCCATGCTTCGCGCCCAACAGGCGGAACAGGCTCTGGCGCTTATAACGGCGCAGGAAGAGGAGCGACGGCGGGTTGCCCGTGAGTTGCATGACGACATTGGCCAGAGGCTGGCCGCGCTGCTCATTGAAATAGAAATGGTGCAGAAAACGCATTCCGCGAATGGCGATTTAGATGGTTCGCTAAAGTCGATGACGCTGCAACTTCAATCGCTTTCAGATGACGTTGGAAGCATGAGTCACCGCCTGCATCCCACCGTTTTGGAGGACCTGGGGATCGAGAGCGCCTTGCGTGAGCTGGTAGCCGAGTTCCGGCGGATTCACAGCATGGAGGTTTCTCTTGAATGCGGAAGGCTGGCCGACACCCTGCCGGTCGCTGTATCCACGGCGCTTTACAGAATCGCGCAGGAAGCTTTGCGCAATGCCGCCAAGCACGCCAACGGCGCGCCGGTTAGCTTGACACTGACCGAGACGGAAGGCCGGGTGCGGCTGGTGATTGAGGACTCCGGGCCCGGCTTCCATTTTGACGCGCCGCGCCGCGATGGAGCGCTCGGATTGATCAGCATGCGGGAGCGTGCCCGCATGGCCGGGGGAAAGCTCTTGGTTCGAACCCGGCCCCAAAGCGGCACCAGCATCGAAGTTTCGGTTCCCTTTGCCAGCGCGTAAGTTCGGGATTCGAGGCCGATGGAAACCTCGGGCGGGTTTCCTTCGTCTGTGATTTGGTATACTGGCTTCCTTCAGGTGTATTAGTCCGCTTTTCCAATCTCTGGAAAGAGCCATAAACAGGAGATAGTCTATGAACCTTCGTCCGCTCCACGACCGCATACTGGTCCGGCGTCTGGAGGAAAAGGAGACCGTGCGAGGCGGGATCATCATTCCGGATAGCGCTAAAGAAAAGCCGCAGGAAGCCGAAGTGGTGGCGGTCGGCAACGGCAAGCTGCTCGAAGACGGCCAGCGCGCCGCGGTCGACGTCAAGGCTGGCGATCGAATTCTGTTCGGCAAATATTCCGGCGCCGATATCAAGATTGAGGGCCAGGAATATTTGATTCTTCGCGAGGATGAGATTCTGGGGGTGGTCGGACAATGAACCGGTTGTTGTGCACGCTTCTGGTCGCGATCGCCGCGATGGGCGTGGGCCGCGCCCAAGTGAAAATTGCGGTCATCAATTCGCAGAAGGCTCTGCTTGAAACCGACGAGATCAAGAAAGCGCAGACCGATCTGGAAGCCCGATTCAAACCGCGCCAGGACAAGATTGTCCAGCTCGAAAAGGAGCTGCAGGATTTGCAGGCACAACTGCAAAGCGGCAAATTGAGCGCCGCGGGCGAACAAGAGCTCACCGCGCAGGGGCAGAAGAAGCAGCGCGATTTGCAGCGTTTGCAGCAGGATCTGCAGGACGATGTGGAGCGCGAACGGACCGATATCCTGCAGCGGGCGGGAACTCGCATGCAGGAGGTAGTGAAGAAAATCGCGGATGAGAAAGGCTTGGACCTGGTGGTTGACTCGTCCAACACGCTGTTCTACAAAGCAAGTTTCGATCTCACCGCCGACGCCGTTACCGGCTACAACAAAGCCTATCCAGTAAAATAGTGGTAGCCGATGTCGAGCTACCTGGAAGCTTACGGAGAGGCGGAGGGCCGCCGCGAGCAGCGCGTTAAAATCGTCAAAATTTCGTGCATTGCGCTGGTGTGCGCGGCCGTC
>Ga0182024_10013641_pt1 | contig 15823 bp, 15 predicted proteins | sample P32metaG_FD_120480 | JGI IMG/M metagenome (GOLD analysis project Ga0182024, IMG submission 120480) | Permafrost microbial communities from Stordalen Mire, Sweden - P3-2 metaG (Illumina Assembly) | ecosystem: Environmental > Terrestrial > Soil > Wetlands > Permafrost | place: Sweden: Stordalen... | reverse complement strand
TTTCAGCCGACGTTCTATTTCGACTTGGCGCTGGCGAATCACTACACGGTCATGGCGATGGTTTTCGGCGCCCTCGATCCCCTGAAATATGTGCAGCTCACGAAGCGCGAAGAGATTGGCGAGCTGTTCAATGGGAAGAAAATCCCGCCGAACGCGCATTTACTTGCGATGATGCGCAAATCGACCGAGCCAGTCGAATTTTCCGCCCCCATGCAGGGCGTTTATTCCGGGAAGCTTTCGCCCGAGATGGTAAAGATGTGGAAGGAATTGCGGTAAGACGTCATGCCTGGAGTCGCGGGCTGCGCCTGTTTGACCATTCGCGGGCTTTTCTCTTTAATCTCCTGATCTATGGCAGTCATCAAACTACCCGACGGAAGCCACCGGGAAATCCCCGACGGAAGCACCGTCATGCAATTGGCGGAGTCCATCGGCAAGGGATTGGCCAAAGCGGCTATCGTCGCCAAGGTTGACGGCAAGCTGGTTGACTTGTCATCCACGCTCAGCGGCGAGCATGAGGTGACGATCGTTACCGAACGAGACGCCGATGGGCTGTACGTCATGCGGCACAGCACCGCGCACGTTCTGGCGCAGGCGCTGCGCCACCTGTATGGAGCTTCGGTTCAATACACCATTGGCCCGGTGATCGAAAACGGGTTCTTCTACGACTTTGAATTGCCGGCCGGGTTTTCGGCGGATGATCTGCCCAAGGTCGAGCAGGAGATGCAGAAGCTGATTGAGGCGAATCTGCCGTTTTCGCGCGAGGATGTGGATCCCTCCAAGGCCAAGCAGATTCTTCATGGCCAAAATCAACGATTCAAGGACGAGATCATCGACGAACTCGCCAAGGCGGGTGAGAAATCGGTGTCGATCTATCGGCAGGGGGATTTCACCGATTTGTGCAGGGGCCCGCATGTGCCGGGGACCGGAAAGATCAAGTCGTTCAAGCTGATGAGCGTTGCCGGGGCTTACTGGCGCGGCGACAGCAATCGCGAGCAGCTCACTCGCATTTACGGAACCGCCTTTTTCGACAAAAAGGAGTTGGAGAATCATCTGAAGCTTCTGGAGGAGGCCAAGAAGCGCGATCATCGCGCGCTGGGCAAGCAGTTGAGTCTGTTCACGATCAGCCCGCTGGTCGGGAGCGGCCTGATATTGTGGATGCCCAAGGGGGCGGTGCTGCGTTATCAGCTTGAATGCTTTATTCGAGAAGAGCTGACTCGCCGGGGGTATCACCAGGTTTATACGCCGCATGTGGGCAACATCGAGCTTTACAAAAAGAGCGGGCACTACCCCTATTACCGCGAAAGCCAATTTCCCCCGATTCATATGGCGGAGCGCACCGCCGCCGCGGGAGACGCCAAAAGTTCGCAGGCTGTTCCCGACACCGAAGAATATTTGCTCAAACCGATGAACTGTCCGCATCACATTCAGATATTCGCAGCCGAGCCGAAGAGCTACCGCGATCTTCCCGTTCGACTTGCCGAGTTCGGCACGGTCTATCGATACGAAGAGAGCGGCGAACTGAACGGCCTGACGCGCGTTCGCGGCTTTACGCAGGATGATGCCCATTTGTTCTGCACCCCTGAGCAGGTCGAGGAAGAGTTTCGCAGCACGCTCGATCTGGTCCAATTCGTATTCAAGTCGCTGGAATTTCGCGATGTGGAAGTCCGGCTCAGCCTGCGCGATCCGGCCAGCTCCAAGTTTGCCGGCGATCCGAAACTCTGGGATCTGGCCGAGGGGCAATTGGCCAAGGTGCTGACGGAGATGAAACTGAACTTTGTAACGGCCAAGGGTGAAGCGGCGTTCTACGGCCCCAAGGTCGATTTTCTCGTCCGCGACGTCCTCGGCCGCAAATGGCAGCTTGGCACTGTTCAGCTTGATTACGTCCTGCCGGAGCGATTTGGTCTGGAATACGTCGGCCCCGATGGCCAGAAGCATCGGCCGGTGATGATTCACCGCGCCCCGTTCGGGTCCATGGAGCGGTTCACGGGAATTCTCATCGAGCATTTTGGCGGGGCGTTTCCCCTATGGCTGGCGCCGGTGCAGGTGGCGGTCCTGACCATTAGCGAGAGGTTTAATGACTATGCCAATGAAGCCGTCGAGGCCCTGAAGGAGGCGGGGTTGCGCTTGGAGTCGGATCTCGGGGCGGACAAGATCGGCGCTAAGATTCGCCTGGCTACGCTTCAAAAGGTTCCTTACATGCTGATCCTTGGCGAGAAGGAAGTGCAGGCGAAATTGGTTGCCGTGCGCACACGGGCGGGGGCCGATCTGGGTCAGATGCCCCTTTCTGAGTTCATCGAACGCTGTCAGCAGGAAGTTGCTCTGCGCGGGGCGGCCAGGGCGGGGGCGTAAAATCTCCCGATTCAACCTTGAAAAAACAAAGGAGATTGCCGATAATTGTTTGATAGATGGTCTTGTTTGGCATCTTGGACGATCGAAACGGCAAAGTATTGATCTGGAGTAGCACCACGGATGAGCACCGAACAATGCGTCTGACGCCGAGCCATTGAGGGCTTTGAGCGCGGGCGCAATATCGGTCAGGTCCGTGGTTTGTTTTTTGTATCGAACGACAAAACAGCCGTGATCCGGGGCGGGTGCTCCGGCGGCCGAAGTGGTTTTTTGGAGGATCGTTATTTCTACGAATTTTCGTCACAACGAGCAGATTCGCATTTCGCCGATTTTTTTGATCAATGACAAGGACGAAAAGGTCGGCAGCACTTCCACCTCTGATGCGTTGCGAATGGCCCGCGAAGCCGGGCTCGATCTGGTGGAAGTTGCCCCCACCGCACGCCCGCCGGTCTGTAAGATCATGGACTACGGCAAGTGGCGCTACCAGCAACAAAAGAAAGTGGACAAATCCCGCGCCAGCGTTCGCGGCGGACAGCTCAAGGAGCTGAAGCTCAAGACCGTCAAGATCGGCGAGCACGATCTGATGATCAAGATCAACCACGCCCGGGAGTTTCTCAAGGAGGGGAACAAGGTCCAGTTCACGCTTCAGTTCAAGGGGCGCGAAATGGCCCACCAGGAACTGGGCCGGGACATCTTCACCAAGATCAAGACCGAACTCTTCATGGTCAGTAAGATCGAGCGAGACAGCAAGATGGAGGGCCGGCGAATGACCCTGGTCTTGCAGCCCGACCACAAGCAGCCCGGCGCCAAGCCGCCGACCGCGCCCGCCGGACGCCCACCCGGATCATTCACAGCCGGAAGCGGCCTAAACATCCCTCGTCCGCCGGCAGCGGCACAGCCCCCGGCAGCGCCCGTGGCCCCGGCGGCAGCCCCATCGCCGGCAGCACCCGCGCCGCAGACGGTAGGCCGGTAGACAGGGCCTTTCCAATAGGCAACAGGAAATAGGCAATCGGCAATCCATTCCCCCGTTGGACACCGCCTTCGCAGTCTGCTATATTTCCCGCCCCTCTTGCCAGAGGGTTTTTTTGAAGGATTTTCATGGCTTACAAATTCAAGCCAAATAAAAGCGTCGCCAAACGCCTGAGGCTGACCCGGACGGGAAAGCTGAAGCGAAATCACAGCTTTACATCGCACCTGATGAGTGCGCGGCCTTCGTCGAAGCGCCGGAAATTGCGCCGCCCCGCGATGCTGTTTGAAGGCCACGCGAGGAACATGCGAAAGCTCATGGGTGTGTCGGGAATCCATCCCAACAAAATCCGGCACGAGCGCGAGTTGGCCGCCGAGGCCAAGACCAAGACCGCCTCAACCGGGGCCGCCGAGAAAAGGAAGTAAGCCATGCCACGTTCAGCCGGCGGCGCGACGCACAGCCGCAAACGCAAACGAGTATTGAAAGCCGCCAGCGGATTCCGCGCCGCGTCGGGAACGCTCTATCGTCCCGCGATCGAATTCACCCGCAAGGCGGGAGTTTACGCGTACCGCGACCGCCGCCAGCGAAAGCGACATTTCCGAACTCTGTGGATCACCCGGCTCGGCGCGGCTCTTCGCGCCCGCGGGATTCACTACAACCGATTCATCCCCGCGCTCGTCAGCGCCGGCATCGAACTGAATCGGAAGATGCTCAGCGAACTCGCGATTGTCGATCCCGCGGCCTTCGATGTCATCGTTGAAAAAGTCCGCCCGCATCTGGTTCAGCCGACTGCAAAGGCGACCGCCTGAAGCTCCCTTGGGGGCATCGGAACAGTTCGTGACGTCGGCGGTCAGCGGCTCGGCTCGCCTTCGATATGCGAACGGTCGTCTTCCAATCATTCCGCACCCACGACGTTCCCGCCTGGATCGACCGCTGCATGAAGAGCGTGCAGGGGTGGGCCGCCGACCGGGGTTTCGATTACAAATTTATCGACGACCGTTTCTTTGATTATGTTCCGGACAAGTATCGCGCGAAAATCCAGGACAAAATCATTCTGTCCGATCTGGCCAGACTCCTGGTAAGCAAGGAACTGCTGGGCGAAGGATATCAACGAACGGCCTGGGTTGACGCCGACATTATCGTGTTTGATCCCGATGCCTGGCAGCTTCCCACGGAGCACGACTATTATTTCTGCCATGAGATGGCGCCGGTCAACAAAACACCGCAGGGGTTTCAGTTCGATGTGCGAGCGAACAATTCCGTTTCCGTTTTTTCAGTCGGCAACCGGTTCCAGGATTTCTACATCGATTCCTGCCGGAGGATTCTCGATCAGAAACAGTTTTCCGATCACTGGGGGCTGGGCACTCATTTCCTGAGTTGGATGCGGCGAGCGTATCCAATGCCGCTGATGTCCAACATCGGCGTATTTTACGCGGCGCTGCTCAAGGACGTGATGCGTGGGAGCGCCGACGTGATGCCCTGATATATCCGCGCCCAGAACGCGCCGCTCGTGGCCGCCAATTTGTGCGCGTCATTGCGCGACGCTCCGTCGCCGCCGGCCACCATTATGGATGATGTCTGCAAGATTGTCGTCGACCGCTGCCTGGAATCCAAAGGCAGCGTGGTGAATCAATACCTTCTTAATCGATCGTGACGCTGTCTTTGCATTTGATGTCGCGCGACGATGCGCCGGCTTCGATGGTGAATGCCCCCGGCTCGATGGTCCAACTCTTCGTTGCCGGACTCCAGAACGAAAACGAATCACGGGGAAGCAGGACTTCCACGTTCTGGGTTTCGCCGGGCTTGAGCAGAACCTTGGCAAAACCTTTTAGTTCGCGCACGGGGCGCTCCACCGAGCACTTTAGCTGCCCGACGTAAATCTGGACGACCTCCGCCCCCGCCGCATGGCCGGTGTTGGTGACGTCCACGCGGACGTGAACGCCATCGTCCTTTTTTTCCAGCTTCATATCTGAGAACTGAAACGTCGTATAGCTGAGGCCGTAGCCGAACGGGAAAAGCGGGTCCTTTTGGCTTTTGTCGTAACCGCGATAGCCGATGAAAATCCCTTCGGCATAGCGCTCGACGGGCAACGCCTGGTCTCGGACAAATTCACCGGGGTAATCGGCATAGGCGGGGTTGTCCTCAAATTTTCGGTCGAACGTGGAAGGCAATCGTCCGGACGGATTGACGCCCCCGAACAAAACTTCGCCGAGGGCGGTGCCGCCTTCCTGCCCGATATACCAGCCCTGGAGGATCGCCGGCGTGGCGGCGTACCATTTCTCCATTCCGACGCCGGCGCCGCTGTTGAGGACGACGATTGTCCTGGGATTGATCGCCGCGAGGCCGGAGATCAGCCGCTGCTGGACGCCGGAAAGTTCAAAATCGCGATCGCTCCCTTCGTGCTCGGAGTTTCCATTGAAACCTGCGCAGAAAATGACCGCATCAGCCGATTTCGCCGCGGTAAGATCGGGCAACGTCACGGGCCGAAGCGCAACCTGCGCCGATCCAGGTCGTCTGCCTCTGGCGCGGGCCTCTGCGCGGATTTTTATGGGCACCGGCGCGTCCTTCTGAAGGTGAAGAATTGTCCCGGTGGACCAGTGCAGCGGCTTGCCGCCGAGTGTGATCTCGATATAGCCGCGAGAGACGATTTCCCAATCGCCGTCGGATGGCGGAATCAGAACGCCAGTCCATGTGTAGGTCGCGTCCTTCCCCGGCGGGATGGCATAGGGAAGCTTTCCGCCCGCTTTCCACGAGAGGTTGACGGATTGCACAACCGTTGGCGGCAATGACATGTCGTGAGCGGCGTTTTGAACATCGATGTTGAGCATCAGGCCCGGCTGGCCGTTGTCCGCGGTGAATGCGCAATCCAACTTGCGAAAGATGCCGTCATCGACGGGCGGCATCGGCGTGTATGTTACGTCGACACCCGCCCCCGCAATCTTGCGGATGCCCTGGAGAAAGCTGACGCTGTGGTACGGCGTAACGGTTCCGCTCCCGCCGCCGCCGGTTGGGGTTTCCTCGGCGTTGGGGCCGTACACCGCGATCTTGTGGACCGACGAGCGGTCGAGCGGCAGCGAGTTGCGATCATTTTTCAGCAGCACAATGGCCGAACGCGCGATATCCAGCGCCGCCTGATCCGAAGCGGGGGATTCGCGAGGCAGGTCCGTCCGCTTTTGCGGCCGATCGAAAAATCCCATCGCGATCGTCGTGCTGAGAATTCGGCGTACCGCGCTATCGATGTCGTTTTCACTGATCCGCTTGTCCGCCAGCGCTTGTTTCACTTTGTCCGGCTTGAAGAAGATGGCCTCGCCCATTTCAAGATCGAGGCCTCTGGCCAGCGATTCGGTGCTGTGGCATGCGCCCCAGTCGGACATCACGATGCCCTGGAAGTTCCACTCTGTTTTGAGAACCTGATTCAGCAGGAAATCGTTTTCAGCGCAATACGCCCCGTTGACGCGGTTGTACGCGGCCATGACCGCGCCGGCGCCCCCTTCCTGAACCGCGCGACGGAACGCGGGAAGGTAAATCTCCTGCAGCGTCCGTTCATCAATTATTTCGTCGACGGTCTCGCGATTCCATTCCTGGTTATTCGCCGCGTAATGCTTCACCGTGGTGATCACGCCCTGTGATTCAGCGGCTCGGACCCAGCTCGCGGCGATCTTTCCCGCCAGGAATGGATCTTCGCCGAAGTATTCAAAATTCCTGCCATTCACCGGCACGCGGCAGATATTCATTCCCGGGCCAAGGACAAAATTGACGCCGCGAGCGCGAGCTTCGAGGCCCATCGCGTTGCCGTAGGCCGCCGCCAATTGCGTATCCCACGTGGCGGCGAGCGCTGCACCGCAGGGAAAGGAACAGGACGGGGGATAGTTGCGGATTCCCTGCGGCCCGTCCGCCATTGTCAGCTTCGGGATGCCCAGACGCTTCACGGCATGCGTTGAGAAATGATCCGTGTCGCCTCCGAGGAGGCTGATCTTTTCCTCCAGCGTCATTTGTTTGATGAGCGCATCGGCGCGCGATTCGGTGGCGGGGGGCGGCTGGTGAGATTGGCAGCCGACGATTGTCATAACCAGTAACGCCGCAAATAGGTTCTTCACGGTTTCCTTCCTCTGATTTACGCCGCATCACATTTGCGAGCGGCGTGGCTTTCTATCGCTTCAGGACCAGGCCCTGACCCGTCGGGAGTTCAAGAATGGCATGGTTCCGTTCGCGCATGAACTTCAGCTCCGCCCGGGTCTGATCACGATTGCAAACCCATCCAAAATCGTCAAAAACAATCAGCCCGCCCGGAGAAACACGGTCAAACAAGTGCTCCAGCGCCAGTATTTCGGCCCGCGCGGAATTCATGTCGATGTGCAGATAAGAAATGGCGCGGGGCGACTCCTGCTCGAAAGAGGCCGGCACAATTCCCGGAACAACTTTCACATTCGGATATTCCGCGAAGGTCTTTCTCACCTCGGCGAGCAACTTCGAGGGGTCGTCGGTATATCCGGGGTTCCACAGTTTTCGCTCTTCTTCCGTGGAAGTCTCCTCGGGGAGGCCGGCAAACGTGTCGTACAGATAAAAGGTTTTGCTGAGTTTCGCGAAATCGAGGTATTTGCAGAGAACGGCCGACGAAAGGCCCCGCAGCACGCCGCATTCAACAAAATCGCCGGGAACATGCGCGGCATGATCCGCGGCCCAGGCCAGTACGTGCAGCCGCCATGCGAGGCTCTTCTCATGGTCGTTGATCGCGGTCGAACTGAAACTTTCCATGAATCGCGGATCGGTGAGGAAGGTCAGATTTTTGCCCATCGCAACGAGCATGTCGCCGGCGAAAAAGCAACCCGGGTAAACCTCCGCGATATCTTTCAGCGCCTGCTCAAACTTTTGCAGCTTGTCGGTTGGAATCCAATAGAACATCCGCCTCCTCGCCGGCAATTGTGGGGACAAAATAGGCCGATGCGCCGTTCTTACGCGGGCTACTTCAAATGCAGGTTCATGCCCTCTTGTTCCCACTGCTCAATCAGGCGTTTGAGATCGGTCACCGTTGCGTTGAGTTCACGCGCGCTGTCCACCAGCGCCTGGTACAGCCTGGGATCGTTGACGAGTTGTCCGGCGGTGCCCTGACCCTTGTCGATCTTCTGCGCGATGCTCTGGACGCTCGACAGCAAGTCCGCGATCTGGGTCAGACGGTCGCCGACCTGTTTGCTCAAGTCATCGATGCGCACCTGCGCATCCTTGAATGCGTTCGATGCGGCGCCGGTCGTGTTTTGAAGGCTGTCAGCCAGACTGTTCAGCTTGTCCGTGGTGGCGCGTATATTGGAGATCGCGGTCCTCAGATCGTTTCGCGTCTTCGGATCGCCCAGCACGGATTGCACCGAATCGAACACCTGACCGATCTTGTCGGCCTGCGTGGCGATCGTCTTGATCGTTTTATCCAGGTCCTCGATTGCGCCGGATTCACGAAGCTGCTTGGCAGTCTTGCGGATTTCCTCGGTCATGGCGGCGAATTGGGCGGCCGTCTGCGTCAGAGACGGAGGAAACAGATTAAGGCCCACGTATTCCGCGGTGATCGTTTCGTTCGGAACAAGCGCACCATGAGCGCGATCGCCGTCAACGTCGAGGCTGATGATGGATGCCCCTCCCAGCGCGCTGGTCTGCGTTATCTCCGCCCGCAGGTTAGACGGAAGCGGAGGTTCGCGATCCACCAATGCGTCGATCGTGACGCCCATGCCGTCGGGGTTCCGGGTCAGCAATGTCACCCGTCCCACCTCCACGCCGAGGTATTGCACGGCCGATCCCTGCGAGAGCCCGTTGGCGTGCGAAGTCACGAAATGCACCGCGAACTGCGGCTGAGAAAACAGATCCGCCGTCCTGCTGCTGAATTTCAGCGCCATCCACCCGAACACCAGGCCCGCGCCCAGAACCGTCGCCCCAACGAGAATGTTGCGCTGATAGGTAGCCATCCGCTATTTCCCTCTCGAACGATGAATCAATTTTTATCCGCGGTCTCAAGCGTCTGCAATTCCTGCAGGCTCGCTTCGCCGAGAACGAATCGCTTGACCCGGTCGTCATCCGAATTGCGGACTTCCTCGGAAGTTCCGTCGAAGATCAGTTTCCCTTCAAAGAGCATGACAATCCGGTCCGCGACCTTAAACGCGCTGTTCATGTCATGCGTCACGACGATGCTGGTAACGTGCAATTCGTGCTGCAGCTTGAGAATCAGTTCGTTGATGACATCCGATCGGATCGGGTCGAGCCCCGTGGTCGGCTCATCGTAGAGAATCACCTCCGGATCGAGCGCGATCGCCCGGGCGAGGGCCACGCGTTTGCGCTGGCCGCCCGACAGTTCCGCGGGCATTTTGTTCGCGACATCGGGCAGGCCGACCATCCGCAGCTTTTGTTTGACGATGTCCGCAATCTCGTCCGGCTTTTTGTTCGTGTGCTGGGCGAGCGGAAACGCCACGTTCTGAGCCACATTGATCGAGTCGAACAATGCTCCCTGCTGAAAGAGAAACCCAAACCGCTGCCGCACCTTCATCAGCGGCCGCTCCGGGAGGTTGTCGATGCGCTGTCCGGAAAACCAGACCTCGCCCCGGTCCGGCTTGAGCAGGCCGACGATGTTCTTCAGCATCACGCTCTTGCCGCTGCCGCTGGCGCCGATGATCACCAGGCATTTCCCCGCTTCGATCTCAAGGCTGATGTCGTTCAGCACCTCGAGCCAGCCGAATCGTTTGAAGATGTGTTTTAATTCGATCAGGGCCATACGCATCCATGCTTCATCCGAAAACGCTGCGGGCGCCGAACAGGCCGACGTAAACGTTCTGCGCGATCTGCGCGAAGAAGAAATTCATGACGATGATGGACATGAAGCTTGCAACGAACGATTCGGTGCAGGCGCGTCCCACCCCGTTGGCCCCGGCGCCGCAGTTAAAACCCTTGTAGCAACTGATCAGTGCGATCGCCGCTCCGAAAAAGATCGACTTGATGATCCCTTCGTTGATCTGCCAGAGTTCGACGCCATGTTCGGCATACTGCCAGAACGGTCCCGACGGCACCCCCAGCACCTTCACCCCGATAAACCACGCGCCGAGAATTCCCGTGATATCGCTGTAGATCGTCAAAATCGGCGTCAGCAGCAGGCACGCCAGAAATCGCGGCACCACCAGGAACCGGATCGGATCGGTGCCCATCACCCGCAGCGCATCAAGCTGCTCCGTCACGTTCATCGTTCCCAGTTCCGCCGTCAACGCTCCGCCCACTCGCCCGGCCAGCATCACCGACGCCAGCACCGGCCCGATCTGCTTCACCACCGATAGAAAAACAACGCTCCCCAGCCGGTTCTCCTGCCCGATTGCTTTGAACTGCGTGAACGTCTCGATCGATATCACCATTCCGATGAACGCACCGGTGATTCCGATCACCGGCAGCGACCGCACGCCGATCTCATACATCTGCGGCAGCAGCAAACGCAGGCTCTTCCATCGCAGTCCGCCCCTACAGAGCCAGAGCAACGTACGGCCGGCGAATTCGCAGAATTGGCCAAAATCCGCCAGCGCGTTATTCGTCGTCTGTCCAACTCTTGCAATGAACCGCGTTGCCATGGTGCGAAATCATACGACCGGCGCGCGCCGCTGGCCAGTATGAGCGCGAATGAGAATGCAAAAATCCGAAATCCCGAATTGTGGGATATCGGACGTGTTCGGTCATTCTGATCGCCGGCTGCCGATTTCCCGCCGAAGGGCTTCAGCCACGATCGCCATCACCCCGTCCCAATCACCCGCGCGATGCCTGCGAAACAATTGCATCGTGGGATACCACGGACTGTCCGAACGCTTCAGCATCCATCTCCAATCCGGAGGCGTCGACAGCAGTACCCAGGTCGGCTTCCCGATCGCTCCGGCAAGGTGCGCAACGGCCGTGTCCACGGTGATCACCAGATCCAAGTTCGCCACCAGCGCGGCCGTATCCGCGAAATCATCCAGCTTGTCCGTCCAGTCGATCAGGCCGGGGAAAGCGCCGCCGGCGATTTGCGAGCGGGGCGGGCCTTTTTGAAGACTGTAAAAGGACGCGCCGGCGATGTCTTTCAAAGAGGTAAATTGATTCAGCCGCATTGAGCGATTGCGATCGTTGATGTGGTTACTCCGCCCGGCCCAGACCAGTCCCACGCGCAGCGATCGCCCGCTTTCGTTAAATCGCCGGCCCCACGTGCGCACCAGTTCCGCGGGCGCCGCGAGATACGGCGTCCGGCCGGGAATCGTTCCCATCGTTGTCCCAAAAGCCAGCGGAAGGCTCAGTAGCGGAAAATGAACATCAAATAGCGGCAGCGGCTGGCCGGTTACCGCGATCTTCACTCCATCCGCTGAGTGCTGAAAAAGGCGGGCCAGCGGCGTAAAGACTTCCAAAATAACTTTCGCTCCCCGCTCCAAAAGCTGCGGAACATAGCGAACGAACTGAATGACATCGCCGAGCCCCTGTTCTCCCCAGAGTAAAATGGTTTTCCCGCCCAAATCACCCCCATCCCACATCGGTTTCGCGAATTCCCGCGACCCGACTGGCGATTTCATTCGCGTTCGCCACTCGTATTCTTTCCATCCCCGCTCAAAATCTCCGTGAAGCAGCAACTGTATCGCAAGGTTGTAATGGGCCTCGGCATAGTCCGGCCGGATTTGCAGCGTCCGCATCATCGCCGTGGTTGCCTCGATATGACGTTCGGCGTCGGTGAGCGCGCTTGCGAGGTTCATGTGCGCCTCGGCGTAATCCGATTTCAGCGCGATCGCCCGCCGGGCCTCGGCAATGGCCTCATCCGTCTTTCCCAATCGGCGGCAGGCGCCACCAAGGTTCTTGTGATATTCGGCAAAGTCCCCGTTCAAGCGCACGGCCTGGCGGAACAGCTTTTCCGCCTCCTCCATCCGATCGCTCTTGGCGCAAATCGAGCCCAGCAGATTCGGCACGTCCGGCTGCTCCGGCATTTCGACGAGCAGGCGGCGATAGATTTTCTCCGCCTCGGCAACGCGCCCTCCAAGCTCGTGCTCGATCCCGACCCGCAACAAGCTCATCGTTTCAGCTTCTGACATCGATTATTTTTTCCGCGCCGCCCGGATGGTCTCAACAAACGCCCTGGCATTGGTTGTCACGCTCGTCCAGTCATTCCCGGCCAGCGCATCCTTGCTGATCAGCGACGAACCTGCCCCGACAAAAACCGCGCCCGCCCTGATCCAGTCCCCCGCATTTTTTACGTCCACGCCGCCCGTCGGCGTCAGCCGAAGTTGCGGAAGCGGAGCCAAAAGGTCCTTGAAATATTGCGGCCCAAGCCCAGTCGACGGAAACACTTTCACCACGTCCGCCCCGGCCGACCAGGCTCGCAGGATTTCCGTCGGCGTGAACGCGCCGGGGATCACGATCTTTCCGAGCTTCTGCACCGCCGCGACGACATTTTCATCAAACATCGGCGAAACGACATATTGTGCCCCGGCAGAGATCGCATCTCGAGCCGTCGCCGCGTCCATCACCGTCCCCACGCCGAGCACCGCGGTATCGCCAAAGCGATTGGCCAGCATCTCGATCCCCGCGATTGCGTTCGGCGTGCTCATGGTCACTTCGATCGCCGATACTCCTCCGGCCAGCAGCGATTCAGCAATGCCGACGAGTTGATCTTTGGAAAGGGCCCGAATGACCGCCACAACCCCAGCGTCCGCGATCTGCTTGAGAAATTGATCTTTGGTTTTGCTCATGGATGAGGCCGCTCGCGGATGTTCCCGATCAATCCCATCCGCCGCCCAGCGCCTTGTAAAGCGCCACCAGATCGGCCGAGACTTGCTGCTCGCTTTGGGCGAGCGAATCCTGGGCTGCGAAAAGGCTGCGCTGGGCGTCCAGAACGCTCAGAAAATCGGCGCTTCCTTTTTGAAACAGTTCCATCGATAGATCAACCGCCTTCTGATTCGCGTCAACCGCCTCCTGCACGGATTGCAATCTCACCTGCTCCCGGTTGTAGGCCACGAGGGCGTCCTCGACATCCTCCATGCTTTGCAGCACGGCCTTGCGATACGCCTGCAGCGCCTCCGCCTGTTTCGCGTTCTGCACGTCGATGTTCGACTTCACTTTTCCGGCATTAAAGATGTCCCACGTAACACCCGGCACGATTTCGTATGTCCGGCTGGTGTAGTCGAACAATTTCTTGAGTGATTGAGATTCCACCCCCAGCGCGCCGGTGATGGAAAATTTCGGATACAAATCAGCCGTCGCCACGCCGACCTCCGCCGTCGCCTCCGCAAGCTGCCGCTCGGCCCGGCGCACGTCCGGCCGCCGCCGCAGCAAATCGCCCGGCAGACCCGGCGGCACGCTCGCCGGGCCAATCGGAATCGGCGCCGTAGGGGTCAGTTCATCCGATAAAGAGCCTGGGTCCTGTCCAAGGAGAATTCCCAGATGATGGATCGTCTGGCGAACCTGCGCCTGCAGGGTTGGAATCAATGAGGCCGTCGTCGCGACCTGCGCTTCCTGCTGCGCGACGTCCAGATACGGGATCAGCCCGCCCTCGGCCTTGCGGCGAGTCAAATCCAGCGTCTGCTGCTGGCTCTGAAGATTGCTCTGCGCGATATCCAACTCGCGCTGTGCCCCGCGCAGCTCGACATAATTGACGGCCACCTCCGCCAGCAGAGATACAAGCACATCCCGCCGATCCCACTCGGCCGCCTCCACGCCGTAGCCTGCTGATTCGACTGCCCGGCGTGTTCCGCCGAACACGTCAATTTCCCAGGTCGCGTCAAAACCCGCCTGCCAAAGATCAGCCTCCAATCCGGGGAACGAACCCCCGCTTGCTCCGCCGAGTTCGGATATTCCCGGCAGATTCTGGCTTTCGCGCTCATGCGTGTATCCGCCTTGCGCGCCGACATCCGGAAACAACCCCGATGCCTGAATGCCGCGATTTCCACGCGCCTCGCGAATGCGCGCTTCCGCCGCCAGAACATCCGGATTGTTTTTCACCGCCCGATCGATCAATCCATTGAGCATTGGATCGTTCAGCGTTGTCCACCAGCGCAGATAATCAGCTTGGATCCCGCCTTCGGCGCCGCGCGTCGTCGGACGCGTTGCCGATCCGATCTCCTTATACTGCTCCGGAGACTTCATATCCGGCTGCTTGTAATCCGGCCCAACCGCGCAGCCCCACAACGCCAGCAAGACCAGCGGAATCACAAGGGGTATCTTGAGAAAAAAGCTCATATTAAACCTTCGCTCATGCAACTTTTTCGACCAAACGCGTCAATGCGATCGAGCCAAGTTGTTAAACAATAATTATTTGCGATATCGCGCCGCGATAGCAAGAATCCCGGCCAACGAAAATCGCGTCACATGGTCGGCCAACTCTTCAACGTGTTTTTCCAGATCTCCATAAACCGGACTGACCAATCTCAGGACCGGCCTGGCAAAATGATAGTGCATTATCTGCCCCATGACGCCGGCGGTGCATTTGGCGATCACGCGCGGCGGCACGTCGCCGGCCAATTCCCAGATAATCCGTTGTAAAATCTCATATTGCGGCCGAAACTCAATTCGAACCAGCGCCTCAATTGCTTCGGTCGGCTCGCTCATTTCCCTCGCCAGCAGCCGGCCGTGCCATGACGGCCGCCCGGGATCGAGCAGTCGCCGAAGAAACTGCCGGACAAACTCCCTCAGTCGATTTTCCGCCGATTCGGTCGCCGCCGACGAGGCTGGATATGGCTCATTAACCCAGCTCTGCAAATCGTCGAACACCGCGGAGTATAGGTTCCGCTTGCTCCCAAAGTGATAATTGATCGCCGCGATATTCGCCCGCCCCCTGCGGCAGATCTCTCGAACCGTCGTCTGCTCAAATCCCCTTTCGGCAAAGACTTCCCCCGCGGCGTCCAATAATCGTCGCCTCGTATCGCTGTGAGCTGCATTCTCAACAGATTCCATCGAATTAAATCAACCGATTGAAACGATTGTTTGAATAAAAATCGACCAAATGCTCCACGCCATGTCCATTAACTTTTACCGCTGTTGAGGGGTTTCAGAATACCCGATTCGATACTGACCTTCGAGAATCGCCCCAGCCCCGACAGCCAGCGTCGGCGCCAGCACATCCCCCTTGATTTCAGCGTCGGGCCCCACCAGAACCGGTCCTCGGCTGGTAATTGTCGCCTTCACCTTGCCTCGAATGACCATGCCCCCGCACAGCACGCGGTCCGCGACGATCGACCCCTTTTTCTCCACCGTCACCACGCCGCATGTTTCGATGCTTCGGCGGGCCTGGTAGTCCTTGATCGGTAAATCTTCGAGCCGCAGTGATTTATGGCAATATTTGCAAACAACCGTCAGAGCCTTGCGCGCGACAGGCTGGCTCTGGCCGCAATGCAGGCAAATGATCGTTGCTCGCTCATCGCCGGCGGGAGAATTCGGAATCGGCTCTAGCGGGATCGCCATGGAGTCTCAATCGACAAGCCAATCACGTTTGTATGAGTCGGCCCTCGAAACAAGGCAAGCCCAGCGGTCATCCCACGCGAGCGGGCT